>Ga0136643_10000312_pt1 | contig 53141 bp, 63 predicted proteins | sample TergutLab28metaG_FD_96883 | JGI IMG/M metagenome (GOLD analysis project Ga0136643, IMG submission 96883) | Labiotermes labralis P1 segment gut microbial communities from Petit-Saut dam, French Guiana - Lab288 P1 (version 3) (version 3) | ecosystem: Host-associated > Arthropoda: Insects >... | reverse complement strand
TCTTTCTTCTATGTTTAGTATTTCTACTGTACTGCGTAGATTGAAGTTTTTTTCTAGCATTTTCATCACCCATATCTATTATATCAAAAAAATCGCCTAGCGGCGACTTTTTTGACAGTCTGAAACGGCGTGAATACGCCGTTTATTATAAAGTTTTGATCAAACTTTTTTCAAAAAGTTTGTGGGGTTTGGGGTGAAGCCCCAAGGTTTTAAGTCCCCCAAGGTTTTAAGTCCTAAGCCATCTTCTCAAACCCAATCATTTCACACGCAGGGTCAAGCCCAACAAATATCTTGCAAATATTCCCATCCATGTCATAGTCAAACTTCACAGGCGCACAAGCCGCATACTTCGTAAATTCCACAAAGAAATTGTTGTGGCCGATGGGTATTAATGTTAAATCATTGCCTGCGATACTTATGCTTAAGGAACCACCATCAAAAGTAACGGTCAAAGCACCGTAGCCGTCATGATGATAATTTCCTGCATACTCCGTCAGTTCATGAGTCGGAGGCTTCGCATTCTTGGCCTTAGCTTGGAACTCGTCAAGTACATCCTGCGCCTTGGACTTATTTGTCGCCACAACATCTAGGAAACGAGCACCCCAGTCAATTTCCGACAACCCAAGTGCTAAGTCACAAATATAGTAACCGAGGGCAGTCGGTGTTTGATTCGCGTTTGCGTTTGTCAGTACGGAGAAGGCAATGCCGTTGTTCGGCAAAAATCCAGCCAAAGTTTTGTAGCCGTCAATAGTTCCACCGTGATGCACAAGTTTATGGCCACGATAGCTCTCAATGAACCAGCCTTGACCATAACTTGTAAAATCACACTCCTCAAACTCATAGGACATCATTTCATTAGCCTTTATAATCATCTGTGGGTTATGTAGATTCTTAGCCATCTCCTCAGAGTAGATTCGCTTACCTTCAAATTCGCCTCCGCCAAGGTTTAACCTTACCCATTTGTCCAAGTCACGCACGGTAGAGCTCATGCATCCGGCACAGCCCATATTATCAAGATAATTAAATGGCAGTTTTTCAAACTTGCTGTCAGCAAAATTATAAGGTTCTGACATAGTTTTTAAATTTTTATCACGATACTCTTTGCCCCCTGTATATGTAGAGTCCATCCCTAGAGGATCTAGAATTTTTTCTCTAACAAAATCCTGCCAAGGTTTGCCTGAAATTTTTTCGACAAGAAGCGATGCTAGCGCAAACATATGATTTTGATAATGCATTCTGGCCCTGTGCGGGAAAGCAAGCGGGAGAAATTTAAGCCTATCTATTATTTCTTGGAGTTTAAGCTCAGAATTGTTAAGCCACGTCAAGTCGTGGCGAGGCAGACCGGATCTATGTCCAAGCGCATCTCGTATGGTCAAGTGCGTCGTGATATGTTCATTATTCATCTCAAAAGCAGGCAAATGCATCTTTACTGTATCGTCCAATGTAAGCTTGCCATCATCTGCCAAGATACAGAGGGCTGTGGCGATAAAAGCCTTAGACACAGAGGCGATAGCATAAATTGTGTCCGGAGTGGCTTCATAATTATTTTCTACATCAGCAAGGCCTGCGCCGCAAAAGAAAGTTTCACCATCTTTATAAACACTTACCATAATGGACGGAACATTAAAATCCTTGCGAAGCTTTTCGATAATCTGATTTAACTTCTGTTCCAATGCAATCACTCCTTGTCATACTTTTGACTATGATTGTAGCGTAATTACCCAAATATGTCAACGAAGATGGGGTGTTTGGCGGCTGAAAAGTTTTTATGCATTGGCACAGGTTATAGCCGATGTACTTTAAATTTATCGACTATACAAACAAAAGGAGCCTATACGGCTCCTTTGTTTTACCTAATGTTTTTCATTACCTACTTGTCTTTGTTTTTGCCTTTGTTGTTGTTATCAACAGTCATCTCAGGAGCGCTTTTGCCGCCCGGATTATTCTTCTTGTCCATCAGCTTACCTCCTTCTAAAAGGTTTTTGTTAAGTAATGCATAGAACAAGCCTTTCATTCTACACCCATATTATTGTAAATTAAATAGAAAATTATACCCTTTATGAGAAATATTTTCATAAAAAAGAACCTCATAATTTCACGTAAAGCGACAGCGTCATGACGAATTTTGTTGTTGACTTTTGTAGATAATTTGATAAAATGAGAGTGCTGTATTTGTGTATCTAACAGTTATATTATTAAGGAGGTAGAACCTTATTATGAAGAAATTAATTCCACTTTGTTTAGCCTTCGTTATGGCTATCGGTCTTGTAGGGTGTACGGAAGAAGCGGTTACAACGCCGACTGAAACTTCCAATGTTGCAGCAGGCACAAATGATGGTGAGCAAGTCAGCGTTGCATTATTAATTGCCGCTAATTTGGGTGATATGTCATTCAATGATAGTGCCCACCGTGGAGTTCTAAGAGCTCAAGAAGAGCTCGGCGTATCCATAAGAGTAGTTGAAGACAACGGCGACCCGGCAAGATGGGAGTCAACTTTGTTAGAGATGGCTGATGCGGGACATAACATTATAATCGGCGCAAACAACTATAGGGAATATATTCAAAGGCATGCTGATGATTTCCCGGATACGGTGTTTATTCTTTTCGATGATGAGATTGACTGGAGCTTAGGTGAATTTTCAAACGTTAATAGCATTATCTATAAGCAAAACGAGGGGTCATTCCTTGGCGGATACTTGGTGGCAAACCTATCAGAAACGGGCGTTATCGGTTTCTTAGGCGGCATGGACATACCTATTATTAACGACTTCTTGGTAGGATATATTGAAGGTGCGCAGCTTGCTAATCCTGATATTAGTATAATATCTGTTTACTCGAATACTTTCTCTGATAGTGCCAGAGGTAAAGAACTCGCTTTTGCGATGATGAACCAAGGCGCTGACTATATATTTAACGTAGCAGGCGGCACAGGCATTGGACTTATCGAAGCGGCTTCTGAAAGAGGCACAAGAGTGTTAGGCGTTGACTCTGACCAAGCCGTAGCATTCAGAGAAGCAGGTAGATATGATTTTGCAGAAGTTATCACATCGTCTGTACTTAAGAATGTAGACTTCTCACTTTTCCGTGCAATCTATAATTACATGAACGGCACGCTTGTACTTGGCGAGACGGAGTTTTTAGGTATCGCTGAAGGTGGTATGGGCCTTGCGGACAACGAGTTCTTCCGTGCACAAGTGCCTGCAGATATAATTGAGCGCTTAGAAGTGCTTGAAGAGAGTATAGTAAACGGCGACATAGTAATCGGTACGGCACTTGGCGCAAACGCAGTGGACGCTGTTACGCTTAGAAATTCGGTTAGCCCATAAACTTAAATAGACTAAAAGTTCAAAGTCCGGGGTTTAGAGACCCCGGACTTTGAAGACTAAACTGAATCTACTTTAAAATAGTCCCAAAGCAATACCGATTCAAAATCATCCTTGCGCTGAATTTTTATAGCAATACCGGTTCAGAATTATCCTTGCGCTAAATTTTTATAGCAATACCGGTTCAGAATCATCCTTGCGCTAAATTTTTATAGCAATACCGGTTCAGAATCATCCTTGCGCTAAATTTTGTATTGCCCAGAATCCGGCACTACAAAATTTGCGAAGGCTGTTTTTCACACGGCATTGCTTTATTGCCCAGAATCCGGCACTACAAAATTTGCGAAGGCTGTTTTTCACACGGAATTGCTTTATTGGCATTACAAAGAGTTTTAACGGATGTTTTTCAAGAGGATTGACAATAAAGCTTTGGTTAAAAGTGATTTTGGTATAAACATTTAAATGTGAAAGGTATAGTAGCAATGGAAGGTTTACTAACGTTTCTGGTGATAATTTGGTATATTTTGTGTATAGTGCAAATGTTTCTTGGATATGGAACAGCTTACAGACTCACAAAACAAGGCGGCGACAACGGTGTATCACTGTATGGCTGGATGATTGTAACGGGATTAGCCGCAGCAGTTCCGGGTCTTGGTATTTATTTGTGGAAAAAGTATAGGAACTTCTAAAAGCATATAAAAAAATCATCCTGCGTTTCGGAGTGATAGCATGAATAAAGCTTTAAATGACGATAAGAACAAAATAGTCGTGGAGATGCGTCAGATAGACAAAGTTTATCCGAACTGCGTAAGCGCCAACTATAAGGTGGATTTTACACTTAGAGAGGGCGAAATTCACGCACTTATGGGCGAGAATGGGGCAGGCAAGACTACTTTAATGAAAATACTCTTCGGAATAGAGCAAGCCTCGGGAGGAGAGATTTATTTGCATGGGGAGCGAGTGTCTATCACATCCCCTATTAAGGCTATAAATATGGGAATTGGTATGGTCCACCAGCACTTTATGCTTGTGCCGTCACTAACTGTAACAGAGAATATTATTTTAGGAATGGAGCCAAGGAAAAGAGGTTTAATCGACTATGCCACCGCTCGGAAAAAAGTCTCAGAAGTTATGGAGAAGTATAATTTTGTGGTTGACCCGAACGCTCGCATAAAAGATTTAAGTGTTGGGAAAAAGCAGAAAGTAGAAATACTCAAGGCTCTTTATAGGGGAGCAAAGATATTGATTTTGGACGAGCCTACAGCGGTGCTTACACCTCAAGAGACCGATGAGTTGTTTGCAGAGCTTAAAGGGTTGGCAGCGTCGAATCATACCATTGTTTTTATCTCTCACAAGATAAATGAGATAAAGGCCATTTGTGATAGGATAAGCATTATGCGCTTAGGCCGCATGGTGGATGTTCAATATGTTAAAGATATGAGTGCGCAGCAGATTTCAACAGCTATGGTTGGACGCGATGTTATAACGAAGATAGAAAAAGAGCCGCTAAAAGCAGGCAAAACTATTATGGAAGTGAATAATCTCATTTATACAAATGATGAAAATAAAGAAGTTGTTAAAAATGTCTCCATGAAAATTAAAGGTGGCAAAATTCTGGGTATAGCCGGGGTTGAGGGCAATGGTCAGAGGGAATTTATCGACTGTTTAACAGGCCTATCTAATAATTACTTGGGTGAAATTAAGATAAATGGAGAGGCAATAGAGGGTAAAAATATTAAGCAGATTCGTGGACTTGGGCTTGCTCATATCCCTGAGGACCGAATGAAATACGGTGCCGCTCTAGATGAAAATATTGCGGATAACTTGATATCGGACAGATACGACTCAGAAGAGTACAAAAAAGGGCTTTTGCTGGGTGCGGCAAAGATAAAAGAGAACGCAAAGGCAATGATTGAGCAGTTTCAAATAGTCACAGACTCAGAAAAAACTGAGGCAAGGATGCTTTCAGGCGGCAATATACAGAAGGTAGTTGCTGCTCGTGAGATGACCTCTAAGCTTGAAATTCTGGTGGCCGACCAGCCTACGAGGGGCATAGACGTGGGTGCGGCAACCTTTGTACATAAAATGCTTATTAAACTTCGTGATGAGGGCAAGGCGGTGCTCTTAGTTTCTGCTGATATGAATGAGGTTATGGAGCTTTCAGATAGCTTGGCGGTATTTTATGAAGGTGAGATAAGCGGCTATTTTGAAGATGTGAGCAAAGTAACAGAAGAAGAGCTTGGCCTCTATATGCTTGGCCTTAAAAAAATGAGTGAAAAAGAGTTGAAGGGGGCTGTCTTGGATGTATGATAAAGCAAAAAAGATTGATATGCTTTTTGAAGTTCTTAGAACAGCTCTTTCATTGCTCATAGCAATGGTGCTTGTAGTCATTATCATATTTTTTGTAAGTGGGCGGCCTTTTGAGGCGATTGAGATGCTTTTTATAGGCCCTTTTACTACTGCAAGGCGGATGGGTAATATTATAGAGCTTGCAATACCTTTGACTTTTACAGGCCTTGGACTGACGCTGATGTTTAGAGCCAAGCAGATTAACCTTGCAGTTGACGGGGGCTTTCACGGGGGAGCGATGGCAGCGACGCTTGTAGGCTTGTATCTTAATGCGCCTCCTGTAGTGGTTGTTATAGTAGCACTTTTAGCAGGCACATTAACCGGCGGACTGCTCGGTGCAGTACCGGCTGTAATCAAGGAAAAAGTTGGGGCAAGTGAGCTTGTTGTAAGCTTAATGCTTAATTTTATTGTGGGTTTTGTTGTTTTATTTTTACTTACTAATGTGGTGCGCTCATCAACGGCAATGGCACTTCAATCTGAGAATTTGCCGCCCGATGTAACTTTGATGGGGATAGTTCCAGGAACGCGGATACATTTAGGACTCTTATTTGCTCTTATTTGCGTGGCAGCTGTGAGCATATTCCTGTTTAGAACTAAGTGGGGCTATGCGCTTAGGATGACGGGCTCAAACAGAGAGTTTGCCCATTACAGCGGTATGCCTGTTAGGAAAGTTGTGATTTGGACACAAATCGTAGGCTGTGCTATAGCCGGATTTGGCGGCGCGGTGGAGCTTCTAGGTATGTTTAACTCGTTTAGATGGGTTTCAAGCCCCGGCTTTGGGTTTGATGCAATTATAGTGGCTGTTTTAGCCAAGCTGAACCCTATGATGGTTCCAGTCACTGCACTGTTTTTGGCGTATATAAGAGTTGGTGCGGATATTTTGAATCGCTCGGGGGACGTTCCTTTTGAGATAGTTTCGGTAGTCCAAGCTACCGTAATAATTCTGATTGCGGCAACTGGATTTTTGAGGAAGTTTAAGCAAAAGACTCTTGAAAAGCAGGCGATGCTTGCAAAGCAAGAAAGTGATAAAGGAGGCCAAATCGTATGATGGCGAATTTAGCTGAACTTATCATAAATCCCGGATTTGTCTACTCCGTAATAAGAGTTACAACTCCGATATTGTTTGCGACGCTCGCTGCAATGGTAACACAAAGAGCAGGCGTTACAAACATAGCAATAGAAGGAACAATGCTATTTGCTGCACTTTTTGGTGTACTTGGCTCAGCTTTCTTTAACAGTGTACTTGCGGGAATATTTTTTGCAATTTTAATAGCACTTATAATATCGGGAGTGCTGGCTTACTTTACATTAATTTTGGATGCAGATAACACGCTTACGTGCATTGCTCTGAATCTTTTAGCCTCAGGGGCTACCATTTTCATTCTGTTTATGATAACGGGCGATAGACTCATGAGTGCGTCCCTAAGCTCTTTGATTGTACCGACATGGGATCTTCCAGTGATACAGAACATCCCTGTGCTTGGTGAGATGATATCGGGTCATTTTTCGCTAACCTATATCGGTTTTTTGATGGTTATCGCTGTACATATTTTATTATTTAAAATGCCTTTGGGTCTTCGTATTCGTTCTGTTGGAGAGAATCCGGATGCGGCGGCATCTGTTGGCATTTCGGTCAAGAAAACTCGTTTTATAGCCCTTATGCTTGGTGCGGTTCTAGCAGGCCTCGGCGGTGCATTTATGTCGATGGGTTATATGTCGATGTTTACTAGGGACATGGTTGCGGGGCGCGGTTTTATTGCACTTGCGGCATCTAATGTTGGCGGGCAAGCACCGATTGGAGGTATGTTTGCGGCGTTGCTTTTTGGCTTCTTTGATGCGTTGGCTAATAATCTGCAGCTCTTTAGAGTTCCTGCGGAGCTGGTGCAGACAGTGCCTTATATCGCTACGATTATACTGCTTTGCGTGTCTTCATATAAGAAACTGAAGAAGGCAAAGCCGAAGGGCAAGTCGGATACGACAAGCGCAAAAGAAAGCAGTGCCAAACGATAGATTGGTTCAGTATTGTAGAAGCAGAGACTTTTGCGACAGAATAAGGTGACTAAATGAGCAGAATTGTTGTAATAGGAAGCCTTAATATGGACCTAGTTATTAAGGTGCCTTATGTGCCTGTTTTAGGCGAGACGATTGTTGGAGATGAGTTTGAAACTATACCCGGCGGTAAAGGGGCAAATCAAGCTGCAGCAAGTGCTAGACTTGGGTCTAGTACTGCTATTATAGGCAGAGTCGGGCGAGATGCGTTCGGCGAAGCACTTAAAAATTCAATGGATAGCTTTGGGGTAGATACATCGGGGCTTATTGTCGATGAAAAAGCAAGAACGGGCGTAGCCATGATAATGGTGTCTGAAAAAGACAATATAATCGCGATTAGTGAAGGGGCTAATGCTAATGTGAGCATTGAGGACATTGAAGCGGCGGCTCCCATTATAAACTCTGCCGATTTTATACTACTTCAATTTGAAATTCCGACGGGTACAATTGAATACATAATCAAAAAGTATCGGGATAGCAAGAAAATCTTCCTGGATCCTGCTCCGTTTAAAGAGATTAAAGCTGAGTACCTTGACGGCCTCTATGTGGCTGTTCCAAACACTAACGAGGCTGAAAAATTATGCAGAATTTCTATAAATGAGACTGCGGATGTGTTTAAGGCTTTAGATATACTTCGGGAGATGGGCATAAAATATCCGATAGTAACTCTAGGCTCTAAAGGTGCGGCGTACTTTGACGGGCATGAGAATAAGCTCGTAGATGCCTATAAAGTAAGCTCTGTGGATACAACAGCCGCCGGGGATACGTTTTTAGGCGCACTTGCCTTAGCAAAGCTTGAAGGAAAAAATATAGATGAAGCCGTGGCGTTTGCAAGTGCAAGCGCGGCACTGGCTACGTGCAAATATGGAGCGCAAACGTCAATTCCCGCAAGGGTAGATGTGGACAGCTTTATGAGAAATGTATAGCTAAATCACTTTAAAACGAACTAAATCTTTATAGTTAATCCACCTGGAAAGCTTACGATTAAATGGGTTCCGCCGGCCTTAGGCACCCCAAAAAACTTTATTTTTGGAGACTCCCGGCAAAAACGGTGCTAACGCACCGCCGGTATCTTCCGCTTCGCCGCCGGCCGTTGGCTGACAGGTCACTATCGAAGCTTACCGGGATGCCCGTTGGCGCAGCAGGGTGAGCAGGCCGCCTGCGGCGACCAGCCTTGCCTTACAAATAAATGCGCATTTTATTCGGTCGCTTTAGAAGTAGATTTACGGAGGAATTTTAGACTCATCATGATAAAAAACAGTGAATACTTTTTTGTTACAATACTTGCATTTATAAATATATTTTTTATAGGAACGACAGTGGTTTTACTTTCGTCTACAAAGACAAATTTGATGGAAGCTTATGCAATTGGATTAGCACAGATAGGGCTTTTAATTACCGTGAGGAGTCTTGTAAATATTGCACTTCCTACGATATTTGGTAGGCTATCTGATAAAATTGGACGCAAACCTGTGATTATCAGTGGCATTGCCTTGCTTATGTTGATTTATTTGGCGATTCCCAGTTTTAGTGACTATAATTTTCTGGTCATTACAATAATTGTGATGGGCGTAGGATTCTCTTTGGTAGATGCGACGAGTCAGGCCGTTTTGTTCGATGCGCATAAGGACCCTATGCCTCTTATGCCGTTTATGCAGGTAGCCTTTGCCTCAGGTGCACTCAGTGCGCCGCTTATTGTAAGCATGCTCTTAGAACGCGGTATGGACTGGCGAATAGCATATCATATGTATGCAGCATTGCTTGCCATACTACTCATACTTTTGATTAGAGCAAAGTTTCCTCCTCTAGCGAAAGGGGAGAAAAGCGCAGACGCTACGATTATTTTTAAAAAACAGCCGAACTTTAAAAAAGAGGGACTTACAATGTGCCTTTTCATATTCTTTATAACCATAACTCATTCGACAATAAGCGAGTGGGGTGACATTTATTTTCGGGATGTGTACAATTTTTCTCACGTTTGGTCGGTTCGAGCATTAAGTTTTTTTCAAATAGGTTGCCTTTTGGGTGCGCTTGTTAATTTTTGGCTTACTTCAAAGCGCAAAATTCATCCATCCCGGATAATAGAAAAAGAGCTTCTGATTGCACTTATAGCTTTTTGCGTGAGTCTGTTTTTAGATAACGGAGTCTTAGCGATGATACTGTTTGTTATAATCGGTATGTGTGCTGGGACATTGTTTAGTATGATTATTGGAATTATGGGGACGTTGTTTAGGGAAAATTCCGGAGCGGCTACCGGCGCCATACTATCATCAGGTTCTATAGGCATTGCCCTATCAAGTGCGATAGTAGGTAATCTCATAGATTCGCTGGGAATAGGTAGTATCTTTGCTGCGCTAGCTTTTGTAATACTGGCAGCACTTATTTTGAGCCATATTATTAAAAAACAGTATAACGCATTAGTTATATAGCAATTTTCTTAATCAAAGTACGGCTTTTGCGCACGGTAAGGCTTGGGTATGAGCGAAAGAGACAACCCTTAGTAAAATTACGATAGAAGTATGGAAAGGAAGAGATGAAATGGCAAAGAAAATTCCTGTAATAATTGACTGCGACCCGGGTATAGATGATGCTTTGGCGCTTGTTGTGGCTTTCTCATTACCGCAGCTTGATATCAAGGCGGTTACATGTGTTGCGGGCAATGTGTCGATTGAGAATGTTACAAGATCGGCCCGTGCGGTGCTTGGCACAATGGGTGTGAAAAGTAAAATTTATAAAGGGGCCAGAGGACCTTTGATGGCTGTGGATGTGATTGAAGCCCCTGAGGCACACGGTGCTACGGGTCTAGGCGAGTTCACGACTGATGAGAAGAATTGGCACCCTCTTGAGGAAGAGAGTGCTTTGGAAGCACAGAGGAGAATCCTTTTAGAAGCGGACGAGCCTGTAACAATAATAGCTGTAGGTCCACTGACTAATATTGCAATTTTACTTAAAGCGTACCCCGAGCTTAAAAGCAAAATCAAGCAACTGTCGATAATGGGCGGCGGTCTATATACAGGAAATCACACAGCGGCGGCAGAGTTTAACATTTTAGCTGATCCTGAGGCGGCTCATATCGTATATTCGAGCGGAATACCTATAATTATGGCAGGGCTTGATGTTACGCATCAGGCGAGAATTTATGGCAAAGAAATTGAGGAAATAGATAGCTTAGGCAATCCCGTGGCGGACATGATGTCGAAGGCTATGGCATTTAATTTTAACAAATACAAAGAAGGGGACGAGCGCGACAACGAGTATGTCCATATGCATGATGTATGCTCCGTGTTGGTGCTTGTGTATCCGGAAATTTTTAAAGGGCAGAACTTGAACGTAATGGTAGAAACAAGCGGGAGATACTCAAGAGGCTATACTTTAGCAGACTTGCGCCGTGAACACAAAGGCAAGGATACGAACTGTCATGTGCTTTTAGAGATTAATAGGGATAGGTTCTATGAAGAGGTTATAAAGGCGATTAGATCATATACGTAGGAAAGGGAGCTTTTTTGTAGGCGTTGCTTATAAAAACGGTCTTGCGCTTTTGCCCAGAAGCCGGCAGAAGCTACAACTATCTGGGAGGTTAAAATGGACAAACAAGAAGCTTTAAAACTTGAGCAATTTGCGTTGGAGATAAGATTGAATGCTATCAAATCCCTTGATAATTTAGGGTTTGGACATTATGGCGGGGCTCTTTCAATTGTAGAGACTCTGGCTGTACTTTATGGAAAAATCATGAATGTTGACCCTAAAAACCCTAATTGGGACGGGCGAGACTATTTCATACTGTCTAAGGGACATGCGGGACCGAGCCTTTATGCGGCACTTGCGCTTAAGGGCTACTTTCCAATAGACACGCTCATGACGCTCAATAAAAACGGCACAAATTTGCCGAGCCATTTGGACAGGCTGCTTACTCCCGGAGTTGATATGACATCTGGATCACTTGGTCAAGGCATAAACGTTGCTACCGGCATTGCCAAAGCAATTAAGCAGAATGGTACAGACCAATTCGTTTATTGCATAGTGGGCGATGGTGAGATGAACGAAGGACAATGCTGGGAGGCTGTACAGTTCGCTGTTAAGCAAGAGCTTGATAATTTAGTTATATTCATAGACGATAACAAGAAACAACTTGACGGAACGACGGAGGAGATAGGCGGGAAGCTAGATTTTGCAAAGGTTTTTGAAGCGTTTGGCTTTAATGCGGCACAAGCCTCAGGTAATGACGTTTGTGCTATTCATGACTCTATCGTAGCGGCAAAAAAGATAAAAGGCAAACCTCATGCCATCGTCCTTGATACAGTGAAAGGGCAAGGCTTTAGCTATATCGAGAGCAAAAAAGACAATCACCATTTAAGGCCGACTGAGGAAGAAGCTGTTCTGATCAAAGAATATATCGCCGAACTCACAAGGGAATTGGAGGGGCTTAAAAATGCTTAGACCGGGCAATAATGAAATGCGAAAAGTATATGTAGATACTCTTATAGAGCTTGCAGAAAATGATAAGAACGTAATCGCCATGGAGGCGGACCTAGGGGGCTCCATAGGTACGGGTAGATTTAAAGAGAAGTTTCCTGAGCAGTTTATCAACTGTGGGATTATGGAAGCGCAGATGGCTTGTGCAGCTGCGGGACTATCGCTTGCGGGTAAGCGTCCTTTCATCCATACGTTTGCCGCTTTTGCAACGAGAAGAGCTTATGATCAAGTATTTATATCTCTTGCATATTCCGGTTTGCAGGCTACAATATTAGGCTCTGACGCTGGGATTTCTGCGGAGTTCAACGGCGGCACGCATATGCCTTTTGAGGATATGGGCATTATGCGCATGATGCATAATTGTTATATTGCAGAGCCTTCTGATGAACATATGTTTAAGGCATTATTAAAATTAAGCTATAAAAAAGGCGGACTTTGGTACATCCGAACAACGAGGAAAAAAGTCGCACAAATTTATGATGAAAATGAGGTATTTGAACCGGGTAAAGCGAAAACACTTAAAAAAGGTAAAGACGTAATGTTCATCGCCTCAGGTTTACCAGTGGCGGATGCTTTGGATGCTTGCTCTGAGCTTGAAAAGAAAGGCATAGAGGCAGGCGTAATCGACATGTTTATGCTAAATCCGCTGGATAAAAAGACTATCATAGAATGTATCGACTCAGGAGCAAAGATTATTACGGTTGAGAATCATTTTGTGAACAACGGCCTTGGCAGTGCCGTGGCGGAAGTTATAGCTGAGCATGGCAAGGCTGTTAAGTTTAAGAGGCTTGGTGTAAAAGATAAATACGGCCAGACAGGAAGTCTTGATTTCCTTAAAAAAGAGTATGGGATAGATACGGAGAGTATTGTTGAGGCAGCTTTAGAAATTTAGGTGATGTTATGAGCAAAGCTAAAGAAGGTATCAAAATATTGGCTCAGAATAAGAAAGCTTACCATGATTACTTCATAGAAGAGACTTATCAGGCCGGGATGGAGCTTGTTGGCACGGAGGTTAAGAGCCTTCGTGCTGGAAAGTGCAATTTACGGGATAGCTTCGTACGCATCGAAGGCGGCGAAGCGTTCGTGCATGGTATGCATATAAGTCCTTATGAGCATGGAAATATATTTAACAAAGATCCCGTGAGAAAGCGCAGGCTTCTTTTGCATAAATATGAGATAAAGAAGCTGCAAGCGGCGGCGATGCAGGACGGTCTTACAATAGTACCGACCCGTGTGTATCTTAAGGGCGGGCTTGTTAAGATTGATATTGCCATAGCTAAAGGCAAAAAGCTCTACGATAAGCGTGCAAGCATGGCGGAGAAGGACGTTAAAAGAGAGGCGCAGAAAGAATTTAAGATAAGGAACTTAGGATAGCGAGGGAATTTTTTATAATGAAATATGGAAAAATTATATCAATGCTTGCGATAATGCTTATGCTAATTGCAGGCTTTGTGGGTTGCGCAGGTGCAGATACACAGGTACAGGTGGATCTCGAAAATCATGTGCTAATTGGCGTATGGAACTGGGATGAAAATACCCTTTGGCAATACACATTCAATGCCGACGGAACAGGAGCACGAGGGCTGCCGGACAGCTTGCAAACCTTTACTTGGTCTGATCGAGGTGAAGGGCACGTAAGGATAGCCGCGGTATTTTTCTTACGGGAAGAGTGGAATTATACTATAAACAACGATATACTTACAATAAGCAGCAGGCAAGCAGCGGGGCTTACATATAGATATCATCGAGACGGTATAGCACCTACAATAGATCCTTCTCTGGTGGGTGAGTGGACTTGGGATGATAACTGGCTTTACGAATATGTATTCTATGATGATGGAACAGGCTGGCGTGGACTTCCTGATTGGATAGAAGAGCTCCAATGGACCGTGCCTGGAGATGGACATCTCCGAATAGACATAGCTGGCGGCATGAGAGAAGAGTGGAACTACACTATAAACGGTGATACATTCAGTACAGAGAGTAGACAGTTTGCCGGCATATCACACAGCTATACAAGAAAAGGAGCAGAACCTATACTCAGCCCTGAGCTGTTCGGCACATGGATTTGGGATGAGAATGAACTTTATGAATATGTATTCTACGAAGACGGAACAGGCTGGCGTGGACTCCCCGATTGGATAGAAGAGTTTAGTTGGGGCATTCCGGGAGAAGGGCATTTGAGAATCTTTATTGTGGGTAGCGGAATAAGGGAAGATTGGAATTATATCGTAGATGAGGATATAATGACTCTGGAGAGCAGGCAAATGGCTAATGTTAGGTTTAGCTATATACGAGCCAATGAGTGATGTGTATATGTAGGGGGCCGAGGCTGTTGACAAGGATGCCAGCCTATAACGAAAAAGCTAAAGCTCGTAAAGTGAGCTTTAGCTTTTTCGCTATCTTACTGTAAGTGTGAATCGGCTTCAATTCTTTCAAAGGGATTGTGGTCGTCGATTTCCATCAAGTGGGCTCAAAATTTGTGCCTTAGGTAAGAACTGCTCAACCTTTGGTGAAAACGGTGCTTCACACCGCCGGTATCTTCCGGTTACTTCTGCGTGCGCCCGGATTTTATTTCGGTTCCCAAAGCCCATATCATACGGATTTTTAGTCTGCGGCACTTAAAAAGTACATCCTAGGGGCGGATTCTATATCCGCCTTTTTCTTGTTTATCAACTATAACTACAAGTTTCCTCTCTCCAACTTCTCCATTCGCTCAATATTCGCAAGTGCCTGGGCAATTATGAAACGCTCTGTCATCAAGCAAATCATATCATCACCGCCAAGCCCTAGAAATTCGCCCTCTAAAATTTTATTCTGATTTGTAATTAGGCGAATGTTCATTCCTCTATGATACTCTTCTCCACGGAATTGTAATATCTCCTGCGGGAACATGTCATAACATTTTTTCAACACTTGCTCAAGGTTAGGAGCTTTATGGATTAAGACAAATTCAGCGAATCTGTTTATAATCCAGGTGAAAATCGCAGCTAGGACAAGTGCAATAATTATATCGTTCGTTGTAAGTAAACTTAGCAAAGGTCACCTCTATGCACAACATTTATTTCTCTTAACGCATATTCTTTTGACAAAAACTCTAAAACTTCCGCACTAATCAGCTCCCCGGGCAAGCAGATAGGCAGTCCCGGTGGATAAGGTGCTATATTTTCTGCGGCTATTCTGCCGATGGCTTTTTTAAGCTGCATTTTCTCCACTCTGCTGAAAATTGCATCCCTAATAGACATAACTTCCACTGGTTTAGGATATTCCGAGCAAAGTTTTTTATCCACATTTTTATGAAATTTATTAAGCTCGCATAGTGCGCTGAGAAGTTTTTCATAGCCTTGTGACGTGTCTGCAACACTGGTCATAGCAAGAACAAGGCCGTCTGAGCTCATCTCCATTTGTAAATTGTACTTTTCGCGAAGTGCAAGCTCCAATTTATTACCATCTTCTACTGCGATTACAATTTTTGAAATATCATAGGCAAATATATCATCCAAACAGCCTTCATCTATTAACGATAAATTCTTTAGTCTCTTTATATCAGCCCTAATACTTTCAAGTCTTTTTACATACTCACTAAAAGCATCTGTGCTATTTTCTAAAAAGTCCAAACATTTCCCAATCGAAGACAGCAGGATGTACGATGGACTGGATGAGTTTATCATGTTCAAAAATTGCCTAATAATCCTCACATTGCATCTATCACCTTTCGTATGCAAAAGAGCTGTCTGAGTCAAAGAGGGTAGTGTTTTATGCAGGCTGTGAATAACGATATCAGCGCCAAGCTCCAAAGAGCTCTTAGGGAATGCATCATGGAACTGCATATGTGAGCCGTGAGCCTCATCGACAATCAGAATAGCGTTATGCGCATGAGCTATATTTGCAATAGCGGCGATATCACTTACAATACCTTCATAGGTTGGGCTTGTTATGAAAACGGCACGCGCATCCGGAGCCTTTTTAAATGCAGCCTCTACGCAAGAAGATGATATCGCGCCGGATATTTGACTGTTTAAGATTTTTGGGTATATATATGTTGGGTGAATCCCACCAAAAGTAAGCGCAGAATATGCACTCATATGGCTGTTTCTAGCCATGATCAAACTGCGTTGGTCTGAGACTGCTGACAAAATTGCTGCGATAACTCCGCCCGTAGCACCATTTGCAAGTAAAAAGCTCTTATCAGCCCCAAAAATTTTAGCTGCTTTAACTTGGGCGTCATGAATTATGCCCGAAGGATCCTGCAAATTATCGGTAGCATAAACCTCTGTAACATCAATAGATGCAGGGTCTAAGTCAAAACTCAAAAACTCAGGATTTCTCTTATGTCCGGGCATATGGAAAGGGTAGGGGGCGCCTTTTGTATATTCTCGTAAATGCTCATATATAGATTTCATGAATATATTATAACACCTTGCTGAATTTTGTCTATATTTGTTTCGGAACTGCTTGGACTTTCATTGCATAACTTGACAATATAAACGCAACAGTGCATAACCATGTTTTTTTAGAACGTAATTTACCTACAGGCAAAAAAAATGTGTGAGTTATGCATCATTGCGAAACCTATTAAGGAGGCTAAAATGGATAGACATGAGAACATGAATTTACCGCTTTTTCCGGATACCGTAACATACGGCAACGCTTACGTACCATTTCAGCAATGGAGTGGGAACTTATTTTCGCCTATGGAGGCACTTCGCATGGGAACCATATTTCCTGAGCTAAGTATGCCATACAGTCCAAGGAGGGGTCATTAATGGACAGTAATGAATTACACGAACTCGAAAAAAGGCTCTACTCATTAGACTTTGCAGCCCTTGATCTTCATTTATATTTAAACACACACCCACGCGATAGAGCAGCTCTTGCAGAATACAACAGAGTAATAGCACTAGCAAAAGAAGCCCGCGAGCAGTATGAAAAGCATGTAGGTCCACTTCTCTCGTTTAGGTGCCCTTCAAGCGAACATGAATGGAGTTGGCTGTCAGAGTACAGTCCATGGGAAAAAGAATTTAATTGGTCGCTGAGTAAGGGGGACGAACGATAATGTGGATATATGAAAAAAAACTGGAATACCCTGTGAAAATAACAAAGCCGGACCCACGAGCAGCTAAGGTTATTATCAGTCAGTATGGCGGACCGGACGGAGAGCTCGGAGCTGCAATACGCTATTTGTCTCAAAAATATGCTATGGTAACACCGGAAGCTAAAGCTGTTTTAAATGACATAGGAACTGAAGAACTCGCTCACCTAGAAATGGTAGGCGCTATGGTATCACAGCTAACCCAGGGAGCTTCTGTAGAAGAAATGAGAAAGGCCGGCCTTGACCCATATTATACAGATCATGGCGCAGGGGTATACCCCCAATCAGCGGCTGGCATACCTTGGAGTGCCATGACCATACAATCTACAGGTAACCCTGTGACAGATTTGTATGAAAATATGGCAGCAGAGCAGAAAGCTAAAAAAACGTACCAATTCTTGCTGGACCAGATGACAGACCCAGACGTAATAGATCCGCTTAAGTTTTTAAGGGAAAGGGAGATAGTGCATTTCCAAAGGTTTGGTGAGGCTCTAAGATATGTAGAGGATCATTTGAACGCCAAAAGAATGTTTTATGCGAAGTAGTTAAATAGCATTGGTATATACCAATGGGCTCATTTTTGTAGGGGCGACCGTCTTTGGTCGCCCCTACTTTACTAACGCATCCATCAGGTTTATTTTTGATCTGAACCCATTTTATCAGATAACAATAAATCATGCTGCAGCTTTGCGCCTATCTTAATTCCGATTTCAGTATAAACGTTAGTATAGACAGATAAGGCATGATGAAAATCGTCCATAGTATCATCATAATCTTCTTCGTCTTGGCATAAGTTTTTGAGCCTAACATACATGGATGCCGTAGAATCATCCAACCTCTCTTTATAGGTCAAATCACTAATTTTATTCGCCTCCGCCCCATGAAGTACAAAGTCTCGAATATGTTGTATATCTACCCTTTTGAATGCTTCTTCTATATATCCCATAATTTCTCCTTTCTACGCTTTTGGGCATAACAAAAAGATATATTATTTGACAATGAATTTGCTCCATTTTTAAAGTTTACATTTAGTAGATTGTTTCTTAAAAACCAACGCTAAACGGAACTTTTTAGAAGACAAGTCCTATATCACAAAAGAATATTTTTTAAGGTGGTTAGTAACAAGCTAGTAACTGAACAAAAAGTTGTGTTTTTTATATTCCATATTGACTTTACTAAAGTAATCTATTATACTTTCTGTATACAAAAACATGACATAATTTAACAACACCTTTCAAAATAAGCTCACGATCTTGCTTGACATAAAGTATGATTATATAGTATGGTTAAGGAGATTCAAATGCCCGCATTCTTGATTACTTTAATAAGCGCTATGCCTGAATTAGCTCCGCTTGTATTACTTCTATTTTTCTTCGCAATACTTTATTATATCCAGTACAAAATGAGTAGCCGGTATCAAGATAATCTCACAAGTCAACATAACAAAGCAATTGTAGTTATGCAGTTAAATTGTGATTCTCTTGTAAAAGAATCTCGCCAAATGTGCAAAGAAAGCAAAGAGGAATCTCGTCAAAACTATGAGAAAATGTTGGAGCTTTTAAGCAAGGTAAAGCAAGACTGATCATATACATTACAAAAGAGAAAACGAGGTTAATGCCATGGACGAGCTTTTTATACTAATTGCGCTTTTAGTTACAATAAGTATTATCTTTTATTTATTAACATATTTAAAATATAAAGCAGCAATGCTGAATAGTAAAAACCATGTTGAAAGAACTTCTATTTTTAGAGACTTAATGCACTTAACGTTTGAATACGAAAGAGCAAGAGAAGAAGGTCTTTTCTCCGATGCTCCAATAACAGAAGAATATCTGAGTAAGATGGATAACCTTTTTGATAACGGCTTGGGGAATATGGCTTTAGTTAGATTTAAAGTTAATATGACGAACTATCAACTTCTATATGAATTACTTCAGGCAAATCGCAATGTTACGAATTTTATGGATAGATACTCGTCCATCCTTTTAAGGCTTTACAAAGCCAATCAACCAATAAGGTTCAAGCTTACGAGCCTAAAAAAAATAGCATTAGTGCGAATTTTGTTTTGTCTTGTCAGTGCTCTAGACATAGTAAGTAAAGCCCTTAAAGAAAGCGATAGGTTGCTTAAAGCAGTTAAAAAGATTTTAAATATCCCTGTTGCCAGTAACCTATACGACTGGGTATCTCGCCTATGGGCAATTCCACATGATGAAAATCAACTCTTTGAGGAATTTAGAATACATCAATGATTTCATGCCATAAATATTTTAACTAAAAAATCGGACTGTCATTTCGGCAGTCCGATTTTTTAGTTAGCTCTAATCGAACAGTCCAGCTCTATCATTTATTACAAGTAACCTCAACATATCAAGTGATAAGTCCTTATCATCTCCGATACCTCTTAAGTGGCCTTTTTTGCTTAATTTCTCAACTGTCGACACTGCCCAACTAGGCATTTCTTCTATTTTCTGAAACCTCATTTCTTCCACCTCATCATCTTTCTCTACAGATACATTAGGGTTAATGTTTAAATACTTAAAAATACCATCAGCCAACGATGCTGCCATTTCGTTGCGTCTGTTTCGCAAAATATAAACATCGGGAGCGTGAGCACCAGCTGTTAAGAATGCCGATTCAAAGAGAACAGCCGGCATAACTGTATTTCTAAGAACGCCAAGTCCTCCTGAATGTTGAGATTGACCATCCAGACGTACACCTCTATTTCGTGTGCCTCTTTGCGTGACAAACGAACTTAGTAAAATGTTAGCAAGCTTTCGAGATTGCTGAGCTCGTTTGCTCCCATTATCAAATATAAAAACTTCAGTACCATTTGCGTCCGCATTTGTGAACCCATTGCCATGTACACTTACAAATAAGTCAGCACCCCAAGCATTAGCTTCTTGCCAGCGTCTATCTATTGAAGTAGCTACGTCAGATCTACGAGATAGCCTAACTTTTAACCCTGCCGCAATTAACAGTCGCTCAAGCTCTAAGCTTACATCAAGTGCTATGTCCGACTCACGCATACCGTTAGCAACTGAACCCGGATCACGTCCACCGTGACCGGGGTCAATGAATATCTTTATTTTGCCCATCCTCTGATTCGCCTACTTTCTATGTTGATAATCTATTTGTTACATTATGTAAATTTGTGGTATAAACTCCACGAAGGGAGGTGAAGCAATGTATACTTTTAGTTTTTACTATTCAGACGGCAGTGCACGCCACTATGAACACATAACCACTGCAAAAGTTGGCAATGAGGTCATATCCGAAAAAGAAATACTCACATATGATTTTTGGGCCAATCAACGGATATTTCTTAAATCTGATACTGGTAATTATACTGTATCTACTAATGACCTGAGATCAATAGAGGTAGAAAAAGAAAGTTAGTTTTTGTAAAGCAGTTCATAAAGAGTCTTTATCGTACCAGTAAGAATTTCAATGTCATGGAACGATAAGGACTCTCCCTTTCTCACAATCGCTGAATCTAATTCTTTTGTTGCTATTTTGATCGTGTTTTCAATCATTTCTATGTGCTCTTTTTTCATTGCTCGTCACCCTCTCTATTTTTCATAATACCTATTGCCCGTTTAATAGCGGTCAATTTATGTACAGGTATACCCATCAATTCAGCATTTTCTATGATGCTGATAGCCTCGTTAGCAATAAACATGATTATCACGCTATACCGTACAAAATCTATGCCCCGCAAATTATCTATGCGGTGCGCAATAAGAACAATAAGTAAAATCATCCCTTTTCGGATTAACCCCTTGAACCCTGCTGCACTTTCTAAGGCTCCACTTTGGCTTTTCTTAGATCTCTGAAAAACGGCTGCTACGATAAATCCAGTGACATAATCTATAATCATAAAAATTATTAGTGTTTGCAAAGCATAATCCCAGCCGCCTAAAGCGGTTGCAATAGCACCAGCAACAATGCCGATTATACACAGTATGGTACTCTCACGCATACGAAGTACTCCTTTGATATTATTTATAGAATCGGTGCCCACCGTAGTCAAAGAGCCTGGTTAATGCTCTTTCATGCCAGCTACCCTCTGCCCCGACTACAGCCCTAAAAAATAAAGCCCCTTGAGAGTAATCCACGCCATTTAACGCCATCTGTACAGCGTCCTTGACATACTGACAGGGCATAGCTCGAGCAAGTCTTCCATTCCATACTGGACTAAATTGCCTCGGCTGAAAAACTATTTCATGAATTGTGCCAGGAAAGTTTGGACAGTCGAGCCTATTGAAAATGACATTTATAACTCGAATTATGCCATATTTCCCTTCCCCCTCCGCTTCTGCCCAACCTATATCATATAATAGGTGACGCTCTTCGTCAGTCACGTCTCGCCTGATTTTAGCGGTATAATTGTCGTATTGTGATTCAGCATGCACTGTAAGGCAGAGTCTGCCTACTAAGCTTAATATAATAAATAATGCAATAGTTTTCTTCAACATTTTATAATTTTGTCCTTCCAATCTGCTAAGCAGTTTGAGCCTTTAGACATGAGAATGCCCGCTAGAATTACGCCAATAAGCGGCACATCCGTCTCCAATCCTAAAAGTGGAATAATATCAAGCCCAAAGCAAAAAGCCATAATAATCCCTATTAAAATTGATAGTGGTCGCTTAAAATGTTTGAGATTGACATATCCACTACAACACCGGTCAATGCCATCAATGGCCATTTCGGTGAGTGTTGCTCCCGCAAGAATTTGCAATGAAACTTCCATACTATTTGACTCCTTTCAAAAAATAGCCCCTAGCAGTTAAGCTAGGGGCTGTAGGTGATACTAAGCTAAAGGATTAGCTTCTGCGGCTTCTCTTGCTGCAATTGCAAGGTCTCTAAGTACTGCCGGCAAGTTGCTTGGAATCTCTTCATTGACAATTAAGCCTTTAAACTCTTGACCTTTTACATGTGCATTAGCGTTTTGGTCGGTAGAAACGTTAGGGAATCTTTCAGGGCAAACTTCAACCATTCTAGGTCTAAATCTTAAAAGACTCCTAGACGTTACATCTTCCCATGGTCTGTTTTCAACTATGACCTTTAGCATGTTGCCGCTATCCAAATAAGCCCATAGCTTATCTGTTTCCGTACTTCTCATGTCGTGCTCCATAGATTCATTTCTCATAATTTTCATTCTCCTTTTAAATATATTTTTTTATTAAAAAAGCACCCTGTGGGTGCAATTTTACTGTTGTATGCTTGTTAATTGAGGGATTGCGCTTACTAACTTTTCAACTACCTTGTCGGCTATAATACCCATCGTTACATCGTCCAATTGAGGTTCGGGTACAAAGTCTTCAAACGATGACTCTGGTGGCGGTATAAACGCCTTGGTTTTGGGGGAGTACGTCCAACCTAAAAGACGACTTGCATATTGCTCTTCGGTTAATCGAATCATATTAGGCAAATTGTTTTCGCCTCCTAATTCGCTTACGCCCTCTACAACAAAATTTTCGTTTAATTGTGCGTAAAAAAAGTTCATTTTATCAACTCCATCCTATAAAAACTCAACGACTTGCCAATTTATACATAAATGTGAATTGTTCGTAGTGTCAGCAGTTGAGGGTCTGTTGTTTGAATGTAGAATTTCATAAATTACTTGATTTGAAGTTAATCTAACAGAAATCGACTGACTTGCTGTTATTTGAGTATTGTGAGTAGCCACAACAAAACTACGGGCAAGGTTGACAGGTGTTATATTTGCCGAAACTGATTCTACGCCAACTGAAGGAGGTGCGGGCTGTATTGTCCCACGTTGAACCCTAATATTAACGCTAATTCCCAGATTTAACAGCCTCAAAGCCTCATTCAGTTTTGCATTAGCTCCACCAGCTGTTTGGCTACCGCCCGTAGCATTAACCGCACCCACTCGATTATTAATCAACTCTGATAATCGTGCCATTACATTACCAGTCGGACTTGCCGCACTTCCCGTTGTGCCTATATTAGTCGTCAAGCCCAAAAGGTCATTTGCTGATGCCCTTGAAGATACGGGCACATCAAGATTGCTCAGGTCAATCGCAGCAATTGCGGCATTAAGCTGGTCAAGCGTTACAAAATCATCAAGATTGATGGCAAACTCACCTAAAAACTCCCATACACCGCCTACTACTTGGTAGACAGCCATGATTCCGCTGTTAGTTTCGTCCGACTTGACTAAGTACATGGTGCCGTCAGGAGGGATTGGGTCTACGAGCATTAGATCAGCGTGAGTATCCACGATACCTGAGATATTAAACCCGGCTAAACTCTCAACCTTGCTACTCAGGTTGGTTAGAGCTAATCGCATATCTTGATGAGCGGTTGAGCTTGTGTTGTGATTGTTTATCGCTGGCCCATGAGCCATTGGGTCTTGATTGTGAGGTTCCAAAAGTCCTTGATGAGCATCAAGGTCTCTGTTATGCTCGTTAATAGCATTTTGCAGCTGAATAATCGTAACAGTAGCAGCGGGATTGACTTCAAGAGACATGTTATCCGCATTGCCAACTGATGCTATCAAATCAAATATAAGTCCTGTCGTTGTTGAACCGTTAAATGGTGCTATAAAGTCAGCATTTGGCTGTTCGGCTGTTGGAATATGTACGGCAACGCCAAACAAGTATTCTTGCCGATCTGCCGGATCGGTAAAGTAAACACCCACAGAATTCAGTCTATACCCAACCGTCAACTCACTATTATTCATGCCACCATGAATTTGTACCGTAGTTTCGTTTTGCCTTACCACGGCACTCACAAGAGGTTCTTGCTGTATTTCTGATAGGTCTGAAAGACCTTCTAATTCCGACAATTGATAAATCGCCGACGATGTAACAATTCTTGTGAAAGGTGTTTGAGGTTCTGTTGCTATTTCTCCCGCAAGAATTGCAGAGACAAGGGCGTGACCTCTTGCCGTGGTTATAAGATTTGAAAAATTCGCCATGTTCACCATCCTTTTATATTTCGTAATGGATAACTTTAATCGCTGAACCGCTTGAACCAATACGGGAAGTTGCTGAAATTTCAGCGTTAAAGTCTTGTGTAATTGTAAAGTGTCTAGTCGTAGTGTGTATTGCACCTATTCTCAAAAATCCTTCGAGGTTTATACGGATTTCATTGCGTGAAGTAACAACTAAATTTGCTGGGATTATATGACGCTTGATATATGCTAAATCTTGCAAAATACTGTAATCCCCTGATAAGATGATAATTTCCATTTCATACTCTTTAAAATTCGTATTTACTTCAAATGCACCATCCGTCAACATTTCTAGCAACCCGATTAAGAAGCGGAAAGTATAAAGGTCTTGTAAGTTCCACCTCACAAGAATGTGGTTTCTTCGAGCTTCAAAGCTTTCGCCGGGGAGAGGTGTAATATTTAAGAGTCGTTCGTAACGTCTTAAACCGTATTCCTCGGCTGTGATAATGTAAAGTTGCCGTCTCATCCATTCCTCAATAGCCCAAATTAAATCAAATTCGGGATTTTGTGAGTCGGTAAGCTTGATAATCTCGTCGTATCGTTGCATTAGAGTTGGCAAGCGTGCAATTAGGTTGACGGAGTCTCTGTAAGTAGAGGGTGGATAAATCATGTGCTAATCGCCCCCAGCATTGGGATTGAGTAAATGTCTATTTCGAGATTCGCTGCAACACCGTTTAATGTTGTATTCTGAATATCAATGATGCCCTGCACACCTAAGAGCCTACTATTGATTTGGCTGACCATTACAATCAAAGGATTTTGGAAAAAACCAAGTGGGGATAAAATATCTTGATTTTGCCAATCTTGACGTAATTCCATCATGTAAGCTTCCATAAGTGAAGTTACTTGTGGCTGCACCATTTCCCAATTAAAGCCGCCTAAGAACGTTAATTCTGTCGATATATTAACATCCAAGATGTTAGCAGATTGAACTGTTACTTGATGTCCTATAGGTGCACGCCCAACCCCTTTATGGTCTCCTGTAGGATCAATTATTTCTTGCACTCTATCGACTAAAACAGGACTTGCGGGATTGTATAAGTAATCAAGCAATGTGAGTAGGACAGTCCCGCCACCGTTCCAAATTGGGGTAACTCGTACCGGGCCGGTTCCTTCAATTTCTCGCACCATTACTTGATAGTCTCGGATGTTCCCTCCCATTGCACGTACATTAAAGCTATCAAAATATCTCTGTCTTATGCTTTCGGTGCTTTCCACGTCTTGGGCGGGTATGAGTAGTTCAACTAACTCAGCCGTTTGGATTCGAGGATTACCACCCAAAATCGGCACAATAGAACCTAAAAAATGATTCCCTTCACTTCCCAATTGCTCACATCTTACTTGATAAGCCCCATCTTCGATTTTATCCTCGACAATATATGTTAAGGCGGTATTCGGCATAGAAAAACGCCGCCCTGTAACATCTACATCGACCGGCGTAAATTCACCACGTAATATGGCATGTGTTGCAGGGAATGGGATAATACCCCTTTCAGCTGCACGTCTTATAAGAAATTCACGGCTTGCACTGTCGCCAAAGGATTCTATCAAAATATCATCAAGAGCCAGATATATCAACTGTAGCTCAATGGCAGATGATGCGTTCGAATCCCAAATTACCGCTCCTTCTCGTTTATCACGTTGTTGTATGCGATCCATCATGCGTTGAAGAATCACTTCAAATGTCTCACTACCGAATTGCGGATCGGGTATATACTGTGCCATTAAAAATTCACCGCCCTTTGCATCATGACATCACCGAAAATTGTAACAACCCTAAAACTCGCTTCAACGACTTTACGTTTAGGGATATTAAAAGACCAATTATCAACCCTCGTTATACGGTTATCCCATAATAAAGCTTCTGTTATGCGTCGCTTTATTTCAGGGATTACAAATGTTTTTGGCATTCCGAATAAATCGAGTAATTGCACACCGTAATTTCTACCGTAAATAATGTACTGATAACGCTCAGTAAATACTATTTTATACACAGCTTGTTCCATTGCAGCCAGTTTGTCAGTATTACCCCGGATGTGTATTTTTTCTTTGTCCATTGCATATGTGTATGTAGGCTGTTCCACTACCACAAAATCTTGCTGTAAAAGCCCGCTATTTCTAGGTATCATAGCCACCACGCTTCTTTCTGCTTGACTTGATATGTGAAGTCCACAACAAACCATTTTTGTAACGAACGCTCACAAGCCAACATCACCTTATCGCCTATTTCGAAGCGACTATAAAGGGTAACTTCGTGATATGCTGGTAACTCTCCGTCCGGTTCATCCTCGAATGTTTTTCTTACGAATTTAATATCAGTAGTTGTAGCAACCTCAGGTGGTGGGTCTTCATCGGGACGCATAGGATGCGGTTCTCCACCAGCACGCACGGTTCCCGGCAAAGGTTCTTTTTCAGCCTTATCGTAAATTTCTACTTTCTGCTTGATATCAGGGTTATCGAATGACAAATAACCCATATGGTCTTTTACGCTATGGCACAAAATAAGCTGGTCTTCTTCAAGTGTCAAATAATCGTTGACTTTGATTCTTAATGGTGTCGTTGACACAACTTCACCTTCACAAATCCAAGCGGGGCGGTCTTCTTCTTCGACTCGATTCACCCAATCAATAACTGCGTACCGCTGCCCACCCTGTTCCCGAATAAGCATCAATTCATCGTCTTTTCTCAATCCCCGCCATGTCTCACCCGGTATGGTTAAGTCGGTGGAATACTCCGTAATGTATCTCCCCAAGACTATAAAGTCTTCTGTTAAAATATGTTTGGGGTCAATGGTTATTTCGATGGGGTATATTGATGTGACTTTGCCAAAGTATAAGCCGCTAGGCTTATGAGCGGTTTCGGTTATCTTCGAATTTTTACGCAATACTTGTAACAATCCATTAAAATCACCCATGTATATCACCACCTCGCAAAGTTAAATTCATCCAGTGTTCGGATTCATTAATAATATGTTCGCATTTTTCAACCATCATGTGATTGCGGACGATAATGTCACCTAAATGCAAATCAATTATAGGCATTGTTCCGGCTCTTATCCGAGCATCTCCAAAAGCTTTTTTTATTTTTAACTTTCGAGTTTTAGCGTTAAATAAATCAAGAAGGGCAGCGGCTTTAGTTTCGCCGTTTTCCCCTTCTTGTAACGTCCCAAAGTATTGAAGTATGCCCCAGCGGTCAATACTTTGCCCGTGCTGAACAACGTAAATATCTCGCATCCCTGTTTCGCTATTTTCTCTGACAAGTTTTATACGATTATATGTTCTGTCGTTTATACTTGATTCATAGTCAAAATTCTCTCCTGATTGCTCATCAATCACTAAGTCAACCTTCATATCAGCAATTGATTTTAAAGTGAGCTCTCCAAAATCGTCAAAGAGTATAAACATGTTACCAGCGTGCACTAATTCCAAATCAAGAGCCGAATTAATAATATCAATCAAAGCAGTATTACTCTCATCCCTGCACGGTATTACATAATCAGTACTAGCGATTTCTCCTAACCGTAATTCGAAATCAGCGGCAACTTTCTGTATTACCTCTGCTGCTGTCTTGTCGGTATAAACATATGTATCTTTATTTTTCAAGTACCTCATTTGATCGTAGCAAGTGACTTTGATAATATGCTCTTTGTCTCGCCGTTTGCTAAAAACAAACCCAAAGAACAAATTTTTACCATTGACTTTTAAAACAACGGGGTTACCCTCGTGAAAACTTACGCTTGCGTCTCTTAAAACTTCGAAGGTCAATTTAGAGGGGGAACCAGCTCGCCATGACTCCCAGCGCACACCATCAACCACCAAAAGCTTTTGAATGTTTCCGTTATTATCAATGAACAACTCGAATGTTTCCAGCATCTTCATCACGCCTTTGTGGATCAGGTAGATTAACTACTTGCCCGGGGAAAATTGTATAACTTGGTCTTCCAGTTCCTAAATTTCTTTCAGCAATATGGGGATTAAGACTCGCAATTTCAGGCCATCGTGATCCATCATTTAGATATCTTCGAGCAATTGCCCAAAGCGAATCCCCCGATACCACAGTATGAGACCGGGCTTGCGGAGGATTTTCAGGAGGTCTATCCTCATGTATTATAGCTTGTGGAGGAGTATCTTGTGGCGCATCGGGGGGAGGCTCAACGATTTCTACCTCTTTAGTAACGGGATGTCGATATTGCTTTAATACAATTCTCACTTCCAAATCGAAGGTATTCTTCTCCCAATCCTCATTTACTGTGTACTCTTCTAAGCTAACGGTTATATTGTTATCGAAAAGTAATTCACCATTTGGTTTAACTCTTGAAACGATAAATTGAAAAGGTTCTTGACTTACTTTCAATTCCTCAAAAGCATCAAGAAAAAAAGAAGCCCGCTTGAAACCATCCATATAAACCGCAAAAGGATATTTTATTTGAGGTATAAGGCAAGTAAATTCAATGTCGGTCAGTCCGGCTTTTCTTAAGACATTGATTTCCCCAAAGTCAATCAATGTCAAAGTTCTATTTTGGTTATTGATTCTAAGTTCTAATTCAGCCGGAGCAACCGGCAAAAGAGTTTTATCTAAATAAAAATCATACATAATCGTTGCTCCTTTCGGCTGTCACTTCGAGAGCTTCTTCAAGTCCCTCTGTAATGTAATCAACAACTCCGTCTAAGTCCATTTGATGATTGACCGTGTTGTGAATACCGGCAATTCGTAAATTAACCTTTGCAGTAGTGAAGCGATTTATATTATCTCGCTCTGCAATATCCCGCCAGTATTTCAAGTTTTCACCGCTGATATTTGCCATAGTGCCGGTATTAGCTGCAATGTCTGCAATGTCTCTTGCAATATCCTCTAATCCATCACCAGTAAAATTGTGCTGAAGGAATGACGCTGTACTGTAAGCATAATCTCCTGCTCCATAAGCGGCAGCATCCCTCAAAGCTTGAATCTCGTTAAGTCTATCAGCTCTTGCCGCTTGTGCGTCAAGTATCATCTGCTCACGCATTGCAGCTCTTTCAGCAATAGCAGATTCGACTTGACTTCTATAACCATCCAATGCGGCATTTCTAGCGTTTCTTGCAGCATAATTTTCCATTTCTGCCCCAACTGCAAAAGTTATACGGTCTATCGTATCTATACTAACCATAGGGAGATTACTAACTGCATTGATAAGCCTGTTAATTATGTCAATTGCACCATTAACCATATTCTGTAGTGTGGTTAAAACGTTCGTTCGCATATCACCCATAAAATTAGCAATTGCAGTACCTGCCGATTGCATACCCAAAGCCATTCTATCCCACAAATCCATGACAAAATGAACTCCTGTAAAGAATCCAATTTTCACTACATCCCAAGCGGTCATAATACCGTGTACAGCGTAGAGCCAAGCGACTTCTAAGCCGCCGATACTTTGAATCCAGTTATAAATAGCTAAGATAATATAGCCAATCAAAACAACCAACGCACCAATACCAGTTGAGATTAAAGCCTTTTTTAGTACTACTTTAGCCGCTGCTACACCCAAGGTTGCAATCTGCCACGCAAACATACCAGCTTTTAAGGCGGTTACACCTATCAAAATAGCCCATATGAGATTTTCAATGCCACCTAAGTGAGTATTTGCGAAATTGCCGATACTCACAATCAGGCTTATAATTTGCATACCCAAATTTATTATCATTTGGATTATCGGGATAAGAGCTTGAATAGCTTGTTCAATCATCGGCATATTTGTCCGAATAGTAGCAAATAGCGTCATCATCACAGGCATTAACTGCGCTCCGATACTATTTCGGATATCATTGAAAGCATTAATCATACCAGTGCGCATACCTTCGGGCGTTTGCGACATCTGCTCAGCAAGCCCTGCCCATGATTGATTAACAATATCTTGAATCATCAAAGCCCGTTGCATATCATCCCCGTACTTAATTACATCTTTTTGAATATCGGTGAGATATATGCCGGCACGCCGTTCAAGCATACGATAATTACCCGCCATAGCTTGAGTAAAATACTCAGCGTATGCAGCCATGTCCTGCGCTGTTGCACCAAAGATGTTACCGGCTCCGGATGCAAAGTCGGCAAGAGAACCCATCATTATTTCGATAGCTTCAACACTCCCAACATGACGAGACAGTTCGTTAGCTGCTCCCATCATGGTAGTAGCACTTATCATATCGTTAGTATCTGCTTGAATTTTAGCAGCTCTTTCTTGTATCCTGACAAATTCTTCGTAAGTTGCTCCACGGTTACTCATCACATTAGCAAGCTGCTGTTCGAGCCTAATATTTTCATTTGTTATGTTCATGGACTCTCTTAACCATCCAATACCGGCTCGTACTGAAAATGCACCGACAACACTAGTAATGATTCGCCGAAGATTATTTGCTTGCCGTTGTCCGTTCTCAACTTCACGGTTAAATCCTCGCTGAGCTTCTTCGTTATCTTGCAAAGGACGTTGCATTGACTCCATCTCTCGTCGCAATCGTTCTTGCTCTCTAACTGCTTGTGAGGTGTCGGTATTTCTCATTGCGTCAGCCATTTGATTTTCCAACATTGATGCCGCCGCTGTAGTGGACTCAATAGAATCTCTGACAGAGTCAAACCCTCTTGAGTCCATGTCTGTATCAACTGTATTATGAACGCTTTGAAAAGCGGTGTTTACAGAGTTTAAGCTTGTCATGATAGAATTTAAAATGGGTGACATATTGTCAATCATAATAATTTCCGTAGATATACCTGACATTCTTCCATCACCTCTAAGCAAAATAAAAGAGGCAGTTATTTTCTACCTCTTTTATTCTTCATTTTTTGTTCTTCCTCTTTATCTCGCTTCGTTTTAATCTCCATCGAAGCATAATAGAGGGCTTTCATTTCGTCGTCTTGAGACAACCATTCTTCAATATCTGAGGGCTTCCAGCCATGCTTTTGGATAGCGTAATGTAGAAAACTACCTTCGGCTTCGCCCTCTATTAGTTTTTTGCTTCTTTAATTTTCTCATCCAAGCTAACATTGAGCTTGTTAAATTGTTGTATAAACATTACTAAGTTTTGATATTCCCCAGCCTCATCCAACATGGCAAAAAGTAAGTCCTCTGGTTCTTTTACGCCGTAACTGTCTTGCAGTTCAGCATTATATAGATCAGGAAAAACAACAGAAGCTACAATCTGTTTAGCCTGTAGCTTCTTAATGTCAACCTTCGGATGTGCTTTAAAGCCCTTATCCTTAGTCTCTATAACCGTAGTACATTCATCTTTAATTCGTTCATTATCCTGAGCTAAGAGTGGTTTAATCTCCCACTTGAGCGGCTTACCATCTTCATCAGGGAAATTTTCGGATGCAGCGTAAAAAGTATTAGGTTTAACCTTTTTATTAGCTTTTAAGAATTGCTTTACGTTAGACATTTTTTACATTCCCTCCACTTCATTGAACGATCTCGGCATATCCCAGCTCTCAAAAGTACCTGAAATATCTTCTGTTAGTAACTGGTCACCAGCTATAATTTTAGAAAGAATCATAGCTCCGGTTAGCAAACAATCGTGATATACAATAGTTTGACTTCCAACCGTGGAAGTTCTATCCTCATTAGTGGTCTGGATTTCAAAATACGGCATCTCACCTGTTTTTTGATAATGGTCGGCGACTTTACGCAAAACAGATTGATTGAAGTGGGCTGTAGCAGACCATGTACCAGATCCGCCGGCTGCTTTATTACCAAAACCAACTTTGCCCATAATTGGGACCTGCTGAGAGTTTATAGTAAAAACACCTTCAAATTCAGTAAGTTGTAAAAAGTTGTATCTGCGGTCATTAAGAGTAACAAAGGCTCTAGCCTCGCTACCGTACACCGCATCTCTTGCGTGCATAATGGGGGTTTCAGGCATATTTTATTTCCCTCCTTTCTATGCGACCTGTACTGTCATATACAGGAATGACATAGCATTGACAGGCATTATAGTATCAGTAACAAGAACCGATCGTCTGTTATCTCCCTGTTCAACAACAACGTCTTCAGGTACAAACTCTTGTATCGCTCTTATGTTCTGTAACTGATTATGATGTTGTACTATATCACTCCACAGAGAAATACGTCCGTCTTCATCATTCGGTACTTCGCCCTTATAACGGGTATTGAACAACATAGCAATGTCATTTCCGATTTGGTCAAGAACACGTATTGTTTGATTGTACTGGAAATCAGCATTCTTAGTCACCGATAAAGTAACAAGACTGTTGATATCAGACAACACTCGTATTTCACCTGATCCACTTCGATAAAATGCGAATTTGCCGTCTCTGATTGCACGCTCATAATCTAACTGGGTATAATTGCAATCCACAGTATATTCGCCGTCATAAATATTATTTGTTGCTGTACGGTTAACGGCAGTACCGGCATTTACACCTGTCGTCCACCAAACAAGGTCTTGTTCTTCAGCATCCTCATCAGTTACGGCATTCATGATGTTTACGACACCCTCATAATCAAATGGGTTATCGTAAGTCACACACTGGAATTTAACACCTTGCTCGTCTCTCATGCGTCGAGTGAACTTAGAGAACAGTAACTTAATAAGTGGATCATTTGAAGGGCACCCTATAGCATTAAAGCTATAACCTTCAATCCTATCAAGGTACCGTTGATAATCAAAATTAGTAACTGTGCCAGATTCACCACCTTCTAGAGGCGCACCAGCTTCAGGGTGTAATTCGTTTTCACGTCTCCACGTAACAAAATCGTTGTCCACAAGCCTTGCTGGCGATGCAACGGTTTGGATGTCAACAACAGCATTATCGAAATGTGTAATAACGTCCCATAAATCGAGATCATCAACATTTGCTTCAATGCTGATTACAATATCGTTACCTCTCTCACCAACATAACGTGCATCTGCATACGGGTTACTGGCTCGTACGCCACCGCTTCCAAGTCGATAGAAATAACCAACTCTTATGTTTCTAAAAAGTTCACGTAGACCCTTAAGTTTTGGATGGGTGAAATCGTATCCGAATATGCGCTTACTGTGACGCTGGAAGTCACGATTTGTAACTTCGATTACTTCGTCAAGTGGACCCCAATCAGAGATTAAAGGCATTGTAGCTACGCCACGGTCTGAAAAAACCATATTTGCACGATTTAGCGCAACGAAATTTATGTACGCACCGGGCAAAGTCTTATTCTGCACTAACCAAGTGCCACCGCCTAAACTCATATTACTTCACCTCTGTTTCGTAAAATTCCTTAAGGATTCTCGCAATATCAGCGTGTGAATACGTTTCGTCATCGTTGAGCAAAGTTCGTAAAACATCACGCCTATGTGAGTATGTCAAGGACTTTAATAGTTGTTCGGGCGTGAACTTTGGCAAGTCGTCATCAGTAGGCGGGTTTTTATAACTCTCATATGCGTCATGTTGCCCCTTTGTTGCGTTTCCTTCATCAGGCAGGTTGTTTGTGCCATCATCCGCTTTCGGCTCGTTTGGGGGCGTTTCCGTGAGCAGATCGGGGGTATTATCGCCGTCATCGGCAGGTGGGTTTTTAGCCAAAATCATAGCAATCATTGCATCTTTTTCGGCGGCTTTATCAACTTCAACCTCAAGAGCAAGCAAAATTTCGTATAGCTCAACTTTTTTCATTGGTTTTAGCATACTTTCGGTATAAACGCTTTGCATATAAAATCATCCTTTCGTTCTAAATTCAATCATTTCAAGATCTTCCATTAGTACAGGTTCATATACCCTACGAACACGGACATTATAATTCACGTAGAATTGTAATATCTCATCGTGAATTTCACCGAGCATGTTGATACCTCGAACAGGATTTCCATCTACGTCTATATACTCTAACCCCATATACAACTTATCGAGTGTCTCATAACATTCGGCGTTTGGTTCTCTTGTATTTTCGGGGTAGAAATGTATGCAGTACGCATTATCCCTGTTGTATGTGATGTCTCGTTCTTTCGTATTCGACGGTCGTATTAACTTAATAAAAAAACAAGGCCGCTCTAACCCTTGTTCGACTTTTTCAGGATAAATTTTATAATCATCTCCGAAAGTTTCATTAAGTTTTTTGCCCAAACCGTCACTAATCGCTGATAGCAGTGAGAAGTTTTCCATATCATCACCTTACTTCGAGAACTTTCTTAAAAATTGTTCAAGTTTTTGCTCTACAATAAATTCGGCATTGCCTTTTAATTCTTCTTCCGAGATTTTCAGCATAAAAACACCTTCCGTCCAGCGAGTATCAAGATGCATGGTAACGCCCATTTCAGGTACATATACACCTCTATGTCCTTTTTCTACGAAATGGGCGTATGCTGTAGGATTAATGACCTCAACGCTATAAACATTATCAGTCTTGGTTACATTCCCTATAGTCCAGTTTCGACGCAGTGTACCACCACCGTTATAATTCACATCTCCGGGGATTTTCTTATTAACAGGGGTTCGCTCTTTGACTTTAGCCAATAATCTAGCAGCCAACTCTTTAACAATAGAAACATTTAATTGTTGTACCTCTTCCGCTGTGAGTTTTTCAAATTGTTTCGTAAAATTTTGAAATTGTCTAAAGTCAAATTTACCTTTACCTTTACCCATTACGCCAAGTCCTTCCACGGTATCAAAGTAATTTCTTGATGATCGTCAAAAATACCAGCTTCGCCGCTATAACCGAATATAAACTCAACATTTCGGCGTTTTACTATGATTTTTGATCCAGCTTTAATGTTCAAAGTTTCATCAAGAAACAGTTTGATTACTTGAGGGGCTTTAGCGGCTGTATCGGTTTGATTAGCCGGCATTAATCTGGTGAATGATAAGCGACAAGGCTCAACACTAATAACGGCTACTCCCTCATGTACTGTAGATTTGTTTTCTTTTAAAACAGGCTTATACTCATAGACAGTACAAGTATCAGTCCACATACTACGTAAGGCGACTCTGATAGCATCTACCATACCAACCGCCTCCAACGTAGAAATTGCGGTTTACCGTAGTTTATCAAATGATCGATAGCAGCATTAAGACGTTCTTCAGCACTCATAGTTTTATCTGCTGCAAAAGAAACAGATGTGTCGCCCTGAGATTTCTGTTTTAGCGTTAGAGCGTTCACGTCAATTACAAATCCACTTAATTCTCCGCTTGCTTTCTTTGTTTTGAGGAACTCACCGCAAACCATGTCTATAGCGACCTGATATAAAGCTTCGGGGATTTCTGATTGATTAGTTTCATTTTTGATTGTATTGGTAACCTTTTCAATCAAAAACTCAATAACCCAGTAATCTTTATCCTCATTGAAGGTGTAGCCTAGTGAAGCAAGGCGTTTTATAATATCTTCTTTCATACAACCAGCCTCTTTCTAACACCCGCTATAACCGACGACTCTACTTCTATTATTACTTATACCATGTGACACCCCAGATGCCATGCCAACTAACTGATTAACCATTCCAAGCGTAGTTATTGAGTCTAGAGACTTTAGCGATATGCCCGTTTTTGATACGGTAAGAGTTGCAGACATTAATATTTTCATAGAGTCTGTAATCCCTCCCATTGTAGCAGTGTAGTCAACGGAGGCTACTATATCTAAAGTGCGGTCTGGAACTATCATAGCTGTATTTATACTACCTGACAATGTAGCGGCTGCACCTGATCCCATACTCTCAGGGAATTGGAATATGTAGAGCCAATCGAAGCACAGATTCACCATATCATTTTCATTTAATGTTTCACCAAACTCAATACGCAAATGGTCATCATCAACGACTTTCATACTTTCTAAAAATCTAGCTTGCAATGCACCTTCGGCGACTTCGCCGGCTCTACCAGCATTCGCAATTACACTGTCACGGGCATTTTTTACACCTGACGGCAATACACCGCTCCAACGTCCCACTTTTTCCCAAGTCCCATTATCTCGCATCATATACTCTTCACATGTTGAAATAATGCGGCATATTGCGGGGAAGCTGGTTTCGGGCATATCATCGAGAGTATCTGCGTACCAAAACCCATCAAGAGTGTGGAAGAATGTCATAAGTCATTCCTCCTACCCTCTTGAAATGATACGAGCTATCGGAATCGCTTTGTGATCGATATATTCACCGTTGCCATCGTTTACGAGTGTCCAGTTTGCGCCAGTTTCCAACTCAGCGGGTGTAGGACTTTTAGTTGCCATACTGGATTTTGTGAAGCTAATACCGTAAGGGGCTAACACTTTCCTTTGACGGCTAACCAATGATGTTTGACCACCGTTTATTTTTGCTTCACGCACCATTTCGTACGGCGTTTCAGCACCGACATTATCGTAATCAAATGCTCCATTACCTAAAACGAAAGAAGAGTACAGAGTATTGCCTCCACCGATATCTTCAGTAGGCATATTATCATCGATAAGCACCGATCGACCATTCCATGTAGCCATAGCTAAATCTCTTTGGATACCATTGGCGTCTGTATACTTCAGATATTCCAACAGTTTTAGATTTTCAAGATTCGTTGCAGGCTCACTATGCATAACTACTAGGCTGAAAACCCTCTTGTTATCACCGCTTGCCCGTTGAATCCCCTTGTTTAGAGTAGTGGCTCCAATATTCGGGTCGCTACTGCTCGAAATATCCATAGTATGTCGCTCTATGAAGTTTTGATTTGCTGAACCTGTCATACCATAAATACCTTTAATAATTGAAATAAGGGTATCTTGGTCAACATCTTGCCAGTAATCCGAAACTTGGCGTGCTACGTTAGATATGAATCCAGCCCCGCCGGTAATATCCTCAGAGAAATCTTTTTCAACCCATGCATTAGCACGCCCAACAACTACAACACTGCGGTCAAATGTCGTTGTGGTAGATGCAACAATATCCGTCTGTCCATCATAGTTTTGTGGGTCACCGCCCAAGCGTCCAAACATCGGGAAAGTAGCAAAATTACCACCTGTTTGAGCAGATAATGTTTGACGGAATAAAGTTGTTGGTTGAATAGCACGGGAACGGATTAACTCGTTCCTTCGAGTTTTCGGGACTAAATCGACATATCGTCCAAAAGCTTCAGGGTTAAATGTTTTTAAGTCAAATTTTGCAGACATTTACAACATCCTTTCTTAACTGTGATTTTGTGTGTTTTCCACAATAAGGGGAGCTTCGGGAATATCGGCATTTGGATTTGCATCCATAAATGCCGCCAATTCCTCATAACTCATTTTGGTAAAGTCAACTTTGCCATCAGGTGTTTTGCTTCCAGATTCAGCGGGCTTTACCCCTTTTGGCGTGAATTTTGGTGTGGAACCGGGGACAGTTTCAACATCGAAGAGGAAACTTGTATCTTCACTTTCGGTCAGTTTTTTGATTTGATCGGCAAGCCCTTTGATTGTGCCATCTTCAGCAAGTTCTACATCTTTCAGATCAAGCAACGCCTTAACTGCTTTTGTATTTTTAGCTTTAGCAGTCACAAGAGCGGATTCGAGTGCGGACTCAATTTTAACTGCTTTAATTTCGGCAGCATGATCTTCATCTTTTTTCTTGTTAGCGGTTTGCAACTTCTCAATTTCCCCTTTCAAATCGTCAACATTAGTCGATTTTTTAAGTTTATCGAGTTGTCCATCTCGCTCTTTTAAGGATTCTTTTACTTTCTTGAGATCTTCATTAACTTCATTGAAGCGTGTTTTGGTTACAAAGTTACCGTCAAGTTGCTCCATTACCTTAGTTGCTTGCTCTTCAGTCAAACCCATTTCGATTAATTGCTCTTTAGTCATTGCATTTTCCATCCTTTCAAAATTCCGTTTTTTACCGTGGTACGAGCCACGAATATTTTGTCTTTTTCGTTTACCGCCTGAAAAATACCAAAAACGGCGACATATAAAAAGCACCCTGCGTATCCGCAAAGTGCTTATTAACTGGCAAATCTTCTCATCCACTCAGGATATGATATATTACTTGGTACATAATTCGTTTTACCTTCCGCATCACGTGCGGCACGTTCTCCAAAATTATCATCAAAATGGGGAACTGTTGTAGTGCGTCACCAAGGATGAAAGGGGTTAGCGGTTACGCCCGGTTGAAATTCACGCACAAGGAAAACTTTACCGTCCATCTCTTGGCATATATCAGATGTTAACCTGTCTAAGGTCGCAAGAATACGGAAACGTTTTACGTCTAACTCGTCATAAACTTCCTTTTCAGCCAACGCCGAAAAGTATGACGATTCGGTCGCTATCAAACGTACTGCGTTATTTTTTGTTGTTTGCATCTTCTCGGCGAAATCTTCAATGATTTCGTTGGAGTTTCTACCAAGTAGAAGACTTTGCGTAAGGGTTTTTTCTAACTCTCCGACCATACGCTGCTTATCTCGCCAAATGCGGTCTGAAAAAGTCAGTTGGTCGGTTGTCCACGGCCTATTAATGATGGCTTGTAACCGCCTATCATCGACACCGGCGATATCCCATCCAATATTAAAACCTCTTTGAACTTCAAACATAGCATGGTAGTATGTATTAAGAAATTGCCGTTTAACAAGAGTATCAATAGTGTCTAGTTGATTCCCAAAGATACTTTCAACAGCGTGTTGAGTTTGAAGCTTTAGGGCTTCTAGTCGTGATACACGGACTTTTGCAGAGGCGTTTTCAAGTTGACGAATCCATTCGCCACTAAGCGTATTTTCTTTAGCATATTGTATATACTCATCAACGCTCCATCTGAACTCCGTCAACTCATTAGAGTTTAACAGTCGGCGTGCTTCTACAATATCGATTTGATTGTTAGTAGCGAAACGGCTGTACCAGCGTGCGATTTCTTTTTCTAAGTCTCGCTGTACTTTTGTAATATTGCGTTCAGTATCAGCGATGGTTGATGTAGCCGCTCGATTGACATTTGATTCAATAGCTTCAAATCGCTTGAGCCAATATTCTTCATTTCTCACACCCTTTCACCGCCTTAATCATGACATAATAATTTTAACTGCCGCTATCTTCGAGCGTTAGTGACGAATTTGTTACTAACTAGTTATTAACGGGTCGAAATGAATCGCCGTATTGATACTTTTCTTGTTCCTGTCTAGCATTCTCTTTTTCAGCTTTTTTGCGATCTAGCTCTTTCTGTAAATCATCAACATACGGATGCTGTGCGACAAGAGTTTCTTCGGATAAAATACCAGCTGAGTTTCTAATGTTACTGATGATATCGCTCTCGTTCATCAACATATCACGGTTGAAGATAATATCTATATCCTCACCATCGAAGTCACCTACGCCAGCATTAGCCAAATGCAGATTAACAAAATAAAGTAAGTCTTCAAAGGATGCCTGATACTCCGTTTCCATTTTGTTTGCGTCGAGATCAATATCGCTATACATACTTTGGATGTTCATCTGGTTAGCGTTGCTACCCATACGATCATCTTTTGCATCAAAACCCATAGCGTTCTCAATTATCGCCTTTTTGAATATCTCAATAATGACTTGATAATTTTCGGCGTTAACTTCGATTTGTAGCGATTCAACACCGCCCTTTACTCCGTCAACAGTCCGGGTTTTAACCGCCCCAAAAGTTGCAAGATTTTTTCTGAATTCCCCTAAGTTTTCGCCGTCATAGTTTACGATAATCAAAATCGTGTTACGACTATCTTCCTCCATGTTGTTTTGAAAGTTTGAAAGGATAATGTTAAGCCCATCTTGAAGGCTTTTGACATTAAGAATCAGAGGAATTTCTTTACTATTGTACTTAAAGGGTATAAGCGGTATTTTGTGCCAGTTATAACCTTCGTCATCAATAGTAAAATACGGCTCAATCGCTGGGTAATCGCTATCAGATTTCAATTTTGCACCATCAAACACAAAGCGGCTAAGTCCATCCGCATGATAGACTTCTACCTTTTGTATTATCTTTTCACCGTGTGCGCTATCGTCAATCACTTCATATATTCGAATGGCATAATCTAGGCGAGTGCGCTCATCATCAGCCCACCCCGGTATAACCTCGTAGGGTTTGAAGCGGCGAAAATTGAATTGACCTTCATCATCGTAATACATAAAAATCCAGCCAAGACCACAATTAAAAGAATTCTCACCAACATTTTTTAATAGGCGAAGAAATTTTTTGTTGAACATGGTTCTGAGAACTTCTCCATATTCTTCATTATCGGTCTGAATCGCAAAGGGTTGCCCTAAAAAGTAATTGACTTTCTGATCAACCATCTTTTTATATTGATTATCCACGATTCTATTGTTCGGCAGATTTGTAACTTCTTCAAGATCGCCATTTTCGCCTATCATTTCACGCTTACGGTGTAATATGTCGTGTTTGCCCTCATAGTATCGTTCACCGACTATCATATTGCGCCGACGTTCCGAATTTAGAAAGCGCTTGATTTCGGATTCTATGAATTCAATATCGTTTATAGGGTCTGCGCCCTGCCGAAGCAAATGACTGTCATCGGAATGAAAATTAAATTTTCTCACAAGGTTTCACACCCTTTTCATGCTGTAATGATTTCAAAGTATAGAAAAACCGCCGAAAATAGGCGATTTTGTTACTAACGTGTTATTAACAACTTAATTAAAGCTAAAATTACTTGGCATGGAATACTTTTCTAAAGCGTATCGCATTGCATCCATGAGATGATTAAAATCGTCAATAGGCTTATTAATTTTCTTGCCAAATTTATCTTCATCCCATGTGTAGTTACTGATTTCAGTTAAGAATTCTACACAACGAGGATGTATTATGATTTCGTAATCTTGTATAAAATCAATACCAGATTTTACGCTATCTTTACCCTTGCGTGCTTTGCGGATGTTAAACATTCCCAACAATTCCAAACGGTCAATACTTTTCGGTTCTTGTGAGTCAGCGATTACCCGTTCTTTACGATAACCCATTTCGTTGACTTTCTTGTAAATGGCTTCATTGCTCATACCGTATCCGTACATTTCATCGAATACATATATCTGCTTGCCTTTGACATCTATCATGCCACAGAATAGAGCTGACGGGTCATTGGTATATCCAAAGTCAAGTCCAAAAGCAGACTTTATACCCGCTATCTGCTTGATCTTTTCAAGGTCAAAATCTGCTTCACGCCAATTCTCATAAATAACACCTTCGACGATTCCCCAATTACCAAGTCCAGCCACATTGTAGCGACGAGGGTTTCGGGTTTTCATTTCTTCGTACACGTCTATGCTATCTTGATCAAGGAATTCATTCATCAAGTAGTTAGTCGTAATTGCTAATATTCTGGGGTTATCCGCATCGAAGAATCGCTTTTTCAACCAGTGGTATTGATTCCATGGGTTAAAGGTCAAAGTCCATTGATAAAATAGACCTTCTGGTAATTTCCCTCTGAGTGATTCGTCTAATATATCAAAATCTGCTTCTTTGCTGATCTCATACGCTTCTTCAATCCAGCCCCAACATAAAAAGCCTGTTTCGACAGTGATAGAAGTTATTTTTAAGGGATCATCTAAACCCCTAAAATAAATCTTTTGTCCCGTAGGAATATAAGTCATTTCAAGTGGTGATTCGGTGATTTTCCAATATTGTGAAACACCTAGCCGGTTTATAGCCCATTTCAATTCAGTAAAGCACGAATCTTTGAGGGTTCTGAATACTTTACGGATGACAAGAAGATTCGCATCTGGGTTTTTCATTAGGTTGTAAATAAACCATAAGGCCGCTGTCTTTGACTTTTTACTAGCTCGGCTACCTTTAACAACTCGTTATCGGTAGCGACCTTTAAAATTCCAGAAGTCTTTGTAATGCCGTCCGACAATATCAGGTAAGTAAATTTTATTTTTGCCGCTACTCACGCCACCACCTCCCATCGATAACCGCCGGCAGTCTTTTGTTTACCATTTAGGGCATAAGCTATTGACATTCTATTGACACCTGTTTGACGTGCGGCTTCATTGAGAGACGCATAAGCAATCCCGGTACAGATACAAATTACTTGTTTCCGTCCGGGATGGTTGTTTTTATGGTGCTGGCCAACACGCTTAGCTCGCTCGTTGTATGAATTATTATAGGCTACTGAACACCATTCTAAATTACCAGAATGGTTATTTTCTTTGTTTTCATCTTTGTGATTAACTTGCGGGTGATCTGATAAATTTTCAATGAATGCTTCAGCAACTAGTCTGTGAACATAACGAGTATGCCTTTGTCCATTTTCTTTTAAATCAACAATCTTATATCCTGTTGGCGTACTTCTTTGCGATTTAACAAGTCCCAGTCTAGCATTGCGAACTCTTCCTAGATTTGAAACTTCAAAGTCGTTAAAACCTTTGATGTTTTTCCATATTTCATTCATAAAATCATCACCCAATAAAAATACACCCTCGTAAAATCAAGGGTGTACGGTATATTTGTTACTATCGTGTTATTAATCACATTATTCTAAGTCATCTTCGCCACTAAATACGGGTAAGGGAAGGTTCGTAAAATCAACTTTATCTGTAAAGAGTTTATGGCGTTTGCCTAGAAGCTCTGCCGCTTTTAGCCGTTCTTTTTCGTCGGGGGCTTTCTGCATCGTTCGGGCTTCTGAATAACCCTCGCCATGACCCTCCACAACAACAACTTCAGCTTTTGATTCTCCACGCATTACCGAGGTTAGATACTTCTCCACTTCGTAGGCATCTGCAAGAGCTGCATCCCGCATACGTTGAAGGTTTTCGTCGATGGCGGTTTTGACGTCAACATAAGTCAACAGCCTTTGTCCGATAGATTTTGCTGTTTTTTCGCTATAGCCTGCTCGGATGGCGGCTTGTGTAGCATTTAGGTCTATTATGTACTCTTCAACGAATCTTTGCTGTTTTGCGTTCAACTTAGCCATTACAAGCCGCTCCTTTCGAATACTCATAAATTCATGAGTACACTATACTACAGTTTCAATAGGACATTCAAGGACATGTTTTTCATAAATCTCTTTGAATGTTCGTAACGCTTCGCCGTGCAAACGAGTCACATGTCTGTATGTATAGCCTAAATCAATTGCTATTTGCTCCCATTCATGAAAATGAATATAACGCTTTAATAAAATACTTTTCAATACATCATCACTCATCATTTCAATTTGACTTTCAATTTCCTGCTTTTTATCAACATACTTGTCTATCCTAGCATTTATATAATAGTCAAGATCAACTATTGCCGGTATGCTGCTACCTACAATATCAGACACACTGCCGACTTGTATTTTATCCTTTGATGTATCGACCCCGGCTATAGAGTACGCTGTTTCTCGCAATCGCTCTAACTCTTTCAAACTATCGTTTATTCTTTGGTTCAAGAAAAAGGCTTGTTTTAAGTATTGTTTGGCGTTCATATCTCGCGCTCCTTTTAGTATAACGCTCTACCGTGCTTGTATGGTCTGTGTTTGTTATACTCTCGCTTTTCATCAAAGGCTTTTTCAATATCTATCCCTACATAACCGCAGTAGCTCAGTATCATGATCATACAGTCGGCAAGCTCTACAGGTACTCCCTCAGGTTTGTTGTCTTGTCCTTTGCCTAAATAGCGTATCTCGTGTAATCCATTGTCCAGCCTATACTGTTCTAATGCTTCTGATAACTCTGCATGACACATAGCTATGAACTGTTCAAAGCTCATTTCGGTTGTATAGAGTCCTTTCGCTTCCGCACATTCGAATACTTCTTTCGCAATCTGATTTAACATGTTCTCGCCCCTTTTTATGCTGCTTTTAAATATTTGTCAATCCTAGCTTTTATAGCTTCAAGTAAAGAATTTTGCTCGCCATCTTTGCGGCTTAAAGCTGCTATCACATCTTCATCAAGAGTACCTTTAGACACCAAATGGTGGATTATAACACTTTCCGTTTGACCTTGTCTGTGTAATCTTGCGTTTGCCTGCTGGTATAGCTCTAAACTCCAATTAAGTCCGAACCAAACTATAATACTACCCCCGGCTTGTAGATTCAGGCCGTGTCCGGCACTTGCAGGGTGGGCTAAAAGTAATTGAATTTCACCCTTATTCCACTTCTCTATATCCTTCGCCGTTTCAAGCTTCTTGGGTTTATATTTTTTTAACTTATCTTGTATGGCGGTTAAATCATGCTGGAAAGAATAGAATACTAGTACTGGTTTTCCGTTTGCTGTATCTAGAATCTCTTCTAAGGCTTTTACTTTTAGGTCATGTAGGTAGTTAGTATTTCGAGCATCATCGTAGACCGTTCCGTTTGCGAACTGTAAAAGTTTTGTGTTTAGGGCGGCAGCATTTACAACCGAAATTTCTTCCGCGTCCAGCAGCTCCAGTACATGCTTTTTCTCAAACTCTTCGTACCTTGTTTTTAGCTCAGTCGGAAAGTCGATGTAGATATAATTATCTATCCGCTCAGGCAAATCTAAATAGTCTTTTGCCGACATGCTAATGCAAACGTCACTGATTTTTCCCCGTATCTGCTCTTCGGCTTGCTCTTTCAACTTGTACGAGTACACCACATGTCCGTTTTGCTTATTCGGGTTAAAGAAAGTTTTTCGGTATTCTGTGACGGTTTTACCAAGTCTTTCCCCCCGGTCTATTAAATACAGTTGACTCCAAAGGTCTATTAACCCATTCGGCGCAGGTGTGCCGGTTAATCCTACAAGTCTTTTAATAATCGGCCTTACGGTTCTTAAGCTTTTAAACCTTAAGCTGCTCGGGTTCTTAAAACTTGAAAGCTCATCTACAACAACCATATCAAACGGGAAGTTTGCGCCAAGATAACCTACTAACCAAGGCACATTCTCACGGTTAATCGTATAAATATCTGCCTCGTGCCTTAGTGCGGCTCTTCGCTCTTTTTCGGTGCCTAGAATTTTAACTAGCTTCAAGTGGTTTAGATGCTTCCATTTTTTTATCTCATCTGCCCATGTGGTATCTGCAACTCTGAGGGGGGCTATTACCAAAACCTTATTAACTTCAAACTCGTCAAACTTTAGTTTGTCTATTGCCGTTAGAGTTGTGACAGTTTTGCCTAGCCCCATATCCAAAAACAGACCGCAATAGGGGTTATCTAAAATATGTCGCTCTCCGAACTCTTGATAGCCGTGGGGCTTATATTCTTTTTTGTCCATTAATCAACTTTAGGAAGTCTGCTACGCCTTCCTCTCCTTTCACGGTGTGTACTTTGAAGCCTAACTGGCTCAGTTGCTTTCTGACATATTTCTGCCTAGGGCTTAAGGCTCCGCTTCTCTGCTTCAGCTCTGCGAAAAAGATTCGCCCGCCCGGAAGCAGGACTATTCTGTCAGGCACTCCTGTGAAACTCGGGGATTCCCACTTAAGGCAGAGACCCCCTAGAGCTCTGACGCCTTTGATTAATTTCTGCTCTATTATCGATTCTCGCATGATTATACCTCCGTTGGTTGCAGCCCTGAGGGTGTAACTATTTAATTACAGCCTTGAAAGTGGCTTATTTACTGCTGTTTGGGGTGTTTCTGTAACCATGTAATCAAAAAAACCAATTTTCCCATGCGGCTCTACGTATTTCGTAAATAGGGGGTATATACTATATATATATACTACGATATTACTACTACTCTTTTAAGTAAGTATATTTTAGTTACTGGTAACACTTAAGTATTTAAGCCACTTTGTTTGTAACCATGTAACCAAAATGCGGGCATTTTGAGAGAGCTTCGTAGAATATCCATTTTATTCCAAGCGCCTGAAACACTGATAAAATATAGCTCCCTTACGAATTCCTACGAAAAATTATTCGTAGAATTTTTTCAAGCCCTTTTTTCCTACGAAAATAGGGTCATTTAAAAGTTTATAAAATCTTGGTTACTTGGTTACAGTCTCATTTTTACGAATAAATCCTTTTTGAACTCCGTATATTTTAAACCTCATTGTTTTTGTTTTCTCCCAATTGTCTAATTTTTGAATTAAATTACTCATATCGAAAGAGTGCGCTCTTGAAAGCTCGCTTACAGGTTTGCGGAAACACTCCGCCCATATCTCGGCAATACACACGGTGTCGCGCCTAAAAGTAGCGATGCCTTTGCTTAGAACCTCGGCTCTAAAGTCCTTGTTGTGAACATAGTTTTGGCGATCTATAACACCCATATCGCCCCAAGAGCTAGGTAGTTCTAAGTCTAGATATTCTTCTATAATACCTATCCGGCTGTCTATTTCTGTGTGTTCTTGTTGTATTTTCTTAGCTTCATCTTCCATGAGTTCTTTTAAATGCAGTTCTTCGCCTTCATTATAATACTGCCAAGCCTCAGCCCAAATTTGGTCTATTTCTTCTCGGGTTAAGTCCTTCCATAGGCTCTTAGCCGGCTCTGTTATGTTAATTTCCACAGGCCAAAAACGCCTATCCCCGGTAGGGTCTTTTAAAAAGTTGTCGTGATTAGTCGTGCCAAAAAACACACATTGTCTAGGAAAATTCTCTGTCCTTTTGCCGTAAGCCACTCGGTATCTATCCTCTGTTTTAGACAGGAATTGCTTCACCTGATTGGCTTCTACTCGGTTTAGACTGGAAAGCTCGCCAAGCTCGATTATCCACGCACCTTGCAGCTGCTCTAAAGCCTCTTTATTTCCGATACTGCCGAGGCTATCAGAAAACCACTCCATAGCCAACTTAGATATAGCCGTGCTTTTACCTTTACCTTGTTTGCCTGTAAGAGTCAAAACCCAGTCAAATTTAACACCGGGGCTGAATATACGAGCTACACAGGCTACAAGGCTCTTACGTGTCACCGTACGTGTGTAATCCGTGTCTGCTACGCCTAGGTAGTCAATAAAATAGCTCTCAACTCTCTTAACCCCATCCCATGCCTGGAGACGGTTAAAGTACCTTTTAACCGGGTGGAACTTATTCACATACAACGTTTCTGCAAGAGCGTCATTTATTTTGCCGATGTTAGATATACCATAAATCTTGTCAACGTAATTGCGCAGACCACTGTCGTCCATATCAATTAGGTACGGGTTATTGTCGTCTGCATTTCGCCAAGGTAATTTACCTTGGACTACGGGCATTTGCTTAAACTCATCAAATGCGAATTTCCCTTTTAGGTTCGGGTCATTTGCTAAGATTATCTCAAGGTTGCCTGCGGAAGAGAGTATTTTACCTTTGCTGTCTACTGCCAGTTTTTCTAAAAAACCGCTATCTTCATCCGCAAGAATTTCGAAATCTGCACTTGCGTCTAAGACACGTTCCTTCGCCAGCGTTCCGGCTGTTTTTTTATCCTCTGTTGCAAACTTAATCATAGCCTGATAGCTTGGTAGGTTTCGACCTTTGACCTTATCGCCCACATCTTCATCCAGTTCGCCAAATTTATGAATACGCACAAGGTCAAAGGCATTGCACAGCTTACCACTTATCGGGTCTGTGCCGTGGTGAGAGTAAGCGTATTTGTCCTCATAAACCACGAGCCCGCCAGCGGTAGAACCGCTTATGTACGTGTATCTACCTACCTGATTATGCACCTCTGAGTAAATACTGCCTAAGAAAGTATCTATTGCATCCTCGATAGAATACACCCTGCAAAAAGCCCCTATCGCTCCGCTCTTTTCTAATGGGTCGCCTTGTTTGGCTATCTGTGAGCGAACTAGCTTATCTACTCTATCACTCAAAGGCCAAGAGCTTGTGTCTGTCCAATCCCTGTACAGGCTAAGTATCTGATCAGGCTCTAAGAAGTCGCCCGAAATCTCTCTAAAGATAAACTCCCCATCTTTAGAGGTAGAAGGCCAATACATAAGCCTGCTCGGCTCGTAGGTCGTATCATCAAAATTATTGATACCGAGGTCACCGGCTATTTTTCTTGCAATAGCTTCATACTTATCAGGCGTTACAGGCTCTGATAAAGGGATTACCATTCTGTAACGAGGGTTGTCAGGGCTATGCTTGTGTGTAGTGTAAAGCATAGCTTTGTTACCGTACAATATTTCAAAGTTTTCCCATACGCTGAAATCTTTGGTGTGATCTACGTCTAAACAAATGAGGCTTCTATGTATCACGCTGTCCTTTTTCCTTCTACCGCCAGCGAGTAAACCGCCCACAAAACCACCGATGTCTTTTATCTCGTCTTGTCTGTCCTTTTTAGCAGAAATATAACTTGTAAAAATCTCTGCGGTTCGGTGGGTCGTTCTTAATTTGTCCACTAAGCTTTCCCAAGTGAGGGTTATATTTTTCCAGTTGATGTCTTTTCGGGATTTTCCTACGGCGATTTCTAGGTTCACGCTTCCACCTTCCTAATCTTTTAAGTAATACTGTGTTTCAAAGCTTTCCCCTTTAAGAGGGAGCCCTTCCGCCCACGGCATAGGCATCTTCATTATGCCATTTATCGCTTCTAATGCATTTGCGCTCCCTAGGCACTCTTCTATTACAACTTCATCGTGGACATGCATTACAATGTTAAATCCTGCTTTTTTCAGCCTTAGCATAGCTGTAGCTAGGCAATCACGGGCTATCGCCTGAACGATGTTCTCTACAAGCTTCCCGCCGTAGGTTTCTATGCGTTCCCACTGTTTGGTCGTTTGGTTCATGCCTCTGTAGGTGATTATCTTGTTACCGAACTTTTTGCCAGTATCTAACTTAGTGGCGATATAGCTAAGCTTGCGACCGCTGGGCAGTTCAATGTACATATTGCCACTTGTGTATAAAAACTTGATATTTTTGTAAGTGGCTACCGTTTTTTTCTCTACACATTCAAGGGCAACGGCTTCTATATCTTTCCATAGAGTAGTGATTTTTCTATTGGAAGATCTCCACTTATCGACTATATCTTGAAGCTCGTCTTCCAACAAACCCATTTTTAACGCTCCCATACTCACTAAAGCCCCTACGGAGCCTTGATAGCCTAACGCAAGCTCTGCCACTTTTCCTTTTTGCCTTAAATCTGAAGATATGTCCTCTAAAGGTACTTTGAACATGTGTGACGCACTGGCTTCGTAGATTTTACCGTGAGTATTGAATACGTCTAATCGCCACACTTCACCGCTTAACCAAGCAATTACTCTAGCTTCTATTGCCGCAAAGTCTGATACAATGAACTTGTAACCTTCTTTGGCTATAAATGCTGTCCGAATAAGCTGAGATAAAACATTGGAAACTGAGGGGTACAGAATATTTAGACCATCAAAGTCACTATTTAACACAAGATTTCTTGCGAAGTCTAAGTCAGGCATCTTGTTCTGTGGCAAGTTTTGAACTTGAATGAGTCTGCCTGCCCAGCGTCCGGTACGGTTCGCCCCATAAAACTGTAACAAGCCTCGAACCCTCCCATCGTCCCCTAAGCAAGTTCCCATTGTAATATATTTCTTCACCGAAGTTTTAGACAGTTCTTTACGGATAGAGATTAATTCGTTCCCTATATCTGTTTTTATAGAGTCACTTAAAGTCTCAAGAGTTTCTTTATTTAGACTGGGAATTTCTAAACCCTCATGTATTTCCAACCATTTTTTAAGTTGAGCAACACTATTGGGGTTTTCTAGCCCAGTAAGCTGTTTAGCTCTGGTCGTAAGCTCCTGTCCTAGCTTCAAGTTTAAGTCTACGGCATTACTTGCAAGCTTTGGGTTAAGGGCTACACCTCTGTCATTTATATCTTGGTCTAGGATGTACATTTGTCTTTCAGCGTCTGTTATCTTGTAGTCTTGGGTTAATCGCTTACTGATAGCTCTTTCTGATTCGACGTCCTGTATACAATACTGCTTAAATGCTTCCCACTTTTCTGTAACGTGGTGAGGTAGATTTCTTGTTCTGCCGCCGTTTATCTTTGTAGCTTTACAAGGCATGGAGAAGTATTTTATTAGATTTTTCCCAGCAGTATCTTTTTGGAGTTTGTCCGCAAGCCCCATTGCCTTGCCTAACATTTCAAGCCCAGCAGGATACCCCGCCATTAAGCCGTGAACCATAGTACAGTGCCATTGGTCTATAGGTAGTTTTACTACAAGCCCTTTTGATAGAGAAACACGCTCAAAAGTAGCGTTGTAGGCGTGTTTCTCTATATTAGGGTCAAGTAAAGCAGATTTAACCCAAAGGGGTAGAAAATCTACCCCTTCTACAATTTCCACAGGTTTATCATCTAGGGCGTAAGCGATAAGCAATATTTCAAAGCTCGGGTCTTCTACATATTTGTACAGTCCTGCTTTTGTTAAATCTGTGCTAGAATAAGTTTCTATATCAATATGTAGCTTCATTGGTTAACCCTTTCTAAGATAGCATATCCATAGCGTCCTCTAAGGCTGCAAAATCATCTTCCGCACTTGACCTCCCTGATAGAGGTTCGCCTTTTTCTACGAGTTGTATATTACCGAGTCCCGCTGCGATGCCTTTGTTACCGTTTGCGTTGTAAGCGTAGAAGTTAATTGAGACGTGAGCATAGTCACCGCTTACTACCTCGTCTTGGTCAAGTATCGGACTTACATTTCGGTCAACTATTGCCGGTTTTGAGTTACTTGAAGCGTTTAAGAAGTAGGCATTTGCGTACGCTTCATCTTCCGGGCGTTCGGTGTCGCCGTCTCTAAGTGGAGTTTTTAAGTTAGCAGGCACTTTTCCGCCTAGCTTTGCAACCCCTTCTTTTTTAGCTTCTTCTATTGCTTTGTTTATCTTTGCCAAGGTTGCCGTGTCCGATTTGGGTATGATTATCGAAGTGCTATATTTTGCTTCTTGATTCTCAAACCCTGCATGCTTCTCCCAAATGTGGGCGTATGATAATCTTACTTTTCCTGTTACTACTTTTGTTAAACTCATGTTATTCTCTCCTTTAGAATTTCGCTTAAATTAGATGAGTATAGGTTCAAAATCTTGCTTCGGACTTCTATATTCCTCTCGTTTATCCGTTACTGGAACTAGTGTTGGAGAGCCTTGGGGCTTTATCACTAGTTCGCTGAGTAATGTGCTGAACTGTTTCTTGCCCAAGAGCTTTTCCATAGCAGTTATACCTAACATTGATTTGGTAAATAGCTCTTCTTCCTTGTAGCCTTGCTCTTTTAGGGTTTTCTCTACTTGAATTTCATCTACGTACTTTCTATTAGATTTACCCTCTACAACCTTGAAGCCTTCGTATACCTCGCCCTGCAAGGCTTGTTCTAGGGCGAAGTCTTTTACTGAACTTGCCCAGTCCTTTAAGATATCTGCTGTTTTTATCACGTCTGCTATTTCGGCATTTGATAAAGTAGCGGCAGGCTTAAAATCGTACTGTGCTAGTTTTAGATTCTCTTCTGCAAGTTTTCTACAAGTGGGTTTTAATTTGCAAAATTTGCAGTGTTCACCGACAACTTGTTCACCGGCTCCGTCAAATGCAAGCTGGGCGGTCGGCATAAGCACATTTTCAGCCCAGACTAATAAATCTACCAATGGCACTGTAAATGTAGAAATATTGCCTAACCTTGGCTGGAAAATGGTCATTGAGATAGACTCTATGTCGTATAAAAAGCCTACTTCGTTTAAGGCACCAAGGGCGTATAACATTAGCTGGGGGTTATTATCTGCTGATACCTGTACGCCTTTACCATACTTGTAATCTATGATATGTAGCACGCTACCACCGATTAGTGTAACGTCACACGTGCCAAACCCTTCAGGAACATATTGGCTAAAATCTACCCTCGTTTCTGTTTGTAAAAGAGGCTCAGCTTGTGTATAAGCTGCTTTAAGGACTGCTTTTTGTTCTAAAACATAGTCTGCAAAATCCTCTGCATGATCTAACATTTCATCGGAAAACAGCTCACGTTTCTTAATTTCCGTAAAAGCTTTGTTATACTTTTGTTTGGTTATTTGCTTATCTTTTAAAAGTAATGTATACTCTGCTAAATCGTGCGCCACTGTACCTTCTTCTGCATATGAGCTTGTTTTATCTGCTATGTTCTCGGTCAATCGTGCAGAAGGAGTGCATTTTAACCATCTATTGGCACCTGATGCACCTAGCAGGGCATGTGCTACAGGGGCAGCCACTACAGAGCCTCCATAGCTGCTAGTACCGTAGCTTGTTTGTCTGACGGCACATCGCTTAGTTTTGAAGCCCCGGCAGATGTAAGTATCGACTTAATGTTTGCAGACAACCCTTTTCCAACCAGCTCCCGGGCTAGTTCTTGTAGCTTTGGGAGTAAGTCTTCTACTGGTGGTTCTGCATCAGTTTCTGCGGGTTCTTCCCCCGTCGGCGTTTCGGTTTGCAGCTTTAGGCTAGGGGGCATCGAAGGTGCCGCTGTACTCTTTGATGGTTTAGGTGTTACCTTTTGACCTAATTCACTAGCCATTGTTAATATTTTTTCGTGGAGCTCGTTTAAACTCTCAGCTTTTAAAGTTATCTCTAACATGCCTAATCTCTCCTTATACTTGGGACATTTATCCTCTATTCAAAATACTTACAGAAAAACTCATCATCTACGGGAAGACCCGTATTAGATTTTTCTTCAGCCACCTTAGAAAGCATATACCCTAGTTGGGTCTCTATTTGGTCTTTGAGTTTTCCCAACATTTCAAGTATTTCACCTTCAATTAACTCTTTGCTAGCTTTACTGAGACGTGAACATTTTTCAAAGGGAATGTCAACATTACCCCAATCCCAACTTTCTTCTATAAACTCGTGTAACTCACCATCTTCAATGAATTTCACCAAAGGCCAAAACGGTTCACTGACGGAATTAAGAGATTTATTGAAGCAACAACCTTTGTCAAAATGCTTGCAATGTCTGCAATTTACATACCGGAAATCATCCACTAAAGCCACCTCTTTCCGCAGCAGTCGTCTATTTGTAAGTCCATAATCTCAACACCTTGATTTTTGTTGCTCTAGGTAGTATAATAAAGATGTTGTCTCATTATTGCCTCATGCGGTAGTTGCCGTTTTTAATGAGGCAATTTTTATTGTTCTACATCTTGAGCAACTTTACTGTATTTACTGTATAAATTAAAGAATACCCCTAAGTACAAT
>Ga0136643_10000309_pt1 | contig 53403 bp, 30 predicted proteins | sample TergutLab28metaG_FD_96883 | JGI IMG/M metagenome (GOLD analysis project Ga0136643, IMG submission 96883) | Labiotermes labralis P1 segment gut microbial communities from Petit-Saut dam, French Guiana - Lab288 P1 (version 3) (version 3) | ecosystem: Host-associated > Arthropoda: Insects >... | reverse complement strand
GACCCAAATCCGCTAGAGTGTAACCTTCTTTTTCACACCCCCCCCCCCCACACACACACACACACTTCGCCGTCGAGGCACAATGCACGACAACCTTAGAGATGATCTTTTTGGCATGTCGTCAGCAGTACACGAGGTGGTCAAGTCTATTTGACAGACAGAATTTTGCGTATAGAAATTGTTGTGACTTTAAGCTACTTGATTTGTTTTAAGACTTCCGTTACCCACCTTACATGTTTGTCTCGTCTTAATTAGTCATGTTTAATATTAACCCTTATATCATCAGTCTGTTAGCCCCATTTAATTTGTGACAACTCGCGGATTTTTAACCCATTATAAATAGTTGATTTTTAAACTCGATTTTTATGTAGGTGCTTATATCAGTAGACACTTGCACCTGCAAACCTCCTGTCACTCGCTTAACGATTATTTCACTAAACAGCATATGAAGAGGTTTATCGAAATGTTCGTCAGCTCTCTGTCTCAATGCCACAGCTGTCGGACAGCTTTTTAATCGTTCTTTACGTCCCATTGGGCAACAACGTAGTATTGCAGTCGACGGCAGTTACCAGTTTGGTAAGCAGAACATTAAGTCCATAAAAACCGCTATATGCTTTAATAATATAATATAATATAATAAAGTGTTTTATTTCTTCCTCTGCAGGGATTGGACGGTAACGGGAAACCTTCACTGACGTTCTACTTCCGTGTCCAGTTCTACGTGGACAGCCCTTTATTGTTCAGGTGAGGACCCCATGTAACTATACGGACGTGATTTTTATCTAACAACTGTTACTAGTCACTTCCCGTTGGGTCTCTCATCTTTATAAGACCCAACAGAACGTCGACGTGCAATGAACAACGTGTTTGTTAGATGTGACACGTATCTGCGATCCGAAGGATAACGTTTAACCTGCCTGCTTTAAATTAGGCGAGTAAAAGTGTGCAATACATTGAATCCAAACGCATGGACGCCGACTAAACGGCAAGCTGGAATAGCGGCGAGTGCTGCCCTGCCTACCGTCGCGCGTAAGGGTCGCAGTGAAGACTGGACACATGTTGTTAGATGAAATTGTGTCCCTGTATATGTGCTAATGTATCTTCATGTGTGCACCGTGCATCAGTGATCATTAAACACCTTATTATCCAACTAAGGCACAATATATAATATGTAGATACATTTAAAATTATAAAATATTTAATAGTGCTCCAACATGTTTCGGATCACAGAGTATCCATCATCAGGGAGCCTTGTACAGTGCCTAGCTAAAAACTCTTGTAATTTTTAGCCAGAGGAAAATTACAAGAATTTTTAGCCAAGCACTGTACAAGGCTCCCTGATGATGGATTCTTTGTGATCCGAAACATTTTGGAGCACTTTTAAATATTTTATAATTTTAATTGTATCTACATATTATATATTGTGCATTAGTTGGATAATGAAGTGTTTAATGGTGATGAATGCATCTTTAATGCCGTATGTTTTTGTGTGTGCCATATTTCATGGAACGACATACACTGTGATTGATTGGTACAGAGTTTCAGATAGGCATAACATGTGGACCTAGTTATAAATGTGAAATGTAATTCTTAAATGTGATTTTATTGCAGCAGCGCAAGATATCAATATTACGGTCTAGCACTGCCTCACACATATTACCGTATATCTGTAAAACTTACAGACAGATGTGACACCCAAATAATAGCCCTTTTAAAGTGCTGATGGATTTTGTTTACTCAAGGTACCCAAATGAAATTAAGTCCTATGTTTCACAATATACCTTATGTCCCAAATATTTGACATAATATCTTAATACCTAGTGCATCTGTTGTACAGTAAGAAGATGGTTTTTTTTGTCTTACACCAAGGTATTTTCACAGCCAAAAACTCAGCTAACTTGACTTGAATGGCTTGGTGCTCCAAATCCACCAGTTTAGGACAAAGATTTGTGGTTCTTAACCTGACATGGAAGATTTTTATTGTGTTAGTCTGGTTTATGACACCGTGCTTTATTCTGCTAGGTGAGTACCATCTTTTTGGAGGGACATTCTGTATCCATCTTCAGGGTTGAAGTGAACCTTCAGCACAGAAAGTGGAAACAGTATCTTTCTCTGGAACACTGCTACCCACCTATTATACTACAGAAAAGCGTCATATCCCATATGACCACGACATGTCTTGATTTGTTATATCCTGTAATGATGCCCTAGGAAAAGACTCATAGAACATTTAAGAAACTTCAGCTCATAAGGAGGCAAACACCACTTTCTCTATAAGTAGATAAAATAGAGCATACACACACACACACACACACACACACACACACACACGAGATATATATGAACTGAATTTTTCTTTATTATTTATTAAACCTGGAAGTCATAATGAAATATTTCGACTTTATTTTATTCAGGGATGAAGTTACAAGACACCACTACTATCTACAGTTGCGTTGCAATGTGCAGTCAAGGGGTTTACTGCATGCAAACTCTACAAAGGAAGTGCTTTACTATCTGGCGGGGTATGCACTTCAAGCTGATCTGGGGGACTTCGTGGAGGAAACCCACAATGGAGCATACTTCAAGCCTGAAGAATATTTCCCTCAACAAGTATGTTCTAGAATTTATTCCTGAAGTTTTTATTTTGTTTGGTGTGGTAAAGAAGAAGGCACACAGAAGCATTCTGATCAATTGCTTTGTTTGTATGCAAAGGTATTCTGAGCTTTTATTTTATTTTATTTGAGGGTGAGATGCTGGCTGATGTGGTGAAATAGTGTTTAAGGTACACGATCTTGCTTTCTGTTTCATACTTCTGACAATCCTCCTAAAATGCAGAAAGAATTCAGAACAGATTTTTGTTATTTGAGGAGTGATACAAAAAAATATACTACCTACTAATTTTGAAAAATTGGTGAGTGTTTTAGAATTATGATCGAAGTAAGTATCTGGATATGTTGTGTTATACTAAGAGGCTTTTGTAACCAGGCATAAAGTTTTGTGATTCTTAAGTGACTTGCAGTGAGTGTTAGAATTGTAGAAATTGCTGATTTTAGTACATTATATCCACTGAAAGTTGAACAAAAGTTTATTCAAGACCCATGTTCAACCGGAAGTTAAGTAGTGTACAAAATTATCTTAATTTATGTTGTCTGCTGAATTAGCAACAACTTTTAAGCATCTCAGTACAAACTACTGCAGTTGTCTGGGGTTTTACTGTTGTGGTGCCCCACACCTCATTGTCCTGACCAATTGTCTGTTTCAGTAATGATTTGACCAGCTGGCTTAGTTTGGCTGCACTGGTGTTGTGTGTCACTAAATGAGAAGTTGAAGTTGGATATAATTAATAATTCAGATTTTAGGAATAGATGATTATAGTAACTTATGCTGTCCGCTGATGTGCAAGCGGTTGCCTGGTTGACTTGAAGAACCCCATGAAAAAACCCCATGGGGATTAATCAGTATCTGTATGCAGATTCAAATAGCAATGTGGGTGTTGGTAGGTTAGCCAGAGTAGGGGGGGGGGGCAGCCCTTGCATATGACCCCTCTGGAGTTTTGAATAAAACTAAACTCTGAAAAGAGTAAGAATGGAATGTGGTGTATCAAAATTATTACCATTATATCTAATCAAATTTTCTGGCATAGAATAGCATATGAAATCTGTATTCATCTGTTTGCTTGATAACAATGACTAATGAACCACAGGACCTAGGTAGGGAAATTTCATACTGAGATAGGGATCATACCTATTAAACCTATATGAAATGTTTTTCATAGACTAATTCTTATAAATGTGGCAACTGTATGAAACTTTGAGGTTATGTCTAACAAAATTTGTTCACATCAGAACATTTTATGGTGATGAGTGTTTTAAATGATGATGATACCTCATTAACCAAATAAGGTGCAAGAAGCATGATATTGTTATGATCAGATTACTGTGCAGTGTGAAAGTAGTTTGAATTCTAAGCAGAACTGAATTATTCTGAAAAAAAATCTTGAATTGTTAAAGAAGTAACTCATGTGATTAATTTTCAGATGGTGTCTGGAGACAAGCAGTTCATGCAGACATTGTTATCACTGCACAGGGAAAACCATGGCCTCAGCAATGCAGAAGCTGAACTTCAGTACATCCGAGAGGCATCTTCAGCAGAAGTGTCTCCTCTCACACACAATGCTCACCTGTACAGGCTCAAACACAAGAAACAGGAGCCTGGACATGGTTCAGTGTGGCTTGCCATCTGTGCCAAGGGCATTGAAATATATGAGGTATGTGTATGCATGAGGGAAGATGCTAGGGTTTATATTGTTACTTGTCTGTGTTCATTTAGTGATGCTTCCAGTTGCTAAGACCAGGGGTTGAAAATTTGAAAATCTGGTAGCTAGCCAAACATCTTTTTCACTCATAGATATGGATCATTTTCTGGCATGCTGCTGCAGCTGGAGTCTTGAGTCAATAAATAATACTTATTTCTTCCTCTTACATGTATATTGTTTGTTCTAAATACCTGTGGACTAGGGATAAGGTAATGGTAAATAAAAAAATTCAGGCACAGGAAAGGAAACCATGGAGAGGAATAATTGAGCAAGCCAAAACTCACAAAGAGTTGTAGAGCTGAGGAAGAAGAGAAGAAGTAAAAAAAAAATTTAAATTTAGATGAGAAACTGATTTTTGTAACTTCCCAGTTATGTTTATTTGAACTTTATTGGGTGTGTTTCTCCATTCCTCCTGTGCCACAAGTGATCAAGTGAGAAATTAGTTACCAGTCAGAATTTCTTGTGTACTGCAGGAGACCAGGTGAGCAGTGAAGATGAATTTTCCTCTAGCCACTGCTGTGTGTTGTTAGTGTAATAGTTTGGAGATGATCTTTTTATGCCCATTCATATCAGTCATGAAAGACATTCCAACTAATAGCTGTTAATTCATGCTTTCATTTTTTTTGCCAACTAGAAGTGTCTTATATGGAATTTATGAGCAATGTATAAAATCCTGAGATGAGCTTTGCTGGCAGTAGCATTTCTTACGAGTCTAATAGAAATTTCAAAAATAAATTTGTGCACATTTCCTAATCTTAAGACAGGTATGTGTCATACTGTATGACAGAATAGAATTTTGCAGAACAATTTACATTTGCTGCTGCTGCTGCTACTACTACTACTACTACTACTACTACTACTGCTACTACTACTACCACTACTACTACTACTACTACTACCACTACCACCACAACCACCACCACCACTTTTTTCCTCCTCCTCCATCACCATCATCAGCAGCAGCAACACTTTACCTTTCTCTCCCTGTCCCTCCTTCTCCACCACCCATTTTTGTTCTTGTTGTTGCTCCTGCTGCTTCTGCTTCTGATTCTGACACTGTAAACATTCTTATGGATGCACAATTGATAACATTCACTGCCATGTTGTGAAAGTGTTTTGGAATAAGTAACAGTAGAGACTGCACTGTGCACTATTTTCACTTTCATGTTTTGGTGGTGTGTGAAGGTTTGTTAATGAGACATCATCTGAAGCTTCCATTGATTTCTTCTTACCCCAGTCTTTAATCCTACCATCCCCATATTGTCAAACAATTTTTCCTGCACATCCTACCACGTCTACCTTATAGATGGAGGCAACAGTTTTCAATGTGCATGGCATCATATTCATTGACTGAGTTAGTTGTGATCAACATCTGAGTATGGTACCTGATTCTTTATATATACTCTTGTGTTATAGGAAAATTCTGCCAAGACCCTGACAGCTACTTTCCTGTGGACTAACATTGGCAAGCTATGTTTTGATGTAAGTAATTCTAAATTAGTTGTGGTACAGTGAGTGCTGCCTTGGTATTTTGAAGTTATGAGTCATTCATCGTGTTATATTATGTGTATGTGCTTTTGTGAACAGCCACAAAAACTCTAAGATATTTTTTGAGTTTTGTACTGGTTAAATGTGGTTGTTGTGTGCTTAGTGTTAGTTTATGTTTTAATAAAAATTTCATTACACATGTAATGCAGGCAGATTTACTTCTTAATTAAGAAGAATTTGCAAGAGTCATCATATCTAGTTATAACGATCTGTGATGGGCTATAAATGGATGATGTTGCGTACCTCATAAACTGTTAAGAAACAAATGGTAACTTCCCAGTTCCTTTAGAGTTTGTAAAAAAAAGTTCTATCATAGGTAGTTCCATGCATATGAGACATTTTACACCTATTTTATTAGGTATGATATATTGGAAATATAAATGTCTGAATCATTAAGTGTTGTTTAGTCTGTATCATGGGTGTGTACTCTAGGAAATGGTAGAGAGATTTGTGTGTGTGTGTGTGTGCGTGCGCTCGCATGTATGTAGTTATAAGTTTTGGAAGCAGAAGTTCATGTTACAAGAGTTTTGTGGATGCTGCATTATTTCAGTTCACTGCTGAGGTATTAACATTTTCTCTCTAGTCAATGAACGATTGTCATCCCCAGTAAGGTATGTTGAACAAAGTGTGCACTGGGAGTAGTTGTGGCCTGCTGTAAAGTACTGATGTGCTGAAGGAACTGAGAATAGCCATGAAAAATGTGGATGGATCAGGATTTAATGTGTGGTAGGGGCAATGATATTTCTCTTCTCCAAAGGATCCAGGCTGACTCTGGGACCCACCCCAGTTCAGTGGGTAGTCTTGCCACTGCGATAAAGCAGCTGGGGTGTAAAACTGACCACTTCTCTCCATCAAGTACTGAGATTAAGAATGCATGGCAGTATACCACTACTCCCTCTTATGCCTTCATTATGTGGTGCTTAATTAAGTACAAAAACAGGTTTATCATTTGTCTGCTATGTGAGACATGTAACATTGCTACGTTGCTGAGTTCATGGAAAAAAAGTTTTTCAGTATATGAGTCATAATGGAATTATGATTGCTTTTGTTTGTTGAAATTCTTATTTTATCTTGCAGAGGGCTGTTCATTTTATTCTGCTATCCCACCAAAGCCTCCTCCTCCTCCTCCTTCTCTTTTTTTCTCCTTCTCCTCCTCTTCCTCCTCCTCCTCCTCCTCCTCTTCTTCTTCTTCTTCTTCTTCTTCTTCTCCTTCTCCTCCTCCTCCTCCTCCTCCCCCCTCTTCTTCTTCTTCTTTTTATTTATTTCTTTTAAAAACAGTCCTTGTTGAAACTTAGAGCCACTTCTAAAATTGTCTTCCACTGCTCTCAGTTCTGCAACTTGCATCTCCAATTCCTTACACCATGTTCTTATTTATATCTTCCCCAACGGACGCAAGCCACCTCTACCTAGGTTTACCTACACATCATTTGCCTTCTGCTGTAGTTAGAGTAAGCTTTCTGCAAAGATCCATTTATTGCATTCTAAAGAGGTGTCCCAGCCACCTCAATTTTCCTGTTTTTATCACTTCAACCACATGTAATTGTACTGGAAGATACTGATCTTATTTGCTGAATTTCAATAATTGTGCTGTTGAAACTATGAAATTATCCTGAATATAGCTCTTGGTTTTGTTTGCTGAAACTCTGACATTATTCTGTTAAAAGCAATTGGTATGGCATGCCATCCTTCTCACTCTAATCAGTTTCGTTTTGAAGGTCAGAGTGTGCTGTCTTGAGATCTAGAGCCTTTTTATCTGAAGCCTTTAGGTTGCACTGACATGAAACTTCTGTAGGTAACATTATAATCTCCCCATGCATTTTCTGTTATCTGTCACACTGTCTCCAGTACAAGTGACAGGTAAGCATTTTTACTGTCATGAGAACATAGGTTTGTTGTGTCTGCTGGTAGACAGGATTGCTGTTACAAGATAGGTTTAGGTGTATTATGTCAAGGTATGTGTTTTATCTGAATGTAAGGGTGTCTGTCACTCAAGATGCTTTATAAGACATGTGGTATTTAGCATGTCCACAAATGCTGTGTCAGTACTTCTCTCTTGGATACATAAATGAACAGCATGCACTTTATGTATCTAAAAAACTGATGGTAAATTTTATTATTCAGATTCAAACACAGTAGCTAGTGGACCCAAAAAGAGCTATTTGTCTCACAGCAAACTCTCATTTCTTGGTTTTTAGTATCAGATCTGTTCTTGTATCCCTTTTCATAGCTCTTATTGACCCCAGCCCTTGTGATCCACCATATAATTGATGCATTTTTCTCCACCCAGTCACTTTAGCATACACATGAATCTAATTTAGTCACCCTGGAGATACAGGCAGCATGTTCTACCAAAACATCTGAACAAACTTATTATTTTATACAGTGTAATAATCTAGAAGACCTGTCCCCAAGCAACACCTGCCATGCGGCCTGGAACTGCAGTCACTTATAGCTTTCACTGTTCAGAAACCTGTTAGTTACAGTTTTCGTTAGTCAGAACTTGAATTTGTAGTTTGCACCAGTAAAAACTGAAAATAACAGATTGTGGCTTGTAATCATTGGTCAGCTATGTAATGATAGAAGAAGATTATGGTAAAGGTATTGAGGCTGGTGTTTCAGTTGCATGGTATTTTTATACACATGTCCTATATGTATGTTATGAAATAATGAAGTGCTGTGTAGTCAGCATCTTTACATATAATTATGTTATCTCTCATATTGTATTTTTGCTAAGAACTGGGTGTCAGTTTCACAAATAAATTATATTTAGTAAATAAAATATTTAATCCTCTCACACTGTACAGCTTACCAGTCAGTCAGTGATTCAGTATTTAAAAACCAACAAAGTTTTAGTCCACTTAGTCAGCATTATGTGACATACATGTTTTGATCTTCGATCAAATCTACTTCTGTGTCCTTTACATATTGGTGTATGAACTGTTGAATGGTACAAATTTTGCTCAAAGGCATAATTATGAACTTACGTGAGAAATTTCGTATTTACAATTGTAGTCAGTATGAACCATTATCAGAAGTGGGTGAATGGAGTCAGTTTTATGAAAACAAGAACTTCACTAAAAGGAGGACATTGTGCTATTTCTCTGGGAATGTAATAGCTAAAATTGACCTGAAAAATAAATTACAGATGAGCATAAGTAGATTTCCTTACCAGGAGAGAGGGACATCCACTGTGCACTTTTCCGGTACTGTGTGGAAATGATAGTGAGTTAATTTCAAGTACTGTACAATGTTTTCTCCTTCTGCAGAGGAAGAAATTTGAAATCCGAGCACTTAACTGGCCTACATCAGGTGAGAAATTTACCTTCTACACCAACAGCGATGAGAAGAGCAAACACCTGCTTTTTTTGTGTCGGGTTACACATCAGTTCAGTATGGCAATTCAGCCTCGCCTATCTGAAGTTCGGCGTAGGGAGGAAGAAGGTGAGAGTAATGTGCAGAATAATTTTGAGGTGTAGGATTTTTATTGTTGGATTTTGAAACAGGATATAAATTTGAAACTTTATCTGTCTGCATTGTTACATTTGAAGTGTCACTGATTGTAGCAATTGTAAGGTTTTCATAGTTTATCATTTGCATTTATGTAAATGTTAACAATAGATTGGTAATTGTTTTGTTAATTTTTTTAGAACGGAAACGCTATCGTGATTGCTACATGTATTCTCGGAGTCTCGGTGCTGAATTTCCATCACTGGCAAAATTAGCTGGAAATTACAAGGGACATCATAGCGACCAGAGAATATCTGTTATCAGTAATACATCTTCGAACACCACTTCTGGCATTGTGTCTGACCGTGTTCAGAGTTTGGATGAGAGTGAAGATGACCTTGAAATTGAGATTATGATTAATTCACCTCCTGCTCCATCAGTTGAATCACTAGCACTAGCACATCTTAGGGATGCTTCAGATATTCTGCAGGCCAGAGATTCATCTCTGCCATCTCCTCACTCTAAAGGTGAGTTAAAAAGCTGAAGAAGTTTTAACTTTCCATTTATATGTTTCCTGTCTAAGCTTCACCTAATAACAGTTCTAGTCTGTGTTGGACATTTGGTCTGCTGCTATGATTTAGGGATCATTCTTGTGTATCTGAAATCCATTTCTCTGGGCTACAGTTTAGTTACCAAAATGATATGTATTAAGCCAACAAAAATTAATATTTCTACAACTTTCAGTTTTAATTCTGTATAAGAATATCAGTGTGAGGGTTTGAAGCTCTGCACTTTTCTTTAGCTCTAGCTTCACGGTATCTTGGTTATCTGTATTTACAACCCAAGGAATTTACTTGGCAGCCACACTGGGAAACTGGGCAGTACACTGCTGATTTAAAACTCCAGAGCAGAAGTGATCATGAAGGAGACATAAATTCAATATATAATGATTGAGTTCTGTGTATGTTTAGTAAAAAAAAATTTAACCTACAACTTAAGAAATTACTTGAAATGAGGTTAGTGAGAATTAAAATCACAATCATGCTGTCTCACCATAAATTTAATTTCTACATACAGTTTTTTCTTCTTATCAGATATAAGTTTGAAAAGATGTGCCTAAGTATGCAAGATTTCAGGCTTCTGCCATGGTGAAGTTGAGTTCTTTGCCCTCCTGAGTTGTTAAGCAGTGTTGGTTGGCAGTTGTGTTCCGACATTTCGGGACAAACTATTGGTCCCATCTTCACGGGTCAAACATTCGAAGGAGAACTTGACTGACAGGCTGTCCCAACACTTCACTCAACAACTACCAATCCATGCTGTGTAACATCCTAGAAGATCAAAGACCTCATGTACCTAGTTAACTTGCAAAATTGAAAACATGACATGCACTGGTACATTTAGTTATTAAAATTATAAAGAAATGGAAAGAGCATTTATTTGCTATATCAAGTTTCTGTAGACAGGAGAGAAACCACCACTGGTATGAACCCAGCTGCTGAAGAAACTGTTGCAGACTATTTGATATCACTTTTTTTTTAGTGGTAAATCTCAGTCATAAACAGAATGTATCTTTATATGAGGGACCTTTCCTAGCAAGAAATGTTCTTCCCTTACACATGTAACTTACCACATAACTGACTTTACAGTTTTTTTGAAAATTCAGTTGTTTTGTTGACCCTGTTTTTGAGTGATGGCATTTGGAAGTGGGCAATGTTGCCAACATATCACAGGAACATGCTCCATTCATCTGCACAATTAACACCAAAGATGGAGGGAGCATGTTCCTGTGATATGTTGGCAATATAGTCCACTTCGCATAACACCGTTATAATGTTGTTACACTAGAGATTGTTTGAATTTTGTTTATTGTATTGTGATTAGAGCACGTGTTATAATTGAAGCAGGTGGTGGTGGTTTGGAAGGTGCTACTCCACCACTTGTGACTGGAATCACAGCACAGAAACAGTCTCCAAGTGGAAGCACAGGTGTAGGTGGGGCAGCAACTCCTGCTACTACAGATGGTAGCCAGTGTTCCAGTTCGTGTTCCACTGTTGTGGTTGCTGGTGCCACACTTGCTATTAGTAATGGTGGTGCTGCAAGCAACAACTCTGTGGATGTGAGACGCCGTACCAGCACCAGCAGTAGTCTAGAGCTTGGTTACAGCCATACTGCCCAGAACTCCGCAGTGTCTGACTCTACGAGCACTTGTCCTGAGCTAGAACTTGACTACTCTGTACAGAGTGCGCACACAAGCAGTGGTATTTATACTTTTCGTAGCAGTTGTGGCACTACTGCTGATACTGTAGAAACTAATGCCTGCTCATCTGAAACAAGTGGTGTCTATGCCGTGTGCAGTACAAACAGTATAGCCAATACTTCAGACAGCTGTCACCATACGAATGGCGCTTATTCAATCATGGGAACTTCACTAGACTCTAATACTAGATTAAGGGTAAGGAGTGGTAGTATTGCAGGTTCTGTGGTCAGTGGGTCAGGAAGTTTCCGAGGCGATGGGAGTGATCCTTCTGAAGCAGGTCCAAGAAGTCCACTTACAGCAGAAGAATTATCAGACTTGATTGTTGGAAGAGGCAGTGGTAGTGCTAGTGGTCATACAAGTGGGGTATATCCATCAAGAGCAACTGTAAGTGCAACACTGGATTCTGATAGTGACTATGTCACTCTTCCTCCTCCTCCCATGCCACCACCACGAACAGACAGTGACAAGAACTACTTGATTTTCGAGACAGCATCTGTAACAACTGCTTGCACCGTGACACCTGCTGCTTTGGTGTCTTCTGCTCTTAGCATTGAAGATGAAGTGGAAGATGTGATCTCCCCACCTCCACCACCTCCATACACTTCACAACACCTTTCCCAACAGAAGTCACTGGATCATTTGCATTCTCAAAACCTGCATCATCTGTCACAAGTAGATAAACCAGTACTCTCACAGAAAGCTATTTTAGCACAGCAGCATATTCTAGCCCAACAGTCTCATTCCTTATCACCTCAACAGTCTGTGTGCCTGGTAGCACCAACTCATTGTCAGTCATCTTTGATGAACCTGTCACTGCCTGTTGAAGAAGCCAATGCTCGATTCATCACCACCAAACCTCATATCAACATCTTAACAGCACATACAAGCCTTGTAACATCTACAGCTGCACCAAGTTATGCAGCTCCCACGTTAGCATATCAGGTTGCCAGCGGATGTAGCAGTGGAAATGTGTCAGCAGTAAATAGTCAGAAGTTGCAACTTTATCCACCAGGGGATGCCAGAACACATCCTCCTGCTCACATGAAGAATGCTGGAAGTCCACATGGAATTCATGCTATGCCCCAGCAACATTCTGGCAGTGGATCATTTGTAAGTTACTCTGGCTTGGCAGACCCAGGTTCCAAGATGAAACCAAGTCCTATACAAACAGTAGTACCAGTCATTGGCAAGAACAACTATCTAGATGTCCATGCAACTAGAACCAATGCTAGTGCACAATCAACAGCTGCATACATACGATCCACAGCTGCTATGTCTTCATCTTCACCACCACCACCACCACCACCTGCACCCCCACCACAACCACCAACACCACCAGCACCCCACCAATATCACCAGCACCAATTCTCACCTCCACCTCCACCACCAGTTCATCACTCACGGCAGCCACCTCCCCCTCCTCCCACCACTTCGAGCCAGCCAAGTCTGGCAACTGTGTATACCAGTCAGGTGACAAGAAGTCAGATAGAGCAGTTTCAGAGACAAATGTACTCTGACGTTGACTATGTTATCTACCCTATGAAAGATCCAGCTATTAGTAAACAGGAATATATGGATGCAAAACAGGGCTCTCTTATTGCACATGCTGCTGCCATGCAATACCCTTACCAGCAGCTGGCATATCCACCACCACCATATCCTTCATATTGTGGCGGTCCTAAGAGCCATTTCATGTATCGCAGTACTCCTAACGTAGCAGTTGCCAGTGGATATCTGCCTGTTGCATTTGGAACTGCCAATATGCAAGCTGTTTCCTCTTCTCCTGTTAAGTATGCATCTAATCAGAATTTGTCAGCAATGGAGCCAGTGACTGGGTATGCAAGTTTCTCACCATCTTCCTATCTCTCTGCTAGTCACTACTCCTCCTCCTCTGCTTCCCCTCTCTACTCAGCTGGTACATCATATTCATCCTCATCAACAAGGAGCCTGCGGTATGATCCTCCAGTCCCACCCTTCTCTGCCAGTGCTGCTGATCTGCTTCATATTGGTGCTACAAAGCTTCTTCCATCTTCCACTTCCCATCCCCCACTTGGTGGATTTGGAAGAGCGCGGTCTGATGATAACATTCTTAACTCATATGAGAAGCCTACTAGTGGACAGAACATGTTGGAAAGACCCAAGTACAGACGCTTACCACCACCTCCACCTCCTCCACCATATGACCAACAGGTAAGCCACCTCTCTGTTTTTGTGCATTACAAATCTGTATAAAATGTTTGATAATCTAGTCCATGTGTCAAAATAGTTACAGTCTGATGGCTGAGAAAAAAATTACTCTACTGCAGAATATTATTTGACATTGTAATGCAGTTGAATGCAATATAACTATCAGAATTCTGGAAGGATACCCTCTGAATACACATTTGTACATATTTTTGTTATTTTCTATCAATCTTGCTGATTTAAGAGGTAGGATGAAGATATAATCATATGTGTCACATCTCTCATTTGGAATCAATAATAATTTATCATCTTCACCTAGCACGTGCACCTCCATTTCTCACATTCTGCCAAATACTTCTGTTGTGATTATATCTTAACAACCAATATCATACTCCACAGGTTACTGAGAAAATCTCACCAAAACATCAGTCTGCAGTGTCTTTGGAGACTCCAAAGGTTCCTGCAGCAAATAGTGATGAAGAAGGCATGTTGGATATTCGAACACTGAGAGAAAAGAGCAAAAATCTGGATTTGCCTCTAATATCTGCTCTCTGCAATGATCGTTCTCTTCTTAAACAGACAAATGCATTTGTTATGCCTCGACACCCTGGACCTGGTGGAAAACGAGGAGCAACAGAAGGACGGTATGAAAGACCTGTTTCGTGGCATGTTGAGACTGGATCCAAAGTTGGTCTCATGGGTCTGGAAGGCAAAACAACAGTTGCAGATAGTAATTCTGCGAACCTAGAAAACAGTAGTGGAACTGTTAAACCTCAGAAAGCTGTGCTTTTACCTTCGATGTTAGCAAACAAATCATTATCATCAGGAAGCAAACATTCTTCATATTCTAGTAGTAAATACAAGTATCCTGTGTCAGGTCTGTCTACTACTCAGATATCGAAGCCTCAAAGAAAAGTTTCTGCAAGTACACACACACATCCAGCTCATCCTCAGGACTTCATAAAAATGACACATGGCAATATAAACAGTTCTGCAGCAGTGAACAGTGGCCAGTCTGTGGTTAATGTTAACAAATTAGGAGTAGGTATCAGCACAAGCAAGCAGCAGCATCGAGATGTCGTCATACCATGAGGATATGCTGTTAGCGTGTGTGAGCCATATGATTACATGCATGTTACTTTGTAAATGCATATAACTATATGGTTGTTTTCTTAATTGCTTGCTAGATTTACTGTTCATGGTTTTAATGGCTAGTGATGTGGAATTTAAATTTGGTACAGATTTTGAGTTACATTGATCTGCTCTCTGAAGATGGCTCAGTATGGCAGCTAATAAAACACTGCAAGCACTAGGATTGGAATTTTAAGATGTGCAGGGCTATAACAGGAAGTACAGTTTGTTCAGCGTCATTATATGAATAACTACTATGATACGAGTGTGATGGGTGACAGTTTGCATATGTGCATTAGGAATTTCTTTGAGGCTATTACGGTATTAATTCAGGTGATTTTGAATTTAATGCAGTTTACTTTTTGTTTTAAGTTTCATACCATACTTTTATAACAAAACATCTATTTAATATTAACTAACTGTAGGATATCACACTTACATAAACACAACAGCAGTGTCTTGACATACTGCGTCAAAAGCTTGACTGTAAAAATATCAGATAACAGTATTGACAGTGAATACTAACAATCAAATAACTCAGTTTGTGTGTAAGTAGGCACTGTTATTTTAACAGTACCATCATTTGGTAATTCGAAACATATAAATTTGAAACACATGCCGGTGTGTGATAGTTATATGTCTAATTATAAGTAAAAGATGTGTAGTGGCATAGCTGGGTTTTTTGGCCCCCAGGGTGAGTATTTGCTATTTTCTCCCCTAATAGAAATTATAAACTTAAAAAAATAAATATTTATTGAATTTCGTGTTATTCATCTAAATATTTTTGATAAACGTGTCATCAGAAATAAAAATATGTGTGTATAAGACCACAGCAAAAGCAACCTTGAAACGTGATTGTGTGGGCATGAAATGTCAGGGAACAGCAAAGTGCAGTTTATCTGACTTTTGCTGTGTATTACAAGACTAGATTACAAATGCAATACATAAGAAAAAGTAAATGTTTCAAATACTATCAGTAAAACCTGAGACCAAAAAATGAATTGGCTACAACACTCAGATGTACCAAATTAATGACAAAGAGAATATCAAAGCAGGCACTGGAATACAGACTGTTATACCACAGATCTTGGATGTCTGAAGGTATAATGGGAGAGACCAATAACGCCTTGAGGATTTCAGAAAAAGCACGTAAGCCTAATCCTGCATAGTTCGTGTTGATGAATAGCATCACAGGAAAGAGCATGGGATTGCAAGATTCATACAGTGTTGAACTGTTTTATTGTGGTCACTGACATGTAATATTAAGGACTCTGTTTATGCATTAGCATTAATATGGTCAAATATTGTTTTGTGTTTTGACAGTGGCAAGCACACTGATTTAAATTAAGTTGGTAATTACACAGTGCTACATTGACTATGAAATTGATACAATGGTTGTTTAACACCTCTGAGAAGTAACTGTTAACACTATTAAAAATATTGATATCAAATTAAAAATGCAAGCATTAAAGGCAATAGAATTAGGAAAACACAAGCAAGATATGTCTCAATATTTTCAAATTACCATGTAAGGACCAAATTAGAATCAAATGTAAGTGTGTGAAGTTGAATTGCAATGTTTTATTAACCAGGCCACTTGCATAGTCCTAACAGTTTGGAGAGTGATATATTTCAGTAAAAATTTTTTCCAGTCAGTACAAAGAAAAGAAGATTTTACTACCATGCAGTGTAAGAATGTGTTAGCTATACTACAGTACTATGCAGAATTTATGTACAGTATTGCAGTTTTTCACATGAAATATCAGTTGATACAATTGTACTTGTGACATTATTTTTAATGTCCCAAAAGATAAATACACACATTCAACTAGTTTACAGAACACATGAAATAATACCATCTTCACCTAGGAAATGTAGGCAATGTAGACACGTACAACAGAACCCACTCTTAATGTTCCTCAATTATGATTTTCCTCAGTTGTTTTATGGCTTTGCATTTAGTTAACAGTAGTTTGGAAACATCTGACTTATTGGACTGTGGGAATTCAATTTGTAATCTGTTCATGAACTTTGTATTATCTGAGACATATTAATCAAATTTCTGGATGTTACTTCATACACAATCATTGTGTTCCTTGCTGTAGGCATGTTAGGCACAGCAACCCACCGATAAATCCAGCTGCCATTTATTCAAGTGTGTGTTACGGTGTATATTTTTAAAGCAGAAGGATATTTTATGAAATGTAGACTATTAAAGCACTATATGAGAGATTTTGCTAGATTTGTTTTCTATCAAAATTCAGTGAAGTCGGTCTTCAAGTGATAATTTGAAGCCCAGTTGTCCTGCTATTTTAGGCGCAACTATACTGGAGTTACTCAGAAATGGTAATTGTTTGGAATACCTCAGAACTTTTGATCTTAATGGGGAAGACTAAATACTACTGTACCAAAAGAAAATGTTTCTTAGCTGATAATCTTTAAAAAAAGTTGGGCATTCAGTTCTGAATGATACTTGCAACTCCATACTGTACTATTGATTTTAAGAACCTCATGGAATACAAACAGGCTTATGATGTAATGTTCCAATGGAATACACTGGCTGAATTTCTGCAGTGTGTAAGCTGTCATTTATTTCTGAAGGTAACTTTGACAGTGCCTTTTGAAATATTACACTGTCAAAATTTACACTATTAGAGTTGCCATTTTGCCTTTATTTTCATGAAGTTGATCTAAATTTTTCTACTTTGGGAGATTGGCTGCTTTAATAAAGGAGTGCTGGCAATGTAATAGATTTTGTAAATATATAAATTGCAGGAACTTGGTATAAATTATGATTATTCTTTAGCTAGAGTCCTGTTAATATTAAAACATTGTTATTGAAAACCCTGCCTATGAGAAGACAGTGTGTATTGTTTAGACAGTCTAGGCAGGATTCTGGTGATGACCAGCAAAGTTAAGATGCTGATGCACATACCGTGTAAGCCATGGTGGAAGTCTTTGTCTTCTTACAATTTCATGATATGTTAGTATAAAGTACATAATGATGACAGTATCAGACCTTCAGCCATTTTGCGTTAACAGTTTGGCAATCAAATGTCAATGATCTTGAAACCTGATTGGCTGTCAGACAGATACAAGCTGTTAAACAGATTATCAAAATAAAAGTCATGTGTCATTTGTTAAAGTTACACTAGCTTCCTTGGCTGAACACTGACCCAGAAAAAATACTTTTGTCCATAAGACACAAGCATACAGCAAATTTTTTAAGAACAAAAGTTGAGAAGGTTCCCATTTTGAAGAGTGATTTTTGTTTCTTAGAGAGATTTCTATATCAAATAAATAACTGTAGGAGAGTGTGGGTTGAAATTCCCTTGATATGCTGCATATATCTTTATATATATGAATGGAAGTTAATTATATTATACAGATTTTGTATATGGAAGTATCAAAGCCATAAGAATGAATTTTGCAGCTCTGATTTTTTCTGTCTGCCATCTCTGCTACTGATTTGGATAGCATATCAGTATGCAGTAGTTCCATCTCCAATACTGAACTGTGTCAGCATTCTTACACCATTTATAATAATTAAATCAAAGATGGAATCCAAGGTTCTTATTTGTAGGTAGCATGCAGTGAACTGCTTTAAACCCTTATGTGCCAATTTGACAGGCCATTGTTATTTAGTGGAAGAGCCTATGTTGAGACACACTATTTGTATATTAATGACCCTCAGTTGTAAAATGCCTCAACTTTTGTCTGAATTAACATCATCTGTCAAACCTGAAGCATTGCAAGCTTCTGATTCTCAGGGTGCCATTTTCTGTTTCCCATAAACTTGATTTAGAATAAGTCTTATAATATAGATGTTAAATATGTATGTAATTCTTGTTTTCGATGTTTTATGTTATTTTTTCCCATGTCATTGTAAGAAAAATCAATTGCTCAAGTTTATATTTTTAATCATGATTTTGCTGATACTCGGTTTTATCCATATAGACATTAATGTGAAATAAGCTAGATGTTAGTACATACTTACGTTTTGTATGACAATACTGTGTGTCGGATCTGTTTCTGTTTTAAGAGGCATTAAGAAGGGATTGTTGGTTGTATACCTTCCTACATAAAGTGTCTGTTTTGTTCACTTACTAATAAGAGGTAAATTTCTTCTGTTTATGTCAGTCATGTAAAAATAACTATATGAAACAATCAAAAGGAATCATATTAAAATTTTGCAGCATCTGTGAAGCCTTTTTGAGTGATGAGCTGTTTGAAGATAGAGTTTGCATCCACATCTCCAGAGACCATCTCTTTTTACATTATCTGGGATTAACATAATGGGTGATGCAGCCTTACATTGCGTTTGTATGAAGAATCTGCTTTTGGACTCAGGTGTAGCTCCAAGCAGAATTACCACAGTGGTCCATGCTTGGGCAGGACATAACTCCAAGAGCATACTGTGGGTACAAATACAGTGTTTGGCCATGGCATTTATCTTGTCAAACTCCCAATGATGGGGCACAGAGTCTCTAAAAGTGTTGGATATGAACTCGCACTGCACACAACTGATTTCCTGAAGACTTAATTTGCATACAGTCACCACAAACAATTTAGATGTTTTAGTTACATCAGCTAATTGATATACCATATTTGTAAGCAGTTAGAACTAAAGAACTACTGTGATACTGGTACAATATTTATGACAAAATATGAACCCCTTTTCTTTCCTTTGATGCACAGATTTGTTACTGACGCTTTGTGTTCACAAGTGCATGTGCAGTTTCCTTTAGTTATGTAATCATATTTTTAATATTTTTTTTTTGTAATATGTCTAAATGGGTCTAAATGGAAAAAGTTGCATGTGTAAAATACCTATCATTTCACTGTACATATATTACCATGTTCAACATAATCTACTTATTAAAGATATTTTGAACAAATAAATCTTCTTCTTTAATGGGTGTTCATTAAACCATAATGTGTGGTCTGAAAGAGAGCTGTCTCCTAATTCAAACCTTTTATGAGGAATAATAGTTTTACAGCAATGGCAACAGTTAGGTAATTTTTGCAGATATTTGTGTTGACACAATACATACATTACCCACATATTTCATTAATATGTTCACAAAATACAAATTGTATTTCAAATACTCTTTTTTTAAAGATATGTTATTACCTCATTGGCAAATCACATATGGGACTAAACAAAGATTTTGAATTGAAGCTATTTTTGGAGACAGTGGATTTGGAAGTCCTATCTTCTCATAATTGGCAAACACCTAAAAGTATGTTAGTGAAAATGAGCAAGTTGACTGTAATTTATTTCATGCACAGTTTTATAATCCAGTTGACTTTACTGATTTTTTATGTTACATAATTAAAGTGGAATTGCGTTGGATATCAAAATATTATTTTGGGGGTGAGAGCCCATTGTGCTGTGTGAATGGACACATGCATATTTATGAATTTTTTTTCGCAGTTACTTTGCTGTGTACATTTAAAATGTACAAAAAAACCCAGTAGTAACAGACATATGTAACATCAGTGAACTGATGGTACATTTACTCAGTGGATCATAAAGTCCTCTGTTTTTCTGGACACAAATGTTTATTACTGTGTTCATAAAAGCCCATCACTGGAATTTAAGGGAGCTGGTTGAATAAATTCCAAACCCTCACACCTTATTTATCTAACCATTCTGCTGTTATTCACTGATTTATACTTGGCCTCCAAGGTGGTTTGAAATTTTCTCTTTTGTCACTGATTTTCCTGTGATTTGATAATCCTAACAATATATTAGATGAAGCTGTATTTAAATCTCCACCTAAGAAACACAGTTCATGGAACAGAGTCAGTTTTGAGACTTTAATAATTCCTCACCTAAACAAGAATGTGCCCCCATATTGTGCACCACAAAGGTTCATTACCTCGTTCACAAGAGTCTGCTACTTGCCCCTCTCTTGAGCCAATTCAATCCAGTCCATGTCCTCCCATCCTGTTTCTTTAAGACCCATTTTAATATTCTCCTCTTATTTATGTTTAGGTCTTCCAAATAGCCTATTACCACATGTTTCCCCACCTAAAACTGGTATACACCTTGTGTCACCCCCATACATACCACATACCTTGCCTTTCTCATTATGTTGATATCATGACCCTAACAATATTTGGGTGGGCCAGGATAGTGTAGTCAGTATAGCAACTCGCTACAGGGACGGTCTGGGATCGAATCCTGGTGGGGGTGTCCAGACCAGCCCTGTGGCCCACCCAGCCTCCTAGACAATAGGTACTGGGTCTCTTTGGGGGTAAAGTGGCCGGGGTGTGGCGTTGACCACCCACCCTCATCTAGTGCCAAGGTTAAAGAAAGAGTAGAGCTATACCTCTACTCCCCCTCTGGGCTTTCACGGCCTGTTCTAGGGTGAAATTTACCTTTAACAATACTTGGTGATGCTGCAATTGCCAGCAGTTCACTAATGTTGTCCTTATTACTCCACACTCGAATACCTTCAGCATCTGTTTTTCCTGTAGTGTGAAAGACCAAGTTTCACCTGCATATAAAACAGCAGGCAAAGTTACAGTTCTGTATACTTTTAATCTGTATCGTTTTTGGGTGGCAAACAGAAGACAAAAATTCTTGCTCGTATGGTATCAGGTATATTCCGACTTCTATCGCCACCTGATTTCTGCATGAGTGTGATTTCGATTTGTTAGTGTACTGACTGCCAACTAGGCCTTCCACCATTTCTTGTACTGCACTGTGTACCCTATAGATTTTTGTTTCATATTAATACAACATATAATTTAAACCTTTTATTTATGGAACTGTATATGTATATAAACTAAATTGGTTTTTCAAGGGACTCAGAATTTGCTGTAAGATGCCATTTATTTGGTTAAATTGAAAGAAAAACTGACGGACAGAGAACTGAAATGAGGACATGAATAACTAAATTGTTTTACTGTAATTGTGGTATACAGTATACAATAAACAACAAAAGAGGGTGTGCTTGAAAATATGTATATTTATTGATTACATGAAACATTCTCGAATATGAACAGTAAAAACAAGCAAAGATAATCCTACTCACTGCTTTTTTTTTCAAGTGGTATTAGCTAGTACACATAATGGCAAGCTGTAACTACATGCTGGAAATGCACATCTGCCCGTACACTATGACTGTCATATTTATTTCTTTCATTAGCATACTGGCAAACATACTTGTAGGGGTGTAAAAGCACTAATACTACTTGTCTAATTTTATAAGTATGTATTCTCCAGAAAATAGTGTTAGAGCATGAAAGGTCAAGTAGTTTCCAACTCTCCCTCGCAGATCAGCTATAACTTCTCCTCCATAATAAGCAAAGGACAGGTCCTTTGTTTGTGTTTGGTTTCCGAGGTTACACACGATCACGTATGAATGGCGACGAGGATAGTATCGTTCAATAATCATGATGTCACTGTCTACAGTCCTGGAAGTTATAAAGAAATACAATACAACATTACCAAAAGTCTTTTAAAAGTACCAAAAATAGCTATGGTTATGGAGTAAGTATGCTTGTAGGTGCTGCTATTCATGTAAAACTGGCCTAGACAAATGTATAAACCAACCATTATTTCAGAACTTACAGCCACAAAGTTAAAATGATAAACAACCTTTATGTGCTGACTTCAAACTAGTGTTCATTAGACCTGGTGGGTGGGTAGTAAATACAAATATGAACTCTCCTACACAAGGACATTTATTATGAAACCTTTCTTTGTCTTGAAAGATGCAAGGTCAATTTAAGTATGATAGTTGTCAGTGTCTACCATAATATTGGACCCATAAGCCTAATACAATAAACTGAATCACAGAATGATGATACTGAATATGCAGATGATGATGATGATGATTGTTGTCATCACCATGTGTCAGGGTAGTTCCTAAGGCCTGTTATGGTCACATAAGAATGCACCTAATTTGTCCTCCTGTTTTTGTAGGCAACCAACATTTACATCCAACTTATACATCAGAGCTTGTCAAACTATTCAGCACATGCTCTTTCTTTCAAGGTGTCTATGCCAATTTTTTTCTGGTATGTGATCCCATTCCATATGTCAAATATTTGTAGCTCATTTCAGACAGTTTTATGGCTCATTTCATCTCACATGGTATTACCAGTAAGTCTTCTCAGAAATTTCATTTCAGCTGTTGCGGTTCACCTCTGTCTCCTCTGTTAGGTGCTAAATTCTTGCTCACTTCTAACAACAAAGCAACAGCCATTACTTTATAAAATTTGAGTTCTTTTTTTATTTGCAAAGATTAATTTTTTAATTCCAGACTTTTAAGTGAACACAAAAATGAACATTTTTTTATGTATACCTGACTCTCTGTGTTTCCCATCCTCCTCAAACTCCAAAACGAATATTAGGAGCACACTGTAGATTTCGTCACATTTTGATATTCTGGTATATACAATGTTCATGAAAGCACAAAAGTAAGATCAGCTAATCCTTTAATAAATGCCATGTGAACTGCATACAGACCCAACATTAGGTAACTTGAGTTTTATTAGGAGCAGGTGTTACTGTGTATAACCACGTGCCATGGACACACTTCGATTCTGCTGTTGGTGTAGCCTGAATTGTGTTGTACATTATATTCTAACTGGCATCTATCATTTACTGTGTGACAAATCTGTAAGTGTTGTGCAGAAGGTATGCATACCTGATTTCATAATTTGGTAATTTTTCATTGTCCTTATATATTCCATCCATATAAATGGATGGTGCCTCTTCTCGAAGTTTAGAAATTGCCTGTATTATTGTTTGACGCCCAATTGCCACATCTGACCAAGCACTGGAGAAAAGAAGCCATGGCAGTAAGTCTGGTTGAGTGAAACCACGGCCTGGATACTGTGCTGACCAGTGCATTGGAGGCAAGTGATGTATATGGCTTATGTCTTTTCTCTGAAAAGTTACAGGAGTATTTATTGAAAGAACCACCTTAAGAATGGAGAATTTAAAACTGATGATCATTGCCTTAATATATGTATGGTCTATACAACTGTGTTCAATATATCTGTATATACAGACAGATATATTAAAAACCAATAACGCAGCTCTTGCAAGTGTCATCCAATAATATTTATTATAAATCACACTCTGGCTGTACATGTTGCTCTTACAGTTACTTTCAAGCCTATTCCGTACAATTAAGTTCCATATCTAGGTGTAATGATTACATGAATCAGTTCTTTACACTCCTACACAGTATATTATCAATAAGTAGTCAGGTGATTTACTTACTTACTTACTCCATTGTGCAGAGTCCTTCTTGAGAAGCTAACTGGTTTGCAGCTAGTCAAGAAATTCCCCGTATTTCACGGAACCCGAAGGTTCATTACCGCACTCACAAGCATCCACCACCTGTCCCTATCCTGGGCCAGCCCAAATCCAGTCCATATACCAACATCCCACTTCCTGGAGATCCATCCTAATATTATCCACCCATCTACGCCTAGGTCTCCCCAGTGGTCTCTTTTCTTCCGGTTTCCCCACCAAGACCCTATACACCCCCCTCTCCTCACCCATACACACCACATTCTCGATTTTATACCCGGATAATATTGGGTGAGGAGTACAGATCATTTGGCTCCTCATTATGCAATCTCCTCCATAGTCAGGTGATTTACGTATCTAATATTGTTTTATATCTAAACTAAAATCAAACCATCATGTGATAAGTGATGTACATGTTTTTGTATGATGTAATATATATTGTCACCACACTCCCCTCTCTGTCCAGTCTTTGCATAGCTTGTATGATAGGATTTATGAAACCAAATACCGGTTCTCAGACCTTAAGTCTTTGTTAAACATTCAAACTTATACAATTAGTGAAACCAAATACAGGCCATGTTTAATAAACTGAATGTGGAATGCGGAACCATGTGTGTAACAGTGGTTTCCACTGTGGTGCTATTTTACATGGGTACGAAGGATGCCATGTTTACCAGCTGTACAGCATATATAGTGCAGAAATTTAATAATAATCTCTGGGATCTCAGTCAACCAGTCTGCATGTAAATAACTAGAGGTGATACTTGCATGAGGCAGCTACTTACCCTTTTTGTACAGTTTCACAGGTGTGCCTGCTTCAGTACTGACACTTAGCTGCTGTGACCTATGTGAACATCATGGGACTAGCCTCTGTGCAGGTCTGTAGGTCAGTGATTGTTTCAAAATTGGATTCTGAACTACTGTATGTTTGTAGTTCAACTATATACCAAGTTCTGTAGCTTTATATATATATACTGAACTTTTCCACTGTGTCTAGGTGTATTCCTTTTTGGATTTTTGGTACTATGATATTGTATTTTGTATTGGTCCAAAGGCATGCTTTTCTTCTAATAGGTGGTCTGCATATTTTGAATGGCCTAAATTTGTTCTGAAAGCATTCTGATGTTCTTTAAGCCTGGTGACGAATGGTATACTGGTTTGTCGCACATATACAACTGGACACTTAGGACACTGCAAGCACCATACCTAGATAGTGAACCTAATAATATGAAATAGGCTTGAAAATGACTAATTACAGTGTACAGCCATAGTCAGGTGTATGATAAACATTACTAGATGACACTATAACAAATGTGTTGCTAGTTTTTAATATATCTGTCACACAAGTGGATTAATCTGTAATTAAATAGTAATGTCAGGAGAAAAGAATGTAAGTAGTTTACCTCTCCTTCTGGATCCTTTATCTCCTCAAGACCAATTTCATCGCCATAGAAGATTGATGGTGTGCCAGGAAGCATCATTTCAAACAAGACCGCAGCAAGTGTAGCATTTCCTTTGGGTAAATGTGATGCAAGTCTCCTGGTGTCAATGTTACCAATATTCCAGTGAATCCATGGATAGCCTGGCTTCTTAAACAATACTCCTTTAACCACTTTATCCACCTGAGTCTTCAAGCCTTCAGTTCCATTAGTCACAATATCCAGGTTAACATCAATAAGATCCATACTGTTCAGAACAGCATCAACTTTGCTGGAGTTATCCTCAAGATCTAGAGCATTTAGAACATCCATGCTACACATGACAATCTTCTCTTTATCTAAACCCTTGTTAAAACTTTTAGTAACCCTTCTCCATTCCTGTACTAATGATGCAAAGTCGGGCTTATCTACTAAATACTCCAAACCTTTCAAATAGATTCCATCTACTCCATTCTTTAACCAGTAGCTTATTGCAGCACTTACCATATTATCACTGTGAGCTTCTATTCGCTTTATTCCATTCGGTGCTTCTGTATTTGACTTTCTCTCTGTTTCATTATCACTGGTTAAGTCCATAGCGAAAAGCCGTGTGTTCTTCTCAGCAGTAGTATCTATTTCTGTTTGCATTACCTTCTCACTTACAGACAACTGCTTTATGAAGGGACTCAAAGGAAGATCAAGCACAACAGAAATATTCCTTTTGTGTAACACATTAACAGCAAAACTGAAGTCTTTCATGTTTCCAAGAACGGATGAAATATCTGTCAAATTCTGGACTTGACTGTAGACTTCAGGATAATGCTCTGCTTCAAATATAGAGTTCAGTCTCACAACTTGAACTCCCAAGGATGTAAAATAAAATGCCTGTTTACCAAGACCGCGAAGATCACCAATTCCATCTGAATTATCATCCTGAAATAAATTAGAGTAATCAGTAGGGAAGTAACAACCAAAAAAGGCTTTGTATTTCAGAAGCTTAACCTTTAACTAGAAATATGACTACTTGGCACCAAAGATTTGGTAGAAAATTTAAAGTGCAAATCTGGAGTGCCTGGTAGTGGTATGATAAACCTACACAAAGTTTCATGAGATTCCATCATTTAGTTTAAACTTTAGTGGGTGTAGTGGAAATGGGGAAACACATCGGCTAACAGTACTAGGAAATTTTCTTGCATTGTTATTTACCAAATATCCTGTTTATTGAAGAAATCTTCTTTCAACGTTCACATTTATGCCCCAATGTATAAAGTGGGCCTGGTAGTGTAGTCAGTATAGCGACTGGCTACGGGCTGAACGGTCCGGGGATCGAATCCCGCTGGGGGCGAGATTTTCTGCACCTGTCCAGACCGGCCCTGGGGCCCATCCAACCTCCTGTACAATGGGTACTAGGTCCTTCCCTGGGGTAAAGTGCGGCTGGGGCGTGATGCTGACCCCTCACCCCCTTCTAATGCCGTGGTCAAGAAAGAGGAGAGCTAAACCTTTACTCCCCGTATGGGCCATGCGGCCTGTACAGAGCCTCAGTGCCTGTACAAGGGTGCACTTTACATTTACCATTTACCAATGTATAAATGTTTTCTTTGGTAGTTCAGTATAATTTCTAGTTCACATGTTAAAATGATCCAGGATAGCATAGGCAGTATAGTATTAGGCTGCAGGCTGGATGATCCAGGGTTTGAATCCCAGCAGATGCAGAAGATTTTCTCTTCTCCAAAATGTCCAGATTGGATCTGGGTCCCACCTAACCTCCTGCTCAATAAGTACTGGGGGCTGTGTCCCTGGGAGTAGAGTGGCCAGGGCATGAGGCTGACAACTTACATCCATGTAGTGCTGAGGTTAAGAATGAGTGGTGTTGCCTCCATTCCCTCTGTATACCTTGATGGCATGTACAAAGGACAATTTAGCTTTTACTATATAATAAAAGAGTGTTTTATAGCATTATTGTATTATCACCTCCACATGTGTGTCAGTTGTCATGATCACCACTGCCACCAACAGTAACTTCTGAGCTATGCATGAAATTTAGTGACTGTATTTATACTCGATGCACATTTTTTTAATTCCTCACCACTGATAATACCACCATGGCAGCTGAAAACTTGTAAACTCATAGTGCCATAGTGCTGGTTTGGTGGTGATAAATACTAGACAACTTTTTTGAAAGTGATCTTTTACAGTGTGACAGAACATGGTAATTTGGCTAAACTTACATAAAATTCTCAGTTTCATAGAAATACCGAATGTTGTGGTTAAGTGAGTCACATTCAGGGTTCACATTTGGATTCTCCCAGGTACCAGTGCCAGGTAAGACACCTGTTTTCCTTTCATTGCTTTTGTAAGATCCTCCATTCAGATGCCAGGCTAGTACCTCAAATTAGGCCACAACCACTGTCTTTCATATCCATAGCAATTCATTATCCCATAATTGACCTGTCAGCTTGCAGTATGTAAAGGTAAAGGTAAAGCAGTCCCATTAGAGGCCCAGCAGGCCCAGAGGGTTCCAGGAAGTTAAGGCTCCCAGATTTCGTGACAACGGCACATGATGGTGGTAGGTTGTCAGCATTACGCACCGGCCGCCTTTACCCGCAGGAAATGCTCCTGGTACTCATTTCTGTTAGAGGCTGAGTCAACCCCAGCGCCATAGTGCGATCGGAAGGATTTTATGTCAATGAAAAATGATTTTATGTCAATGAAAAATCAACTGACACCAGCTGGGATCAAACCAGCAACCTTCCGATTTGTAGCACAGCACCTTAACCACTGTGCTACCGCAGTCCCCTTGCAGTATGTAGTCTGCCTAATAATAGCATTATTAAATATACTGTTAACTAAAAGACTAAATGAATGAATGAATAAAGCAGTACTAACTAATAACCTGCTCAAGCTAGATTGCTAGATGTGAAGAGTTTAATGTGGGGCTAGACCATAACCATACTTACACATTTAGTATCAAGGATGTGTCAAAACTTCAAGTTTGGCGATGGTTCAAATCCTAGAAGTACATCCAGTAACTAGCACCAATTTGAACAGTTTCTAATATGTAAGTGCCATATTCTCTGGATAGACATGGAAATATTTAACTGTTAAAAGTATACAAAAAAAATAAAATAAAATAAAAAAATAAAAATGAAAGGTAAAATTCACTTCATACTTCACAGTAAACACACTATGTCTATGTTACAAAGAATAATCTGTGCAGAGATTTATTCCTATTTATTCTGAGAATAATATGAAACCCTTAAATATAATGTGGTATAATGTTTTTTTCAATGTTACAGCTGGTGGTAGATACAATGAGCAGTTCTCCCTGCATATCCAAATTTGTGCATAACCAAATGATAATTTAAGAAATCCTCATACTGGTCATATAGTCACTTGATAGCTTATGAAGATCCAAGGAAACCGCTACAGATGGTTGAAATGAAGGTGTTACAGATTGGGATGCATAAACACTTACTCTTAGTTCCATTTGCCATCATAAAATTCCATAGCATTTCTGAATCTTTAATGCTAACTTTAGATAGTTTATCAGTATTTCTGCTCATTATTCTGAATGCTACAAATTAAAACTATCACTGTTTATGAGGAAATTGAATAACACTTTTTGTGTTTGTGTACTTTTAAATTGTCACCTCTTCAATTACTATTTCATTATAGGTGCTATATTACTTTGGCATCTCCATGGTAAACAAGTAACGCTGAATGTAAGATGTGGTGAACATGTCAGTACATCACTTAAAAATTTAAGTGAGACTGCCATGTCAAGGAATTTATTCTGCAGGATCAGTTGACATACAACCAGTGTGTTATGAAGCAGATGTGGAAGGTAGCAATTTCCAAGAAGTGTGGCTTTTTGGAATATGTGCTGCCATGTCATTTCATGATAGTGTGTCAAATCTTAGAAACTGGGAACTGCATTGCTGAGTACAAACTTCTACACAACAATCACTGCCTAACCCACAGTATGTTTTTAAGTAAGAAGTTGAAACATCAGTAAAAATTGATATGCTACTGTTTTCACATTGCAGTCTTTGATTAGTAATACACATTTGGTTTGTTTTTTCTTGTCAAGAACTGTGGTTATGTGTGCTACATTTTATGCACATATATATTGCAGTGTCACACTGCTGCTTGAATTGGAGCTGGGCTTTGTGAAAACGAGTACTTTTTCCCCATTCACCCAGATTCACACTTTCTAAATAGTGTCTGAGATTCACAACCACTATTCCCTGAATTTATATGTTTTTATTCAGTTGCACCTCTGTCTGGTCCAGCAGTTCTGCTTTATTTCACCATGAAAAGTGGAACTTGGCAGCTTAGTTACTGCTGTGTTATTTTCCATGAACTTTACCTTGAAAGAGGCAGGGAATACTTCATAAAATAGAGTCCCTTGCCACCAGCCATGATGTGGATTGCACTTTGTTGGAAGGTGAGCTATTAATGTAACAGCAATGCACAAACATGCCACTAGCAGAGAAATAACACCCCAGAAGCTGAATTTACGAATTAGTGGCCACTTCCAATTCATAAAGCAGAAATCGTCTGGTGATTTATGAACTGCAAACTGTAGTCCTGTTAGAGGGGGTTTACCACCATTTTCCTAAAAATGAGAAGAATTCAGTGTGATTGCTGTGATAGAATTTAGGCACTTTACATGTGCCTGACAGAAATGAACCCTCGTCACATCATATTGCAACAATATGCTAAAAATGTCAAAGTTTAAAAATCAGGGTTTGTTTTATTTGAACATTATTATTATTATTATTATTATATGAGACGTGGTCATAAATTTTCTAGACCAGGAAAAAGATAACACTGCTGCAATCAGTACAGAACTTATCAATTACATGAAGGTAGAGGAGAATCTGCAGTCATATTCTGCTTATTTGAAGTTACAGTTTGCGTCACTATGAAGTAACATGTTGTGAAATGTGACTGCATTTCGTGTACCAAATTCTCTTCCAAATTTGGCACACCTGTTTGCAGAAACTTTCCAAATTGTTCAAGAAACAAAGCAACATGCTTCTCAGTGCATCCTCAGTGTACAACAAACAAGTCATGTACAAGAAGGTGTGCAATGAAAGCAACCTGAGAAATGGTGCATGCAACAACAATGCTCCTGCTCACTCTCTTTCATCTGTGCAGGAATTGCTGGCCAATACTGTCATGACCGTCACCCTTCACCCACTGTATCCCTGGATTCTAGTACCCTGTGCCTTTGTCAGTTTTCCAGAAATCCACGTTGGCACTGATAGGCAAGAGATTTTATGACCTGAGCATCATTCAAGAACAGTCACAGGCTACACCTGCAGCATCCAAATAAAGGACATTCACAGATGCTCCCATAATGGCACATTCAATGCGCTTACTGTATCAAATTGCAAGGAGACTAATTTGAATGGGAACATCATGGAATTGCATGTAAATGCTGGTATCACTGACAGTAGAATTATGCCTGGAAACTTCATCATGCTTTGTACACTAGGAACATGTGACATAGTTCCAGAGAGATCAGTTATGTTGAAACACAAATATTAAGAGCATTTCAATTTTGGTTAAATTATAGAATGTGTGATCTCCATGAACTGACAGTACTATAAAATAAAATATGGACCATTAAACAGAGTAAATCTTATAATGAAGAATGAATAATTCATGGACAGGAAAGAAAAAAAATTATGGATCAATTTCTGTATAACATAAGTTCATGACGTAGTGAATGTTGTGCAGTACTTGCCTTGAACACTCTGAAAACCATAAATTTAATGTACAGAAAATCATGTATGTTAAATAAAAATGAATAAACTTTATCACAGAATGAGGGCCAACTTTTCTATAATGCATCTTCAGACAATTAGTGATGATCTGCAGCAAATGTCAATCAAAATTAAATTGTCACTAGTGTATGAAAGTGATGTTTTAAGAATCACAAGCAGGCTCCAGCCTATCCCCCACAGTGATGTGTATTCACTTCCGGCTTAAAAATGAAGTTACCATGTACACTGAGAAGATCAGATGACTTTTCTCATCTGCAAGGTGCTTGCACAGGACGGTTCAGAATTATAAAAGCAAGAAAATGTTACAAGATATTAGATTCTCATGGTGGTATTGATGAAAGTTCACCTCTTATGGGATGTTACACCATTCATTCATTCATGTATTATGCATTCTGTCAATCCATTTACAAGGTCAAACAACCTATAGGATATTGAGTTTGTCATATTGCTAGTGTGGTATGTACATAAGGTAATGACATAATAAGGTATGTTGAGTGGTAAACAGTTACTTTCATTTTTAAAGAGCACAGGGTCAGGAAGCCCCACGAAATTGAGGCAGTATGCTCCTTCAAAGCCTGAGAAACTATTTACCTGTCAACATGGCACAACATCCCAGAAGGCTTGAAACTTGAACAAAACCTTTTTCACACTGTCTGAGTTGCCACTCAACAGCCAACATGAAGTACTCATGACTGTTTACTTGTCAGCCAAAAAGACATACTGTACATCCCAAAAATAAGTCATCACTCTCCTCAAACAAACAAACAAACAAACTCCATGAAGTTATTCTACAGAGATTCATTGATAAACAACTACAGAGGGCATATAGAACCATTTTGTGTCTCTGCCAATAGAGATGTGACCAAAATTTGACCCAGAAGTCTCACTTATGGTATGTTGGACTGCATCGCAAACTGATGCACAGCCCCTGGCACTCTCCTGGCAGCTCACATGTACTGTTACTTGAAATGAATTGGTTCAGATAGTGCTGGGATGACTAGCAGCAGTTGTCCTATTGCTTTGAAAAATATGGATGATGAATCATGACTCTTAAGACTTCAGTCACAGCCAGTGATTATATCAAGAAGGAAAGGAATTTTTGGAAAGATAAGATGATAGTTTGCAGAAAGACAGCAAAAACTGAAAGGTTCTTATTCAAAAACTCAGTATCTAGTTGATATCATACAACCACTGCACATTCATTATGTAACTTCTCATACTGATAGGCAGTGGACTACATATTTACAAAAATGCAGGAGCCATTTTCAAATCCTAGGCACCAGAAGAATGGCATGAAGCAAGTTCTATGCTGAGGACCTGCAATACTGGAGTGACATATTAACCTCACTACTGCCCAATGCTTGGTGCTCAATGCATGGAAATTGATATGTATTCATTTATTATGGGGGAAAAGAACCTGCAATAATTATGCTGAAAATACTAGGAGCCACCATGCAAAATTTATTTTCCTGGGTGACCAGACTTCCAGGATTTGTACACCCCTGCTATTCAATTTATAATTGGTCTCAATTAGTTTTATAGCAAAGAGTATGGTTGTCATGCTGAACATAAGACAGCCTAATGCTGAACATAAGTTCAGCATTAGCCTGTCTTTGCTATCACTTACAAGCACTTACACCTCTTAGACAATAAATGTATCAGAAGTACTGATGCAGTGATTACCTGGCAAGAAAATGGATCTGCATCACTAACTTTTGTTAGATGCTGGTAGTGATGGGAGCTAAGCAGCTGTGCACACACTGTGGGCTCCTGCATGACAGAACTGCTTGATGATGATGATTCCATCACACTCTGGACACTTCTGGTTGTGTTAAATGCCTGTTGTCTCTCTGAAAGAACAGAAATACTCCAGTATTAGAGGGCAGTGAAAACTAGTTGGCTATTCAATGTATGTATGCATGCAGCAATAACAAAAAGGGTGCTTTTTGTTAAGTAATCAAAAACATAATCCATGAATTAATGCAGACCACTCATGTCCAAAACAGAACTGAACCTTATGGTGACTGTAAAGTACATACTTGAAGTAAGATGTTATGGTAAATAATGAATATTAACTTAATACTATGGGAAATTATAAATTAAAGTACAGCTTCAAGGAGTGTCATCCCTGTTGTGGTAGTTAAAACATAAGGAAACAATGCAATTGATGATTATACTGTATCATATTATATTGTGTAGTTTTCTCCGATAATTGTATCCAACCCGATGATGGACAAAAATAGTATTGGCCAAAACATGTAGTTGACATGTTATGTATATTTATCTTAGTAATTAACCAATTAATTAATTGGTTAATTACTAAAATAAATATACTGAGATGCACGGTCAGCAAAATATTAAAAAAAATGTTATGTACATTTGACAATATAGTTGTGTTATGATGGTCATGTCCATGCACAATTGTTTCCTTATGATTAAAGTACTGGTTTTGTATGATATATTGGTTTGTGTGTTGAAAAGCACAAACATAGTAGTGGTGTGATTTTTGAAGACAGAGTTCAAAACTGAAACAGAAGCCAGTATTTACTAAACCTGAGAGCTCACATGATGTACTTACTGAAATATACTACTCAACCATTTTCCACTCAGTATACATAAAAGGACTCTGCCCCTTCTAAGATACTACACCTTTGTAAAATTTCACTAAAAATTTAAATACCTGAAAAACTGGTACGATAGCTCAGTGCAACAGTGTTGTAACTGGAATGGGAAAAGTATATACTTGGAAAGTACTTGACCTGTGTCAGTAACTTAAATGTCACTGTACACTGTAAGCTAGTATTTCTGTGATAATGATCGGAGGACACATAATCTTTGTGATTCCTTTAATATACACTTAGTTTAATGCATGCCCCCGAATCACAAAACCACACTGGACAGATTTCAGTAATTATACTGACATATTAGAGCTTTGTCAGCATTTTTTATTGTGAACTACCAATGTCAGTAGATTGGATTTCCCCAGTGCGTGAATAATTTCAATAGACTTTTTAAAACAAAATTTAGTAACCTTTGCTGGTGAGAGTTGTGGTTAAGAAATATCTGTAGTTGTATGAGTCAGGATGTTGAAGGTAAGGTTCTAAAATGAATGAGGTGCACATTATAATAAAAGGAAATACTGCAGAATACAAGGTGACATAAGACGTTATGCCTGTACCCAACGGGCATATCATGAAGGCCATATAATAGATATGAGATGTAAATGTCCAAAATTTATAGATCTGAGCATTAGGTGGAAACAGTGGTCAGCTTCATGCTGTAGCTGGTTTGGTTTGAGGATGGGTGGACACCAAAGCTGACTTGGTTATGGTGGCAAAGAGAAGAGTTCTGCTCGTGCCTTACTTGGGAATGGATCATCTAGTCCATACTTAGGTCTTTCACTTACTAAGCTGCAGGTTTCCTCAAGGAGATGTAACAGAAGGACCTGAGCTAAGATGTGTGTATTTGAAGACAGTTCATCAGTTGACGGGAAGTAACATCGTTACAACATTAAATTATGGTAAAAATGTTGTAAAGAATGGGAAAGGAAACACACTTTTCTTGAGGAAGCTTCTGTCCCACTTCTTCCACCAAAAATTCCTCTTAGATTAGATAAGTCTCGGTAGTTACAGAACAAGTACTGTCATCTGATAGTGGTTATGAAACTAACATTCAGTGCTGAGACAATTAAATAGGTTTTTATGACTTCAGCATATTACCAATTATGTGCAGTATTTGAAACTGTAGTATGTATGTAGAAGAAATGTTAGTTATGTCCCTTCATACTGTTTCAGTTTCTCCTGACTGACAGTAAATGACAACTGAAAAAGAAAGGAAGGCCCCAGTACCAACTTAACCTAATGATGGGCAGAGACATTTGTACCTTAATGATGCCAAGTAGTACCATTTATTAAGGAAAACACCAGATGGTACTGGTACCATCAATATGTTTACAAATTTAAGGTCAAAGGCCTCTTACACATGGAGTTAGGTGATATAACCACAATATACACACATGTGTATAGTTACATAGCATAAAAATATTTGGTGTAACTTAGCTATGCCATGTAATTGTGTGATAGGGTGGTGTAGCCATGATAGCTGCATGTGTAAAAGCCCAGAAATTTAGTCTTGATTAGCTGCAATGGAAGCACATACTATACTGAACATACAGTTTATCATTTCTTCAATCTGCAACTAGTATGTTAGCACATGGTGGTAACATGGTATAATCCAGTGTCTTTACCTTGACTGTTATCTTCATTGGGAGGTATGCCAGTTGACGTCAGTCCAACAAAACCAAGTGTAGTGTTACAGTTCAGTGCTGATAGTTCATCAATGCTGGTGGGACTGATCTGTCTCTCATAAGCCATTCCTGCAACATAGGAAGTTTCTTTGCTCTTGAAATATTCACCTCAACACATTTTTTAAACTCATATTTCCTTGTGAAAAGGTCTGATGAGGTGAGATTCAATGTGAAAAACTTCAATTATGTATAAATAAAGAGCAAAATGAGATTAAAATTTCAAACAGGTTTGTGGTTTTATAGAACTGGGACACAATTATGGCTTGGAAAATATTACGAAGAATATAAAAACTTCTGCCATGGAGAGTCTAGGTTATGAAATATCAAAAGAAGCAAGTCAAATTTCAGTGGTTATAACATCCAAGTCAAATTAACAAGACAACCTGAAAAATGTAAAATGAAATCAAGGATAATGAGATGGGTGACACATGTAGCACATGTGGCTATGATGAGAAATGCATACAAGGTTTTGAACAGAAAGAGGAAGGAAAGAGGGCATGTGGAAGACCTAGATAGATTGAGGATAATGTTGAAATGGCTCTTAAAGAAATAGAAGGGAGGTTGCACACTGTGTACATATGGCTTAGAACATGTCAGTGGTAGGCTTACATGAACACAATAATGAACTTTTGACTTTGTATGGACATGCTTTATTAATTAAAAGGGCCTGATACATTCTCTGGCAACTATGATATGTACCAAGCACAATGTACTTGTAGTTTTATACAAGAATGGTGTAAGATTGGCCACAGTTCCTAGTGTCATACTGTAGTAATTTTCATGGGGTACACTGCACTTTGATTGCTATGCTCTGTTTTGATATTCAGTTTATGATGACGTAGCCTTTAATTGCTTTGAAAAGTCAACATTTTTCCTGTAAACAACTTTCCATCATTTCAAAATTTTTAACTGATTTTGTTCAGAAATAAGTACTTATGATGGGCACAAGCAAATTTTTCAGTCATGAAAGATACAATGTCACACTGTAAATACCAAACAAACGGAGGTGCACTGGGCTGTCAAAGTTCACCAATCTTACTTTGGTAATGGTTGCAGGAGAGGCATAAACTTCTTGCTCAGGCTATTTTACCCGTTGCAAAGAAGTTCCAAATAATCATCTGACAGGTGGCTGATGTGGTGGTGATGACAGAAATGTTCCCTGGGAATTGAATCTTGGCGATCCTGCCCACAGCCTGCCACTAATGACTAAGGTATCCGTACTCATATTTTAACACATAGTGTAATAAGTGTTACATGTACTCTTACCAGTAGTTGGAGTTATAGAGAGGGGATGCTCAAAGTCTGCAGGTGGTGACGGAGTGAGAAGTGGGCAAGTAGATGCTGCCTCCTCATCTGCCAAAAATTCACTGACGGGTGATGGAGCAAGTTCTGGTGCTGCATTAACATTTGGGTAACACACTTCTGGGAGGACAGCTGATATTAAATTATTCTCTGGAGGGACATTCATATCCATTAAGTAGTTATGAAGCAAATTCAGAGATATTTGTTACAATAGTGTTAAAATTGGTGAGAGAAATGCAGTGTTACAGGCTGTTACATATAGATCAGTTTGTTACTAGACAATCAATACATCAGGTTCAAACCATCAGATGGCAGTTGGGATGAAGTGTTGAAAATGAAGGAACTTGATCGTTAACCCTTATTGATCTGAATTCTGTTGCTCACACAAACATAATGCTAGAATTCAGATAGCGCAAAAGAACACTCGCACCCAAAGGCGGATTACAGCTGTTTTACGGAACCTCTATTGCAATGCGGTCTGCATTGATGTGTCTAGTTGCACACAACTCAGGTCTGCAGTGCTTAACGACGTGGTTTCGCGTTTCGCACTGACCGTCAACATGCGAGCTTCTTGGATAACTTAGAATATACAGCACCGCGAGAGACCTGCAACGATTTCAACAGCGTGACACGAACTATTTCTGTAAATTGGAGTCAAATGGGAACAATAGTACGCGGTGCAGCAGGCGTCGCTCAGTGACGTAACAGGTACGTGCGCAGGCGCGACGTGAATAGATCTTTTTTGTGGGTTATTAACGTTTGGTCTCTGAATCGGATGCGGGCCACGGACCTGCACAAGTGCTCCCTGGTAGTTTAAATATGATTTCTGTTGAGTAATGAGTTTATTACTTGGTAGCACTATGGTGTCAACAAGAGACACTGCTCGTAACGATCTACTTTCTCACTTGTCACTTACTTTAGGGAGGGAGAATTCGCATTTTAGTTCATAACAAAGCTGCAGTGTGGTGTCTCCGGAGTTTCCATCAGAACATACGCACGTTCAATGTTACTCTGACATTTGCGTTGTAATATACCTCTGAAACATCCGGATGTTTATGTTGTGTTTGTTTGAGAATCGGGGGTATAAGTGTTTGACTGATGCGTAGATGTAAACTACACGTATTCTGTCGAACACAACACAGGTTTATTTAATATCGATTTGCGCCTTCACATGTTTCGGCCATTTCTCAGGCCATCATCAGGCATGTCAATACTTCGTTTGGGAGATTTTTGTATGGCCCGCGAAAGGGCTGAGACATGTAGTATACGTGTAAAGGCGCAGTTTGATTTGAAATAGGCCTGTGTTGTGTTCGACGGAATAAGTGTAGTTTACTTGGTGATTTGCACAACTGGATGACTTCCATAAAGTTTGCATAGCTAGGTGTTCAAGCGCTGGGATCGAGTAATCGTTATGGCCGCCCCTAACGAATTAAGAAGTTAAACACACCACCACCATTTACTGAATTTATGTTCATTTTGTTCAATAATTTAAAATTTGTTGACCGAGAAATTGAGATTATTTTCGCTCAAAAAATTCATTTCGCCGCTCGGGGCGTCTGCGCCAATGGCTTTTCCCCCAACCAGTTACACCATCTGGTTTGATAAAGTTTCATACCATCTGTGCTAGACGTTATAGATTGTCCAATGTGCATTGTTGATGTCATCAAACTTACTTTCGTTTGCTTTTGGACAGAATTGCGACAGGTCGTTGGCAGACAAAAATATCATCCTTTGGAAAATTTACAGGCCATCTATTCTTTGGTGTGTGGCATTCATGTAACTGGTGTGTATTTGTATTCTATTAGTCTGCGATAGTTGCAGCCCAAAAATAAGTATTATCTCTATTTCTTTCACTCGCACACATTATGAAACTTATAATTTCTGTCTCTCTCTCTCTCTCTCTCTCTCTCTCTCTCTCTCGCTTTTACGGTTATATTAACAAAGAAATGTGCCAGAGTGGCGCAGTCGATTTAGCAACTCGCCACGGGATGGACGGTTTGGAGTTCGATTCTCGGTGGGGGGAGATTTTCCTTACCTGTCCAGACCGGCCCTGGGGCCCATCCAGCTTCCTATAATGGGTACCGGCTTTCCCGTGGGTAAAGCGGCCGGGTCGTGGCGTTAACCACTAACCCCATCTAGCACCGAGGTTCAAGGAAGAGTAGAGATATATCTCTACTCCACTCTGGCCCTTCATGCCAGGGTATAGGGTGAAATTTACCTTTGACAAAGGAAAATTGACTGCACTGGAGGGGGTTAATTGAGTAGGTGGGTGGTTGATACGATCAGTTGTGGAGCTTTAGAGGGACCTGCCTGAGAAGATTCAGGCATTTTCCTAATCCGTTGACGGACGTTGCAGAAACAGGTTATTGCAGTGGCAGAGAAGAGAATTTAATTGGTTGAAAAAACCGATACTATTGCGTTTTGTTATTCAAAGAACCACATATCTTCAGTTTTTTTCCCCAGTCTTTCACTTCTCATGCAACTGTTGATTATAAGCCAAAAACTGTTTCACCATTCTTGACATTTTTAAAATTTATTTGTTGGGCTAACATCATCCAGTTGTATTTGTTTAATCAGTGTTGGTTTATTGTTTATCCGATCATTACAACATCATAAATGATTGCATTTTCGTTTATGATGGTCACAAGTACTGACCGAAACATGTCGTAGTGAATGTGAAAGAAATAAATATAAAATTATTTATTGTGATTTATTGATCGGATAAACAATAAACAAACACTGGTAATTTTTAATACGCTCTGTACTAGTAAACATTTCCAAGCTCTTGGGAACATACTATTTAGTCTCTTTGCAAAACGTTCTTAGTCAATGAACAGTGTTATTTCATCCTTATTGTTTGCTTAGTCATCGCAATCGTTTTAATAAGGTCCGTTGTTTTATTTCAGCAGTTCATCGCCGTCGGGCGCATAACGAGGATTACCTGTACGTTTTTATAATATCAGATGCTTTGGGCTATCTACAATTAGCGTAAACAAAGGAGAGTTCTGAACAATAAGAACCAACTAGATGTCACTTGTTATTTTATTGTACTTCTTATAGGCTCAACATGTTTCGGGCACTACTATGCCCATCATCAGGAACTCGCGACTATAATGATGATTACCACATTGGCCTGCAGGCTTTAGGTTGCAGTCCGGACACTACTCCAGCCTAACCGCACCTAACCTCCAACCTACAGTAAACCAAGAAAGAAACGACAAATGTGGTAATCAACATCATAGTCGCGAGCTCCTGATGATGGGCATACTAGTGCCCGAAACATGTTGAGCCTATAAGAAGTACAATAAAATAATAAGTGACATCTAGTTGGTTTTCATTCTTCAGTTATCACAATGGTGAACGGTCCAACAAACATAAAAAAGAGCGTACCTTGGACTCCGAATGTGGGATTTTTTAAAAACAAGTGAACAGGCGAATATATTTGGATCTATGAAGGCAAAGATTTGTGTCTAATTTGTAGTGCAAGCATTGCCTTTTTGGAGGGATCTAACGTCGCTGAGCATTACAATTTGAAGCACAAAGAAATGAGCAAAAACTGTCCCTGCAATGAGGAGAAAAATAGGCAGTGGTTTTGAAAGGAAGGTTCAATTTACAACGGAATGCCTTTGGAAAATACGCAGCACGGATTAGTGATAGCTTTTGTGCATTGCAGACAAGTTATTATTGTTGACTAAATGGGTAAAGAAAACAGCCCTTTTTTCCAACCCGATAAGGAATTCGAAAAAAGACTGCAACGCGGAGTACAACAGATTTGTGTAAAAAAGAAAATGATTGTAATAAGTTTGTCTTAAACAGCAACGGCGTGACAAGTTACAAAATGTTAGCAGCGACTTGCGTAGTGAAACTCTGAAGCAAAGAAAAGGGATATTAAAAAAAGTGTTTAGCACTGGATGAGAGTAATGACACAAGTATCACTGCTTAGCCTAGTTATAAAATATTTCAAAGCTTAACAGAATGTTTTTAGATGGCTGTAAAAGTTTGCGTGGTTCAACAACAGGAGACGATTTATTTTCGAGCGCGCGCGTGTGTGTGCTAAAGAGAGAGAGAGAGAGACCATGTAGGAACCGGAACTGCCCGTAACAAAAATAAAGATCGTAAAGGCAAGGTTTCAAGCATGACTGACAAGAAAGCAAATTTCGTGGGTAGATTTAAGCGGAAAGTCGACAAACAAAATATTGTTTAGACAGATAACTTTATTGCATCATATATTAAGTCATTTTGTGAAGAAATTTTGAGGCGTGAACATGTGAACTTTTTCGTGTCGTCTACGAACCAGTTTGACGTCAAGGGCATGTACGAAGATTTTACCAATGCCTCTGACCAGTCTGTGCTGCCAACTGCTGGCGGGCACTGTGCGCGTGTATGTATTCCTTCGAGAATGGCACACTAGATGGCATTGCAACTGATACATGGCGCATGCGTGGGAGGTGTGTTTCGTTATCGCATGTACTGTGGTAGATGTATTTGTGTGTGTGTAGGTTTTAGTAATACAATTGGAATATGTATGGTGGAAGTATATTTAAACTTGTGATTAAAGCTATTAAAATTTATGAGTTGAGAAGTTTGTGTGTTGTCGCTGTTCATTGATATTGGGACGTGGATTTAACAGGTAAGGTGAAATATGCACAGGTGTACGAAGACTGACATTTGCACCTTTCACCCGGGTCTTTGTGTTTTTTGTTATTTGTATTGTCATGTAGTGATATTTCACCAACCGTACCTTATAAACTGTTGTTTACGGTGTGTAATACCTAGTAACCATGTTATGTTACATTAAAAGACATTTTGTTAGGTTTTTAAAGGTTATGTTAATAGTGATTGCATGTGACTTAGCATCGTCATCTACAATTTTGAATAACGACATGTGAAGAAATGTGTTTGAAATTATGCATTATAACTCGGGACATTTTCTGTTTGTAAGTCCCTTGCAAACAGAAAATAATGTATCAAATTAAAATGTATGTGTTAATTCGGCAGTTTTGTGAACTCCCCGCTTCCCGTATTTAACGAGTGACGTAATTACTTAGGCAACCATATTATCCCGTCGTTTTTTTTTCTCACATTACATGTGGCCATCCCACTTAAGAGTGGTTTTAGACAGTGTTCAATTTCCAAGGGAAATCACATCTATGTCTGTTGCTTTCAGTATTTCATTGTTAATGAAGTGATTATATTCTCATTTAACAGGGGAATTGAAGGAGGAATCTGGCCATGAACATCATAGTGTTTCACAAAGTATATGTATGCTATGACTTTTATTTCTTTTTTGATTCGCATAGATTCTGTTTCTGTTCATACTTTCAAGTGATTAAAATACATAGAGAGATCTGCTGATGAAACAAGTGATTGTATGTTAATGTCAGTATGTGAACAAGGAAAACATTACATACTCTGGATGTGTTGTTAGCGGTTTTCATTGTGATTGCAACTTGTTTGCATTACTGTTGGTGAATTTCAGGACAGAATTGCACACAGGGTGATGATTGTGCTATTCAGTTACAACTTATACTTTTCTCAAAATAAGTAGCTGCTTCCATAAGTCTTACACTCCAACTTTCTATTCAGTGGCTGTCAGGGGTCCTGTCCCTATGGGGTGGGGGGTGGGAATAAAGCGGTTAGGGCATAAAGCTGGCCACTCATCACCGCCAAATGCCTATGAAAAGAATGAGTGGAGCTATACCTCCACCACACCGTTTGCCTTCCAGTTATGCACAGGGTCAGCTTCCTGTGCCATTTGTGAATTGGATTGACAGCTGTCTGAATATGGACAGATTTTTAAAAAATTCTAGATGTAAGAGTGTTAATGGAAGATGTATTTCAAGAGATGGAGGGGGAACCTGTCAGTACAGTTGGCCCTCTTAATTCAGGGATCTTGTAAATGTAAGAACATGACATTTGAACAGACTTATGAACTAAAAAATAATAACTTGAGAAAAATATTTCAGATAAACCTTATTACTTTTAATCATCCAGGCACAGATTTTCTGTCATCCACTGGAAAGTTAGATGAATATGAGTAGTTCAAATTAGTGTGATGGTAAAACATTTTATAGATATTAACGAAGTTTGTAGTATTCCTGATTGGTAATCTGGTTTTTGAAACAAATTCTGCAGTAGTATCATTCTGTTGGCAATGATTAGCTTTTGAACCCCATCAGATTCCCCCCCCCCCCCCACCCCACACACACACATACACACCCATAATTCATATTCATTTATTGTCTGTTGCTTTGTAATTTGAGTAATGGATAAAATGGCATCTCCACACAGAACTCCATAACCTAAATTTCACAGTTATAAAATGGTTTTCACATTTTAGCCTCCTTCTTCTCCTTTCTCTTTAGTGTAGAATGCATGTTTGCCTAGTGAATGCAAATGCTAGAACTTTTATCTGTCTAGCTGTCATGCAATTGGACATGATAGTGACTTAGTTGTTCCTGTATGTTGCATGTTATATATGCTTTGTATTCGGATATAAATTCATACATTTTACGCTGTTCATACCATGCATTTTCTAATTCCATATTTTTAAAAACTGACAAAATGCACTAGTTACATTATGATAAAATAGATCACAAAACACATACCATAACAGGTGCCAACTCTTACATGTTTTGGCACCAAGTTGCCATCATCAGGGAGTTTCTCAGAAATAGAGCTTTGTAGGTCCAACAAGTATTTCAGGCACTCTTCACCCACACTTCTGTCATAAAAGTTAGAAGTCTTAAAATATTAAAATTCAAATTACACATCCACATTGCTGCAACACCAGTATCATAAAACAATAAGGTATAAATGGTATATCTGTGTTTGGTGATCTATTTTATTGTAATATAGTTAGTGCATTTTGTTGGTTTTTAATGATATAGAACAAATTCATACATTTTTATTATCACTGTTGATGTTGACTGTTTTACTGTATTACTGTCACAAGTTTTCTTATATTAATAGAGTGTTGTAAAAATGTGGAATTTATTGGTTTGTGAACTGTCAGAAGAACTTTGAGTGTGTTATTTAGATTACTATCCATTACCATAAAGAAATGTGAGAGGCAGCTTTGTTCCTATCTGCCTCAGCTGGTGACAGTTCTTCTTGAAAAGGTAGTAGTCACTCAGTGAATCTGTAAATTTCCATTCTTTTAAGGAATGTGAGGTTCATGTCACTTCCACAAAAGCCTGTAATCTGGGCCCTTTCCTAAGCCTTATGAATGCACTCCACATCATTACACCTTATATCACACCTGCTCAAAATATTGCCTGCATCACGTTTTGTGTTCTCTGCAGAGGCATTTGAAATAAGAAAATATCGTTTAACCCCTTCCCTGGCCAAGCCAAGACAAGATATGGAAGCATTTTTGAAAACTTATTGGGCTTCTGTTACTGTTATTCATTCTGTGCATTATTTGATAAACAATCTTATTGTAACCAACTAAATACAAATTGTCAGTGTGTAATTTTACAATTAAAACACTGCATCTCCAACATGTTTCCAATTTTCATAGGTTATTATCAAGGAGACCATACATCAGTCAATAAGTTTACAATATGAAGTACATTTAAAAAATGGTAAAGTGATCCCGTTACAGGCTGGGTGTGGCCCAGAGGGTGGGTAGAGGTATAGCTCTACTCTTCCATGACTGTGGCACTAGAAGGGGGTGAGTGGTCAGCAGAACGCCCAGGCCACACTTTATCATCGGGAAAGACCCGGTACCCATTTTACAAGAGGCTGGGTGGACCCCAGGGCTGGTCTGGACGGGCGGAAAATCTCGTCCCCACCGGGATTCGATCCCGGACCGTCCAGCCTGTAGTCAGTCGTTATACTCACTGAGCTACCCAGCCCACACACGAAGTACAACAAAATGTCTAAAATTATACTAGTATGATACACTGTAGTAAGTCTAGGTATTTTGAACAGCATACAGCATTGTAAAATGTTGAATGTATATGATCCCATATAAAGTAGATGTAATATCGTGACTTGAAACCCTGATTATTCTGTATCTTGGAAACAGCTTGTGTATGGAACAGTGGTGCCCACCATTGTTCCATACACAAATTTAACAATTATGTAAGTTCATTTGCCTGGATCCATAAGTCATATTGTTTGTCAATCTCTAGATGCATCATCCCCGTTGTGTTTTATTTACAATTAAATAGGGGTTCTTTTGAGTCAAAACACAATTATCTTGTGTTGTTATCTTTATCATGCCTCTACTTCAGAAGGGACACAGCATCTGTACATACCATCTTCGACAGAATATGCCCTACAGCTCATTTCCATAATCGACTGCAAATACTACAGAATACCGCCAACATGGCTGCACTAATTACTTAACCATAGAAAATTTCCTCAAGTTTCTATGCAGCTCCATGATTGGGAATGTAGGAGAAACTGATCTACAAGAAAAACTTACTTGCTGTCTAATTATTATATCCCAATCATCGAGACAGACGTTCCCGGATATACTGGTGAGAAATAACTCTTCCACTACAATACCCCTGAATCCGAAAATTTATCACTGCTTCAATCATAAGACCTTGGCACATAATATGTAAAGATCTGTGTTGTGTAAATAATATTGTTACATTTCCATGATATGTTTCTATTTTAAACCACCACTGTTGTGTTTCCATGTTATATTTCCAGGTATTAGACTACTAATGTGTACCATTGGGATATTGAATGACAATGAGATCTTGTTGAATTTTAGGTATATATATCTTATTTTTATGAGTCACACTATTTTATTCATGATTCACACTGTGTAGTCTCCTCAGTTATATATCTTGTGACCTGAAGATAGCCCAGTGCAGGGGCCGAAACATGTCGTTGGCTTAAATAAAGATAACATCATAAGATAGTTGTGTTTTGACTCAAAAGAACCCCTATTTACTTGTTTGTCATTTTCTGATTGTTTCTCTTTATTTCCCTTTCTATTCAGTAAGACAGTATTTATAATTTATTTCATAGCTAAAATACCAATTAGTTAACTGCAGAATTATTTACTTTTCTATACATTTGTAGTTCTTATGAATTTTTTAACAGTTATTTCATGCATACATTCTAAAATATTTGTTGTTCATATTGTGCGTTGATATTGGTGTACTGTACATGCACTTTCACAGTCATGGGTTTTTTTATAGTCTATTTTTATTGCAGTTTTCATTCATGCACTCTCTGGAAGTGTAAATATGAAACTAAACAATGTGAAATGTTGCAGTACATTAGATAATTCTCTGAAGTCCATGCAATTAATTACATTCAGATTGATGCTGTTACAGCATGCCACCTTGAACATCCCTGAACAGTTATTCTGAAAGGTTGTGGGACATACTGAAGAATTTGAATGTCTACAGCATCCTTTTGGCATGGATGGATGAAGCACCCATCTTTCAGTTTTTGGCCATGAAGAACTGGAGTTATCAAATGAGTCCACATTAAATATGTAACTAAATTGAGTAATGTTAGAATTGTTTGGGTTTCCAAGAAGAAAGAATATCCATTTGCTTATGCAAAGGCTACTGAAGTGGTCTTGTCTTTTGTTTAAATGTAAATTTGTGAAGCTGTTTGCTCCAAATTGACTACACTCAAAATCAAAATTTATTCTTTCTGGATGTGAGTTAAACATTCTCTGGAACAAACCCCAGGGTTAATTTGTTCACTGTTGTGTTTCAGGCTTATCCATATAATCGTTAATGAAGTTCCTGAATTCTAAACTATGCTCTCATACACCTTTTGAAAAATGTATGTTTGTGCACATATGCGTGTTTGTGTGGGAGTGAGAGAGTGTGAGTGAGGGAACATAATCAGTATTTGTGTCAGGTTTGAATTATATCAGGGAAGACAGACATTGCTAGTTAGATATAAAGTGGGTTTTGGTGTGTGGAGTCTGTGTACCCTGTCACAGATTAAACCATGTCTATGAGTGTAAATTTTTTTTATTCTGCAAGTAGTTAAACAAATAGTATTGTTTACTTCCATTTGTTTTTAGCACGTGTTTTGTATGTTTTACTGGACACTCTGAAACTCTTGATTGCTGTAATTTACTTTCAGATGTCCACTTGCAAGTTGGCAGGTGCAATTTATAGTTATCTGCAAGTGCAAAGTGACTGAAGGAGTTTTTGATGGATTGATGCGGTTGGTTGTGTGTTATCCAGTTTGTCCTAAATATTATGTTCGCTCTGTTGGAAATTCTGAATTCCAGCATCTGTTGTACACTAAGAAATGTTCAGTCACTTACTAATTAGAAATATACTTTGAAAGCTCTTCTGTCTACATAACATTTTATTTTCCAAGTAGGCTGTTTAAAATGTGTGCTTTATCTGCTACTACTAACTAAAGATGGTACATAAAAGAATTTTAGTTATGGACCTGCCCATCCTCCAGTTCATTAGGTGCAGGGTCTGTTTTCCCGGTGGTAAAGCGGCCGGGGCATGAAGCTGACCGTTCACTTCCATCTCTTCTTCAGGTTAAGAATGAGTGGATGTGTTAGTGCCCTCCCCCATATGCCTTTGTGGCATGCACAGGGATAACTTTACCTTTATCAGACCATCTCTTTGCAGTGGTGAATGGTTTATACTTGATACTATAAGCCTAATTTGAATTTCGATAACAGAAATGTAACATTTATAAGTAATCATGTGCCTGTAATTAATATACAAGTAAGTTTTGTGATGGGTAATTAGAAGTAACTACAATGTTTCTTGATATACAGATTAATAATTACCTAAATTGTATGACATGTAAGATTTATTTTAACAAAATTAAACATATTTTGTAATCATGTCCCTTGTATTTATAGAAAATAAAAACTGTTGCAAACATTACACTTGGCATATAGAATGTGACATTAGTAAAATATTTCATGTTGATGCCGTTTTGTCAGCCCTTCTTCAGCTAATAATTACTTAACCATTTGGAAAAATTCTCAGCCAATTCCTTGAAGTGAAAAGTTCAATGGACCTTGTGCTGGGCCAGGTGAATGTATTCCACATGATGCTGCTAATAATAAAGTGTTCTGTAATTAATTGTTTTCTTTATAACTGTGCAATTTGTAGTGGTCATAACACCCATGTGTTTGGTGACACTCTTTTGAAAATTATCGTCATGATTGTTCTTGTTTAGAACTCTGATGTTACATTGAGTATTCACAGTTAAGGGTCAGTTCTCTATTAATAGTCTGTAAAGCCCCCAGCATCACTGGGTGTTACAATGTCTTAAAATAACCAGCAAGCCAACCTACACTAATAAACATAAGAATTAAGGAAGGTGAAGCTGCTTTCCGTTTTTGAGAGAGTGATGGGCCCTCTGTATTTATCAGTAATCACAATGTTCTGTCTTTACCATAGTGACAGCACCAAGCACATTAACTGGTCAAGATCTGAATTCAAGTTATGTGAGGGCTGCTTGTGACCTATGAACTGTATGAATTCTCTAATAATAGGTGCACTATTATAAAGTGCTCTTGTTGTTCAAGTAATTTGAATAAATTTCTCAAAAAATGGGAGTATTGAAAGGTCGCACAACCTTAACCTTAAACATACCAGAAGCATTCATGCTTTCCTTATCAACATCACTTACAGTAACTTCTTTGTCTAGATTATTTTTCACAAGTCACAACTACTTGATATTGCAAAGGCTCTTGTTTAATATTATTAAAAACGGAGGTGGCAAAGACACGTGGACATTAGAATTAAGAAAAAGGTTATGTGAAGTAGAAATAGTTTGACAAATTAGTAACATTTTTGGGCTGTCTGAAGGAAGGAGGGTTTCTTGTGAAGCTCACGGACCAGGCATGACTAAGACATCCTGCATGACAGTACTTAGCATTTACATGTTCTGGAGTCTGTTGCCGTTGGGTAAAGCGGACGGGGCGTGAAGCTAACCGCTCACCTCTATTTGGTGTTGTGGTTAAGAAACAGTGGAGCTATGCATACTCTCTCCATGTGCATACATGGCATAGCACTTAATTGTAGAGGAACGCTATCTTTACCTTAAAGTCGTGAGCTGAATTTCAAGTTTGAGGTGTTTGTTATTTGGGTTCCAAATACATTGGATATAACTGGATAAAGTGCCAGTTAATTTCTTTGAACCTCAACATAACTCAGTCCCTGGTTTGTGTTACAAAACTAGGATTAAGGAATGTAGCCTTATTACACAAGAAGTAACTACGAGCCGACGATTGTTGTTTTCTGAATTGTTACGTTGTGTCGTTGCGCAAAATTCTCGACGTTTCGAAGGATCGTAATAACTTAATCTCTAGCGTCAGTCAGTTGAAGAAGAGTGGCCATGCGGGAAGATAGGGTATATCATCTACAATGAAACTGCCACTCAGGGTGTCGGTAAATCGAAATACGTTATAATTTTTTCGTAAAATTTGCTTAAAATGGTAAAAAAAATATGTTATTTATACAGTAAGTGCATATTAGAACATTTAATTCAGTAGTAGTGTACCATACTTGCAAATCATCTTCATTACAATGGTGTGAAATATGGTTATGTTGTTCGAATTTTCTTCTTACTAACTTTGGATATGGCAGTGTGGAGAGCTGCACCATTTCATATTCTTATCTAAACTCTTCTGTTCAAAAAACGGATTTTTAACACATATTTGAGGTTCTTTAGCCACATTTTTCAGAGACATCACGATCATCATTTTCATTATCACTTTTGGCATTAGGCACATTGTCGACCGTTGTGCGGTTTCCTGTACCCTAATCTTTGCAAAAATTATCGTTACTTCGGATCTTCCCTCGACCATTTTCATGCACGACAGTATTCTTCTGCAATAAATTTACCTGTGCTGTACAGTACGGGCAGGCAGTGCAAATACAGTAACATAATGCTATATCGAATTTTATGGGCACAATTAGGAATTCTGAAATCTTTGGATAATGGCGGCTAGTGGGGTTAGCGCTATATGAGGATGTGGCTGCAGGTATGGGTAAAGAGGGTGGTTGAAAAGACAGTGTGGCTGACGAGCCGTTTTGTGGGCTGTTTAGAAAGGAAATGAATATTGTAGTGGATTGTACTTCACAGAGGCTCGTTCTCCCAATGTTTCAGTTGTTGGCAATACAGCTGTTTTACCACTATGCAAGTTTTATATCGAAAATGTGGGTTAGACCAAGTATACGGGTAAAACTGGTACAACTTTGTGTGTGTTGAGAGCGGCGTGTCTGTCAAGGTTGTGTGTGTATTTTTAGTAGAACTGTACACACAACATGAATGTAAACAAAATTAAATTTACGTCGTTGAAAGTAAATATACAGTTTGTGATGTGACTTTGATGTCCATGATTTTGTGATAATATATCGGTCTGCTGAGTACCAAAGACGGGCGGGTCGAAGAGTGGGGGAAGGAAACTCGTATTAGTTCAATTACAGGTACTTAACGTGGGGGAAGCTACCATGCGCCAACAGTGCCCTCTCGTTGGGCTGCAGTTTGAGCTGCTTTTGTTATTGTTACTTTAGACGAGGCCGTAAGAAGCCGCCCAAATCTCTTTCACGTTTGTAGGACGTAAAGAAGTTATTTTGCAAGCAGTTTGTAGTTTTATGTGTGGTGTTTTCGTGTCCGCATGGGATTTAGAAGTGAGATATTTTGAGACGCGATACGAAGTAGAACTCACCATACAGAATTTATTTATAACAAATTTGATTGGACCGGTGTTCGACGGCCGGCAGTGCAAACTTTAGTTTCATAATTGTGACAGGGCCTAACTTAAAATGAAAGTAGCTTGTGAATAGTAGTTTGTGTTAAGAATAAATTTTGAGTCATCTGACAGGTTGTGACGAAACGCGGTATTTGCTTCATCTCACGTATGGGTCTGAATGAACTTCCACGTACGGTGTGTCAGAACATCAGTTCTGACACACCGTGACTGTGCAGAACAGGCCTTCTTCCTTCTGGAGTAATGGGTGTTCACGTATGCATTTGGCAGATTTTGATAGTAGCCTACGGTATGCGGCACTGCTGTTACCGAGTATCGCCGTGTGTCACATCAATTTAATTTCAATTCCTTGTACTATGACACTACGCAGACGACGAATGTCCTGTCTCGACGTATTTAGGGCCTGTGTGAAAGTGTCTTGATTGTAGACCTACATGTTATGTCTGCATGAAGCTCGCCGATTTTGACAAAAATAATCAGTATAACAATATCCCTTAAATGTGCCGTTTCGATGCCGTTGTCGTCTTACCATATTCTTGACTGTGTTCCTTCTATTTAGAACGTGCACTGCTTGTAGAAACAGCTCCCTACCCCGAATACAAGTACTTAAGAAGAGTTCCGTTTCACAAATTGTTACGTAAGTCGAATTTTGCGTATGTCGGAATTCGACACTGTGCCCACCAAACGTAGGTACGTATGTGTGTGTGTGTGTATGTATGTATGTGTGTAGGTATGTGTGTGATGTATGTATGTACGTACGTATGTGTGTATGTATGTATATGTGTGTGTATGTGTGTGTATGTATGTGTATGTGTATATGTGAGTGATGTGTGTATGTAAGTATGTGTGTGTGCATGTGTGTATGTATGTATGTAAGTATGTGTGTTTGTATGTATATATGTATGTATATGTGTGTGTATTATATATGTATGTATGTGTATGTAGGTGTTTGTATGTGTGTATGTATGTATGTGTGCGTGTGTTTGTATGTATATATGTATGTAGGTCTATGTATTTGCATATATGTGTGTACGCATGTATGTATGTTCATACGTATGTGTGTGTGTGTTTATATATATATATATATATATATCGTCCTGTACAATATAGGGCCGCTGTTTTTCTCCGCAATTTGTTGCGGTATTTCGAGGGTGGCGGTAAGTCGCAATAGTGTACTGTAGGGAACTGATGGTCACAGACCGTTGTTGGCGCTAAGTGAGGTTGGCGCCTTGTCGGTGTTCGTATACTGTTTGTTTATGTAGTATAAGTGACGTGTGTGTTCGGCTAGTCGTATAACCGTCTGCTGAGGTACTTAGCAAAGCGTAATTGTGATAAACCTTAAACATAATTCTGGGCACAGTAAATAAATCAGTGGAAACTATGCAAATAAATTTACGAAAAAATATGCGTTAGGGCGAGTGTACGTAATTCAGGCCTTACGTGAGCCGACGGTCGGGTATGTGTGTGCGCGCATGTATTCCTTCGCCTCACCGTGCTTTCATTACCACAAGGAAAAATTGTAACGTTTTAAAATTATATTTTGGACAGAAAATCGTATACCTTGAAAATGCTTAAGGAGAGTGTGTGGTCTGTATGTAGTAAAAAAACAGACGCAGCATGCCACCCTGTAGTTATTTTTACCCGTTCTTTCTATTCAGAAATTTAGTGAATCGACTACATTTTCAGAGTATAAAATACTCATATTTCGGCTGGTAGAATCGTCTGTCTGCTGGGCTTTAATACCATTGTTAGTAAATCTAAAAGATTACTTACATTTTAATGCATCCCCCCCCCTCCAGTTCTTGCACTTGTTATTTTCCATTAACAAAGTCTGTCTTTAGAAAATTCAACCTTACTGCTGCAAGCTTTTCCGACAATACGCGTTAGAACGGGAATTACAAGAATGTGGTTAGGCGTTGTATTCTGTTTTTGGGTTCTGAATTCTAACTAGCACATTGCAGTTTCGCGGAAGCGCGTGCTGAAATGTGCGCTCTAAGTATGTGTTGTTTGCGTCTTTTGTAACTGCCTTTACGTTATTTTAATGTGGTTTGACAGATACGTTTGCCGCACCTTCCAGGCACAATTTAATGCAAGTTAGCATACACATGCGGGCTGGTTTGTATTACAAGCGAATGTTTAGCGTTAGACAGTTTTCTTGTTTGCCGTAAATCCTGAGTAGTCACTTCGTAACACATCTAATGCTGAACAAACTTTGGCTGCTAGTCAGACTTGTCAGCTGAACAAGTTTAACTTGCATGGGCAGGCTACCTGTAACTATTGCACACCTTCAAGGACCCACAGATAAAAAAAAAAGAAAAAGTTGCCACCACAAAATTCTAGGCGCCTGTAGAGTGATTTAAAAATTTAGTCGTCCGTTACTTGTTCACTTCTGCACTTCATGTAACTTCTTGAGAGGGGATGAAGACGAACACGACACTGAGAAGTTAAATATTAAGAATAAAGTTTTCGGCCATATTCAGAAAACAGTTTAGGCAGTTTAAATATTGGGGGCTGTAACTTGAATTATTTGGTATTGATCTGCGGAGTCCATGTTTTGTTCACGAACAGCTGCATGTTGGTTGTTTTAGAGTAGGCGATAAAAATGATATTCGTTGTAACTCAAAACTGAAAGACAGTTGTTGTATACAACGAAGCATTATGGATATTTTATTGTTAATTTAAAATTGAAAACTGCCTTAGGGGTTTCAAGTTATTCCCTTTTTTTTTTTTTTT
>Ga0136643_10000308_pt1 | contig 53417 bp, 46 predicted proteins | sample TergutLab28metaG_FD_96883 | JGI IMG/M metagenome (GOLD analysis project Ga0136643, IMG submission 96883) | Labiotermes labralis P1 segment gut microbial communities from Petit-Saut dam, French Guiana - Lab288 P1 (version 3) (version 3) | ecosystem: Host-associated > Arthropoda: Insects >... | reverse complement strand
TGATCCGTAGTCAGATACTCTATACAGTTGAGCTACGGGACCTGTTTGAAAAAAGCCTTGTTTTTGCAAGGCTTTTCTCTGTGGGAGCTGAGGGAGTCGAACCCCCGACCCTCTGCTTGTAAGGCAGATGCTCTAAACCAACTGAGCTAAGCTCCCCTTTCCGAAAATCGGAGTGCAAAGATACAACTTTTTTTTGAAATAACCAAATTTTTTTTTGAATTGAAAATTGAGAATTAAAAAATATATAAATAATTCTCAATTTTCAATTCTCAATTGACTTTATTGAGAGCTTTGCTATTCTCATTTTTTTTCGTACCTTTGCACGATTTTTGTTGAATTTATTTGGGCATTAAAATATTATGAAAAAAACAAGTTGTCTTTTTATGGTTTTACTTCTTGCTGTGTCTTTGCAGGCAGAGCAAGACGTTAAATCAATTCGTAAAAATGCCATAAAAACAACCTTTCTTTCGTTCATTACCGGATCAGCTAAACTTACGTACGAAAGAGTTACAATTCCCGGACAATCTTTCGAAATTACCGGAGGAATTATTGGAGTGGGCTTTGATAAATTCGAAAATAATCCGAAAGGTGTTTTGTTTCGATTTGCTTACAAATTTATGTTTTTGCAACCGCAAGAAACTCTATTAACAGGTTTCTATATCAAACCTGAATATGCTGTGTCAGCCTTTCATTACGATGCAAAAAATATTAACAGGGTTTATTCATCTTGGCAAACCATTATGGGTTGTACCGGATACCAATGGAATAGAAAAATGCTTGTTTTAGACGGCTTTGCTGGAGCAGGTTTTGGCTGGGGAAATCCGACAGAACTCAGATACCATCACGGTTTTATTGATCGGCGCACACATCTGACTTTAACGCTTGGCATGAAAATAGGATTAGCATTTTAAAAGTCTGTAATGTGATTGCTTTGATTAAAAAAATCATAATAATCACATAAATCAAACCAATCACAGCACAGATAATGTCACCACTGAAATACTCGGCGGCATATTAATTCGAAATGGGAGTGTATTGAAACCACAACCCGTACACACATTCAAATATTGATCGTCAAACCGATGAAAACCTCGCCAATGCTTCATCGCAAATCGTGCTATACTGAACGCTCTTATTGCCATCTGTCCGCCATGCGAATGCCCGGTGAGCGTGAGGTTTACATGTGGAAAATTAAGTTGTAATTCTTCATTAAAATGTTGAGGATTGTGGGAAAGCATCACGATAAAATTTGACGGACAAACACCTCTCAATGCGTTTTCTGTATCGGCGATGTTTTTCCAACGTTTGGTTCTTTTACTGCTGTACATCTCCACACCTACCAACGCAATCGAATCATCGCCACGATGAAGCCAAACGTGTTCATTTTGCAACACGTTCCAACCCATCGAATGATAAATATGGAGTAAGTGTAGAATATTATCCACGCTGTCTGGCGGTCTTTCCCAACGCAAATAACCGCTGTAATCGTGATTGCCCAAAACTACGAAAACACCGTCTTTAGCATGGATTTGAGAAAATAACTCTACAAATGGAATGATTTCCTCGGTGTGAAAATTCACCATGTCACCTGTAAAAACAACCAAATCCGGATTTTGTGCATTAATCGAATCCACTAATTTTCTAACGTAGCGTTTCGACACTTGACTACCAATGTGCATATCCGAAAATTGCACGATTTTATAGCCGTCGAAGGCTTTCGGCACGGTTTTATCTCTAATTTCAATTTGATGAACTCGCAAAGCAAACTTTTCGTAAATTGAACCATATAATGTTATTATAAACATAAAAACAGCGATACACAAACCAACTTGAAACCATCTTTTTGGAGAGGAAATCTTATTTGTAAAACGAATTTTTGAAATCAAAAATTGTAAAAATAAAACATTCGCTAAAACAATTTTTATAGAAGCAAAAATCAACATCAAACCATATCCGTAAACTCTTAAAATCGGTGGCCAATAAGCAATAGGGGAGAGCCAAAATCCTAAAATCATAAGAACAAAATACACAATGGATGCATAAAATATCCACAAAAAAATCTTGCACGTGCGCCTTGGAAGTTGCGATTTATTCGTTTGTGTCCAATACTTAATCCACACATCAAAAAACAACACAAACGCCATGATAATTGCCATTGGTTTGGGTTTTGGTAATGCTTCTCGAACGATGAAAAATACGAGAATAGCGAAGATTAGGCTTGCAATTAGTTTGTGGTAGGGTTTTATTTGCACGAGGTTATGGGTTATGAGTTGGATATAATTTGTTAGGATTTAAGATGTGTTCATTAATGTTGTCAATAATTTATTCTTTTCAATTTTCTCTACAATGCATCTAATGCCTCCGCTCACGCCAAACCACCAGTTGCACGCTGGTATTTCTATACTTTTTTGTTATTTTTGTATTCATCTTCAACATAAGTGTCAAACTCAACTACACAACAATTAAATCTATAGGCACAGAAACATTGTCTTCAATATCAATCATTGCATTTATCAAGTAAACTTTTTTGTATAATGGTATATCGGCTGTTGTAATCTCTCTTTCCTTAATTGTGTCGTTTCTCAGTAAGTACGCTCGTTTTGTGCCGTCAAGTAAATATGTTTTTGGAGTGAAAAACTCGCCGTCAAAAGATTCAAACACAAGGTTGGCAAACGAGCTGTCGGTAATTTTTCCGTTTTTTACGATAATTATATCGTCAGCGCCATTTCTTTGTTCAAATAAATTATTCAGATAAGTTCTATCAGTAGATTTATGACTGTATTTTATGTCGTTGTTTTCTACAATTTGCAACGATTGTATGTTTTTAGGTTGATAAGCGAGAAATTCTGTTTCAATAATGTCGGCAGAATATAAAACTCTACATTTTATTCTCTTATTCTGCAAATGTAGCGGTATTTCAGAAATATCTACGTTTAGTTTTGGTTTTGTTCCGTAGTGAAAAAAGGCGGTTTTTAACATTCTCGCTTGGTGGAGGTCGAAATTATAGATTTTTCCGTTTTCAATTCTTAATGTTTCAACAAATACAGGATTTTCCGTGTTAAAAGGCAAGTATATTTTATTCAAAACTTCTTGATATTCTTTTTCACAAACGCTATCAATTGTGATTCCGCCACCGCTTCTAAAATATAATTTGCTATTATCATTCTGCTCAATGAAACGGATTAAAACGGCACTGTCAAATTCTTTTCCGTCAAAATATCCTGCAATTCCACAGTAGTAATTTCTTTCAATGCCTTCTATTTCACGTAATATTTCTATTGCCTTTTGCTTTGGCGTTCCCGAAATAGAGCCTGCGGGTAAAAGCGAAAAAATAATATCTCCAATATGTTGCATATAGTCGAGTGGAAGCTCGCCGACAACCTCGGAACTGACTTGTAACAAGGTTTTTCGATTAGTCTTTACTTTGTCTATATACCGAAACCGATTAGTACGAATATTTTTTGCAACCGCACTCAACTCCTTACTCACAAGATTTACGGTAGTTTCGAGTTCGTCTATTTCTTTTTTATCGTTCAATATAATTTGCTCTGCATTTGGAATACTCGCATCTATTGTGCCTTTCATTGGATTTACAGAAATTTTTCCGTCAGCAATTTTCACAAGTCTTTCGGGAGAAAAACAGACGAATTTATTGGGAATATAAACTTGGTATAACGATTTGCTTAAAGCAAATATATTTTCTAACGAAAGATTTGTTTCAATTGCTGTTCGTTCCGTTAAATTCGCCAATTCTATTTCCTGCTCTTTTAAGTATTTCTGCAATCTGTCGAATTTGCTTTTATATGCTTCAAATTTATTCGGGACTATATTAAAATCATTTTTTTTAGGAAAAACGGAAAATGGTTTATGTGCTGCTGTTGGAAATTTGAAAAAGACTTCGGATTGATTGAAAGGATTTTCGACAAGATAACCTTCGGTTTGTTCATAATTTACAATAAAAAAAAACGGCAGTGCGCGACTACACAGCTGATTCATTCTTTCTTTTAATGCAGCTATATCGGTGTACAACATAATTATTTATTCTTCGCTTTCGCTTTAACGTTTATTTTTGCGTTTCATTGTTTGTCCGCAGCACTGTATCGTCTGCTTGCGTGCAGCACATAAATACACGCACCTCTTTATAAACTTTACAACTACAAGGCGAAGCAACTCATAACTGATAATTCATAACTAAATTTAGTTCACCTTCACAAACCGATACGTAATCGTCCCCACCTGCTGTTCGGGCGCATCTCTATTTACGCTGAAACGTGATTTCAAAGCGGCTTCTTTTGCCGTTTGGTGAAGGAATGTACTGGTTGTTGTAGTGCCTTGAGCACCTGGCTCTGCTCTCACAACAACGCCATCGCGATTGACGGTAATTCTAACCACTACAACGCCCTGTTCATCGGAATTATAGACGGGTTTGGGTAAACTATTGGCTTGACGCCCGTCCAATCTCCACGATCCCGATCCCTCTCCAAAATTTCCTGCTCCAGCGCCTGTTCCCGTGCTTGAACCCGTTCCGCTGCCTTGTCCACTACCGCTGCCACTGCCGTCGGAACTGCCTGTGCCTTGACCACTGCCTTGCGTGTTTCTCATGCCTGGAAACAAGGCTGCTTGATTGATTTCAGGTTCTTGAGGTTGAGGTTTGACTTCTTGCTGCGTAGTCGTCGGCGTTTCAACAGGTCTCGGATTTCGGGTTTGAGTTGTGGATTGCCTTGGAATAGACACTTGTTCGTTATTTTCCGTTACCACATTTTCGCCTTCCGAAGGTTGTTGCGCAGATGTGGTGGGCGTTTGCGGCGTAACATTAGACTGTGCTCTGCCTGCGCCTTCTGAGCCTGCGCCCATGATTTCCAAACCGTATTCGGGTGGGGGAGGATAGGGGCGCGACAAACTGAAAAGCAACAACAAAATACACAATAATCCGAGAATGATTACAGTGCCGGCTGCTGCTATTGTATTGCGTTGGCGTTCGGTCATCATCTCTTGGGCGATGTTGCTATAATCACACTGTGTTTCGCTCCTGTTTGCTCGTTAATTGCAATCACGGCGTCGTACACATACATCACATATTGGATTTCGACGCTTTTGTCTGCGCGTATAACAACAGAAGCCTCTGTTTCGTTGGCAATTCGCGCTGCAAGTTCGGTCATCAACCGATCGATATCGTCGCCAATATAAATTTCTTGACTGGAGTCAATGATGAAAAACTCGTGGTTTTCGTTGATATAAACTGCGGTGGTTTGCTTCGCCATCGTTTTGCTATTGCTCGATGGGAGTAAGAGTTTAATCGCATTCGGACTGACTAATGTTGACAATAGAACAAAGAAAATCAACAACAGAAAAACCAAATCCGACATGGATGCCAAACTAAATTGATCCGAGCGTTTGTGTCTTGTTGGGATAGCCATGGTTGATTATTTTACAGGTTCATGCAATAAATCCATAAATTCGGTTGCTCTCGCCTCTAAAATGAACACCATTTTTTCGATACGAGCCACCAAATAATTGTAACAAATATAAGCAATAATGCCGACAATCAAACCCGCCACAGTTGTTACCATTGCCTCGTACATACCGCCCGACAACATATTGACTTCAATATTATTTCCGGCAGCAGCCATCGCAAAAAACACGCGGATCATACCGGTTACCGTTCCCAAAAAACCGATCATCGGTGCAGCGCCTGCTGTTGTAGAAAGCCAACTCAAACGGCGTTCGAGTTTAGCAACTTCTAATTTTCCAACGTTTTCGATAGCCGCATTAATATCATTCAGCGGTTTTCCGACACGCGAAATACCTTTACCAATCATGCGTGCAATCGGGGTGTCGGTGTTTGCACATAGCGCTTTCGCGGAATCTAAACGTCCATCGTGAATAAAATCCCGAATGGTATTCATAAAATTGCTCGGCTCTTTCGAGGATTGATTGATTAAAATCAGCCGTTCGATAAAAATGTAGATAGCAATGATCAAAAGCAATAACAGCGGAATCATAATCCAGCCGCCAAGTACAGCCAATTTCATCACGGGAATGCTTTCCGAAGTTTTTACGAGAGGTGCTACGATTTGGTCGACAGTTTCGGGGTGTGTGATTTGTAGAAACATATTTTTTTAGTTTTTGATTGATTTGCGGGCGTTTCGACTCCGCTCAACGACCGCAATGGTTCTGATGGCTGAGCGGAGTCGAAGCCATTTTTTTAATTTTGACTTTTCATTTTATACGCCATGGCATAAAGTTTCATTTGTTTTATCATGGCAGTTAATCCGTTTGAGCGTGTTGGCGAAAGGTGTGTGCGAAGTCCGATGGTATCTAAAAACGTGAGATCAGCGTTCAGAATATCATCGGGCGTTTGGTTCGAAAACACGCGAATTAATAAACTCGCAATTCCTTTCGTGATTACGGCGTCGCTATCCGCTTTGAAAATAATTTTTCCATTCACAAACTCTGTGCTCAGCCACACGCGCGACTGACAGCCTTTAATCAAATTCGCTTCCGTTTTTTCGCTTTCGCTGATAGCCGGACACTCTCTACCCAACTCTATCAAATAGTTGTAGCGATCCAACCACTCATCGAATTTGGAAAATTCCTCTACGATTTGATGTTCTATTTCAGGAATGGTGTTCACTGTGTTTCGATTTTTTGATTGATAAATGCAAAGATACGAAAAAAAAATGACACAATAGCAATTTATCATTATAAATTTGAAGCAACTTTATAAACTTTATGAACTTTACAAACTTTATAAACTATTTTTCGTATCTTTGCAAAATGAAAAAAGCCGTTGCATTTCACACATTAGGTTGCAAATTAAATTTCGCCGAATCTTCGGATTTAGGACGAAAATTTGTTGAAGACGGCTATGAATTAGTCGATTTTAAGACTGTTGCAGACGTGTATGTTATCAACACATGCACGGTTACCGCTTTGGCGGAAAAAAAATGCCGAACAGCCATTCGTCAAGCCATTCGACAAAACCCGAATGCCAAGATTGCTGTGGTTGGCTGTTTTTCACAAGTCAGTCCCGATGAAATTGCGAAAATTGAAGGTGTGGATTATGTGTTGGGGAATGCGGATAAACATCGGTTGTTGGAATATCTCGTAGGGGCGGGGTCTGCCCGCCCCGATGGAAATTGTGATAAATATTTGCAAATGGGGCGGGCGAACCCCGCCCCTACGGGTACGGATTTCGTCGTTGCCTATTCCGCAGACGACCGCACACGAACATTTCTGAAAATCCAAGACGGCTGCGATTATTTCTGCACTTACTGCGCAATTCCGCACGCACGCGGACGAAATCGTAATGACTCGATTGAAAACACCCTGAAAATTGTCGAAAAAATCGCCAAATCAGACACCAAAGAAATCGTTCTAACAGGCATAAACATTGGCGAATTCGGAAAATCAACCAATGAAACGTTTTTCCAACTCATTCAAGCGCTCGACCAAATTCAAGGTATCGAACGCTACCGAATTTCATCCATCGAACCGAATTTAATTTCCGATGAAATCGTAGATTTCGTAGCAAAATCACGAGCGTTCTTACCCCATTTTCACATTCCGTTGCAATCGGGCTCAAACAAAATTTTGCAACTGATGAAACGCCGTTATACGCGAGAATTATTCGCCGAACGTGTGCAAAAAATCAAAACAGCAATGCCTCACGCATTCATTGCAGCCGATGTTATTGTTGGATTTCCCGGCGAAACCGATGAGAATTTTGAGAATATGTATCAATTTATTGAATCGCTGCCTTTAACGTTTTTACACATATTTCCTTATTCTGAACGCCCAAATACGCCTGCCATAAATTTGCCCGAAAAAGTTTCCGCAGAAGTGAAAAAACAACGCAGCGAACGTTTGCACGAACTATCCGAAAAAAAACATGCCGATTTCTGCAAAAATCATCGCCTAAATCCTTCGAAAGTCCTTTGGGAAGCCGATAATCACAATGGTTGGCTGTACGGTTTTACGGAAAACTACATTCGCGTTCGAAAACCGTTTGATCAAAATTCAGTGAATAAAACTGAGGAATTTTAATCAGTAGAAATTTGGTTATTCCAAAAAAATGTTGTAATTTTGCAGTCTGAAAACAGAACAAAAAGGACCTAATCATTACGAAAGTAGTGGCTGTGCAGACACAGAACTCACCTTTTATTTCTGTTTTTTTGTTTTTATACCAAATTATTCCATTTAGGATTCAAACGATTGATTAGTATTTCTTTTTTTCCTCTACTCCATTTTTTTAATTGTTTTTCTCTTTTTATGGCCTGTTCGATATTGAGAAAATACTCGTAGTAAACACATTTTTCCAAATTGTATTTTGCTGTAAAAGAATGTTTGTGAAAATGTGTACGATGTTCCTGAACACGACGTTCCAAATCATTAGTAACGCCAATATAAAGTGTCGTTCTGTGATCGTTGGTCATGATGTAAATGTAGCCTCCTTTTTGCATTTTTTATTTTTTTATCGTTGTAGCAAGGGGATTCCTCGACTTCGCATACTTCGTATGCTTCGCTCGGAATGACGGCATTTTGTCGTGAGAAGAAGGATAGAGGGTTTGTGGCTTTGCCACAAACCCTCTATCCTTCCCCTATCTCAATTATATTCATCGTCATGTCGAGCGGAGCGAAGCGAAGTCGAGACATCCCTTTGCTATATATAACGCTCGAATTTCGAATTTCGTATAATTTTCTCTGAAAAAAGTGTCAATTTGTTAATAACTTGTCGAGTTATTAACATTTTTTTGTATCTTTGCAAAAAAAATTGCGTATATTTACATGTTACACGAAATGCCAAAAAAGAGTCTAAAAATTATGGAAATTTTATATAAATATGCAGAAACCAATAATGGAAACATTATTTTCATAGAAAACGCATTATCTGGCGAAAAATATCATTGTCCTGTTTGCAAAGAAGAATTGATTTTTAGAAATGGTAAAATAAGACAAAAGCATTTTTGTCATAAAAATAAAACAAATAATTGTGGCAATGGTGGTGGGGAGGGTTATTTACACGAAACATTTAAAAAAATGTTGTTCAATTATATTTTGGAAAGTATTAAAAATAATACACCTTTAGAAATATTCTGGATTTGTAATATTTGTAAAAAAGAACATAACGGAAATTTAATACTTGGTATTTCTGAAATCAAAATGGAGTATTCTTTGGAAAAATGCAGACCTGATTTAGTTTTAATCAATGAACAAGGAAATGCCTCAATTATTATTGAAGTTGTTGATAAACACGAACCTGAAAATAATGTACTAGAATATTGCTCAAAAAACAACACAGTTTTAATCAGAATTAAGTTAGACTCTATTGAAGACTTAGAAAATGTTGAAAATAAAATAAAAACTCCTTCAAATCTAGTATTTTTTAATCAAATGAATTGTATAAATTATGTGAATTATGTAAATTCTATACAGCAAAGGAATAATATAAATTATCAATTATCACCAAATTATAGCAATGTAAGAAGAAGTGGTCCGAGTATAGAAGAAATTGAGGCAAATCGTACAAGTCGTATAAGACAACAATATGCAATTAAAAATTACTATAAATCAAAAGGAAGAAGAAAATAATTTAGGAGAGGGCACTTCGTGTAACTTGCGGTTTGCCAAAATGGCTACTACTCTCCGCCGAAACTACAAGGAAATAAAAAACATCACGCCGAAAGTGTAGCCACAAATAGAAACACCGCCACTTCGGCAAGCCGCTGTCCGTTAAAACCGCTCGTGCGGACGTCCACGTCCGTGCGTTCGCATAGCAAGGGGATGTCTCGACTGCGCTTTGCTCCGCTTGACATGACGGTAAAAAAATCAGATTTTTTCCAAAAAATTTGGTTATTCCAATTATTTTTCGTACCTTTGCACCCCAATAAAGTATTTTTAAGTATAAGATAAACAATCCTAAAGAAATGAAATCAGTAGTTAATTACGTGAAAGAAAGTTACGTGGAATTGATGCAAAAAGTATCTTGGCCCACGTTTGCCGAGTTGCAAAACAGCGCAGTTGTTGTGTTTATTGCCTCTTTAATCATCGCTATGGTGGTGTTCCTGATGGATATGGCTGTGGGTGTTCACAGTTCGTCCATGTGGAAAGGCGTTTTAGGATATGTTTACAGCATGATGTAAAAACCTGCTGAGTGGTGGATTTTCGAGATTTTTCGGACTGCAGACGGCTTCCACGTCTATGGCAATCACCAACAGCAACTCTATATAATTTCTATTCTACCCTTTAATTTCAATGGTATGAGCGAACAGGTCAAAAAATGGTATGTAGTCCGTGCAATCGGCGGAAAAGAAAAAAAAGCAAAGGAATATCTTGAAAAAGAAATTCAAATCTCCAAATTGCAAGATTACATTAGCCAAGTCTTGATTCCAACCGAAAAGGTATTCACAATCAAAAACGGGAAAAAAGTGAGCACAGAGCGTTCCTATTTGCCCGGATACATTTTGATTGAGGCTTATCTGATTGGAGAGATCATTCATATCATTCGCAATGTTCCGAACATCATCGGCTTTTTAGGAGGAGGCGATCCTATTCCTATGCGTCCTGCGGAAGTAAACCGCATTTTGGGCAAAGTAGATGAGTTGAGCGATGCCGCTGAAGAAATGCTTGAACCGTTTATCGTTGGAGAACCTGTGAAGGTGATCGACGGACCGTTCAACAATTTCTCAGGCGTTATCGAAGAAGTCAACGAGGAAAAGAAAAAATTAAAGGTGATGGTGAAAATTTTCGGACGGAAAACCCCGTTAGAATTGAGTTTCACCCAAGTCGAAAAGGAATAATGTAGGGGCGAACCCACGTGTTCGCCCAAAAACCGCCAAACGTCGGATAACGTGAAAATGTTACAAAGTGTAAAGACGCGATTAATCGCGTCTCAACGACAAAAAAGAAAAAACAATGGCAAAACAAATTAGCGCATTAATCAAACTACAGATTAAAGGAGGCGCAGCCAATCCATCGCCACCTGTTGGTCCTGCATTAGGAGCAAAGGGTGTGAATATTATGGAATTTTGCAAACAGTTTAACGCTCGTACGCAAGAGAGTGCAGGAAAAGTCATACCTGTAATCATAACTGTTTACGCCGATAAATCGTTTGATTTCATCGTAAAAACACCACCTGTGGCGGTTCAACTTATGGACGTAACCAAAGCGAAAAAAGGTTCTAACGAGCCTAATCGTAATAAGATTGCAGAAGTAACTTGGGATCAGGTTCGCACTATTGCTGAAGCGAAAATGCCCGACTTGAACTGCTTTACCACTGAGGCTGCCATGAAAATGGTTGCCGGTACGGCGCGTTCGATGGGTATTACCGTGAAAGGCGGGAATGCTCCTGCGTAATAATCTGTAGGGGCGCGGTCAGCGCGCCCAATTGCAAACAGGGCAGGCAGACCCTGCCCCAACCAAAAAATTAAATCAATGGGACAAATAACAAAAAAAAGAAAAGACGTTTTAGCAAAATTCGACAAAGAAAAAATCTATACTTTGGAGGAGGCTTCTAAAGTCGTGAAAGACATCACCACCACAAAATTTGATGCTTCGGTGGATATCGACGTTCGTTTGGGCGTTGACCCACGTAAGTCGGATCAAATGGTTCGCGGATCGGTTACTTTACCACATGGCACGGGTAAAACGATGCGCGTGTTGGTGCTTTGTACGCCCGACAAAGAAGATGAGGCTAAGGCAGCCGGAGCCGATTACTACGGATTGGACGAATACGTAGACAAAATTAAAGGCGGTTGGACGGACGTTGATGTTATTATTACAATGCCAAGCGTGATGCCCAAAGTGGGTGCTCTCGGAAAAATTTTAGGACCTCGCAACTTGATGCCGAATCCTAAAACGGGTACCGTTACAATGGACATCGGCAAAGCTGTAGCTGACGCCAAAGGTGGAAAAATCGACTTCAAAGTTGATAAAACAGGAATCATTCACACACGTGTAGGAAAAGTTTCTTTCGATGCTCAAAAAATCAAAGAAAATACTGCCGAAGTGTTGAACTTGATTGTGAAGTTGAAACCACAAAAAGCGAAAGGTACGTACGTAAAAAGCATTTATATGTCAAGTACCATGAGCCCCGGCATTAAAATCGATCCTAAATCATTCTAACATTTAAACAGGTATGAACAAAGACCAAAAAAGTCAATTAGTTGCACAATTAGCCGAACACATCGCAACAACGCCGCACCTCTACATCGCAGACACAACCGGTCTGAATGCAGAACAAACGAGCAAATTACGTCGCTTGTGTTTCCGCAGAAACGTGAAACTAATTGTAGTAAAAAATACCTTGTTGAAAAGAGCTTTAACTACATTCGACGTTGATTACAGCGAATTGCATCCGGCAATGAAGGGAACTTCAGCTATCATGCTTTCGCAAATCAACAACGAACCGGCTAAACTCATTAAAGAATTCGGCACAACTATTGATAAGTTCAAATTGAAAGGTGCTTATGTGGAAGAAGCCTTCTACTTAGGTCACGAGATGTTAGATGCTTTAGTTAGCATCAAGTCGAAAAACGAACTTATCGGTGATGTTCTCGGAATGTTACAATCTCCAATGCAAAACGTTATTGGCGCTCTTAAATCGGGTGGCCAAACGATTGCAGGTGTGTTGAAAACATTAGAAGAAAAAGCCGCTTAACAAGGTAGAGGTGGCTTCGACTCCGCTCAGCCACCCGGTTCCGCTCCCTGAGCGGAGTCGAAGGGAGCAAAAAAAAAACAAAACAACAAAATTAAAAACAAAAAAATCCATAATTATCATGGCAGACATCAAAAAATTAGCAGAAGAATTAGTAAACTTAACTGTTAAAGAAGTAAAAGAATTAGCAGACGTTCTTAAAGAAGAATACGGTATTGAGCCCGCAGCAGCGGCAGTTGCAGTAGCAGCAGGTCCGGCAGCAGCAGGCCCGGTAGCAGAAGAAAAAACTGCTTTCGATGTAATTTTGAAAGAAGCAGGTCCAAACAAATTGGCTATCGTGAAAGCCGTAAAAGAATTAACTTCTCTCGGTTTGAAAGAAGCAAAAGAATTGGTAGACGCTGCACCGAAACCTTTGAAAGAAGGCGTAACAAAAGACGAAGCCGACGCTTTGAAAAAACAACTCGAAGAGCAAGGCGCGGTTGTAGAAGTGAAATAAACTAATGTAGGGACGAGGCATGCCTCCGCCCCTACAACAACTCCAAAGGAATCGGCTTTTTATTGCAAAAAGCCGTATTCCTTTTGTCCGTTTAAAATAGGACTTAATTTTACACGATAAAACAATACAAATGAGTAGTGTTATTTTGAACAAACTTGATATGTTCTTTACTGATCAACCTATTGAAAAAGCATGGTTGTTTGGTTCTTATACACGTGTGGTAAAAAGTTGATTTATGAGAGAAAACATTAAAAAACAATGCAAGGTTAAAACACGTCCTACTGGTGCGAATTTGCAGTGGCCGTGCCATTCAATAAACTTATAAGTTAAATATTATTTTATATCTTTGCAAAAAATAATACTAAAAACTAAGCTAAAATGAAAACAAAAAATCTTTTCCTCAGTTTCCTCAGTTGTTGCGTTTTGCAGGTAAATGCACAAACATATATGCCTTTACTCATGCCTGGAAACCAATGGAATGTTATGCATTCCTTTCGAACCACTGCGCATGAATATAACTATGACAAGACAGAACAATTAAAAATTGTGGGGGATACAACTATCGGAATTATAAATTACAAAAAACTGTTTTTTACTGACAATGAATTTGGTGATAATTGGGCATTGAAAGGATTTATAAGAGAAGATGTCAAGGAACGTAAAGTATATTATAAATCGCTAACTTCCGATGAAGTTTTATTGTACAGCTTCAATGTTGAAGTTGGTGACACTATAGAATTATTTGATTTTCGATTAGGGATTGGGGCTGATGTCTATAATATAGTGGAGGCTGTTGATTATATAACGATAAACAATAACATACACAAACGGGTAACTATACGAAGTCGGATTGATGATTTTCTATCTTCTTTACAGTATTGGGTGGAAGGAATTGGAGGCGAAGCTGGATTGTTAACAAGTTCGTTGCCTCGATTATATGGAGGAACAACTGGCCATTTACTCTGTCTTTATCGCAACGATTCTCTCATATACAAACGAAATGATGAAGGGTGTTTTATATGGAATACCATAACTTCAATTTTCAATACAAAATTAGAAAAAGAGATAGATGTTTTTGTTTCAAATCATAATATTGTAATTGTTTTTAGTGATTCTCAGGCGTACAGCGTTAGATTATTTGATATGCAAGGACGATTATTATATCATAAATCGAAATGCATTAATATTTGCGAAATAGACAAAACGAATTTAAAAACAGGGGTTTATTTGATTTCCGTTCAAAAGGGGAATGATATTGCAATAAAAAGAATACTGATAAAATAATAAAAAATGAAGCCACAATCAGTTATTACATTCATTGGAGTTTTTTGTTTGTGTTTTGGGATGACAGCCTTTCCCCAAGAGGCATCATACTTTTCAATGTACAAGAAAAGTAAGATAGAAGTAACAGAACTCAATAAGACCTATTCTGAAAAAGATTTAATTTATCCTTTTGATGAAAAAGTTGTAATTTCGGGAATGTCTGTTAGTGGAAATATTTTTTTCGAAGGGAACGAAAATAGTTTGGTAAGGATTATATTGATAGATGTTGAAAAGAATGAATATTTGGTATTTGAATCTTATCCAATGATTGCTGACAGTAATGAAATTTCTTTCGATAACATTTGCGAAGAAACATCATTACTTGACTCTGTTATTCCATACGCGATGAAATTAATTATTGTCAATGCAAACCTAACATTAAAAACTATTGAGTTGTCAAAAGAATACATAAGTCAAGAAGAAAAAACAGAGCTAGAAACATTAAAGGCTGATATCAAAGATAATCAGGTTAGAATAAAGAGCGAAAAAATTAATCTTTACAACAAGGAAAACAATCTCTATTGGTGTGCGGGAATCACAGACCTTGCATTAAAAAATTTTGCAATAAAGAAAACATTTTTTGGTAATTCGGACGATTTTATATCAAATGGTTTGGAGTATTATACATCCGGTATTTTTATGACTGAACAACCCAATGTTTCAAGTTCAACTTATTCTCAACAAACCTCAGCATATGTTTCCTCGTTTGATTGGAGAAATCGGCATGGAAGAAACTGGATGACTTCTGTAAAACATCAGAGTAGTGGAGGTGGTTGTTGGGCATTTACGGCAGTTGGAGTGGTTGAAGCTTTTGTTAATTTATATTATAATCAAAAAATTGATATAGACTTATCCGAACAAGATGTAATTTCGTGTAGTAAAGCTGGGACTAATCTAGAAGGAGGAGCTTATCATAAAGCAATAGACTACGTTGCTAGCACAGGCGTCGTTAACGAAAGTTGTTTCCCTTTTGCTAATGCAGATTTACCTTGTTCTAAAAAGTGTGCAATACCAACTGAAAAAATAAAGGTTTCAGGAAGAGCTCCAGAAGGAGCTTTTGGCATATCAGGAAATGTTGATTCAATAAAAAAATATCTTATACATAAAGGCCCTCTTGCTTCTGGTTTTGGTAATACAATTTATGGTCATGCAATGCCATTAGTTGGATTTCACGAAATTAAAGCGGGAGATACGATAAAATATGTGAGCCATACTTCTTATCTTGATTCTATAATTCGTCCAGGAAGTCCTCTCATTGGACAAACATATTGGATATATAAAAACAGTTATGGTATTGGAGCTGGAAATGGAGGGTATTTGTATATTTTATTTGACAAACTTAATGAAATGTTACCGTGTTGCTACATCCAACCTCCTGTCACAAGCCTCAACTACACTGATGACGACATTATTTGTGAGGATAAAGACGGTGACGGTTATTATTATTGGGGCATTGGACCAAAGCCTGCGAGTTGTCCTTCTTGGGCCCCTGATGAACCTGATGGCGATGATTCCGACCCATACTTAGGACCAATGGATGAATATGGAAACTGTGCCATAATAACACCCCTTGCTATTTATGGCCCTTTCACTCTTTGTGCGACAGCCACTTACACATTAGGCAATAATAGTTTCCAAGCTTCTTCTTGGAGTGTAACTTCAGGATTTACCGTTGTCGACACTGGTGCCAATTGGGCAACAGTTACTGCATGTCCAAATGGGCAATTCGGGGAATTAACAGCAATGGTCAATGGAGTTCCTATCAGCATCCTTATTCAAGCCTGTAATTGGGCTAATGGATTTATTTTCGGACCAGATGCCATTGTAACTGCACCAGGTAGTGGAAATGGGTTTGTACCTGTATCTCAAGCTGAATACAAAGTATTAAATTTGCCTTCAGGGGCGACAGTGTCGTGGCAATTTGGAAGTGGGTTGACAACCTGCTTAAGTCTTAATCCACCAAATCTCAATTTAAATCCAATTTGTGTTCAACTTGGCGAAAGTGTTGATGATTGCAGGGCTGCTTTATTAAGAGTAACTGTCACATTCAACGACAAATGCCCAATTAATTTCGAAAAAGCAATAAGCATTGGCTATACGCCTAATGCTAATTTCATAGGCAGTCGCCGCCACGAAGATACAGTAACTTGGGGACGGTCGGAATATTTTTTCTTGGATACACTCACTTATAACGGCATTATCCCGAATACGTTAAATTTACCAAATGGAATTTTGCAAGGCGAATGGAAAAAAACTACCGAAGTTTTGTTTCGCAATCACTCTGCGCCCACATATCTCGGAATAACCAGTTGTCAGTTGCAGGCAAGCCAGTTTAACAATGGGTTAGCCCGCATTGAGGTTCGTTTGCAAAATACCTGCGGTTGGAGTAACTGGAAAGTAATAGAGTATGAACCTGGTCGTCATTGTCTTGGTATAGGAGATCCAATCCCCTGTCCACCGTGTATCAAAATTATCTATTCGCCCAATCCCGTCAACAACGAACTCACCATCGAATTCATAGAACTTCCCGACACAGATGAGCCCGTAGAATACACTGTCAGGCTCTTAGACAATTTCGGCAACATCCCAAGACAAACGCGGTTTCGGTATCGCCATCGTGATGGCAAACCAAGACCAGTGAAATTCAATACTTCGCCGTTGTCACCGGGCACCTACTACCTGCACATTGAAGGTGGAGGAGAAATTGTGAGAGAACAAATTATTGTAACACGGTAATAAAAACAACAGATAAACAATATAGATAAAATATATGGCAACAAAACCTATCCAAAAAATCAATTTCGCATCGGCTAAACCTGCTGAACACATTGACTTTCTCGACATTCAGTTAAAATCGTTTCAAGATTTTTTCCAATTGGAAACTAATCCTGAAAACCGCGAAAACGAAGGGCTTTACAAAGTTTTTAAAGAAAATTTCCCGATTACGGATGCCCGCAACAATTTTGTGTTGGAATTTTTAGACTATTTCGTTGATCCGCCCCGCTACACCCTTGAAGAGTGTGTTGAGCGTGGTTTGACGTATAGCGTGCCTTTGAAGGCTAAACTCCGCTTAGAATGCACGGATCCCGACCACGAAGATTTCCAAAAAATCGAACAGGAAGTGTATTTGGGCATGATTCCTTACATGACGCCACGCGGTTCGTTTGTTATCAATGGCGCAGAACGTGTGATTGTATCGCAGTTGCACCGCTCGCCGGGTGTGTTTTTCGGGACGAGTTATCACTCCAACGGACAACAACTCTGCTCGGCACGTATTATTCCGTTCAAGGGGTCTTGGATGGAATTTACGACCGACATCAACAACGTGATGTACGCGTACATCGACCGTAAAAAGAAACTGCCTATTACCACGCTTTTGCGTGCAATCGGTTTCGAAACGGACAAAGATATTTTAGAAATTTTCGATCTTGCGGAAGAAGTAAAAGTTTCCAAAGCAGGACTCAAACGTTATATAGGCGCACGTCTCGCTGCTCGCGTGGTGCGCTCGTGGATTGAGGATTTTGTGGACGAAGATACGGGTGAAGTGGTATCTATCGAACGTACGGAAGTACTGATTGATCGCGAAACCGAACTCGAAGATAGACACATCGACATGATTGTGGATGCCGGTATCAAAACCATCCTAATTCACAACGAAAAAGAAGGTCAAATCGACTGTTCGGTGATTTTCAACACCTTACAAAAAGACGCTGCCAACAACTCGAAAGAAGCGGTAGAGTATATCTATCGCCAATTGCGCAACGCCGAACCACCCGATGAAGAAACAGCTCGTGGCATCATCGATAAACTCTTTTTCTCTGACAAACGTTATGACTTAGGCGAAGTTGGACGTTACAGGATCAACAAAAAATTGAATTTGACAACACCTTCGTCGGTTCGCGTTTTGACCAAAGAAGATATTATTTCCATTATCAAATATCTTATCGAACTGGTGAATTCTCAAGCGGATGTGGATGATATCGACCACTTGAGTAATCGCCGTGTACGTACGGTTGGCGAGCAACTCTATGCTCAATTTGGAGTGGGCTTGGCTCGTATGGCACGCACGATTCGTGAACGTATGAATGTGCGCGACAATGAGGTGTTTACACCTACGGAATTGATTAATGCGAAAACGCTTTCATCGGTGATTAATTCGTTTTTCGGAACGAATCAGTTATCGCAATTCATGGATCAAACCAACCCACTTTCTGAAATCACGCACAAACGTCGTATTTCGGCTTTAGGACCGGGAGGTTTATCGAGAGAGCGCGCAGGTTTTGAGGTTCGCGACGTTCACTACACGCACTACGGACGTTTGTGTACGATTGAAACGCCCGAAGGGCCGAATATTGGTTTGATTTCATCGCTTTGCGTTTTTGCGAAAATTGATAAACTTGGATTTATTGAAACGCCCTACCGTGCTGTGACTAACGGTAAAGTGGATTTGGTTTCGGACCCGATTTATCTTACAGCTGAGGAAGAGGAAGATAAAAATATTGCGCAAGCCCATATCAAAATAGATAAAGACGGAAAAATTAAGGATACCCGTATCAAGGCGCGTTACCAAGCTGATTATCCAATTTTGGAAAAAGAGGATATTCAACTTATGGACGTTGCAACAAATCAAATCGCATCCATCGCAGCATCGCTCATTCCGTTTATTGAAAAGGATGATGCGAACCGTGCGTTGATGGGCTCGAATATGATGCGTCAAGCCGTGCCATTGCTGAACCCCGAAGTGCCACTTGTAGGTACAGGCTTGGAAAAATATGTGGCGCAAGATTCTCGCGTGTTGATGAATGCTGAAGCAAACGGCGTTGTTACTGCCGTGGATGCCAACGAAATCACCATCAAATACGATCAAGACAAATTCACACAGTTGACGTCATTTGATTCGGATGTAAAAACTTATAAACTCACCAAATTCCATCGTACCAACCAAAACACGTGTATCAACTTGGTTCCGATTGTTCGCAAAGGCGACAAAGTAACAAAAGGTCAAGTGCTTTGCGAAGGTTATGCTACGAAACGCGGCGAATTGGCGTTAGGACGTAACTTGATGGTGGCATTCATGCCCTGGAAAGGTTATAACTTCGAGGATGCCATTGTGATTTCCGAGAAAGTGGTGAAAGAAGATATTTTTACATCGTTGCACATTGAAGAATACACGTTGGATGTTCGTGAAACCAAGCGTGGTTTTGAAGAATTGACACCGGATATTCCGAACGTTAGTCAAGATGCCACCAAAGATTTGGATGAAAACGGTATCGTTCGTATTGGTGCGGAAGTGCAAGAAGGCGATATTTTGGTTGGAAAAATCACACCGAAAGGTGAAACCGATCCAACTCCGGAAGAAAAATTGTTGCGCGCTATCTTCGGTGATAAAGCCGGTGATGTGAAAGATGCGTCATTGAAAGTTCCGCCTTCTGTTGAAGGCACAGTTATCGGAAACAATTTGTTTTCACGCATTATCAAAGATCGCAAGGCTCGTGCCAAAGATAAAGACATTCTGAAAAATTTGGAAAAAGAATTCAACAAAGATACGCAAGCGTTGAAAGAGCATTTGATTGAAAAATTGATGGTAATTTTGAAAGACAAAACGTCAAATGGTGTAACCAACAATTTGCGTGAGGAAGTTATTCCGAAAAAATTAAAGTTTACTGCAAAAACGTTGAATTCACTTGATTTGTTGGATGTAAATCCAAACAAATGGACGTCTGATAAGGAAACCAACAAATTGGTGAGTACGTTGCTCAACAACTATTACATCAGATATCGCGAACTTTACGGACGTTTCCAACGCGAAAAATTCACTTCAACTGTAGGTGATGAGTTGCCTAACGGCGTTATTCAAGTGGCGAAAGTTTACATTGCGAAAAAACGTAAACTCAAAGTTGGTGATAAAATGGCCGGACGCCACGGAAATAAAGGTATTGTGGCGAAAATCGTTCGCGAAGAAGACATGCCGTTTTTGGAAGACGGAACGCCTGTGGATATCGTGTTGAACCCGCTTGGCGTGCCTTCACGTATGAACTTGGGACAGATTTACGAAACCGTTCTCGGTCATGCCGGAAAGAAATTAGGTATGGAATTTTCGTCTCCGATTTTCGATGGAGCAACGCTCGACCAAATCGCTGAATACACTGTCGAAGCAGGACTTCCTGAAAACGGACGCACGTATTTGTACGATGGCGGAACCGGTGACAGATTTGATCAGCCTGCAACGGTAGGCTATATCTATATGCTCAAACTGCACCACATGATCGACGACAAAATGCATGCTCGTTCGATTGGACCATACTCGATGATTACGCAACAACCGTTGGGCGGTAAGGCTCAATTCGGAGGTCAGCGTTTCGGAGAAATGGAGGTTTGGGCACTTGAGGCTTACGGTGCTGCGAACATTCTACAAGAAGTATTGACGGTGAAATCCGATGATGTGATGGGTCGTGCCAAAGCTTACGAAGCCATCGTAAAAGGCGACAACATGCCGCGTCCCGGAATTCCGGAATCGTTCAACGTTCTTGTTCACGAATTGCGAGGACTTGGGCTGGAGATTACATTCCAAGAATAACTGTAAGGGCGAGACATCTTCACCTTTACGAAAAATAAAAAGAAACGAAACATTTTGGTGTTTCGTTTTTTTTTCGTACCTTTGTAGTTGCTAAAAAGTCAAACAAAAAAATATCCAAAATAATGAAAACAATTTTCAAAACCTTGTCCATCGTTTTTCTTACTGTACTGACCATGCTTGGCTGCAAAAAGAAAGATTTTTATTTGCAAAATCAACCTGAATTAAGTGTTTTGCAACCATATTTTAGTCTTGATATGGGAGTCCATGTTATAACTATTGATGTAAAAAGTACCCGCAAGTGGGTTATTCAAGAGTTGAGCGATGATAACTCTTGGTATCGCATCACGCCGGCATCCATGAGAGGTGAAAATAATCAAACCATTACTGTTTATGTACAATCCAATAACGGAGCAAAGCGTGATTTGACTTTAACCATTTCAACATCTGGAGGCTTGTCCGAACAAGTTTTTATCACTCAAGCCGGAGAATTTAATTCTGAAGTTTTGTTGTTTGAAGATTTTGGTACGGGAGCTACTCAAACCGGAACCGCTTGGCCCTCTGTTGCTGATTGGGATGGTTTCCGCAAAGAAGGGGCTGGTGCAACAAATGTAACCTATACGGCGGAAGGAGGAGCGGTTACCATACGTAGCAACTCGCCTTCTTCGGGCTATCTCAATGCTTCGGGAAATAACAATGCGATGATGGCTGCAAATGGCGCAACACTTTTGGTGAACAATATTGACCTTATGGGCATGGGACGCATCCAACTCTCGTTTGGTTCAAACGAAACAAATGCAATTCTTGCTGTTTCGTTCAGCACAGATGGCACAAATTGGGAACCTATTCCTTATGAAAAAACTACAACTACTTGGGGACTTGTAAACACAGAATTTGAAGTTTCCGGTACCACTCTGTTTTTGAGATTTTCCGCAGCCGCAACACAATACGGTACACGCGTGGATGATATTCGTGTAATTGGCATTGGTGGAGGAACAACAGGCAGCACGCTAACACTTTCGCCAACGACTTTGAATGTTGGTGCAGGCGCAAGCACACAAACTGTTTTTGTTACATCGAATACAACTTGGACGGCTATTTCCAACGCTGCTTGGTGCACGGTTACGCCAACCGAAGGAAATGAAAGCAGCACATTAGGTCTTAGCATATCGGCTAATCCCTCAACTTCACCTCGCTCAACAACTATAACGGTGAAAACCGATGACGACGCTGTAACCCGCACATTGACGGTTAACCAAGAAGGTGCAGAACCCGGCGATTTGATCTATGCAGATGATTTTGGAACGAATGCCGTTCAGTCTGGAGAACCGCCTTTATGGCCTCTTGTAGAGGACTACGACGATTTTAATATCAGAGGCAGTAGTGCGGCAAGTATCTATTATACTTCCGAAGGTGGCGCCGTTACGGTAAGAAACAATGCAAACTCTACCGGTTATCCGGGTGCTTCAGGTGGTAACAATGTGATGATGGCTGCAGCAGGTGCTAGTTTTATTGTCAATGGCATTGATACTGATGGTAAACCTGTTATGCGTTTGATGTTTGGAACGAATGAAACTAATTCTATACTTTCACTTTCTTACAGCGAAGATGGCGGTGCGTGGATTCAGGTTCCGTTCGTAAAAACCACAAGCAACTGGGGTTTGGTGGATGTGGAATTTGATATTTCGCCAACGACATCTTTGTTGAGACTGAAATTTACGGCTGCTACAACGCAATTTGGCACACGTGTTGATGACTTGAGATTGTATGGTGCCGATGAAGTAAGCAGTCGATTAACTTTGTCAACAACGGCATTGAACGTGACGGATGCTGCAGGAGAATACCCCGTATCGGTTACTTCGAATACAAATTGGACGGCGTCTTCCAACGCAGATTGGTGTACGGTTAGTCCAACTTCCGGAAACGGAGACGGCACCTTAACGATTAGTGTAACCCAAAACACTGATGTTGCACGCCAAGCCACAATTACGGTTACCACTGCCGACGGCGCTGTAACACAAACGTTGATTGTTACACAGGCAAGAGCGATTTCGGGCAATGTAGTGGCATCTTTTGATTTAACATCTCTCACAGGAAGCACAACTCCTTCTGTTACTGCTTCAAGCGGTACCGGTACCATACATCGCTCAGTAAAAGGAAGTAATGCCGCTATTACGATAACCGCATCTAACAATACAATATATGGAAGTTTTGGCACCGGTGATGCGCCTGCATACTGGTTGATTACTGTGCCTAACGTATCGCAAGCGGTTAGTAGAGTTAATTTATCGTATGAGACATACGGAACAGCAAAAAGCCCAAGAAAATGGACTATAGAGGTATCGAAAGATAACGTCACTTGGGAATCGGGTGATACTTACACGTTGCCAAGTACAGCAACGGCAGCTACTGCTGCAGAAGGTAAAGAAGTCGGTGCATCATTTGCAACACCGACAACGGCAGGAGCAACCCTTTATATCCGAATATTGCCTGATGTAACAGACTTAAGCATAGATGGTAGTCCTGTAGGTGCTTCAAATGTAAATAACAGATTAATGAATAGTTTAGAGGTTAGCGTGGAATAAAGTTTAGCTATCTAAATCGAAAAAATAATCAATATGTGTCGTAAACTAATTTTATATACTTTTCTGCTCTTTTGCATTGCAGGACTTTCATCTTGCAAAGAAAATCCTGTAAATTTGCGAATTACCCTTGATGAGGTTATTGTTTCGGGTGAAGAAACCACGCAGTTTTTGACGATTGAAACCGACCCCAATCAGGTGTGGACTGTAACCGTTAATCCGGGCAACGATTGGTGTTTTGTTTATCCGCCAAGCGGAGCAGGCAATGCGTTTCCGATTGTTTCAACTGTTGAAAACGGAGATGGAGCAGAACGAACGGCAACCATCACGGTAAGGGCAGGGAAGACCTCGAAATCTGTTGACCTTACTCAGCAGGCAGCTGCTTTGATTGACGTTATCGGTAGCACGAATACCTCGAATTCAGCATCAACACTCACATTCCAAATCAGAACCAAATCCATGTGGACGGCTTCGATTACGGAAGGAAGTAGTTTTTGTTCAGTTACGCCTACATCCGGTGATGGAAACGGAGCCATCGTTGTTTCATTTCAAGCCAATCCCGCCGGAACACCTCGAACGGCTAACCTGCTAGTAACAGGCTCCGGTGAGGAAATCAACCTGATACTGACGCAAGGCTCAAGTGGTTCACGTCCGGAGCAATATATTCCATGGCGATTGGAACTTCCGGAAGTGAAAAATACGCGTTGGTATGTTGAACACAAATATTACGAATCAAAAGTAGGTGATACGATTGTGGTATATGCAATGGAATACGACACAGCACAACGTCATTCGGTTTGGATTGCTTACGTATTTGATGCATTTAGAAATCAGAAAAACGTAAACCGTAGTAATGCTTGGGCATTTGATCCCATCATTCCCAGAGAATTTCAATCACTTAACAGCTCATCGCAAACATTTCCGGGTTACGATCGCGGACATTTGTGCGCTTCCGAAGACCGTGTGTTCAGCCTTATAGCCAATCAAATGACATTCTATTTTTCAAATATGAGTCCGCAAGTGGGATGGTTCAACCAGCAAATTTGGGCTAATCTCGAAAGTTATGTTCGGACTTGGGCGAAAATGTGTGATACGCTTTATGTGGTTACGGGCGGAGCCATCAATCCGGGTGTTGAAACGCTTGGCGTACTTGAAAGTCGTAATAATGTAACCATTGCGAAATGGTGGTTTAAAGCGCTTGTGCAACGCACCGGAAATTCATTTACAGGTATCGCTTGGTGGATGGAAAATAAACCGCAACAGTCGGCAAGCAGACCTGATGGATATACGTCTAGAGCTGTCACTTTCGAGTATGCTATAACCATTCGCGAATTAGAACAAAGAACCGGAATAAACTTTTTTCCGAGGTTGAATGATATTCGCCCCGGATTAGAAGACCAAGTTGAAACACAAATTGATTACTCTAAATGGCCATTATAGAGCTCAAAGGTTAAGGGTAAAAGCTAAAAACCCTTAACCATCAGCCTTTTATCCTTAACCTACGATAATTATGAAACACCTAAAACGAGCAACAACAAGCATAGCACTACTACTTTTCACGGTGGTTGGCTATTCGCAAACGCATAGCATCATGTTCTACAACGTTGAAAATCTCTACGACACGCAGAGAGACACAACCATATACGATGAGGACTTTACTCCCGAAGGTATTTATAAATGGGACGATAAAAAATATTGGGTAAAAATTGACCGTTTGACAGAAGTGTTTCAAAAAATCGGTGAAGCCACGGGTGGTTTTCCGATTTTGATTGGGCTATGTGAAGTTGAAAATCGCGGTGTGCTTCAAGATTTGACGCATGCTCCGCGTGTGCAGGCTGCACGATATCAGATTGTGCATTACGATTCGCCTGATGCACGGGGAATGGATGTTGCTTTTTTGTATCGCAGCGATGTGATTGAATATGTATCAAGCAAGCCCATTCCGGTTAGAGATCCCACTAATCCGAGATTTCGAACCCGCGATATTTTATGGTTTACCGGAACAATCGACGGCGAAATTTTTCACTTTTTTGTTAATCACTGGCCTTCTCGTCGTGGAGGAGAACGGGCTTCAGCACCGAGACGTGAACTTGCTGCATCCATTTTGCGTCACGTGATTGATTCATTGAAACATGTGGATGCAACTGCAAAATTCGTCGTAATGGGCGATTTTAACGATGATCCGAACAACAATAGTGTTGAAAGAGTGTTGCGCGCCAAAGGTAATATCAAAAATTTACGAGAAGGCGATTTGTTTAATCCGTTTCACGCCATGCACAGAGCCGGTCTCGGTACATTGCCTTGGAACGATGCCTGGAATTTATTCGACATGATTATGGTCAGCCAAAATATGGTCAATAATAGTGGCGGTTTCCAACTGTACAGTCCTGCAAAAAGCAAGTATTACGGATTTATTTTTAACAAACCTTTCCTCATGCAACAAGAAGGACGCTTTAAAGGTTATCCTTGGCGTACTTATGTGGGCAACACATATCGAGGGGGGTATTCGGATCACTTTCCGGTATATATTTTAATTTCGAATTAGAAATTACGAATTATGAATCGACAAATAAATATCATTTTGAATAAACCGTATAACATAATTCCAATTTCTAATTCCTAATTGATAATTTCTAAATTAAAACAAACCAAAATATATGAATCTTCGTCTAATCTTAATCACAATCCTTCTCGCTACCTCCGCGGTACTCTTCGCTCAGAGAGAGCAAATTAGCGGAACTGTAGTCAACCGAACCACCGGCAATGCTCCGATAGCGAATGCAAGAGTTCAGATCAGCAACAACGTTGATCAGCATGTCGTAACAACAGATGAATTGGGTCAATTTTTTGTTCCAAATCTGTATGCAGGCGTGTGGAGAATCGTTATTTCCGCCGACGATTTCGGAAATTATGAAACTCCGATTACCTTGCAACCTAATGCCGCTCTAAACTTGGGAACGATCTTCATGTTTCCGGCGATAATCAATATGACAATCATGGAAACCGGTGTAGGTACGCTCGAAACTGAAGGTGTTGATCACACACAAAGCGGCCCTGCACTTCTGAATTCCTCGCAAGATGTGTTTACAAATATCGCGAATTTCAGATTTGGCGAAATGCGTTTTAGAGCAAGGGGTTACGACTGGAATCTAAACAGAGTCTATCTCAACGGTTTACTCATGAACGACATCAACACAGGAAATTCGCCGTTTTCACTTTGGGGCGGGTTAAATGATGTGATGCGAAACCAAGAAATATCGAGAGGTATGCAACCCACAAATTTTGCCATTGGAAATGTGGCAGGAACAACTAATGTTTCCACACGTGCATCGCAAATTCGGCAAGGATTTCAAATCAATTACGCAAGTTCGGGGGGAACTTATGCACATCGTTTGGGCGTAGCATGGGCGAATGAAATCGCTGATAATTTGTTTTTGGCGGTTATGGGTTCTGTGCGTTATACACCGGAAGACTATTTTTTGAATTGGAACATGGGAACTTATGCTCAAGGATTTTCCTATTTCTTGGGATTGGAGAAAAAATTCAGAATTGGAGAAAGTTTATCGTTCACACTTTTGGGAGCTCCAATTATGCGAGGTGTAAGCAGCGCAGCGGTACAGGAAGTTTACGATATATTGGACAATCCGTACTACAATCCGAATATGGGCTGGCAGGAAGGAAAAATCCGAAATGCACGTGTTCGAAATTCGCACGAACCGGTTATGTCGTTGGATTATACCAATCGTATTAACAGCCGATTGAGAGTGCAAGCAACAGCAAATTACCGCTTCGGACGAAATGGCTACACTGCGCTTGATTGGTATGATGCACCCGATCCACGTCCGGATTACTATCGCTATCTGCCGAGTTTTTTCAACAACCCAATTTTTCCAAACTATGATCCTATTAAAGCGTTGAATGTTTTAGAAGGTTGGTTGACGGATCGAAACATTCGATATATAAATTGGGAAGGTTTGTATAATGTGAATTATCTAAACCAGGAAACTATCGAAGATGCTACGGTTAACGGCGTTCAAGGTCAAATGTATTCCGGATTACGTTCCAAATATGCCATCGAAAATCGCCGTGCCGATCAACGCGACTTCAATACAGGTATCACGCTAAACACCATACTTACCGATGCTTGGAAAGTGAATGGAGGATTGACATATCGTTGGAATCGTACACACTATTTTAAAGAAATGTATGATCTTTTGGGTGGTCAATTTTGGGTAGATGTTGACCAATTTGCCGAACGTGCAGAGTTAGAAGACGACGGATATACAATAGGTGATCAGATTCAAAATGACATGAACAATCCGAATCGCATCGTTAAAAAAAGTGACACGTATGGTTACAATTATTTCGCTTTCACGCAAAGAGGCTCTGCTTGGGGTGTTGCGAGTGTTAATGTCGGAAGTGTGGGTATCCACTTCGGAGGAGACATCGGGTTTACCTCTTTTTACAGAGAAGGTTTGTTCCGAAAAGGGCTTTTTCCCGATAATTCTTACGGAAAATCCGAAGTACATTCATTTTTGACGTATGCCTTGCAAACCGGCATGAATTATCAAATTACCGGCAATCATGTTGTAAGTGCAAACGTGAATTTTGTTCAACAAGCACCTGTTTTTCAAGATGCATTTATCTCGCCGAGAACACGAAATTCAACGGTAAATAACTTGGTTCCCGAAAAGATTTTTGCTGCAGATTTGAGCTACAGCCTGCGTATGTCGAACATGAGATTTCGAATAGGCGGATTTTATACCGAAATTCAAGATCGAAGTAGAGTGATGACATTCTATGATGATCTCAATCGTACGTTCAGTAATTTTGCGATGAGCGAAATAGGCCAACGTCACGTAGGAGTTGAATTTGGAGCAGATGTGTATGTGTGGAACGGGTTTTCAATCAAAAGTGCGATTGCTTACGGCGATTATATCTACAATACTAATCCTTTACTCACACAAACCGAAGACAACAGCGACAAACTTATTTTTGAAGACGAACGTGTGTACTGGAAAGGCTTTTATGTGTCGGGAACGCCGCAATTAGCAATGAATTTCGGAATCGAGTATCGTGCGCCACGCAATTGGTTTGGTGGAATTGATTTGAACTATTATGATTACTCATATATCGATATGGCTCCGAATCGCCGTATGGACGTTGCAAATTTTGGTCGCAACACAATCGAAGAACGAGCTGAAATGCTCAGACAGGAAAAATTCGAACCCGGATTTGTACTCAACGCCAATATTGGACAATGGCGCACGATTAATCGCAAGTATTCGCTCGGCGTGATGTTGTCAATCAATAATATCTTGAACAATCAAAATTTAAAAAGCGGTGGATTCGAGCAAGCTCGCTTGTTGAGAGAAGGAACAGTGAGTGCCCCGATAAAATACCATCCATTTCCGTCCAAATATTTTTACATGACCGGCACGTCATATTTCTTAAATGTATTTTTTAGATTTTAATAATATGGTAGGGGCAAGGGCAAGACTGCCCCTACGGCAACAAAAAAACGTGTACGGGCGGGTTTCACGTCCGCCACACAACAACATAAAAAACAAAACATTATGAAACTCCTAAAAACATTCTGCTTGCTCGCAATCGTGGCGATAACATTCAATGCTTGTTTCAAATTCGACGATCCTCCAAAACAAGAGCCTGTAACATTTCCACCCGAAAAAATTATCTCTATTGATTCTCTGAAATCTTTTCATAGAGGGCAACCGGTCCATTTCACAGACAGTATCATGATTTCGGGACGAGTAATCAGTAGCGACCGATCCGGAAATCTGTATCGCGAATTTTTTATTCAAGATGAAACCGGAGGACTCAAAATCAAAGTTGCACGATCCGGCTTGTATAATTTTTACAGATTGGGGCAAACCATTTATATAAACTGTAGAGGGTTGACACTTGGCAACTATGCAGGAACACTGGAATTAGGCTGGCGATCTGTGGATCCGAGATACGAAACCGGATTTATTGAAGGGCAATGGTTGATTAATCAACATATTTTCCAAGGTCCTCAAGGTGATCCGCTTGAACCGAGAACTGTAACACTCCAACAGCTCAATAGAAGCATGATCGGAACGTTAGTCAGAATTGAAAATCTAACGTTTTCACATACCGATCGTTCGCCTACAGGTGTGAATATTCCTACTTGGGCTTTTCCTTTTCCTCCGGACGGGGCAGCGCCTGTAACACTGAGTCAAGTTTTTACCAACGGTAGCAATTCAATCATTGTTAGAACAAGCGGCTATGCACGATTCGCAGGTACTGATATGCCTACTGAACCTGTGAATATGGTCGGAATTTTAACGATTTTCAATACAACCTATCAGTTAGTTTTACGAGATTTGAATGACGTGGAAGTTAGGGATTAAAACAAACTATGAAAATCCTACTCATCGTCCCTGGTTCGGGCGACACGTTTTATTGTGGTAACTGTTTTCGCGATAATCTCTATGCGCAGGCCTTGCGTAATGCAGGACATGATGTTACGATTATGCCGTTGTATCTTCCATTAACCGATAAATCGTGGCATTCGAGCACACCATTGTTTTTTCCGGCAACCTCTTATTATGTCGCACAAAAGTTTTTCCGAAAAGGGAAAATGCCCCGCTTTTTTGAAACTATGTTGAATTCTTCGTTTGCTTTGCGAATGGCATCGCATTTTTCGGGAACAACTTCCGCCAAAGGCATGGAGCAAATGACGCTTTCCATGATCAAAGGGGATGACAAAAATTTTGAAAAACAAACCCAAAAAATTATCCATTGGTTCGAACATCAGGATCGACCAGATATTATTCATCTCTCAACCTCAATGTTAATCGGCATTGCAAAAGCGATAAAAAATAAAATTAATATTCCAATTGTTTGTTCGTTGCAAGATGAAGAAATTTGGTTGGATAGTCTTGAAAAACAGGAAGCTCGCGAAGCATGGGATGCCATCGGACAAAATGTAGTATACATCGACCGATTTGTAGCATCAAGCGAATTTTATAAATCCGTTTCTTTTGAGAAAATTCCTGCAATTAAAGAGATTGATGTTGTTTTTCCCGGTGTGAATATTGAAACCTACCAATCGTCGGATTATCCGAAAGACCCTACGATTGGCTTTTACTATCGCATGAATTATGAAAACGGATTGGATATTTTGGCGCAAGCCTTTGTAAATTTGAAAAAAGAAAACTCAATTTCAAATTTGAAGTTGAAAATCGGTGGCGGATACACGCGAGAAAACAAGAAATTTGTCAATCATATTCGAACGATTTTACAGCCGTATAGGAATGATGTGATTTGCTCGGAGCAGTATGCTTTGGCTGAACATTCTGTTTTCTATAAAGATATTTCCCTAATTTGCGCTCCTCTGCGATTTAATGAAGCATTTGGATTGTATTTGAGCGAAGCGTTTGCTGCCGGAAGACCTGCCGTTGTGCCGAATACAGGTTCTTTTAGCGAAATCGTAGGAAACGCAGGGTTGCTATATTCACCAAATAACAGTGAACAGTTGACAGAAGCGTTAAGAAGAATGTTGACAAATCCTTCTATTTATGAACAGTGTAAGGCAAATGCACGACACTTATCTTGTGAAAAATACAGCGATAAAGTTACATCGGAAAAATTGGTGAAGATTTATTTCGATTTGTTGTAATTTTTTTTTTGGCACGGTTTTTGTATGTACATTAACCAAAACAAAAAAAAACAATTCATGAAAAAAAAATTAACAATTCTAACTGCAGTCGCAATGATGATTGCTGTTGTATCCTGCAAAGAAAAAGACAAAAATGTTCCTGTTATTGATGTAACATTGAATGAAATCACCGCTACGATGACGATTGGTGATACGCTAACACTAACGGCAACCGTGTTGCCCGAAAAGGCCACCAATAAAGCCATAACTTGGACAAGTACCGATACAGCTGTGGCAACAGTTACAAACGGCCAAGTTATTGCCAAAGGCGTAGGTACAACAGACATTATGGTTACAACAGAGGATGGCAACAAAACCGCAACGTGTAACATAACTGTAAATCCGATTTCCGTTACGTCTGTTTTGCTCAATCCAACTACAGCCACACTGTTTGTAGGCGATATGCTAACACTTACGGAAACCGTTTTACCAACCAACGCCACCAATCAAGTTGTAACATGGTCGAGTAGCAACACTAATGTTGCCACCGTTGCTGATGGCGTAGTAACAACACTATCAGTTGGTACGGTAACTATTACCGTAACCACACAAGACGGCAACAAAACCGCAACGTGTAACATAACTGTAAATCCGATTTCTGTTACATCTGTTTCGCTCAACCCAACCACTGCCGCACTGTTTACAGGCGATACGATAAAACTCATAGAAACTATTTTACCAACCAACGCCACCAACCAAGTTGTAACATGGTCGAGTAATAACACCAATGTTGCCACCGTTGTTAATGGTGTAGTAAGAGCAATATCTGTTGGCACAGCAATCATTACCGTAACCACACAAGATGGCAACAAAACCGCAACTTGTAATATAACAGTTACAGAGCGCCCGCCCCTTGTTATTCCTACGTGTAACACTCTCCAACCGGGCTGGGGAAGTAATCTTGGCATAGTGTCTTTTGCTTCAAGCACACAACACACGATTTCCGGTAACGGTATTACTCAAATTTGGTCTGATGCCGTGCAATCTACCAATTGTAACAAAACAAGTTTTGCAGATGCTCTACCAAATAATTACCATGCTGATTGCCGTTCTAATCCGGGGCAAAAAGGCGATTTCTTTTCGTGGTGTGCAGTAGTGCGTTACCAGCATACGCTTTGTCCAGCTCCTTGGCGTGTTCCCACACAACAGGATTTTATGGATTTGGATATTGCTTTGGGTGGTGATGGATACGGATCTAATGACCCAATCCTTCGTAATAAATATCTTAGCGATTGGGGCGGCACCTATGGAGGCATGTGCATTTCGAGCGATTGGCTAGACGGTCAGGGCTCGGCGGCGTACTATTGGTCGCAGTCAGTGGATGATATTAATGATATGACATGGACGTTGTACTTCAATTCAAATGGCGACTCCACCCCGCAGTATCCCATTAGTAAAACCTTTGGAGTCACCTTACGTTGCGTTCGTTAGTCCATAATTTTCGGTCTTAAATAAAAAAAACGGAACGTATGCGTTCCGTTTTTTTTATTATTTCATGTTATGATACACATTGGTGACGTCTTCATCTTCCTCGATTTTTGCGAGCATTTTTTCGATTTCGGCGTGTTGTTCGGGTGTCACTTCTTTGGTGTCGGTCGGGATGCGATCGAAACCTCCGGAAATTAGTTCAAAATGGTGGTCTTCTATGTATTTTTGGATGTTTCCGTAGGCATCGAAAGGACAGTAAATTAGGATTTCTTTATCATCGTTTTCGAAAATATCTTCAACACCGAAATCAATCAATTCCAATTCCAATTCTTCCAAATTCAGATTGCCGGGATCTTTCACTTTGAATACACATTTGTGCTCGAACAAAAAATCCAAACTCCCTGTCGTTCCTAACGAACCGTTGAATTTATTGAAATAACTGCGAATATTGGCAACTGTTCGCATGTTGTTGTCGGTAGCCGTTTCTATCACAATAGCAATGCCGTGAGGGGCATAACCTTCGTAAACGATTTCTTTGAAATCGGCTTTATCTTTCTCAACAGCACGCTTGATAGCACGTTCCACATTCTCTTTCGGCATATTTTCCGATTTTGCTTCTTGAATCAAAGCACGCAAACGTGGGTTGGTTTCGGGGTCTATGCCGTTTTTGGCAGCCATCGTGATGTGTTTGCCGATACGTGTGAACACGCGGGCCATATTGCCCCAGCGTTTGAATTTAGTGGCTTTGCGGTATTCGAATGCTCTTCCCATGTGAACTAAGAGTTTTAGAGTTAGAACTAAGAGTTATTTTAATTGGTGCGAGGTAACGGGGTGCGGGGTACGAGGTGTGGCTTCGACTCCGCTCAGCCACCGACTTGCTTAGATACCGGTCGTTGAGCGGAGTCGAAACGACCTCGTACCTTTATTTTCTTTTTTGTCGTTGCATTTCCTGTTGTTTTTTCGACATCTCTTCAAGACGTTGTTGCCACTTGGATTTGGTAACCGGTTTTTTACGATGTTCGGCAATCATGCGATGGATTTTTTCTTCGTTAATCATCTTGCTTGTTACCCAAGTAATCAGAAATGTCATACACGTTGAAACGAAATAATAGTAGTTCAAAGCCGATGAAAAACTATTCAAAAATCCTAACAGCATAATCGGCATGAAATACATCATCATTTTCATTCCGGGCATGGCTGATGCCGATGAATTTTGTCGCATGGTCATTCGTGTATAAAACACGTTCGAAACCGCCATCATAAGCGCAAACAAACTGACGTGAGCGCCATAGAAAGGAATTTTAAACGGCAAGTAAAAAATGGAGTCGTAACTCGATAAATCATCTGCCCAAAGAAACGATTCTTGACGCAATTCGATGCTGCTTGGGAAAAAACGGAACATAGCAATCAGAATCGGAAATTGGATCAACATCGGAATACAGCCTGCTAATTGGTTAATCCCCGCTTTTTTGTAAAGTGCCATCATAGCTCGCTGTTTTTCCATCGCTTGATCGGGCTTTGGAAATTTTTTGGCAAGCTCGTCCACTTCTGGTTTTATAACACGCATTTTGGCCGATGAAACGTAGGATTTCAGCGTGAGCGGCGATAAAACAATTTTGAGCAAAATTGTTAAAATAAGAATGATAATACCGTAGTTAAGATTGAATCTTTGCAGAAAATCAAACGTTGGAATAACGGCAAAACGGTTGACCCAATGCATCAAAAAGAAACCCCATCCGAGTGGAATCAAACGTTCCAAATCCATTTTGTAAGACGTTAGCGTGGAGTATCTGTTGGGGCCCAAATACAACGACATATCAATGCTGTAAATTTCTTCGGACTTGTAAGGCAGGCCAATCAAGGCATTCATCGTTTTAACATAATTGCTTCTATCGCGATTCGGATCAACAAAATTCGCTAAATCGGCATTCACAATTGCATCGTCTTTCATAATCAACACCGACGAAAAGAACTGGTGTTTGAACGCCACCCAACGCACCGGCGTGTTGATTTCTTCTCTATCATCACGAGTATCTCTAAGGCGATCAACTTTGGCATTGTTAGGTTTGAAATAAATTGCCGTGTTCGGATCTTCTAAATTCGGCGCTTTTTCGTTTCGCGGCAAATCAGCCCTCCAATGTAAATCAATAAAATTTGCTCTGTTCGTGATGATGTCGTTCATACCAACGAAATTCATCTGAAAATCGATCATATAATCGTTTCCTTTGAATCCATAAACAAATTCGATATATCGTGATTTATCTAAGGTTTGGCCATCGTCTGCATACAATCGCATGGCGATTTGCGCAGTTTCATTTCCGGTGATTTTAGTGCCGTTTGGTGCACTTGAACTAATTTCAAAATAATAGTCTTTACTATTGATCAAACGGTTATTCACAAAAAACGAAATATAAAAATCGTGCCAGTTTTGGTCAAACAGTGTAATGTTAAAGTCTCTTGTCCATACCAAATAATCTTTCAGTGTAACACGTTCGGGCATTCCGCCGAGATTTTTGAAGTTAGCTACAAATACATCTGTTTCAAGTGTTATGGTTTGAATTTCACCGTGCGAACTGTTTGAAAAAATGTTGTTTTCGTCCTTTACGGGAACAGACTTTTGCGTTTGTTGAGACGCATGGTCATGTTTCTCTGCAAGAGCGTCACCGTTTTCTGCAGCCAGCCGTGCCAACGAATCTTGTCGCAAAGCTGCTTCAATTCGTCGTTCTTGTTCTTCGCGAGCCATCTGTTCGCGTTGTTCCGCACTTGGTGAAGCCCACCAACTGTATCCGACAATCAGTGCGAAAATGAGAATCAGACCTGTAATTGTGTTTCTATCCATAATTTGTGTATTTTCAAAGGATGCAAAGATACGAAAAAAAATGCAAATAAAGTACTTTTTGAAATTATTTTTTTGAACACTTAAATCCATAAAAAAAGAAGGTGCGAAATTTCGCACCTTCTTAACGATTACCGTGTTACAATAATTTGCTCCCGAACTAATTCTCCTCCACCTTCTACATGCAGGTAGTACGTGCCGGGGGACAACGAATACGTGTTAAATTTTATCGGACGAGGTTTGCCATCGCGGTGGCGATGTCTGAAACGATTTTGCCTTGGGGCGTTGCCGAGATTATCAAGAAGTTTGACGGTATACTCTACCGGATTATCGGTGTCTGGAAGTTGTTCAAATTCTATGGTGAGTTCACTGTTGACGGGATTGGGAGAATATACAATAACTATCTTTCCACAAGTTTTAGGATAGTATGCAATAATTGCCGGATCACTCCAACCACATTGATTTTTTAACTGAACCTCAATACGTGCCATACCATTAGAAACGGCGTTTATTTTTAAATTACGCGATATTCCACTAATCATATCTGGATTAAATATCTCTAATAAGGTTGTCGTGATAGGAGATACTTCTGCAGGCCTAACATTTCTCCACAGCCCTTGCAAAATTCCGAATCCATTGTTGGAATACGGGACTTCATTATTATAAGTGATTGTATCGTAGAATACACACCAGTCTAATGATCCGTAAGGCATAGAATCTAAGTTATGCACTGAACTTATCAGGTCGGCATCCGGTGGATACCCTACATGTACTGTTTTCGAGGGTAGCGTTACTTCACAACCGTTGTTGTAAACAGTTGCCATCATCGAACATTCATGACATCCTTCTTCTATGTCAGGATTTGGCGTTACCATCAGAGGTCGTGGTCCACTACCGGGCGGAAAGGTAACTCGTAAAAAGCAAGCATCGTCGTATGTCCAGTCCACATAGGCTGATGGCGGTAAGTTTTCAACCTTATACGTTACTATTCCGAAATGATTCATAGACAACTCATCAGGACCGGAAATAGCAAGTGAAGCGGCTTTAATCGGTTTGCTAATCGAAGTTTTACTGTACGTAGCTGTGAGTGTTCCGGTTTGTCCGGAAAAACTCGTAGCCATGACGGTTACCGGATTTGCATTAGTGTCTATGATAGTAAAAGCATCGTCAGGCTCTACGCTCCAAGTAACCGAACAACCGTCAGGAACATACACCATATAGGTTTCGGAGCAAATGATGGAGTCAGAGCCGAAAATTATTTGCCCGCTCGCAGCCAAAACAGCTGCATGGGCATCAACCAAACCATGCCCCACTTCTTGGTGCCATGTACCGTTGCGACGTCCGGGGGTTGTTGCATAATCGTATCCGTCGACTTTTTGAGCCGTACGTTCAATTATATCCCTTACTTCATTCCATTTTAGTGTAGGATTAACCGATAAAATAAGGGCTGCTACGCCGGAAACGATAGGAGTCGCAAAACTTGTACCATTGATGTACAGAGATGAATCTGTATATACAAAGTTACCAGTCTGGTGTCCTCCTAGATGAAACCATGTGGTATATATACTATCGCCCGGTGCTACAACATTTAAAGCACTTCCATAGTTCGAATAATTAGAACGTCTATCATTTTTATTAATAGCGCCAACGGCTATTACACCTTTATGTGAAGCTGGATAACGAACTGTAGACTCTCTATAATTACCTGAAGCAGCAACAATCAACACATTGTTTGCGATGGCATCGTCGATGGCATCGTTAATAGCATGTGAATCCCATATAGTCAAACTCATGTTAATTATTCTTGCACCCGAATCTACTGCATAAATGATCGCTTCAGCCAAAAATGCACCACCTAAACCATCCACACTTATAGGGATCATTGTAACACCGGAGGACGAGCCGTTACCTCCGGAAATACCAGCTACCCACTTGGAATTATTGGTTTTTGCTCCAATTACTCCTGCCACTAGTGTTCCATGCTGATCTGTTGGCTTTGTAGTATTGGTGTTACTGTGAAAACACCAGCCTTTCGATTCATCAATATTTTTATAACCGTCGTTGCCATAACCAATATCGTCGTGTTCCCAATCTACACCCGAATCAATAACACCAACAATAACATCCGAGCTCCCCATAGTGATGCTCCAAGCGGAAAACACATTTACTCGATCCAGATACCACTGATTACCTATGTAAGTATCGTTTGGCATGCCACAGAATTCTACGAAGGTATTGTATTCAACAACTTCAAATTTACCGGTCAGGTCGAGCATGGATACATAGTCTTCGATGTCAATACCATGTGGCACAGAAATATTCATGTATCCTAACCGATTAGAGCTAATCACATTTAAATTCAGTTCTCCAATACTCACTCCGGACATTAATTTGACTGTTATTACGTTTGGGTCCGCAACATAGCGTTTTCCGCTACCTATAATGAAAATAGAATCGTTTACCCTTTCAAATTGACCTATTCTTTGCCTTTGTTGAGCCAAGCCAAATTGACACAAACACAGCATAAAAACTATTATACATGTAAGTTTTTTCATGGCTGACCTCCTTCCTATCCCCACGTGACGTTAACATTAAGCGGCTTATTTGGAAGTTTTGGGTAAATTCTCCAATAAAATATTGAAGAGAGTACCGGCCAGCTAATGATACCTTCTATCTCATCTATCCATAGATTTAACTCCAATGTTTCCGGTTTATTAATGAGATTCTGTACGACAAGATAATAAGCTGAAGCAGGTACCAAGCAATGACCAACAATAAGTGTATATGACTCGAAGTCTATCGTGGGTAGCAGTTCGGGTACACAAGAATGCTTATAAATACTTCTAAATTCATCCATACTGTTAATTATTACATGAGTATCTTGGGCTACCTGAAAGCAATTACTAAGCGAGGTTACTAAGAACGTATCATACCCGCGTATCCACGCCGTCTCAAAGAAGTCCATTAGCTCCTCACTTGGTTGTATGGGCTCAACGATTCCTAATTCTAACTCTTTTGATGCCTCTTGGTTAATAATTACGGATTTTGTCGAATTTCCTGAAGTGATGTTTACTGTTGCATTTCGTGTTATGGGTAGTGGATTTTTGGAAACATTTATGGTGAGTATGTCACCGTTTGTTCCTGTTGCGTTGTTTAAGGTACACCAAGCATGGTTGGCAGCATTTTCCACAATGGCGAACCATTCGCCGTTACTGTGCACTGCAACAGAATATGTTCCGGACTCTGCTGTTGTAACTACGAAAGTTTCGCTAAGGGTTAAGTTGTTCGGTTTGTCTTTGCAAGAGGTTAATCCTCCAATAGAAATCATCAAAACTGCGATGATTTTGAATGTTGCTTTTTTCATGGTATTTGGTTTTTAAAATTAATCTTGATTTGATTTTTAGTTTTGCCCCTGCCCAAAAAGAAAATAGGCAAGAGCTAACATTCATCGCCACCTGTGAGAATATAGGCTTTATTGCCAATGTACGGCGAAAAAAAAGATTTTAAAAAGAAAAAAACAATCATTTCTGTAATAGCAATTTGCAAAGTTAAGTAAAAAAAATGAATAATGAAAGCCCTTAACAGAAAAAATGAAGATAAGGGTTTAAAAATGTTGGCTTTACAGCTGGCGCGGACGTCCACCCCAGCGGATATTTTTTTCATAATCTAAATTTTATCTGTTAACTGTACTGCCTATAAAATCCGGGGTCGTTGCTACAAATTTCCCTGTTTCGTAAAAATATTGAGACATTCGCAACGCATTGCCCATTGATTTTTTATCCGCTGAAAGCATGAACCATTTAGGCATAAATGTATCTTGTTTAATAAACTGTGTTTTCGTTTCTTGTATTACAGCAAATAAGTCGGATAAATCATTTTCATCTTTAACCTTAACATAAAAATACTGACTCCACGACACGATATTTGTAAAGTTGGGCATACCATATTCTTCATGCCCTAAAGTAATATTTGCATAGGTAACGATAGGAGATTTCTCCAGCGTTCGAATGATCTCCTTTAACTGTTTGCATGTTTTTTGTTCTTTGGTGTTTACGAATATTAGATGGCTATCGTGTTCATACATTTGTAATCTTGCGTGATACCAAATGTCACTCGCATTCACAGGCTTGAATAAACCTGTTTGATTAATATAATTCACTATTTCGACATCATTTGCTCGTGACACAAAACCAACAAGCAACCAATCCTTAAGAAAAGGCTCGTCCAAGGATAGTTGGTCAACGTAAAACTTCTTTTCGTCGTCATAATAATAGTATAACTCATCCTCACAGTCAAGCTCTGGTAGAGGGTTCTCAGCAGCTTCTTGATTAATAATCACAAATCTTGTCACCCCTCCCGAAGTGATTTTTGCTGTTGCGCTTCTTGTTGCAAAAAATGGATTTTTGACAATGTTTATAGTTATAGCACCGTTTCCGGTTCCTGTGCTGTTGTCTAATGTACACCAGTCCGCATTTTCGGCGTTTTCTACAACGGCAAACCAGTTTTCATTACTTTCAACTGTAATAGAATACTTACCACCTTCACTTGCTATTGCTATCGGAGTTTCGTCAACTGTTAAAATGTTGTCCGGTTTATCTTTGCAGGAAACCACTCCTCCTGCTAAAATCACCAATAGTGCAATGATTTTGAATATTGTTTTTTTCATAATATTTGGTTTTTGGTTAATATTTGATTTTGGTTTAAGCTCCTGCCAAAAATAGAAAACAGGCAAGAGCTAATATTCATCGCCACCTGTGAGAAGATAAGCCCTATCGCCGGAGTACAGCGAAAAAAATGATTTAAAAAATGAAATAGCAATCATTTCTGTCATAACAATTCGCAAAAATAAGAAAAAAAAATGAATAATGCAAGCCTTTAACAGAAAAATGAAAATAAAGAGTTGAAAATGTTGATCTTTCTTCTATTTTCGAGCCATTACAATTCCTTCATGGGATCCCAAAATACAACTTTCCATTTTTGTATTTTATCGTTTTTTATAACAACGCCTTCTGCCTCTAAGAGTTGCTGCTGGGTGTCAAAAGCACCTTTCGCAGACAGAACACCTTGACTGTTAACCACACGATGCGCAGGAATATTCGTGTTAGAAGGGCAATGGCTCATCACCTTGCCAACCATTCTTGAAAAGTTTGAAAAACCGATAGCCTTGGCGATTGCCCCATAACTTGTAGCACGTCCGGCAGGAATCAGGCACACGATATCGTATATGGCTTGTTGGAAGGCTTGTTTTTCGCAGTTTTCCATGTTTGCAAAAAACTACTTAACTTTATATGCCATCAACGCATCCCCATGCCGAACATACAACACCCCTTGATAAATCACAGGATGCGCCCAATGTTGGGCGGTTCCCAAAGTGATTGGAAATTGACTGATGAGGTCGAATTTCTCAGGTGTGGCTCTTACCAAAGCCATATTGCCGGTTTCGGTATAACAATACAACATGTTATCGCCGTCTGCAATCACTACTCCAACGCCAATCGTATTATCTTTCCACTGAACTTTGCCTGTGTTCCAATCCACACAATGCCAAAATCGGCCACTTCGGTCGTCTCCGCCCATATACGCATAGTTTCCGACTTTCACAATACCGCCGTGTTTGGATTTTATATCGTCATTTTCCCAAACTTTTTCAATCGAACGTCCGCCGTTTGTCAGGCGAAGCATTACCGAACCTCTTTCGTAGCCGTTGATAATAAGCACCATATCTTTGCCGTCGTAAACAGGTGTATTAGGATTGATACCGCGTTGACTTTCAAATTTCCGCGACCAAAGCAGTTTTCCGGTTGCAGCTTCAAGTCCAACGATGTTTCTTTCCATGGTGGTTACAATCAGCGGAACCTCTTGATTGCCGATATAAAGCGGAGAACAATAGGACGAAAGATCGCCTTTGCCCTCAGAGGACCAAATCAGCGAGCCATTATTTTTGTTTAACGCTACAATATTATGTTTTTTTCCTCCAACAGTGAGAATAACTTTATCATCAATAATAAGTGGGGATTCAGTTACACCCCAGCGGATGTTCTTGCCTCCAAAATCAGTTACAAGATTTTTTCTCCAAATAACGTTCAGCGTATTTTGATCCATACAAATTAAATCTCCAATTCCGCTATGGATATAGATTTTTCCGTTATTAATGGTAGGTGTTCCACGCGAGCCGTTATAGTTTTGGCTCCACTCTTTGCCGTACTCCTTTTTGTGCAACAACTTGCCATTTAAATCAAAAATGTAGAGATAGCCGATCTCTCCGGTCATACCGGTAACATAAATCTTGTTTGCATCAATAGCCACGGATGAGTGTCCTTCGTTCAATCCTTCAAAATGCCAAAGCAATTCAGGACCGTTGGTTGGCCACGATTTTAACAAACCTTTTTCATCGTAAATTCCGGTGCGGTCGTTTCTCCACTGAATTGTAGGGTTTTGTGCCGACAACGAAAACGCAGCACACATCAGAACTAAAAAAAATGTTGGTTTCATGTTATTTTGGTTTTTAGTTAATTAATAATCTAATTTTTACATTTAACTTATGTTTGCAAATATACGAAAAATTATTGAAATTACCAAAAAAATCGTATATTTGCAAAAAAATAACCAAATTGAAATATGAAAAAAACAGATGTAAAACGATGCGATTGGAGCGAAAGCGATCCGCTTTATATCCAATATCACGATGAAGAATGGGGAAAATTCGTAGACGACGATAAAACAATGTTCGAATTTTTGGTGTTGGAAGGTGCACAGGCAGGATTGAGTTGGATTACGATTTTACGAAGACGAGAAAATTATCGTAAAGCCTTTTGTAATTTCGATGTGAAAAAAGTTGCTAAACTTACGGGAAAAGATGTGGAACGATTGATGCAAGACGAAGGTATCATCCGCAATCGGTTAAAGATCGAATCAACGATTACAAATGCCCACCATTTTATCGAAATTCAAAACGAATTCGGCAGTTTTTGCAACTATCTCACGAGTTTTCTGCCAAAAGGAAAACCGATTGTCAATCATTGGAAAACATTGAGCGAAATTCCGGCTTCAACACCGTTGTCCGACGCTATTAGCAAAGACATGAAAAAACGAGGCTTCAAGTTTTTCGGCACAACGATTTGTTATGCGCACTTACAGGCAGTAGGTTATGTGAACGACCATTTGGATGGATGTTCGTTTAAGCACCGAAATTAAAGTAGCCCCGAGCGGATTCGAACCGCTATCGTCAGAACCGGAATCTGAAATTCTATCCATTGAACTACGGGACCAAAAGAATTTGCAAAGATACGAAAAATAGTTCATAAAGTTTATAAAGTTCTTAAAGTTTATAAAATTTCTTTGTTTATTTCAAAAAAAATCGTACATTTGCAGGTCAAATAAATTGGAAAAATATACGAACAATAAAAATACTTTACAAACTTTAAGAACTTTATAAACTTTACAAACTAAATTATTATGACTGAAATTATCAAAAAATCACTCAGAGATTCCGCATTTGCACGCTGGATTGCTCTTCTTCTTATCTCTGCAACCATGTTCTTTGCCTACATGTTTGTGGATGTTTTAGCACCAATAGCCAATGTGCTTGAAATAGATTTTGGCTGGTCGCCCGATGCATTCGGCACGGTTGCCGGTTCGGAATTTATCTTGAATGTTTTGGGATTCCTGATTATTGCAGGGATTATTTTAGATAGAATAGGTGTTCGAAATTCGGCAGTATTGGCGGGAAGTTTGATGTTGATTGGTTCGGCAATTAAATTTTATGGTGTGTCGGCTTATTTTTCTCCCGAATCAAGCCTTTATCAGGCGTTTGACGGATTCAGTTTGTTTGGACTTATTAATCCGCTCCCGGCTTCTGCTGTGATGGCTTGTATTGGGTTTATGATTTTCGGTTGTGGTGTTGAAATGTCGGGAATCACTGTATCGAAGGCGATTGTAAAATGGTTTAAAGGAAAAGAATTAGCGTTGGCCATGGGTTTGGAGATGTCGATTGCACGTTTGGGTGTGGCAACCGTATTTATTATGTCGCCGAAATGGGCTGCTGCCGGTGGTGTTTCCAATTCCGTTGGAATTGGTGCGTTGTTGCTTTGTATTGGATTTTTAACGTTTTGTTGCTATTACCTTATGGACTTGAGACTTGATCGCCAAGAAAAAACAGTCGAAACCAAAGAAGATGAATTTAAATTCTCAGATTTAAAACAAATTTTCACATCAAAAGCATTTTTAATTACAGCCGGATTGTGCGTTTTGTTTTATGCGTCTATCTTTCCATTCCAAAAATTTGCCGTAGGCATGTTGGATAGCCGATTGGTTGATCCGCCTATGCTTCCCAACCAACTTTTTGCGTTGTTCCCGATTGGTGCAATGATTTTAACTCCATTTTTGGGATTTTTCTTGGATTTCAGAGGAAAAGGAGCAACGATGTTGATCGGAGGAGCATTGTTGATGATGATTTGCCACACGGTGTTTGCACTCACGCCTGATGCGATGTTTACGTTCCCGATAGCGTTATCAGCGATTATTTTATTAGGAATTTCGTTCTCGTTGGTGCCGGCTTCGCTTTGGCCTTCTGTTCCGAAATTGATTGATGAAAAAGTGTTGGGCTCTGCTTATGCCACTATTTTTTGGATTCAAAACATCGGGTTATTGTTCGTTCCGATATTGATTGGAAATGTGTTAAGAGCAACCAACAAAGGTGTTGATATTGCTGCCGGTGATACTTACAACTACACTTACGTGATGTTGATTTTCGCAAGTTTTGGTCTGTTGGCGTTACTGCTTGGTATTTGGCTCAAAGCCGAAGACAAGAAAAAAGGTTATGGTCTCGAACTTCCAAACAAAAAGAGATAATTAGGCATCACCGATGCAAAATTTTGTTGCCATATTAGCTGCCGGAAAAGGCTCTCGAATGGGACTTTCTCAGCCGAAACAATTTGAAATGCTGAATGGTAAAACTATTCTCGAGCACAGCGTAGATACCTTTGAAAAACATCCAAACATTCATGGTATCTACGTTGTCGTTCACAGAGATTTTATCGACAACACAAGACGATTGCTAAACATCAGAAATCGCCCCAAAATAATAGAAATCATTGCAGGAGGCGAAGAACGCACCGATTCCAGTTACGCCGCAATTTCTGCCATTGAAAGCCACGTAGGGGAAACCCCTCGCGGTCGCCCAATGACGGATTGCAACCTGTTAATCCACGACGCCGCCCGCCCATTCATAACCCATAAAATCATCACCCGAACCATAGACGCATTAAAAAATCATTCCGCTGTAAGCGTTGCCATTCCCGCAACAGACACGATTTACATTTGCGATAACGAAAACAAAATCGAGTCATCACCCAAACGCGATCGCGTGTATCTCGCGCAAACCCCGCAAGCCGCAAGATTGTCGATTTTCAAACAAGCGTTTGAATTGACACGGAAAAATCCACAACATATCGCAACCGATGATGCTAATGTAATCTTGAATTATTTTCCGGAGGTGAAAATCCACATTGTTTTGGGCGATATTATCAATCGGAAAATCACGTTTAAGGAAGATTTGAAAGAAAGGTAAAAGGTCAAGGGTAAAAGGCTTTCCGTTTACCCTTGACCTTTTACCTTTAACCAAATAGCAACAAATAACCAAATCAACAAATAAGCAATAAACCAACACCATGAAAACCGCAATATTAGGCGCAGGAACTTTTGGAACAGCCCTCGCCAACGCAATCAACTCCGAATCGGAGGTGATAGTTTATACGATTGAAGCAGATGTAGTTGAGGATATCAATACCAATCGAAAAAATTCCAAATATTTTCCGAATAAAAAACTGCCGAAACACATTAAAGCCACAACGAATTTCGCAGATATTGCAGATGCGGAATTGGTTTTTATTGCTATTCCTTCGTCGGCGATTAAAGATTCTTTCGAAAAATATAAATTTAAAGACGGCACAATTTTGGTGAATGGAGCCAAAGGGTTTGCGTATGATGATGTTTTGATTAGCACTTATATTTCGACAAAACTTCCTAATTGTCGTGTGTGTTCGATGAAGGGGCCATCGTTTGCAGGCGAAATGATTTTTGAAATTCCAACGGCATTCACATTGGCTTGTGAATCGTCGGAAATTTATGATACCATTCGTTCTGTGTTGTGCGATGATTTGATTGTAACGGAATATTTTTCCGACATCAACAGTGTGGAATATTTGAGTTTATTCAAAAATGTATACGCCATTGTCATGGGAATTACAGACGCATATTACAATTCGCCAAACGTCCGTTTCTTAGTGTTTACAAAGATTCTGAATGAAATTAAATTGTTGATGAAATACTTTGATGTTAATCCCGAAACCTTGTTCAAATACTGCGGAATCGGCGATTTAAGTTTAACGGCATTGAATGATTTGAGTCGAAACCGAACGCTTGGATTGCTCATCGGCAAAGGATTTTTCGATACTTCAATTTCAAATAATGTTACACTTGAAGGTATTCGTGCATTAGATAAGATCTTATCGAATATTCCTGAAACTAATCATGCAGAATACCCGATAATTCATCAATTGCAACGACTTTTGCAGAATAAAACTTCGGTGAAATCATTTATTAACAGGATTATTTTTACGAACTAAGAGTTAAGAACTAAGAATGAAGCGAAGCAACTCATAACTCTTAGTTCTTAACTCATAACTCAAAAAAAATCGTATCTTTGCAGAAAATTGTCACATTTTTTTACTCTTTTTGTGACAAAAAGCCAATAAAACAATGAAATTAAGCGCTGAAAAACAAATATTTGCAAAAATAAAAAAAGCGAATAAGGGGTCGCTATTTTTTAGCAACGATTTTTCCACTTTCGACAAGCCGGATGCAATACATCAAGCGTACAGCATTTGGTAAAATCGGGAGGCTTTTGGAAAAAGACTACAAAAATATGATAGGCAGTATGGTTTATGGCAAGAAATTATCGTTTGACGAATTGATAGAAAAGATTGCTGATGTGCAGAAAATTATTAATAACAGAAGTTAAAACTATTTTGAAAGAAAAATGACTTTTTATACAGTAACTGCAAGATCTGTCTTTTTTTTCATAGAAAAAACAGCTAAAAGAAAGGAAAACGGCTAATTTGAACGTATTAATTCCTTAATTTTCTCTAACTCTCCTTTGAAAAATTTCCTATCATAATATGCCAAAGGTTTTACTCCGCCGATAACATTCAAATGTTTGGTTACAAAACGTGTTTTGCCTTCAAAACCAGATTTAAATAAATCCTCGTTTTCTTCGATAAATTCCAAAACCCCGATTACAGCTTCTTTGTGTCGCCCTAATTTGTAAGTCCCAAGTGTTCGGGTTGGAAAATCCAATTGCCTAAAAAGAATTTTTGTCAAATCGTATTTTTTATTTTCCTCTCTTGTTTCATCAACCGACAAATGAACAGCCCACCACAAACTGGCAAGTGCGTGGCGTAATAAACTGCTTTGAGCAGACGAATTCAAAAACCAATGTTCCAAAATATAGTCCTTATTGCCTTTTTCTTCGTTTTTATAAACAGCATCCCAACGCTTCTGCATATACGAATACAAATCAACGTGAGAAAGATAAGTCCACAACCTTTCGTCTGATGCTTGAATCAGTTCCAAATTTTTAAATGCTTCATAGATTCTTACCGCAGTTTCAAAATCGTTGTCGGGATTGAGTTGACTTGCTAAGTTGGTTGTATTTTCAATATTAGGCAACGTTGCCACTTCCTCTTTGTTATAACCAATAAATTCAGAGCCTTTATAAAACTCAATATTGATGTTTTCTTTGAGTTTTGACACTTGTTTTTCTAAAAAAATTAATTGCTTTGCCATAATTATTATTCTGTTGAAAATTCTGAAATACTATTTAAGCCGACTATTAATCTTTCAAAAGGATTTCCCAATAATAGTTGTGCTATCTCCGGAATACTTTCTTTTTCGTCAATAGATAGTGTTTTGAATTCCGGTTCATTTTCCAAACGATATTTAATTACCTCTGCCCATTTGTAATTCTTATGCTCTTCAAAATTGTATAGCGCAATTAAAAGTGCGTTTAATACGATAGATGAGTGGAAAATCGGAACAAATTTTTCTTCCTGTGAAATAGAATTACTACAATATAGATTGTATGATTCCGACGGTAATTGAACTTCGATTCTATTTTTCTTCAAGTCGATGATTGTAAAAGTTTCGCTTTCATTTTCTACAATTACCATAAACTCGGAAACCGCTTTCAATTTTTCGTATTGTATATCCGCATTAAAAGAAGATTCACCGAAATAAGCCAAAATATCGCCTTTGTCTATATCAAAAGTATATCCGATATAATCGGAATGAGCATTAGCATTTGAGTAATCTTCGATATCTTCGGTTGCCACCAACAAACAAGTAAACTCTACCTTTCCTTTTACTTTCTTTTTTGGAATTTCAAATACAATGTTTTCTGTTTTGCTTGTAAAAACTTGCCGAAAAACAGTATTTGTACAAGTAACCTCACATAAATATTCTGCTTTTCCGGAATTTATTAATTTCAATAAATCGTCATTATTGTGTAAAAAAGTTACTTCTATTTTGTAAAAATCTGTGTCTGGGCTACTTGTTGTTACTGGTATTGACGACTCAATCGTACTATTTATTGAATCGCCAATTCCGAGAATAGGATGTGGAAATGTAATATTATTGATATTCATATTCATATGCCTTTAATTTTATCGAATGCTTAACATTATCTGCAAATTTGATTTTGATTATGTTTTTACCTTGTTGTAAATTTACATTTTTAAGTATATTTTTTTCGATAGTGCCGGTATCACTTGAAATTATTGCGATGTCGTCTTCTTTTCCGTTGTCCGCACCAACGGAAAATTCAAGTTCGACATTCGCAATTTCCTTTGGGGAATCAACAAACAAAATATGCTCTATAATACCGGTTGTTTTTTGTGCCAACACTCTGAGTTTTACATTTACAAGAATCTTACTGATAGGAGGATTCGGAGTTGTGTCGTCTGCTCTTTTTCCTGTCGTAGCGGTATCTCCGGAATCTGTCGGATTTGCATTACCGCCCGAAGTTGTATTTTCTCCACCAACAGTCACTTTTTCTGAACCGTCTTCGGTAGGCTCAATTTCCGTTTCTTCTGGAACTTCGTTTTTGATAATTGGTGTCGCTTTGATTTTAACAGACTCTCTTTTCACTGTTGTTTGTGAACCGGTCTCCTCTTCTGTTGTTTCGCTACTACTGCTACCCGAAACATTATTTGAGCTGTTGCCTTCATAGTCGAAAATGTCATCTTTTTCCAGTAAATCTTCGGGGATTGAAAGATATTCCTCTAAACCGAGAAATGCAATTTTCTTTCCTATTTTAACTTTTGACAATTCTTCAAGCGACTCGTTAATAAATTTACTTATTTCATTTTCTGCTTTTCGAGCAATAGGACTAATATGCCCTTCCTCCTTCGGATAGTTTTCTTTTTTCCATTCATTATGAGCAGGATTTTCCATTAAACGTAACAACTCGTTTCCTTCGTCGCTTTCACAAATAAATACAGCCGAGTAGCCGTTTATCTTTTTATTTGTTTTTTTGCAAACAACCATTTTCGGCTTTCTAAAATACGATATTCTACTTTGTAATTCTTTTTCCAAATACACATAGAGTTCTACGTTACCAAGTGTTTCCAATTTTTTCTCAAAGGCTGGTGGAAATTCACTTGAAGTTCCTGCATATTTTACTGCTTTAAAATATGATTTCGGATTCCAAGTTTCTATATCATTGGGAGGGTTACCTTCACATTCCTCCTCGAAATACTCGTCTATAATTTGTTCCAATTTTGATTTTTCTATTGTAATATCATTGCCATCAATTTTAATTTGCACGATAAGTTTGTTTTGATAAATTGCTAACCAAAAATTATTCAAAACTGATTTTACCATAATTGATTCTTGATCTTCTTCCTTCCATAAACCGATAATACTAATGTCGGTTCCTGCTTTCTCTCGCTTGAAAATATCCGGAATAGAGTTTATGTCTTGAACAGGTTCACCGTCATTTGAATCATAAAATCCGTAAGCAGTTCGTTTTTCACCGGACTCGTTTTTGTGAGTGGTTAATCTTGTTGTTCCTTCAAAATATACATTACCATCGGTATCCATAGAAGAAACAATCAAAGTTTTGATAGGCGATAAAGCAAAATAAGCCCCTTTACCGAAACCGAAAGAACCGCCTGCACCTTGATTGCTTTTAGACGTAACGCCGGCAGCCCTTAAAAATGCATAAAAACGCGACTTGGTATCATTCTTATCGTATTTCATTCCGCCAGTATTGTAATCGGAAATTTTCATACAGCTTAATTCCTGTTTTTTATGAACGTTCAATTTTTCTATACGCTCTCCGTTAAGATTGTCAAGCATATCTTTAAACAATCTCTTGGCATCTACATTGTCGTGATAAAAAGTTTGGCATTGTGTTATGTGTTTTTCTATTTCAAACAAATTAGGAAAATCGCTCCTATTTATTCTAAAGGAAGAAAAAACTACTTTTACCGGTTCTCGTTCGATACTTACTGCGTCCAATGAATTTTGTATGGATTCACGCACAATCGAATAGTAAACATTTCCTTTAAATGTATTGTGAATAGGGTCATTAGGACCAATATCAATTCCACCTTCATTGCCAAAATGCCATTTGCAATTTTTCTCCTTATTCTCCATAAAATTAAAATTTAAAACCTTTGTTTCCCTTTTTATTCAATGCAAAATCATAACGATTTCTTGAGTCTTTCAATGCTCGACTGATTTCCGAAAACATCAAATCAACATCTTTTTCGGCAAAATCATAATTGTTTTTATTTGAACAATTGCCGAGCAAATTCAGCAAACTTATTATTTTTTGCACTCTTGTAGAAGCGACTTTTTCAAATCTTGCCCTTTTATCCGTATTCATATTTTGAAAACATTTATTTTACGACTGCAAAGATACACATTTTTTCAATATAAAACAAACATATTTCATATATTTTGCAAATATAGTACCTTAATTTGTTTAAAATTCTATTATTCAGCATATAACATATTTTCAAAAGTATTTCAACAAACAATGGTTAAAAAAAACTTCTATAATTTTGTCTAAATTTTACAAAATTATTCGTATCTTTGCAGCATAATTATGCTTGTTTTCTATGCAAAATAAACAAATAAATGCAGTCGATTTTTTCTGTTCCGGAGGTGGAATGAGCTACGGAATGCAGCAAGCAGGGATTAATATTCTTGCGGGTATTGACTTCGATAAAAATTGTGAAGAAACTTACAAGGCAAATATTAAAGGTGCGGAGTTTATACATGCAGATGTATTTAATTTAAAAAAATCCTATTTGCAAAAAAAAATGTCGTTGAAGAAAAATGATGATAATTTGTTGCTTATTGGTTGTAGCCCGTGCCAATATTGGAGCATTATTAATACAGATAAAGAAAAGTCCGAACAATCAAAAAATTTGCTGAAAGTATTTCATCATTTTGTAATACATTTTATGCCGGGATATGTCGTTGTTGAAAATGTGCCGGGAATTTTAAGGCGAAAAGAAGAAAGCGGATTAGAAGATTTTATCAAATGGCTTAAAAGCAAAAAATATGAAGTTCATTTTGAGATTCACGAAGTCAGTGAGTACGGAGTTCCACAACACAGAAAAAGATTTACACTTATTGCTAATCGAGTTACCGGAAAAAAAATAGAACCTAAAAAACAAGGAAAAAAATTAACGGTTAGAGATGTTTTAGGCGTAAAAAATGGATTCCCCCAAATAAAAGCCGGACACGAAGACAACACTCCTTTCATGCACACAGTTGCCGGTTTGAAAGAAATTAACCTCAAACGCCTTGCACTTACCAAGAAAGACGGAGGAACTCGTTTATCTTATGTCGATACAAATTTAGCTCCGGATTGCCATAAAAACAGAAAAAGTGGTTTCGTTGATACTTACGGTAGAATGTTTTGGGATAAGCCATCTCCAACTATTACGACAAAATTTTTCAGCATTTCCAACGGAAGGTTTGCACACCCCGAAGAAGATAGAGCGATTTCTTTGAGAGAAGGTGCCACTCTACAATCTTTTCCGCCAAATTATATCTTTAAAACAACGAGTATTGCCAATACTGCACGAATGATTGGAAATGCTGTTCCGCCGGAATATGCAAAGGCGATAGGAAAAGCAATAATAAATTCATAGATCGGTTCGATAATGTTCACGGTGGGAACAGTATATACAAAAAATGACATCTACTCATTATTAAATGTTCCTGTTGAAAGTCGGAAAGGCTCATGGGATACTGGTTATCGTAGTTATGGTGGCGAAATTTTTATTTTTACCAATGTTGGAGTAGCGGGCAGAACTGGTGTTAATCACGGAAATTACTGGCAAGACGATAGTTTAGTATGGTTTGGGAAATCAACATCTCACACTCAACAGAATCTCATAAAAATGATGATTTCTAATGAAGTCAATGTTTACATATTTTTCAGAAATGATGCTGTAAAAGGATTTACATATAAAGGATTAGGAAAAGCAGTTCAATACGAAGGGAGCAAACCGATAAAAATAGTATGGACTTTTATAAACCCTGATAAAAAACCGTCAGAACAAATACAAAAAATAGAAGGGATTGATGAAATACATGAGCGTTTTACAGAAGGCACATCAAGAAAAGTCGAAGTTAATGTTTATAAAAGAAGTTTGGATGCCAGACAAAAATGTATAGAGTTGAAAGGCTGTTCTTGTTCTATTTGTGGTTTTAATTTTGAAAAAAATTATGGCTCTATAGGGCAGGGATTTATCCACATACACCACGTCAATCAATTATCAGAAACGAGTGATGAACGTATCGTAAATCCGGAAACAGACTTGGTTCCGGTATGTCCTAATTGCCACTCTATGCTACATAAAAGAAAACTGGCTTTTTCCATAGATGAATTAAAATTGCTGCTAAAATAAATGTCTGACATATACTCCAAATCCAAGCGTTCCGAAATAATGTCCCGAATTTCCGGAAAAGAAACCAAACTGGAAATTTTGTTACGTAAATTTTTATTCACTAATGGATTTAGATTCCGAAAAAATGTAAAAGACCTTCCTGGAAAGCCGGATGTTGTCCTTCCGAAGTACAAAACCGTTGTTTTTATTCACGGTTGTTTTTGGCACGGACATACTTGCAAGCGAGGAACATTGCCGACAACCAATACCGAATTTTGGAAAAATAAAATCGATGGAAATATAAAACGAGATAAGCGTGATGTTGTAGAACTTGAAAAACAAGGTTGGAAAGTCATCGTTATTTGGCAATGCGAAATCAGAAGCATAGAATTACGAAAAGAACGGTTCTTAAAATTATTACTGGAAATGAGTAATGGTATTTATCTGCAAGTTTGACAATAATTCTTTTGTTAATAACCGCACTGCCCCCCCCCGCAGCTGTTTTTTTCTTTGAAAATCAGTATTAAGTTGTGGTAAAATCCAACAGCCACGCAAACACATTTTTATGCACAATGCCGTTTCTGCTTTGAGGAAAAGATTCGGTTGTGAGTAAGTATTTGGAATAGTTGTCTTTTATACTTTCCAAAGATTTGAACTCACGATTCTGAGTTTCCGTATTCGGTATATTCCATGCCACTTGATAATACTCTATTTCGCCGATTTTATTTTTAGCAACAAAGTCAACTTCACCGTCACGCAACATACCTGTCCAAACTTTATTTCCGCGACGAAGTAATTCTAAATATACCGCATTTTCCAAGATATGTCCTCTATCGGTCAATTTATCTCTACCT
>Ga0136643_10000305_pt1 | contig 53509 bp, 59 predicted proteins | sample TergutLab28metaG_FD_96883 | JGI IMG/M metagenome (GOLD analysis project Ga0136643, IMG submission 96883) | Labiotermes labralis P1 segment gut microbial communities from Petit-Saut dam, French Guiana - Lab288 P1 (version 3) (version 3) | ecosystem: Host-associated > Arthropoda: Insects >... | reverse complement strand
TCTTTTCTCCACACCTCTAAGCATAACCATAATTAAAACAACAAGTGCAATAATTGACGGCGCAATAATCCATAAAAGCGATAGGAGCAAGAAAAATGGCATATCGGGAGTTAAAGCATCTCGCAACCAAGCATAATACACAATATACATAGATGCTAAAAACAAATAGCATCCTGAATGTATCAGAAAAGCCTGTTTTCTCGAAAGTTTTTTCTTTTCTTTCATTTTAGCACCCCATCAATACGTAGCTTAAATTAGCCCATAACCCTATGCCAACCATTGCTAAGTCCAAGATTGAAAGATATTGAGCCAATGGGACTAAAAACAGTGAGGGCAGCAGCTCTCCATGCAAGTGCTTGAGCACCGTTTAAATCCTGTCCGTTATGTGCTAAATCTTCACCAATCGCCAATCCAGCATTGTAGGCACCAGCTGTAGCCATTCCAAGCAGTATAGCCACATAATTTATAACTCTTGGCTGAATTTCATTTTCAGCTTCTTCAATAGTGATTGTGGTTGGAGTAAAGTTTTTTTCTGCTTCGTTGATTGATTGCGCAAATACCCCAACAGGCATAGTCATAAAAACCATAACCATCGCCAAAGCAACAGCGGTTAGTCTAAATAATTTATTCATAGGTAAAATCCTCCTTATAAACCATAAATATTCTTTTAAGAAAACCATTGACACAGTTTCCTTGCATACCTTACTTTCCTTGCCAAAGATATTTCGTCATCGCTTGACAATTCTAACTTCAAGGCAACCACATCCCCTCGTGTACACATATATGTATTTGTCGACATAATGTATTATAACACACACACACACACACAAGTCAATACCTTTTTTAAAAATAGTCAAATATTTTTTAAATATTGTCAAATATTATTTTTTGATTGGTGATTTTTGACTTTGATTGGTTGAAGCGTTGATTTTTCAGGGACTATCTTAGGATTTGAATATAGAATATACCGATGATGTTTATTATTTGTTTTCAATACATAAAATTCTTTGATGAAAAGATGGTGTAAAAGCACCTGCATTAGGTACTTTTGTTATCGGTATCTATTTTTTAGGCTCGTAATATGTTTTTCCTATAAGAGCATCGGGCAGGCACTGCATATCTGTAATATTGTTATCATAGTCGTGTGCATATTTGTAGCCTTTGCCGTAATCCAGTTCTTTCATTAGGGATGTTGGGGCGTTGCGCAATGCTAGCGGCACAGGTTCGTTATGGGTTTTTGCTACATCCTTCATTGCTTTGCCATATGCCCTATCTGCGGCATTGCATTTTGGGGATAGCGCAAGGTATATTGCCGCTTGGGCAAGGTTTACGCCACACTCTGGCATACCTATAAAATGGCAGGCTTGGTAGGCGGCTACAGCTTGGGTTAATGCGGCGGGGCGCGCCAAACCAACGTCTTCGCTTGCAAAACGTATCATACGGCGGGCTATATACAAAGGGTCTTCGCCGCCATCCAGCATACGGCATAGCCAATATACCGAAGCGTGAGGGTCGCTGTTGCGCATAGATTTATGCAGGGCGGATATTAAATTATAATGCTCGTCACCCTTTTTATCATACAAATTAATCTTTTTGCTAACACATTGTTGAATTAGTTCGTCGGATATAGCTATAACACCGTTTTCGATTAGAGCGGAGTTTAACACCATTTCCATAGTATTGTGCGCCGCACGAGCGTCTCCATTTGCAAATTCTGCCAATATTTTTAAAAGCCTGTCAGGAAATTGGATTTCGCAGTTGGTGTCTGTTTCAAATCTTTTTATAGCCTTCACTAGCAATTCAATAATTTCTTCGGCGGTTAAAGCGTATAGCAAAAACACCTTGCAACGGGACAGCAAAGCCGAATTTACTTCAAAAGATGGATTTTCTGTGGTAGCCCCAATTAATATAACACTGCCATTTTCCACATATGGCAAAAAAGCGTCTTGTTGGCTTTTGTTAAAGCGGTGTATTTCATCCACAAACACAATGGTCTTGCGACCCCATTGCTGTGCAACTGCCGCCTTTTCCATCACCGTGCGCACTTCCTTAATGCCGTTTTGCGTGGTAGAAAAGTTTACAAATTCTGCTTGGGTCATACCAGCAATAATACGTGCCAAGGTTGTTTTGCCAACACCAGGCGGCCCCCAAAACACCATAGACGGCACATTGTCATTTTCTATTAAACGACGCAATACCGCCCCTTCGCCTATCAAATGGCGTTGCCCTACAAAACCGTCAAAATCTTTGGGGCGTAGTTTTTCCGCCATTGGTTGATGTATGTTCCATATTGCCATAATATTTAATCACCTCACTATTAGCATAAGTATATATCATAAAGCAACAATAATCAATATACAGATTGCAGAAAGTTGTTCTATCTGTTATAATTGTTAAAGCTATCAAATTAGGAGGCGGTTGACATAGCAAAAGACAAAATTTCTGTTATAGTAGGGGTACACAACACGGGCTTTTACCTAGACAAGTGCATTACCTCGGTGCTTTCGCAAACTCATAGTAATATAGAGTTTATAATCGTTAATAACGGCTCTACAGACAATAGCGAGGATATTATAGCAAAATATTTAAATGATGACAGAATTGTGTATATAAAGCAAGAAGATGCAGGGCCATCGGGTGCCAGAAACAGCGGTTTAAACACCGCAACAGGCAACTATATAACATTTATAGACAGTGACGATTGGGTAGAGCCGCAAATGTACGAAAAAATGCTTAATGCCTTAAAAAACACATCCGCAGACATCGCCGTTTGTGATTTTAATTTGGTATATGAAGATGGTCGGGAAACAAAGGCTAAGTATTCTAATACTAAAAATGAAATAATAGATATAGACACCGATTTGTATAATTATTTAGGCAGATGCCTAATAAACCCACGCTCTAACAACTATATTTGGTCAAGGCTGTATCGGGCTGATGTGATAAAAAATATCGGGCTTCGTTTTGAAAGGTTGACGCTAGGCGACGACACGTTATTTAATTTTCAACTGCTCGCCCATATTAAAAAAGTAGTTTTTTTAGAAGATGGTTTTTATAACTATCTTCAAAGAAGCACTTCTATTATACATTCTTTTGCAAAAAAACAACCGCTGGCGGGTTGTTATGCTAGCCAATTTGATTTTTTGGCAGACCATTACAAAGCCAGCGGCAATAGACAATTGATAGACAGCCTGCCCATTTTCGCATATACAAGAATGCGCAGTGTGTTCTTTTACTCTCGTTTATCAGGTATGAGCAATGATGAAATCATCGAAAACCTTAAAGAGGTTTTTGCAGGCAGACAAATTGCCGAGTATTTAATTGGGTTATAGCGTCTTTTTAACAGCCTCCCGACACTCTCCACAAAGATACGCCCTATGTAACTTACGCACATCAGTTTCATCATCACAAGCCATACATCTAGGCTCGTGCCTTGCTAGGATAATATTGCCGTTATCCATAATAATCTCGAACTTGTCGTAAGGATATATGGCTAGATAATCCCTTACTGTTCTTGGTAGAACAATGCGGCCAAACTCGTCCACTGTTCTAATGTTTTGCGTTGATGGTTCTTTTGTTCCTTTTTTGATTACTAAACTCATTTTTGTTTCCTCCGTTTTTTGATTGGCACTTTTGTACCAAAGATTTTTGTGTTGCTGGTTATGGTTACAATTTACCATCTTTGGTATAATATGTCAAAGCAAGTATTTTACAAAAAATTGAGGCTTGCTTGCACCACGTTTCGACATATTTCGACAAACAAAAACAGACAAACAAAAACACGGAAAAGAAATTAATCTTTTCCGTGTTTTTGATTACGAAGGAGTTATTTCAAATGAAACCAAAAGGAGCTAATTAATTGGGTGTAGCTTTACCAGATTATTCTTCCATTTCTGGTAAGATAATTGGTGCTGAGGTTGGTTTTAGTTCGATTGGCGGATTTGAGCTACCGGGACCACCGAAAACCACCGTTACACTTAAAGCAGACAGCATAGCAAAAATTACAAATACTGCTAAAATTCTTTTTTTCATAGACTTACACCATCCTCTCGTAAATTTTTACCATTGCCTATTCTTCCATTTCTGGTAAGATAATTGGTGCTGAGGTTGGGTTAAATTCGATTGGTGGGGACATACTGCCAGGACCGCCAAAAACCACCGTTACACTTAAAGCAGACAACATAGCAAAAATTACAAATACCGCTAAAATTCTTTTTTTCATAGACTTACACCATCCTCTCGTAAATTTTTACCATTGCTTTATTAGCTTCTAAAGACTTTTTTTGCTGGCTTGTTCTTTCAAAATGTTGTACGAGAAGTTTGTAACAATCAATGGCTTCAAGTCTATGACTATATTTTTCAAAGAATTGTACAGAGGTGGTTTCTAAATAGTCAACAGAATTTTTATCGTATCGGCTCATACACTTTTTTACACCGACAATATGTAGCAATGTTTTATATAGGGTTTCTAAAAAGTCGCTATATTCGTCAATCTCTCTTTTGCTTAAAGAGTTTTTTAAATCCCTTAATTCTTTTTCGATTTTTGCTAATCCTCCAAGTTCCATTCTGCAACGAAATTTGAAGTATAAAACCCAAGAACTATATCGAAAATGTTCGGCATCTGTGCCAAAGGCATCCAATGCTTGGTCTAGGTATTCGATAGCTTTCTCCCAATTCTGTAAATATCTATGCATAGCACCTAAATGAGCTAAAGATAAACCGATAAATGGTTGATTATTTACGATTTTCGCTCTCATAAGGCAATCGTTTAGTAATTCTTCGGCTTCATTAGGCAAACCTATCTTATAATAATTCATAGCTCGCATTATATCCACACCTAAGCTACGGCTTGACGTTTTATCTTCAGAGCCTATTTTCGGCATCCTACTTAAAAACACCGTTGCACGGCTTAATTGTTCCAAATCTGTATAACACAATGCCAAATTATAATAAATCTTTTCTTCGCTATCTAGCAAATTGTCTTTTTGCTTTTTCTTTCTATCAAGGGCTTTGTAATAAAATTCTATAGCGGTCTCAAAATCATTGCGTCTAGCATATAATGCACCCATATGAAAATCATAATAATAGCGGTGTTCTTCGGTCATATCGTCCAAAGAATTTTCTAGGGTACGAAGTTTTTCTTCGGCAACAACAAGGTCATCCCCTTTGTTTCTAACGATAAGCAATAAAGCCTCAAACAACCTATAAAGCGTGGGCATATCAAAATCGAAAATTTCAAGATTAACAATGCCTTTTAGCTCGTCTTGAAGTTTTTCCGCTTCGTCTATTTGGTGTTTTCTAATCATATCACGCCAGTGGTACAAGCGTCCCCTAAATGTGTTACACTCGTCATCTGTCAAAGGCATACCTTCAATGCCTAAATATTTCTTGACAAGGAGTAGCTCGTCTTCTATGTACCTACCAATGCCAGTTTCGATATTTGATATTTTTCTTTGGCTGGTTAGTGCTATATCTGCAAGTTTGTATTGGCTTACTTCTTGTTTGTTTCGCAATAGCTTTATTTTATCTACCACAGACAATACGCCGATGTTTTCTATGTGTTGCATATACAATAACCACCCCCAACAATGGATTTAAAAGATAATTCGACAACCTTTTATATAATGATACACTAAGTGATAGGAGTTGTCAAGTATTTTTGAAAAGTTTTTTGAGATTTTTTTAAATTTTTTTTTATTTATGGATTTTAAAGCAGGGACACAATATATTGTGTCCCTGTTGCGGCTAGATAAAATCAAAATATTTTGAAGTTTGTTTTTTACATTCGATTACCTTTTTGGTAAGGGATGAGCGAATTTCTTTTTCGTTTGTCATAAGCTCTTTAAATGTTTCGCAAATAATGCCGTTTTTATCAATATTATCAATATCCACCACAAACCTATCCATACCCAAATCTTTACCAATGCCCACCGATTTGATAGAATACCCTAAAACAATGGTAGGCACACCCGAAGAATAAGCCGCAATGGATGCGTGGGTTCTTGAGCATACCAAAAACCTACATTTAGATATAATAAATTTACGTTTGGCGGCGCAAATACTTTCATCAACAAGCCACACACGGTATTGCCACCTGTCGGGTATAGTTGCCAAAAGCTCTTTAAGCGTATTAAGGTCATTATCAACAGGCATTACAACGTGAGGGATTAATATAATAGGCATATCGGTTTTGGATAGCACATAGTCAATTAATTCGGCTATATTATCTTTTATTATGCCCGCCTTTTTTTCTCTGCGTATTACCAACGGGCCTAGGTTAATACCCACCGCATTTCCTTCATCAAACCCTTTGGGTATATTGGTTGCCTTTGGTTCTAGTCTAAAAGCGGGGTCTGGTATTAAATGCACATCGCTTTTAATGCCGTGGTTATTAAGGGCTTCTAGGGTTTTTGTTTCTCTGGGCAATATATGTGTATACGTATTTAAAACATCCACCATTTTTGGTGTAATCGCCGCAGGTTCGATAGAGCATCCCCATAAAATGCTTTTAGCGTTTTTAGAAGCCGCCGCCTGCTGAAAAACCGCCAACCTATGCCAATTGTCGTAACAATAATTATCTCCACCAACAGAAAGTAGCACTGTGTCGGGTGTGATAGATGACAGCGCATCTGCATACATTTTACGGGCAACATCCTCTTTTTCTTCCCAAGATACCGCTGTTTTTTCTTCGCCCCAAACCTGATGGTTTACAGAAAAAAACTCGTCAGCATCCAACCCAAATTGCCTATCCTGTTCGGGAAAATGCGACGATACAGCAATATGCGCCTTGTTGCCGTATTTTTCTCTTATCATACAAATGGTGGTTTTGGCAATGGCTTGCGCCCCGTGATTATACGTACCCGGATGTGCGTAAAACAAAAACCGCTTCATATCATTCACCTATCCCATCAAAATCAACATTATTAAGAAACAATTTATGAACATCGTGTACACCATCTCGTGCAAGGGCTTCTTTGGTATATCTATGGCTTAAAACATCTTTCACAACCTGCCGTTTTTCTAAATCACTTATATCAGCTTGCAAAACAACTTTAATAACATTGCTTGTCCCGCTGGCATAGGCGTTGTAAATGCGGTCTAAATTCTTAGGCGTTACGGCATTGCTAAGCTGTAAATATTCCAAAAAGGCTTCAAAAATCTTTATTTCTGACGCAAAATATCTATCTTCATAAGTGCGCATTACGGATGTAGGGTAAACAAAATATTTATGGTGTGTACCAGCAAGTATGCCAACCCGCCGTGCTTGCCTAAATGCGTCCAATGTAAATATAGTATCGGCTCCATAATGCGTGTTCGTCGCTTTTTTAACAATATCAGAAAAGTTAAGTTCTTTTAACAAAGATACAGAATACATCTTGCCCCAAATGGTACGCATAAAATTTAAATATTCGGGGAAATGTTCAACAAATCCTTCGCCGTTAAGTATCATAGTATTATCTAAAAACCATCCACCATCTTCAACCATACCTGTTTTTGCCGATATTCTCTCATTACCGCAAGCAACAATATCAAGCTCATTTTCTTTCATAAAATCAATCGCTTTTTCAAAAAAATCCAAAGCATATTCATCATCCGCATCTAATGTGCAAAAACATCCGCCATCTTCAATATCGCAAATTTGGTTCCAATCTTTTAATTTAATGTTTCGACCTTCATAAACATTATTTTTATCCACATAAAATGGAACAACACGAGAATCGCATCTTGCATATTCTTTCACAATTTTACGGGTTTCTCCGTCGTCAGTAGAGCCGTTTTCAATTAAATATAAAACAATATCTTTATGCGTTTGATTAAGTATGCTATCAACAGCCCTATTTAACGTATCTTTCGCATTATAGGCACGCATTCTAATATGAACTTTTGACATATCATATCCTCTCAAAACTCATTATAGCGTATTCAAGATTATTTTGTGTAATGTTTTTAGTATTAACCAACAAAAACCCCCTGTTACATACAAAATCTTTTACTTCATCAAAAGAAGGGCTTGCTGTCATACTAAAAAACTTCTCTTTCGCAGCAGAATATGGGTAACGATGACCAATAACGATTTGCTTTGCCGCACCAGTACACACCCAGTCAAAAAAATTCGGCAAATCTTCGATGTATGAAATAATTCCGCTTAAAAACATACAGTCAACGGATATTTGCGGCAAAATGTCATTATTAAAATCCAAAACCACAGTATCTTCAGAACGAGAAATATAATCAATTGGAACATATTTAAAAGACGACGACAAAAGGCTTTTTAAATGCTGGTTTCCGCAACCCAAATCAGCTACAGATGTTATATTGCCGCCTATCATCTTAGCCATTTCTTCTATGCGGTGGTTGTTTCTGCTCCAGTCAAAGGTGTTTTCATCGGTGTTTTGCCAAGTTATATCAACACTTATAAGTGCTTGTGCAACTTCTTCCAAGGTCATCATTAAATCCTCGCTAATACCTTGGTTTATTAACTGTTTAAAAACTTCATCCGACTTGCTATCAGTAACTATACTAAGCAAAACAAGGGTGCGCTTGTTGCCCCAATTATATTCTGTGGGTTTAAATATTGGCAAGCCGCTATTTTTCTCAATGCCATAAATATAATTATCTAAAAAGGCTACGGGCGACAAGCCCAATTTGCCCAATACGCCCCAAAGGCGCACAGCCGCCTTGCCTGTGCCAAATATAACAAATTCACTATCTTTTAACAGGTTTTTGAAACCTTCCAATGTTGTTGGCTTCACTTTACTAACCTCCTAAGAAAATTTTGGTAATTCAGGTGCTTTGCCAACAAGCTGTTCGCCTGCTATTGTGCGCTCGCCAGCATAATTACGCCCAGCACAATATTTGCAAGCCTCTAACACATTTCTGCTTTTAAAAAACTTGTCCAAATTCTCTTTAAATTCTGTAGGGTTAAAAGGCTCTGCCATTATATTAAAGGAATCTCCTTCTCGTTTTGGAACAATGCCCAAACTCTCTGCATTAGCCGCAAAAGGACATCTATAAATCCTGCCGCCTTTTACTGGTGGCGCACCATCTCCTGTACAGCAATTTTCAAGCATAACCTGCAATTCTTCATCAGTCCGTTCGTATAGACGAATTTCTGAAAGTTTATGCCATTGATAATTGTAAACATAGTGCTTTATTCCTCTTTCTTCAAACACTTTTATTAAGTTTTGCATATTTTTGGAGTGTTCTCTGTAATTAGATATTCTCACAAAAACCTTAGGATGCTCAAGAGCTTTTAAGGTGCGCTCGTTTGGTATCAAAGTGCCGTTTGTTATAGGTGTTACGCTATACATATTAGGTGATTCAATTAAAAGCTCCAAAATATCCGCTATATTGGGATGCAAGAAAATCTCCCCACCTTCCATATACACACCTTCAAAACGAGAAACAGACAACAGTCTTTCTAACGATTTTTTAATAACATCCCATTCAATATCTTTCGGGTTTTCAAAATGCGGCATAAGAGATTGACATTCTTTGCAGCGCAAGGTGCAACGCTCGGTTATCATAAGCACAATTCTTTTAAAGTCAATATCATAAAACGAAATTAGCTTTCGCATATAATAATTCATAGACGCAAATAATCTGTTTTGCGAAAAATCATCCGGCAAAGCCTCCATCACATCATTTGTATCAAATTCTAAAATCAAAGATAAAGGCGTTATTATATTATCATAACCCATTTTCTTTATTTGCTTATATGCGGCACTAACTGTATACGGTGTTATTAGTATCGTAGCATTGGGGTGCATTTGCTTCATTTGTTCTGGCGAAAGCACAGTATAACCCAAATAGTCAGTTCCCCATTTTCTATGGTCGCTATCTGCAAAACATAAAAAACGCACACCCTGTTTCTCTAGCAATCTAGCAACAATAGCTCCATTTATACCTGCGCCAAATAACACCAGATTGCCATCGTGTTCTTTATAGTCAATATTAGGCAAATCTTCCTCGATATGCTTCAGATATTCATATTTATACACCATAACATCCATCTCCTTTATCATTTAAAAACTTTGTCATAAAATTAAAATGTTCCTCAAGCCCCAAAAGTTCGTTGGTTGTTATTATTTTGCACATACTTTGCATAAATGCAATTATGGACTGCTCTATTTCCTCGGCAATCTCTGGTGCTTTTTCCAAAAGATAGTTTGCACGGGTTTGATACATATTTATATATTCACTAAGAAGCTCAGGGGTCAGCATTTTAGGATTTTCTATAAAAGATGTCATATTGGCTTCGTGCTTTCTAAAATAGTAAAGGGGGGTGTTATGCACGGCAACCCTTCTTGCTCTTTCAAACAGCTTGTATGTTACGTGTATGTCATCAATAATAGTGTTAATCGGTACCCAAATCCCATCCCAAAGCGTTCTACGCACAAGTTTTGTAGGTGGTGCCACATTGTAAAGCTGTCTTTTAAGAAGTTCTCTAAGACCCTGCAATCTTTCAAAGACAAATTTTTCATCACCTACAAAATAGGGTTCGAGCCTGCCGTCAAAATCATAATAACTACCGCACATCGCAATATCAGCACCGGTATCTTCTGCCAAAGAAACCAGAAAAGCTAACATTTTAGGCTTGCATCTGTCATCGTCATCAACGCAGGTTATATATTCGCCAGCCGCCACAGCTAACCCAGCATTAAATCCTGGGGCTTTGCCTTTATTTTCAGGCATTACAACCAACTTTACCCTACAATCCAATAAGGCGTATTCATCACAAATTTTAGCAGTGCCATCCGTCGAACCATTATTTACTAAAATAACTTCATAGTCTTGATAGGTCTGTTTTTTTAAACAATCTATTATCTTGGGCAAAAAATGCTCTCGGTTGTATGTCAATAAAAGAACGCTTATTTTTGGCATAGCTGTCTCCCTAAATATTGCAAATATCGTTCAACTCCCTTTTCTACACTTACCTGTGGTGCATAACCCAAGGCATTCTTTATCTTAACCAAATCAGGGCAACGTCTTTGGGGGTTGTCTGTGTTATAATGCTTGTCCATATGCTTGCGCATAACAATTTCGCCTTCATAACCAAAAAGGTCTTTTGCTGTTTTTTGATAAATCTGCGCTAATTGGTACACAGTCATCTCGCCCAAATCATTGCCCGCATTAAATATATCAAATTTGCCATACAAAGCGCATTTAAGGGAAGCAATGGTCATATCGGTGCTATAACAAAAGGTTCGTGTTGCCTTGCCGTCGCTGTACAGCACAATAGGCTCGCCGTTTAATACATTAAGAGCAAAATCAGCCGGTGCACGCTTATCATTAGTACGCAACCCTGGCCCATAGCTGTTAAACGGGCGTATTATTGTAGACGGAAAACCTTTTGCATAATAAAAATTATAACAAAGAGTTTCTGCATACCGTTTAGATTCATCATAGCAAGCCCTTGGTCCTGCCGTGTTTACATTGCCCCAATATGTTTCTGGCGTTGGCACCATTGTTGGATAAGGGTCGCCGTAAATCTCGCTGGTAGAATAAAACAAAAGGTTATAAATATCCTTGTTTTCATAAAAATCCAACAAACGGCGCAAACCCACAACATCGGCATCCATTGTTTCAATGGGGTGTAGCCTATAATACACAGGCGAAGCAAGCGAAGCCATATGAAAAATTAAATCCGCATCAGCCGCAAAAGAAAAATCCTCATATACAACATCGCCTTCACGTATAGTAAAAAGAGGATGGTTTTGCAAATCCTGCACCCAATTAGGTTTACCAAATATATAATTATCTAGTGCGTAAATATGTTTTATGCCCAGCTCCTTACCATATTGGGCAAAAAACTGCACCATCATAAAACCAAGCGAACCCGCAAAACCCGTTATAAAAATAGTTTTACCGTTAAGTTTTCCACGCTCGTTATCCGTTAAGCCTTCCATAATGCTCTGCAAATCTTGCTGCAAAATTTTATCTTGCATTATCCTCACCCCAAAAATATCTACAATCCACAAATGTTTTATCTTGATATTTTTTATTAATCCCTGCAAAATCTTTCCAAGCCGTTACCAACGCAATTGTATCGCATTTTTCGCATAATTCTTCAGCAGATGTTGCATATTTAATATCCAGCCCATACACCTTTTTAAATTCATCATTAGCCATAGGGTCAAATGCCCAAATATTTTCATATCCCGCTTTAATTAACTTGTTAATAATCTTAGCGGCAGAGCTATCCCGCACATCATCCGAACCAGCTTTAAAAGACAGTCCCAAAATACCAATATTATCGCCTCTGCTCTTTGTCGCTCCTATAATCTTTTTAGCTGTCAAAGCTGGCATTTCATCATTTAAAGAAATAACATTGCCCAAAATACCCATATCTAACCCAGCATTATTCCCCAAAGCAGCCAACGCCTGCGTATCTTTAGGCAAGCAATACCCGCCATAACCACAACCAGGGTATATATACGAATTTATAGGAGCCCCAGACAACCTTTTATCCTCGTGCAATATCTTAAAAGCTCTTGCAATTTCAATACCGCCAACCTTGTCCGCCAACAAAGACATCTCGTTTGCATAGCTAATAAGCGTAGCAAGCAACGAATTTGACAAATATTTAATAAACTCTGCCGTGTTAGGCGTTACAAAATGTATTGGTGCATCAAAAGGTTTGTAAGCCTGCGCAAGCACATCTTTCGCCTTACCACAATCCACCCCGCAAACAACCCTGTCTGGATGGATAAAATCCTCCCAACAATACCCTTCCCGCAAAAACTCGGGATTAACAGCCACGGCATTTTTCATACCCTTGCTAACTAAATAATCCTTAACTTTAGCAGAACTTCCTGGCGGCACAGTAGATTTAACCACAAAAATACAATCGTCAGACACAGCACCTGCAACACTATCAATTACCGAAAATACATAAGACAAATCCGCACTTCCGTCATCTTTGCCTGGCGTTCCAACACATAAAAAACAAACATTACAACCACCCGCCGTATTTTTAGCATCATCAGCCACAACAAAAGTCTTGTCCAAATTGCGAGCCAAAGCATCTTTTAACCCCGGCTCGTAAAAAGGCACATTGCCGCTCAAAATAACATCCCTACGTTCGTCATTTATATCAAACCCGTGCACAAAAAACCCTTTGTCTGCAAAACCCAAAGCCGTCGTAAGTCCGACAAAACCCAGACCAAAAACCGATATTTTCATAACATCCTCCTTACTTAGGAATGCAATACAAAACAGTTTCCCCAAAACCTTCAATCTCTTGCCTATAATAAAAATCGTAATTTGCATTATATTCGTTAATAATTTCATAAACCCTATAAGGGTCATCGGGTCTATGATAAACACATATCGCCATTTTGGGCGATTTTTTAGCAATAATTTCTTTTGCACCTTTTAAAGCCTCTTGTTCTGCGCCTTCTATATCCATTTTAATAAAAGTAGGCAAATCTTCCAAAGTCTTTTCTTTAAAAAACTCATCAAGGCTAATACAAGAAACAACCGTTTTGTTACCTGTTCGCTGGCTTGCCGCTTCAATGGCAGAGCTTGAAGGATTATCAGCACTTACAAAAGTCAATTCTGTTTCCTCGCTCCATAAACCTTTGTTTATAATCTCTGTATTTTTCAAAAAGCAAACCACAGTCTTTGCGTCCTCAAATGTCATCGGGTTTGGTTCAAAAGAATAAATGCGCCTATAGTCAACACCGGCTTTATCACATTCTCTCACAAATTCTTGCGCAGTTTCTCCCAAAAAAGCTCCTGCATCAATAAAAACTTCATCAGGTGCCAACCTTATTATTTCCCTATTAAAATACTGCGCACAATCAGATGATGCACTGGTGGGTTCAGAAGCAAGATAAGCTCGCACTCTACCAGCCAAAACTCTCCTAGACTCATCATCTTTTAAAGCATTATAAACGCCTTCATACCCGCTATAATGCAAGTCCATAAAAGTTTCAAGCGATAAAGGATTAGGTGCTTTAGGCTGCACTTTGGGAAAGTCTATAATTTGCTCGTTGCAAAAACCAAGGGCGAGCAAACTTTCCCTAATTTCACCTTCAAACCTTGGTGCAGCAATAACTACCAAAGCGTCGGGATGTTTTTGTCGCAATTCATTAGGGTTTATAATTGGGTATTTGTCTTTAAATAAACCCGTACGAAAACTATCGCAAATCCCCGATATTTCAATACCAAGCCCACGCATAAAAGGATATAATCCAAGCAACCCTACACCTGCGCCATACGTAAATACAGGCATTGTTTTAGACTTTTCCTTTAAAACCAAAAAGTCATTTTGAGAATCATTTTCATTAGGCTTAATATGTTTCATATCATCACATATTTCAGCAAAAACATCTTTAAAATCTTTCATATTCTATCAAACCTCTCTTTTTTACACCCCATAAAGCACGGTTTCAGAATGCCAGCTAGGATGTTGAACAAGCCCTAATTTATAATCATCCCTTATACTTAAAATTGTTTGGGCTAATTCATAAATATCCTCTATTTTGTGATAGGCGCAAATAGCCAATTTAGGCTTGCATTTTTTAATAATTTCGCTTGCGCCAAGCAACGCTTCACGCTCTGCACCTTCAACATCCAGCTTTATAAAGGTAGGCAAATCTTTTATATCCTTATCTTTAAAATAAACATCCAAAGATGTAACGGGTACACTATAACTTGCATCGTTATCCGCAACAAAAGATGATAACAATGGGTCTATACTCTCTTTAAAAGTCAGTACAGTTTCTGTACTCCAAAGCCCCTTTTGCACAGGCACAACATTATCAAAACCTTTTATGGCCTTAACAACACTTTCAAAGCTCGCTTTGTTTGGTTCAAAAGAATATACTTTACAGTTTTGCGGATTTGGATGTTTTTGCAAAAATTCTACTGCATCCCGCCCGTCAAAAGAACCGCCATCAACAAAAACATCCTCATCCTTAAAACTAACAAATTCTCTCACATAATACATATCGCAATCCGTATTTGCCGATAATGCCTTATCAGTAAAAATAAGGCGTATTTTGTTAAGTATCGTCTGTTTAGACCTTTCATCTTCAAAATAATTAAAAGCCCATTTATAACCGCAAACATACTTTTCAAATTCTTCAAAACTCTTGTTTGTATGGTTCCAAAAAAATGAAGGTATAATTTGCTCTGAAGCAAACCCAAGGTTAGTCAATTTATCAATCATAGCTTCTTGATGTATCCACGATGGTATCGCAACAACAGCATTAGGCTGTGTCTTGCATAAATTTTCTGGGGTTAAAACAGGTATGCCACAAAACTTGTCAATCCCGCTTTGGTCACAAAAATAATCCACCTTTATATCTTGCTTTTTACAATAATTAAAAGTAATTTTGCCCATCAAACCCGCACCATATATAACAAAAGGAGCTTGTCCATACCATTTTTGTTTTTTAATAGACTTTATAAGATTGTTAGGCTTGCAACCCTGTGCCTCTGCCTTAATTGCTTCAAATTCTTCAATAAATGTTTTCATAATCTTACCATACCTTCCATTTAGCCGCATTTCTTGCCCAAGCATCCTCTAGTGCATATTTATCTCTTTGCGTATCCATACAAGCCCAAAAACCGTGGTGACGATAAGCAGAAAGTTTACCCTCACTGCTTAAATTATGCAATGGGGTTTGCTCTAAAACAGTGTTGTCATTTTCTATATAATCAAAAAGACAAGGTTCGGCAACCATAAACCCGCCGTTTATCCAATTGCCATCCTCTTGTTTTTTTTCTCTAAAAGAAGTTATCGCATTGCCTTGCAATTCCATAACGCCAAAACGACCGCTAGGTTGTATAGCGGTTATAGTTACAGCGGCGTTGCTTTGCTTATGATGTGCCAAAAGCGCGTGCAAATCTACATCAGAAACCCCGTCGCCATATGTCAGCATAAAAGGCTCGTTACCAATATAGGGGGCTATGCGCTTTATGCGCCCACCCGTCATAGTGTTAAGACCAGTATCAACTAAGGTTACCTTCCAAGCCTCAACTACATTAGAATGTACTTTAACCTCGCCGCCCTTTGTAAAATCAAAGGTCAAACTACTATTATGCATATAATAATTGGCAAAATATTCCTTTATCATCCACCCTTTATAGCCGCAACAAATAACAAACTCGTTAAAACCAAAGGAAGAATAATAACGCATAATATGCCACAAAATAGGTCGTTCTCCAATTTCTATCATAGGTTTTGGTTTTAGATGACTTTCTTCAGAAATTCGTGTTCCGTAGCCTCCTGCTAAAATTACAACTTTCATACGCTCCTCCTTCATCCTGTTCAAGAGCCGTTATTGTACTACCTATTCTTTAAATCGGTTTTTATTTGTGAAGTGGAAATTTCCGCTGTTCTTGAAAAATAAATTACCTCGCAATGCTCACGCAAAAAATCAAATTTGCCTTCCCAATCATCGCCCATAACAAATATATCAACTTGATAAAGCTGTATATCTTGCACTTTCTGCTCCCAAGACCTTTCAGGCACTACCAAATCAACATATCTAATAGCCTCTAAAAGCCTTTTGCGCTCCTCATAGCCAAAATAGCATTTCTTGTTTTTAAAATCTTCACTAAACCCATCTTCCGACAAAGCAACTATCAAATAATCGCCTGCTTCTTTAGCCCGCCGCAAAAGGTTTATATGACCATAATGCAACAAATCAAAATTGCCGTATGTTATCACCCTTTTCATTTATAAACATTCTCCCTTAACATATTCAAAAATAGCCTGTCCCGCCGTTTTGTCTTTATTTGTATAAGCCAAACGATATGCCTCTTTTCGCTCCTTAATAGCTTCAAGACTGTTTTCAGGCGAAAGTACAAAAGCAATAAAATCTTTTAAATGAAAATTTTTGCTTTCATAATCGGCATTAAACAAACTTTTAACGGCTACAGAGCCGCCAAAATCGCCCTTTTTAACCGCATCACCGTTTTTGTTATCATAGGTGTTTATATCCGAAATTTGAAAATCTACTTCCATCGCAGGTTTTCCCGTAAAGCTATATAACAACAAAAGCGAGCTTTTATCACCATAATAAGCATCAGACCAAGCAATAGCACGATGAAAATCAAATGTTTCATCAAAAATGCCCAATCCGCCTTGTTTAAATTTGTCAACCAACTGCCTATAATATTCTGCGTGCATTGGCGAAAATTTATTTATCATAGGTTCTAAAAAAGGATGTGGTCGCCACCACAAAACAACATCATCTCGTTGCATAAAGGTAAGCAATATATCCGTAATTTTTTTAATATATCTTTCATCTTGGCTCCCTTGCCCAAAACCAAGGATAGAACTATTATAAAGAAAAACCTTTTTATCACCAATAATATCAAGCCATTCTTTAGGCATAGCAAAATCTTCACGTCTACTATTTATAACCTTGTCTATTTTAGGGCTACCTAAAGCAACAAATCTATCAAAGTCTACATTTTTTTCACCAAAAGTTTTTGCAAAAGTTTGTTGATACCTCCACTTAACATTTTCAGACTGCAAAACAACCTTATGTGCATTTATGCTTCCGGGATGAACAAGGTGCGCATACCAACCCTTTTCAAATTCTGCAATAAATTTATCTTTACGCTCTTTTGCAGACAAATTATAGTCAGCCACATTATCATAGCTTATATAGTACGGCACATATGCAAGCATATCCGTAGCTTCACGCAATTTTTCAGGATAATAATCAGGGTGAATAGTAATAATTTTTGCACCCAAATTATAAGGACAAAATGTAAAAATAATATCTGGACGGCGATTATTTATATCATATTTTTCATAATCAGTTAGTTCAAACCGCTCGTCATAATACCCCACGGCTTCATAATGGGTTACATCCACTGCATCATCTTGCCCGTGTTCAATATACGGCACAGGCACCCAAAAAGCGTCGCAATCGGGGTCGGCTTTCGCCGCAAAATAAATAGATTCCAAGCTATCGCTCTGCGCCGCCTTATGGCTTATAAAAGCTATTTCTATACGTGTCGGTTTCAGCTTTAGCTTAACCTTATTTTCAATCTCAACCAACTGCTCATCTAGCCACTTCCCAACAGCTTCACCATTATGCGCTTTAAAAAGAAGCTCGCAATACTCCACCAAAAGTGCAACAACTTCAGAACCTTCACCAAAAACCTCATCAATAAAATCGCAAAGATATAAAGCTCCTTCTTGACATTCTGCATACATCTTGCCATCTTGGGCATTTTTAATGGTCTTAATCAATTCTAATATCTGTCTTTGGTGACACTTTCTCATCTTGCACCCCTTTTCAATACACTTCTTTGCATTCGCTTCCAATTTCTATATATTATACCACAAATACGACTAACAAACAATCTCATCTTTACAAAAATCAAAAAAATTTTCACAACCGCAAAAAGTATGCTTGTAACACAACGCCTCTTTGTAGAATATGATAATACAAGCCAATTTTTAGGCTAATAAGTGCAAAAGGAGGTTTTTGTATGAGCAAATTAAATCACGTCCCCGACCATTGTAGCAAATGTCACTTTCCATATTGTTGTTGCTTCTGCCGTCCCAAGCCAAAACCTGGCCCACCCGGACCGCAAGGTCCACCTGGTCCAAGAGGTCGCCAAGGCTTAACAGGTCCAAGAGGCCCTGCGGGTCTCAAAGGCGATAAAGGCGACCCAGGCGACACCCCTTATATAGGAGAAAATGGTCATTGGTGGGTAGGCACAACCGATACAGGCGTATCTGCCACACCCAACAAGCCGCCTGCATATGCAACGCTGGTATCGGGTTACAGCCCAGATGTCTATAAAGCAGAAGACCCTATGGTGTGGTCGACCGTCGTCAATAATAGCGGATTTGAAATAACACCCCCCACAACAACAATAGACCTTGGATCATATACTATGTACCAAGTTTCATTTTCGGCAAATGTTGCCGATGTAGATGGTTATCGCGGCGGTTTTTTTGCAGCTGTAAACGGCGGTGCTACATCATTAATGGGTACAGTTATTCCGGAAAAAAATACAACAGAAAGCAATTATCCAACACAAGTCGGCTTCACATACACATTTACTTGCGAACCCAATTCTACGTTACAAATACTTGCCATAGCTGCAACTGAAAGTATGATAGGCACATCATTAACGATGGATGTTCATTGGCAACCAACAGCATACCTTAGCATACTAGCATTAGCATAGAAAAAAGAGGGGTTCACCCCTCTTTTTTCTAGTTATGTGCTAAATTGGTGTTTAACACATAATTACAACAATATGCAAATCAACCCGCCATTACCTTCGTTGATAATCTTCTGCAATGTATCCTGCATCTTAATCTGTGCATCTTCGGGCATACGATACAGCTTATTCTGCAACCCATCCCGCACCATAGAATGCATAGACTTGCCAAACATATTCATCTCCCAAATATTTTCAGGATTTTCTTCCATCTGAGCGTTAAAGTAATCTACAAGGTCTTGGCTTTCTTTCTCGCTCCCAACAATCGGGCTTATCTCCGTTTCAATTTGCGCTTGAATTATATGTAAGCTAGGAGCGGCAGCTTTTATCTTCACACCAAAACGGCTACCGTGCCGCACGACCTCGGGTTGTTCTAGCGTCATTTCGTTTAACGACGGGGTCACTATACCATAACCTTTAAAACGCACCTCATCTAAAGCGGCAGCTATTTTGTCATACTCACGCTTAGCGGTAGCCAAAACTTTGATTGTGGATATTAGCTTGTAATCGCTGTTTATATCCATACCAGTCGCCTCGCTTAACACATTATAAAACAATCCGCCTTCTACGGCAATTTCCACATCCGCCGCACCTTCGCCTAGCGACACACTTTCCAAAAATGCCTTTTTAATAAATTCGTTTTCTTCAAGCGCAGGCGAAACCATAGACTTTACGTCACGAATTTTATTAACACCCTGTGCCATTTCTTTCATTGTGGTGATGATAGATTGTTTAACCCAATGGTCAGCTGGCAACGGCTCTATCCATTTAGGCAAATTAACACGCATTTGCTTTATAGGGAACTCATACAGCACTTTCTCCATAATTTGGCTAATGTCATCCGCTTTTAACTGCGCACAGTTAAGCGGCAACACAGGTACGCCGTATTTGGCAGATAATGCATCCCGCAATTCCTCGGTTTCCACCGCATATGGGCGTGTAGAGTTTAATATCATCACAAAAGGCTTGTTTATCGCCATCAGCTCTGCCACAACCCTTGCCTCGGCTTCCTCGTACGCTTCACGGTCAATCTCTGTAATAGTACCATCAGTTGTTATAACCACGCCTATCGTGCTATGCTCATTTATAACCTTCTTTGTGCCAAGCTCTGCCGCCTGTGCAAAAGGCATCTTCTCCTCATCCCACGGCGTGTTTACCATACGTGGCGCATCGCCTTCCATATGCCCGCCAGCACCCGGTACCAAATACCCAACGCAATCAATCAATCGCACCCTAAAATTAACCAATCCTTCATCCAAAGAAATAGCTACACCTTCATTAGGCACAAACTTCGGCTCGGTGGTCATTATCGTGCTGCCAGCTGCACTCTGCGGCAATTCATCCCTAGCCCGCTCTTTGCTATAAGCATTTTCAATATTGGGTATAACCAATAAATCCATAAACCGCTTAATAAAAGTAGACTTGCCCGTGCGTACAGGACCAACCACACCAATATAAATATCCCCACCCGTACGCTCTGCAATATCCCTATAAATGTCAAAATTCTCCACTATGTACTCCTCCTCAATTGGACTTGTGTTTCGCTACATTAAATGTATGATAACCCAAAGAGTAATAGAACGCAAAAAGCCACTACTTAAAGCGGCTTTTAAAATATTTACCTAGACCTTCCCAGCATTTTATAAAAATCACCGTTAGACAAAACTAACCAATCAAAAATACCGCTTGAATTTTGAATCCGTGATAAATTTAAGTCAAATATTTCATAAGAACCTGCGCTCTCAATTTTAAGTCTTCCGTCTTGCATTATAGCCCATTGCTGTTCGCTATCTAATATGGGCGACCATCTGTTTATCCCAGCGTCCAAATCAGAAAACACGTTGCTCATAAATCTTGTTCCATTATCAAGAAATGTATACCCAAAAGTATCAAGGTTTGTCGGCGGATTAAGGCTTTCGTCCGATGACAAGGACACCCGCCAATTACCCAATAAAATTTGCTGGTTTGGAACAAAACCCTCGTCAGCACTCCAAACTTTAGTAGGTTGCGCCAATGTCAAATAAACCATTTCGTGCCTTGCAAGATGACCTTGAAGAAATTCGCCGCTCGCCCAAATTTCATCTTCTGTAAATGTTAATTCAAATCCTGCCCTATGCCAAGCAATTTCTTCTGCATTTCCATTTTTTGTTGTTGCGAAAACACTGCCGCCTTGTGTAAAAATTTCTGCCACATCATCCATAACAAAAAATGGAATTTGGGCATACACCATAGAATCCCTTTGGCCCCTGCCATCATCAATCCAACCAAAGCTCCAAAGGCTACCATCATCTAGCAATATAAAAGACCTGTGCGTACCACCAATAACATCTATTGGCAAGGCAATCTGCTCTGCAAAAATCTTAAAATCAACATTTGTTTCAGTTTTACAAGATGAAAAAATCATTGCCAAAGCTAAAATGATTACTATGCTAACGCAAGTCCGAAAACACTTCATTATCTAAAGCCCCTTTCTTGCATTAGTTTATAGTATTTGGGCAGTAAATCGTGGATTTGAGCCATCACAATAGAACACTCTGGTTTAAACATATTTTCTTTATTGTGTAATCGCATAGCACATCCACCACCGCAAATCAGCGAATATATACATTCCCTGCATTCAGGGATTGTATCAATATTTCTATTGTAAATCGAATTTTCTTTTATGGCAACAGTGGGTTGATATTGTCCTGTTGCAAGCTCATTTTTACCTAATGTTATAGCACAAGAAAATATTTTGCCATATGGGTCGACAAAAAATTGATTTTGATGTGCATAGCAAAATGAATACATAGGCACCATTGGCAAATTTTGAGCAATTGCCCTTATTACAGGATTGTTTGAAATTGGTATTTTTTCAAGCACTTTGTTATTTTTATTTACGTGCATAATATTTTCCTTATGGATGTCGTGTGCTAAGTTACTTTTTTCCAAGTCAGGAACTTGCATTAATGGAGCTATTTGAATTTGAAGAAATTCCTTGTGCTTTTCAAATTTTTCAAAAAGTTGCTCTTGAAGCCTAAAACTATCCTCAACGTTATCATTATCGACATTCATTCTTATTAAAATCGGTATCTTATTTTCCAAGCACTTCTCTATACCGTTAATAATTTTTTGATATGTAGGCTTTCCATTTACTAGATGTCTTCTTTGGTTATGTATATGCTCCTCCCCGTCTAATGTAACCATAATGCTAGTCATCTTTACTTTTGCAAGCAAGTCTGCAAATTCTTCTAAATAATACCCATTGGATGTAATTTCATAAGTTTTATCAGGCATTTTTTCAAAAATATATTCTACAGATTTACGAGTTTTGGGCAATAATGGCTCGCCACCAAACAGAGCAATAACTTCTGGGTCATTGTTTGTCAACTTTAAAGCATCATCAATTTGGCTTGGCCGAATTACCGCATTATTGACACGGATTTCACCTTCAAAGCAATAAGCGCAACCAAAATTGCAATCATAAGTCATAACGAAAGTTATTTTTCTGCAATGCTTCCTGTCTTCTTGATTTGCTTTTCGCAGAACATCTAATATTTCATTTTTTCTATTAATTTCTTCTTGTTCGTTCTCAATTAAAAATCCTTCGGATTTTAAATAATCGTAAAGCTCTATTTCAGAAGCATTTTGAGGCAGAATTTTTTCGCATTCTTGCCATTTAGACATCGCATCATACACTTCTTGATTGATTTCTGCAATATTTCCGTTTAATGTATTTAGCAATAATTTATTATTGTCTTCTAATCCAACAAAAACAATATGTTTTATAAGTTTCAATGAAATCATCTCCATATTTTTAATTTATTGCTCTCAATATTAAAGCAAGTACAGCAGTGCATTAATATGCACTGCTGTTTACTTATTTCTAGCTTATGTAGTTACTATCAAATACTACAAATACTGGTCGCCAGCACAACACCACATTACATTTTTTAAGTGCGGAACTATTTCGATTGCCACATTATTAGTCAAACTTTGCGCAGACCAATTAGTTTTAGCAACAGATTTTATTGTCATATTTACACCTCCTTTCAAAACATTCTAATGCGATTTTTCGCATCTACACATATTATAGCAAAAAAAAAAAACATTAGCAAATTCAAATAAAATAAAAATATTTATCGAAAATTGATAACGAGCGATATTAAATTAAATATCGCTCGTTATATATTATGCTTCTGCAAGCCCTCTTTCACAACGATTACCCCAAACATCAAGCACTTCGTCATTGCGGTAAACATAGATAATTTCGCAGTTATTAGAACATTTTTCACATTCGCGCCCTTTTGTGATAAAGGCAACGTCTTGTATTGCAAAATCAAAGACCTGTTCTTTGCCGCTGTTTTTGGCTAGTATTGCCGCACCAAGGCAACCCATTAGATGACCGTATTCGTCCACATAAACATCGTGTCCCAAAATCTTTTCAAAAGCCTTAACCACACCAACGTTTTTAGATACGCCGCCTTGGAAAACAATAGGTGCTTGTATGCGCTTGCCTTTGCCCACGTTGTTAAGGTAGTTATTAACAACAGCGGTGCAAATGCCCGCAACAATATCTTCTTTCTTATGCCCAATTTGCGCTTTGTGCACAAGGTCGCTTTCTGCAAAAACTGTGCAACGTGCCGCAATGCGTGTTGGGCTTTGCGCTTTTAGGGCAAGCTCGCCCAGCTCCTCAATAGCAAGCCCTAGGCGTTTTGCCTGCGACATCAAAAACGAACCTGTGCCAGCGGCGCAAATTGTGTTCATTGCATAGTCTGTAACAATACCGCTGTTTAGCAAGATGATTTTGCTGTCTTGCCCGCCTATTTCTAAAATAGTACGTACATCGGGTACACGGCTCATTGTGCCTATTGCGTGTGCGGTTATCTCATTTTTAACTATTTGTGCATTAAGAACAACACCAATTAGCTTGCGGGCAGAACCTGTTGTGCCAACGGCAACAACCTGTACATTCTTACCTTCTATCTGCTTTTGCAATCCTTCTAAAACACGCTTTACCGCTCCAATAGGGTCGCCTTCTGTCCACAAATATTCGTTTGCGATAATTTCGTTATTTTCGTTAACAATAACGCCTTTTGTGGATATAGAGCCAATGTCCACCCCAAAATATGCCTTTATCATACCAATTTGCCCCCTTTTTTCATTTGTATCATATCATAAAACGCTTCAAGGCGTGTTTTTACGCCAGTTTCGGATGTTTGCGAATCAAAACTAAAATATAGCACGGGTATTTCATAATCTTCACTAACACGTTGTACTATTGGGATAGAGTTAATCTCTGGTGTGCAACCAAAAGGTTTTAGGTGCAAAATGCCGTCATAGCCTTCTTTTGCAAAAACAACGCTTTTACCAACGCTATCCGTGCCATCTGCGCCAATTTCATATTCACAATACCCCTCGGCTTGCGATAATATTTTTTTAACATTATGTTGCGGCGAAAAAATAAGATACGATGCTGTTATAAAACGGGTAACCTGCACACCAAACTTCGCAAGCTCTTTTTCGATAAAATAATTAGAAAAAGGCTCCATCAATACATATAATTCCCCAACAACACCTATTTTAATAGCGTCTGCTGGTTTATTAATCGGCACGGCTTCTAATTTTTTCATTGTACGTTTATATATGCCGCCTATCTGCAACACGCTATCTGCTTTTTCAATCTCTTTTAAAAATTCTTTTTCAATTGCTTCCAACGCACCATCTTCAAGCTCGAAGCCGATATTTTCACGTATATAACGCTCTACACCATCCATTGCATAAATTGTGCGTACACATAGCGCAAGAGCCGCCGCCGCTTTGGGCATTGTCAATTTCGGGTTCATATCCTTGAAACAATCATAAACACCCTTTGCATTGCCACCCGTAATCTTTAACATATGAAAGGTAAAGTTAAAACCCAAATCTTCACGCAAAATTTCCTCTTGTACCTCGCTATAAAAGCCTAAACGACAGTCGCCGCCTATTTGAAAAAGCACATTTGCGCCCGCTTCTAACGCTTCAATAAAATTGCCCATTGTGTATTTAAAGGGAACGCAAACAAATTCTGGGCTATGTTTTGCGCCTAGCTCTATTGTACGCTTAGTTATAGGGGGTGCTAATATAACCTCGCCATATTCGCCAACCAACGTTTCCATCACCTTTTTAACGGGGATATGGTTTTTGCCTATATGCGGAAAAGATATTTTATATTGCTCCATTGCCGCTCATTGCCCCCTTCTTCTTTGCTTCTAATATATCAATAAAGCTCTCTATGCGTGTTTGTATGCCTGCTTCGCCAAAATTGCTGTCGGCTATAAGGGTTGTCCTTGGTATATCTTTTATTTTGCGAACTAACAGCTCTATCGCCAAAGAATCTGGTCCACAAGGGAAGGTGGCAAGAAAAATTATGCCGTCAACATCATATTTGTACATATCCACCGCACCGATTAACTCTTTGTTGTAACGCCAGTAAACAGATGTTGACAACGCCTCGCTTCTAGCGCACATTGCGTCCGTGTCAGGTACATCGGCATAAAGCACGTTAACGCCCAGTTCTTGCAAAGTTTTTACTATCGGTTCGCCTATAACCTTATCATAAATATTATATGGATGTGCAACAATAAGCACCTTTAAACCGTCTTTTTTTAACACTTCTTCTTGCTTGCGTTGCAAATCAGCTTCGTAATTATGCAATGCCTTTATAGCGTTGTGATACGCTTCAGATACAACATCGGGTTTTGCACCAAGCCCTGTCCCCAGCTTTTTATAAGCCTGCCAAGTAGTATGTTTTTCGGCATAATCAATGTTATAATGCAACCATTTAACATTAGGAAAGGTAGCACGGCAAATGTCATAAAGCCCGTGGAATTTTGTGCAGGTAATATCACCATCGGGATAGCTAACAACACGTGGCACAAAAATATAATCGCATTTGCCATATTTTATAAGCCATTCTACATGCCCCGAATATATTTTGGCGGATGTGCAGCTTTCGTCGATACTGCTGTTTACACCCATATCCAAAATAGCCTTGTTTGTGTCGGGGCTAACCACCACATCACAACCCAAGGCGTCAAAAAAACTAAGCCACATAACACGGTATTTAAAATAAAGCAATGCCTTTGGTATGCCTATCTTTATCTTTTGCAAAGGTATTCCCCCTTTTTCATTTGCTTACAATTTATCACATTTTTGTTTAGTTGTCAATACCACATCAAAAACTGGAATATTTACAACAGACTGCATTTTAACCAAAAATTCTTGCGCATTAAACGACGGGTCTTTTGGCGCAGTTGGATTAATGCACAACGCCGCAAGGTTTATAGGAGTTTTAACAGCCAGTGCGCCGCCTTTTATCTTCAGCTTTTTATAAGCCTGCGGCGATACCAAAATCTTGCTTGCATTATCGGCAACAAGCACTTTACCCTCATAAAGATATTTTTCAATAACGCTATCCGTCAAAGCCCCATCAATTTCAACCCCATAACCGCAACCAGCATTACGCAAAGAAAGTATTTCCACCACGTGCTTTGTCTGTGCTATCACCTCGTCCATATCCTTCGACAAAGCCGCACCCGTACAAAGCACCACACCATCCGCAATCTTCGGTGTTGCCAAACTCTTGCGGCTTATAGCCCCATCCACAATAATCTTTCCAGCACCAAACCTGCGCATAATCGGCAATAGTTCCGCCATCTGCATAACCATAGAAGCCCCGCCAATCTGCACAGCACCGCCACGGTTTGCCCGCACAATATAAACATCACCCATAGGCGTTGCAAAACCCGTTGTAGCAAGTATTTGCGCTGATATATCACAGTATTTTAACAGCTCTTGTGCAGTAGCTATTATAGTGCCAGCAGGCACAAAAATTCTAGGCTTTGGCGTGCGTGTAACCACGTCCAAATCTTCGCCATCCCGCCCAATGCTTGTTAGCCCAATGGTTTGCCCTTTTAACCCCGAAAGCAAATGGTTAAGCACGGTGGTCTTGCCAGAATTTTTCGCCATACCTATAATTGAAATAGTTTTGTAACCATCTAGCAAATCAATCAAATTCATTCTTATCACCTTAATTAACATAACATAAAAAAACAAATTTGGCTAGACAATTTTTTGACAATTTGGTATAATGTACCTAAACGCAATATTTTAGGGAGGACAAATGATGAAGGATGTTGTTATAGTATCAGCGGTAAGAACACCAATAGGCAGTTTTGGCGGTGTTTTTAAAGATGTTAGTGCAGTAGATTTGGGCGTTACAGCGGCAAAGGCGGCTATAGCACGGGCAAATATAGACCCAGCACAAATTGACGAGGTAATTTTTGGCAATGTGCTACAAGCAGGCTTGGGGCAAAATATAGCAAGACAAATTTCTGTTTACGCAGGTATCCCCGAAGCCGTGCCGTCTTATACAGTTAATAAGGTTTGCGGCAGTGGTCTAAAAGCCGTGCAATTAGCGGCACAAGCCATAGCAATAGGCGATGCGGATGTGGTGCTTTGCGGCGGCACAGAAAATATGACGCATGCCCCATATCTGCAAAAAAACCTGCGCTGGGGTAGCAAAATGGGCAATACCGAACTTGTCGATACACTTGTACACGACGGACTAACAGATGTTTTTAATAAATACCATATGGGCATAACCGCAGAAAATTTAGCAGAAAAATTTAATATAACCCGTGAAGAACAAGACGAATATGCCGCAAACAGCCAGCAAAAAGCACAAGAAGCAATTGTAGCAGGATGCTTTGATGCAGAAATTGCACCTGTAGAAATTCCACAGCGCAAAGGCGACCCTATTGTTATTGACAAAGACGAGTATCCCCGTGCAACAACAGCACAATCCCTTTCAAAACTTCGCCCTGCCTTTAAAAACGATGGTACAGTTACGGCAGGCAACGCCAGCGGTATAAACGACGGTGCGGCGGCATTAATTCTTATGAGTGCCGAAAAAGCAAAGGAATTACGCGTTACGCCATTATCAACAATAATGTCATACTCAAACGTGGGCGTTAATCCTGCCGAAATGGGTCTTGGACCTGTCCCCGCAACACAAAAAGCATTACAAAAAGCAGGCTTAACAATAGCAGATTTAGACGTAATAGAAGCCAACGAAGCCTTCGCCGCACAAGCCATTTCGGTTGTGCATGAACTAGGTCTTGACCCCGCAAAAGTAAATATAAACGGCGGCGCAATAGCTTTAGGACACCCGATAGGCGCAAGCGGTGCAAGGGTTCTTGTTACACTAATCCACCAAATGCAAGCACAAAAAGCTACATACGGTCTTGCAACCCTTTGCGTAGGCGGCGGGCAAGGCACAGCTATGATAATTAAAAATTAGAAACGGGGTGTATGTGATGAATAAGTGTGTATCTATTGAAAAAGCGATTGAGTGCATTAATGACGGTGCAAGTATAATGTTCGGCGGCTTTATGGCAAACGGCACCGCCGAAAATGTTGTTGATGCTCTTGTAGCCAAAGGCGTAAAAGGCCTAACAATTATCTGCAACGACAGCGGCTATATAGACCGTGGCGTTGGTAAACTAATTGCAGGCAAACAATGCAAACGCCTTATAACAAGCCATATAGGGCTTAACCGTGAAACGGGCAGACAAATGAACGAAGGCGAACTTATTGTAGAACTTGTACCGCAAGGCACTCTTGTAGAACAAATACGTGCAGGCGGTTACGGTTTAGGCGGCGTGCTAACCAAAACAGGACTTGGAACATTGGTAGCAGAAGGGAAACAAACAGTAGATGTTGACGGCAAAACATATTTGCTAGAAAAACCAATACGTGCAGACTTTGCAATACTGCGCGGCTCTGTCGTTGACAAAGCGGGCAATATTGCCTATAAAGGCTCAACAAATAACTTTAACAACATAATGTCTTCAGCCGCCGACACAGTTATTGTAGAAGCCGAAACTTTAGTAGAAATAGGCGAGCTAGACCCAAACCACATAACAACACCAGGTATTTTTATAGATTATATCGTTGGGGGTGAAAATATTGGATAAAAACATAATGCAAGATTTTATCGCACGCCGTGTAGCAAAAGAGCTAACAGAAAACGCCGTGGTCAACCTAGGTATAGGCTTGCCAACCCGTGTGGCAAACTTCGTGCCAAATGGTATGTCAGTTCATTTCCAATCAGAAAACGGCTTTGTTGGTCTTGGCCCAACACCAGATGATGCGGACATCGACCCAAACATTACAAACGCAGGCGGTCAACCCGTTACAATACTACCGGGCGGTGTGTTTTTTGACAGCGCAACCAGCTTTGGCATTATCCGCGGCGGACACGTAGACATAACAGTGCTTGGCGCATTGCAGGTGGACGAAGCGGGCAATATAGCCAATTATATGATACCGGGCAAGCTCGTACCAGGTATGGGCGGCGCAATGGATTTGTTAAGCGGCGCAAAAAAGGTTATTGTCGCAATGGAACACACAAACAAAGGTAACCAAAAAATTCTAAAACAATGCAACCTACCGCTAACCGCCGCAAATGCCGTTGACTTAATCATAACAGAAATGGGCGTTATAAAGGTAACGCCGCAAGGCTTGCAATTAATAGAAATAAACCCCGAATATACAACAGAGCAAGTGCAAAAAGCAACCGAAGCTACATTAATTATTGATGATAATTTGGAGGTTATGGTATGAAAAAGTTAATTACTATATTGCTTGCCCTGTTGGTTTTGGTAGCTTGCAACAACAATGCCGAACCTGACGAAATAGACAATACCAATGATATAGCTGTTTTGGTGGATTTTCTCAGCCAATTTACAACACTTTACACCGATGTTGCCCGTGCGCTAACCGACTGGGACAATGATAGATGGATTAGTGTGCCAACAGGGCAATATATAATAGGCAACGAACCCGACACTTGGCAGCCTATTTTAACAGACATAACACCGCAAATACACTTTTCACCAGACCAAAACGGTCAATTTGGCTTTCGTGATGAAAATAACGAACTTATAACAAACGCTATTTGGATACAGCACGAAAACTACGCCGACTATTTCCGCCTTTTCGATTTTGGCGACGAATATCCCGTTATTTTTATGCATTACAGCCAAACTTTCGATGGCGGCTATGCTGGCGGTTACAGAATTTTTCGTTATGTAGACGGCGCATACCGTATGCTTGAAATGGTGGACGGATGGATTGGCTGGTTAGGGCGTGTTCATCATCTATTTTTGGACGATTATGGACGGGTTATAGTCTTTGTAAATTCAGAATATCACGATGTTATGAACTATAGCCATCTTGTATTGACAGACACACGTGCAGAGCTTAACATAATAGCTTCTATGGACGGCAATTGGGAGCAGTGGCAAGAATACCACTGGTCGCAATGGAATGAAGTGGATGAAGTTTGGCAAATGGTTGACGGCTGGTTGCTAAACAACCCCACAATATTTGGTACAGACATAGGCATAGCCCCAATAGAAAGCCTTGTTGACTTAGAAAACGAGATACTATCGTCGATTATAAGGAGGAACACAAATTGATTAGATTAAGAATGAGCCAAGCCGATGCCCATTATGCAGGCAATTTGGTAGACGGAGCAGGAATATTAGCATTATTCGGTGATGTTGCAACAGAGCTTTTAATACGAAACGACGGCGACGAAGGACTTTTTGTAGCCTATGATAATGTAGAATTTTTAGCCCCAGTCTATTCAGGTGACTATATCGAAGCCACAGGCGAAATTACAAATATAGGCAACACTTCCCGCAAAATGACCTTTGCCGCATACAAGGTAATAGCCCCAAAACCAGAAGCAGGCGAAACAGCAGCAGAACTTCTAGCCGAACCAATTTTGGTATGCCGTGCAAGCGGCACTTGCGTAGTTCCAAAAAACCGCCAAAGGGGATAATTATATGGAAAAACTAATTATAACAGCGGCGATAAGCGGTGCAGAGGTTATGAAAGAGCATAACCCCGCCGTGCCTTATACCATAGAAGAAATTGGGCGTGAAGCCCTTTCGGCATATAATGCAGGTGCAAGCATTATACACCTGCACGCAAGACAGGATGACGGAACGCCAACCCAAGACGAAAAGCGTTTTGCACAATGTATAGCCGAAATAAAGCGGCTTTGCTCCGACGTAATAATCCAGCCGTCAACAGGCGGTGCGGTTGGTATGAGCAACGACGAACGCCTGCAACCCGTAAATTTAAAACCAGAAATGGCAACGCTTTCTCTGGGCACAGTAAACTTTGGCGGTGATGATGTTTTTACGAACACAGAAACAGCAATAAAAGCCTTTATCGAACGCTTTGCACAAAAAGACGTAAAGCCAGAATTTGAAATTTTTGACAAAGGTATGCTTGATACAGCGCATCGCTTAATCCGCCAAGGTCTAATACAAACACCCGCACATTTTAACTTTGTAATGGGCGTTAATGGCGGCATTGGTACATCTATACGTGATTTTGCCTATCTTGTTGATAGCCTGCCGCAAAACGCCACCTTTACCGTAGCGGGCATAGGGCGTGCAGAATTTCCCCTTGCCGCCCTTGCTATAATACAAGGCGGACATGTTCGTGTTGGTTTTGAAGATAATGTATACCTTTCCCGTGGTGTATTAGCAAAATCTAACGGAGAATTGGTTGAAAAAGTTGTGCACATTGCAAAAGAACTAGGACGTGAAATTGCCACACCAAACGAAGCAAGACAAATATTAAAACTGGAGGCTTGAAAAATGAAACTATGTAAATACGGCACTAACCGAGTAATAGAGCCGCAAGGCGTTTTGCCGCAAGCAGCACGCAAAATTGATAACGATATGGAAATTTATCCAAACGAGATTTTAATTGACGTTATCTCGCTTAATATCGACTCCGCTTCGTTTTCCCAATTAAAAAGCGAAGCAGGCAATGATGAGGCAAAAATTGCGGCGAAAATTAAAGAAATAGTCGCAGAACGCGGAAAAATGCAAAACCCCGTTACAGGCTCTGGCGGTATGTTAATCGGCAAAGTGGCGAAAGTAGGCTCAAATCTATTAGGCGGCGATTTATCGGTCGGCGATAAAATAGCAACACTTGTATCACTATCACTAACACCTCTAAAAATAAACAAAATTAAGCAAATCCATATGAACATAGACCGTGTTGATACGGACGCACAAGCCATCTTATTTGAAAGCGGCATTTATGCCAAATTGCCAGAAGATATGACAGAAGCCCTAGCATTAGCGGCGTTAGATGTTGCCGGCGCACCAGCACAAACTGCAAAACTGGTAAAACCAGGCGATAACGTGCTTGTAATAGGCGCAAGCGGCAAAAGCGGTATGATGTGTTGCTACGAAGCAATGAAACGTGTAGGACCAACAGGCAATGTGGTCGCAATGTGCCGCAAAGAAGCCGATAAGCAAACCCTGCTTGAAAACGGTTTTGCCCATAATGTTATTTTAGCCGACGTTGGCAATGCGCTAGATGTAACAGAAAAAGCCCTTGCCGCCAATAATGGCCGTGAATTTGACCTTTCTATCAACTGTGTAAATGTAGAAAATAGCGAAATGGCAAGTATTCTACCAGTGCGCAATGGCGGCACGGTTTATTTCTTCTCTATGGCAGTTTCCTTCACCAAAGCCGCCTTGGGTGCAGAGGGTGTCGGCAAAGATGTAAATATGATTATAGGCAACGGCTACACCAAAGACCACGCCGCCATAACCCTTCACCAACTTCGTGAAAGTGAAGCACTGCGCAAGATTTTTGAAGAGCGTTATGTATAGTGAGTATAAAAACACCGGTTAAAACCGGTTGATAAAATACGGCTCAGAGCCGTAGGAGGTTGCTATGTCCGACAAAAACAACCCAACAATACTAGACATCCAATACACATTTATGTGGCGCACAAAAGATAAAGCACCTGCGCTAACACCCCCAATAAAAAACCGCCTTGCAGAGCTACTAAAACGAGATTGTGTAGAAATAGGATTCAAAAACCTTGGTGGGTATATCGGTTCATCATCTGTGCGCATAACGGTTATAGCAAACGCCAACCATTCACCGCAATACATCGCACAAAAATTTAAAGGTGGAACGGCAAATATTCTACGGACAGAATTCCCAGAACTTAGGGAAACCGTTGATAAAACCAACTTATGGGAGAGTGGATATTTATGCGTAACCCAACAAGGCAATAATGGTGATATAATAGAAAAATATTTATCGTAAAACGGCTCTAAGCCGTATTTTCTCAACCGGTTTTAACCGGTGTTGTTTTAAAAATATATTATGGGAGGACTATATGAAAAACACGATTTTTAAAGATATTCCAGCCGAAAAATGGGGAGACTGGCATTGGCACCTAGAAAACCGCATCGAAAGCCTTAGCGACCTAAAAAAATTTATAACACTTGATGCAAAGGAAGAAGAAGGCGTAAAAAAATGCCTGGAAGGCTTACGTATGGCTATAACTCCATATTATCTATCATTAATAGATTTAGATAATCCTCACGACCCAATACGCCTTCAAGCAGTGCCATCCATTTATGAAACAAACCATCTTGATGTGGAAAGCGAAGACCATTTGGGCGAGGTAAAAGATTCCCCTGTTGAAGGACTAACTCACCGCTATCCCGACCGTGTTTTGCTTCTTGTTACCGACCAATGCGCTATGTATTGCCGCCATTGCACCCGCCGCCGTACGGTAGGTGAAAACGACGGTGCAATGCCTATGCCACAAATAGAAGCGGCTATTGATTATATAGCAAAAACCCCGCAGATTAGGGATGTTCTAATTTCTGGAGGCGACGCTTTGCTATTAGCAGATGACGTAATAGAGCATATCCTAAAGCGTTTACGAGCCATCGAACACGTAGAAGTAATACGTTTTGGTAGCCGCCTACCTGTCGTGCTTCCGCAACGCATTACAGACAACCTCTGCAGCATAATCAAAAAATACCACCCTGTGTGGATTAACACACATTTTAACCACCCTGCAGAAATATCACCAGAAGCAATAGAAGCCTGCAATAAACTATCTGATGTCGGCGTTCCGCTAGGCAATCAATCCGTGCTTCTAGCAGGCATTAACGACTGCGCCCACGTTATGAAAGATTTGGTGCAAAAGCTGGTAAAAATCCGCGTTCGCCCATACTATATCTATCAATGCGACTTAGCACTTGGCTTATCACATTTTCGCACACCTGTCGCAAAAGGTATAGAAATTATAGAGGCTTTGCGTGGGCATACATCAGGCTATGCCGTGCCAACCTTTGTTGTAGACGCACCGGGCGGCGGCGGCAAAATTCCCGTTATGCCAAACTATGTAATATCCCACGGCGCACATAAGGTAATCCTTCGCAACTATGAAGGAGTTATCACAACCTATACAGAGCCGCATATATACGAGCATACCTGCAAATGCGAAGTATGCCGTGGCGAAAAGGAGGTTCATTTTGAAGGCGTTGCCGCATTAATGAACGAACAGCAACTGGCATTAGAGCCAAAAGAGCTAGCCCGCTCGAAACGCAAATCGTAGGGCCACAATATATTATGCTCCTACATCCGATGAGGTGAATTAATGACACAAAAACTAAATTTAGATTGGGGTAAAGTGGCGCAAGCCCGTGAATACGCCAGAAATGTTGCGCAAGATACACAAGATTTTATTAACCAGCACACCACCGTTGCCACAGAAAGAGCAATTTGCCGCCTTTTAGGCATTGATGGTGTGGATGATGTGGACGTACCGCTACCTAATGTGGTTATCGACCATCTAAAACGTGGCGGTGTTTTGGGCAACGGTGCCGCCTTAATGGTCGGCAACGCTATGGTTGCAACAAGCAAAAGCCCGCAAGAAATTGCCGAAGGCATAGCAAACGATGAAATAGATTTATTAAAAATACCAATGAACGATATTAATAATATTAATAAAGCAATTAACGAAATCGCAGTCATTTCAGTATCAAAAATATTAAAAAACAATAGAAAAAGAGCAGAAATGCTTGAAAAGCACGGCGATAAAACCGAGCCTTATCTGTATGTCATTGTTGCCACAGGCAATATTTACGAAGATATTACCCAAGCCGTGGCGGCAGTTAAACAAGGTGCAGACATCATCGCCGTTATACGCACAACAGGGCAAAGCCTTTTAGATTATGTGCCATACGGCGCAACAACAGAAGGATTCGGTGGCACATACGCCACACAGGAAAACTTTCGCCTAATGCGTGCGGCACTTGACGAAGCTGGCGAACAAGTAGGGCGTTACATACGTCTTTGCAATTATGCATCAGGGCTTTGTATGCCAGAAATTGCCGCAATGGGCGCATTAGAACGTCTTGACGTTATGCTTAATGATGCATTATACGGCATACTATTCCGTGATATTAATATGAAGCGCACAATCGTAGACCAATACTTTTCCCGCATTATAAACAGCTTTGCAGGCATTATCATAAACACAGGCGAAGATAATTATTTAACAACAGCCGACGCCGTGGAAGAAGCGCATACCGTGCTTACCAGCCAGTTTTTAAACGAACAATTTGCACTAATGGCGGGCTTGCCTGAAGAACAAATGGGCTTAGGACACGCCTTTGAAATTGCGCCAGATGTTAAAAACGGCTTTTTATACGAGCTTGCCCAAGCACAAATGGCACGTGAAATTTTCCCTAACGCACCACTAAAATATATGCCACCAACAAAATTTATGACAGGCGACATCTTTAAAGGCACGGTGCAAAACGCCCTGTTTAACACGGTTTCTATAATGACAGGGCAAAAAATACATCTTTTAGGAATGTTGACAGAAGCTATACACACACCTTTTATGAGCGATAGGGCAATTGCAATAGATTCTGCCCGCTACATCTTCAACACAATGGCGGATTTGGGCGATGAAGTCGAATTTAAACAAGGCGGCATAATGCAAAGCCGTGCCGCAGAAGTGCTAGACAAAGCAACGGACCTACTATCCAAAATCGAACAAAAAAAGCTGTTTGCAACACTAGAGCAAGGTATCTTTGCGGGCATAAAACGTGGCAGAGATGACGGCAAAGGGCTAGACGGCGTAATTATCAAATCCGAAAACTATTTCAACCCATTTATCAACTTGATGAAAGGGGGCAAAACTGATGAATAAGCACATCAAACCATACGGTGACACATTAGACGACGGCAAGGTTCAATTATCCTTCACTCTACCAATAGCTAACGACGATAAAGGACGTGAAGCGGCGAAGATTTTGGCAAAAAAAATGGGTCTAACCGACCCCAATGTAGCACATAGCGGCGCACTTGACAATAATTTTACATTTTATGTAGTATATGGAAGCGTTGAGCATAATATCGACTATGATAATATTGTAGTACAAACGGTAGACAGCGACGTTATGGATATGGGCGAGATAGCAGACTACATCCGCACCAATATAGGGCGGGAGATAGTTATAATAGGTGCCTCCACAGGCACAGATGCTCATACAGTCGGCATAGACGCTATTATGAATATGAAAGGTTTTGCGGGCAATTATGGGCTAGAGCGTTATGATATGATAAATGCCTACAACCTAGGTAGCCAAGTAACCAATGAAGATTTTATTAAAAAAGCAAAAGAACTAAACGCAGATGTGCTTTTGGTAAGCCAAACCGTTACACAAAAGGATGTACACGTTGCCAACCTTACCGAGCTTGTAGAACTTTTAGAAGCAGAAGAAATGCGCCATAAAGTCATACTGATATGCGGCGGACCACGCATTTCTAACGAACTAGCAAAAGAGCTGGGCTATGACGCAGGTTTTGGGCAAGGGTCTTTTGCGCAACACGTGGCTTCGTTTGCCGTGCAAGAAATAGTACGCCGAAAAACAACACCGGTTAAAGCCGGTTGAGAAGATACGGCTGAGAGCCGTTAGCCAAGAAAAGGAGGTAATAAAAATGAGATTTGATGGTAGACTGGCAGTAGTAACAGGTGCGGCGGCGGGTATTGGTCGTTGTGTATCAGAAATGCTTGCGGCCAAAGGCGCAAGTGTTATTGCGGTAGATATTGCAGAAATTGTGTATGAAGCGGCTAATATTACGCCTTATAAGTTAAATGTGGCAGATGCCACCGCTTGTGCAGATTTTTATGCTTGGATTATTGAGAAGTTTTCAAACATTGATATTTTGGTTAATAATGCGGGGGTTACTAGAGATGCTATGACGGCAAAAATGACGGACGAACAATGGGATTTGGTCGTGGATGTTAATTTAAAGGGTATTTTTAACCTTACCCGCTATATCGGACCGCATATGGAGCGTACTGGTGGCGGCTCTATCATCAACATATCGTCCGTTGTGGGAGAATTTGGCAATATTGGTCAAGCTAACTATGCTGCTACAAAATCCGCCGTATATGGGCTTACCACAACTTGGGCAAAAGAATTTGCCCGTAAGGGTGTGCCAGTACGTGTAAACGCCATTTCTCCTGGCTATACAATGACGGATATTTTAAAAACTGTGCCGCAGGATTTGCTTGACAAATTTGCAAAACAAACAATGCTTGGGCGTTTGGGACAACCCGAAGAAATTGCCAAGGCAATATTATTTTTAGCAAGTGACGACGCAAGCTATATTACAGGGCATAACCTAAGCGTGAACGGAGGAATGAGACTATGATGGGTTTGACGATTGATAAAATTAGCATTGGGCAGTCAGCCAGCTTTACAAAAACCATTTCAGAAAGCGATGTTTATGGTTTTGCAGGTATTACAGGAGATTTAAACCCTGCACATATTAATGAGCAAGCGGCGGCGCAATCTATGTTTAAAGGACGCATTGCGCACGGCATGCTTTGCGCAAGCCTTATTTCTACGGTTTTGGGTATGCATTTGCCGGGGGCTGGCACAATATATATGAAGCAGGATTTAAAGTTTACAGCACCCGTGTATTTTGGCGATACAATAACAGCCACCTGTACTGTTGTTGATAAAAATAACGAAAAAAACCGTGTAACGCTTGAATGTATAGTAACCAACCAAAAAGGCGATAAGGTGATTATTGGCGAGGCTTTGGTAATGCCGCCAAAGTAGGAGGATTTGATGGATTTTAATTTATCGAGAAAGCATTTGCTATTGCAAGAATTATTTAGAGAGTTTGCAAAAAAAGAGGTTTTGCCCTTAGCCGCAGAAATTGACAAGGCGGCTCGTTTTCCTTATGAAACAGTTGAAAAACTGGCTAGATATGGATTTATGGGTGTTGCTTTTCCAAAAGAATATAATGGCGGTGCGGCAGATAATTTGGCATATGCCATTTGCGTTGAAGAATTGTCGAAGGTATGCGCCGCTACAGGCGTTATAGTTTCGGCACATTCCAGCCTTTGTGCTGCGCCCATTTACGAAAACGGCACGCAGACCCAAAAAGAAAAATATCTTACAAAATTAGCAAGTGGTCAGTGGATTGGCGCATTTGGCTTAACAGAGCCGCAAGCGGGTACAGATGCGGCAATGCAGCAAACAAAAGCCGTGCTTGACGGCGATAACTACATTTTAAATGGTACAAAAATCTTTATCACTAATGCCGATGCGGCACACGTTTATATCATAATCGCAATGACGGATGCAAGCCTTGGCACTCGTGGACTTTCCGCTTTTATTGTTGAAAAAGATTTTGCAGGCTTTAGCATTGGCAAAAAAGAGGATATGATGGGCATACGTGGGTCTAACACCTGTGAGCTTGTTATGGAAAACTGCATTGTTCCAAAAGAGAACTTGCTAGGTAAAGAAGGGCAGGGCTTTAGGGTGGCTATGTCCTTGCTTGACGGCGGACGCATTGGCATTGCGGCACAAGCATTGGGCATTGCACAGGGTGCCATTGATGTTGCGGTTGCCTATGTAAAAGAACGCAAACAATTTGGTCAGCGCATATCGCAATTTCAAAACACACAATTTGAGCTTGCGGATATGCAGACGGATGTTGATGCGGCTCGCTTGCTTACCTATCGTGCGGCGGTTATGAAAGATAGTGGCGTGCGGTATTCCAGCCAAGCGGCTATGGCAAAGCTATTTGCTTCAGAGGCGGCAAGTGACGTAACCCGCAGGTGTCTACAGCTTTTTGGCGGCTATGGCTATAGCAAAGAATATCCAATAGAGCGTATGATGAGGGACGCAAAAATTACCGAAATTTACGAAGGCACGTCGGAAGTACAAAAGATGGTTATTTCGGCAGGGATGAAGGTGAATTAGATGAAAATAATTGTTTGTGTGAAGCAAGTACCAGATACAAACGAAGTGAAAATTGATCCAAACACAGGTACATTAATACGCGAGGGTGTGCCTAGCATTATTAACCCTGACGATTTATGCGCTTTGGAAGCGGCACTGGTGCTAAAAGAGCAATATGGGCATAGTATCGTTGCGGTTTCTATGGGACCACCACAAGCAGAAGTTGCCTTGCGCCACGCTTTGGCTATGGGTTGTGATGAGGCTTTTTTGGTGTCTGACCGTGTTTTTGGTGGGGCAGATACTTGGGCAACATCAAAGACATTAGCGGCAGCTATTAAAAAAATTGGATATGATGTTATCCTTGCAGGACGGCAAGCAATAGACGGCGACACAGCGCAGGTTGGACCTCAAATTGCAGAGCATTTGGGCATACCGCAAGTAACCTATGCGCAGAGCATTAAGCAGGATGGGAACAATGCTTTTATAGTGCAACGCCAATTTGAGGATAGGTATCAAAAAATAAAAATAACCACACCGTGCTTGATTACGACATTATCCACCCTTAACAAACCACGCTATATGTCGGTTGGTGGCATTGTTTCTGCTTTTGATGAAAAAGAGATACAATTGCTTGATTTTGCGGCTTTAAAGGATTATGTGGATGAAAGCGATATTGGACTTAAAGGCTCGCCGACACAAGTACGCAAAGCCAGCCCAAAACAGGGCAAAAGACAAGGTATTTTGTATGAAGTAAGCGAAGATGAAGCGGTGGAAATTATTGTAAAGGCGGTGAGCGTGCGTGCATAAAAATATAATGGTTGTTTGCGAACAACGTGATGGTATATTAATGGGCGTGTCGCTAGAGCTTATCGGTAAGGCGGCAGAGCTTGCAAAAACTACTAACGAGCAAGTTATTGCACTGTTGATGGGTGATAAAATCGAAGGTTTGACGCAAACGCTAATAAACCACGGCGCAGACCGTATTATCTTCGTGGATGACCCTATTTTAAGCGATTATATGACAGAACCCTATACAAAGGCGGCTTGTGCTGTTATTGCCGCCGAAAAACCCGATATTGTGCTGGTTGGCGCAACAAGCATTGGGCGTGATTTAGCACCGCGCATTGCCGCAAGGGTTAAAACAGGGCTTACAGCAGATTGCACTATTTTAGATATTTGCGAAGATACTAAAGAGTTATTGATGACACGTCCTGCTTTTGGCGGTAATTTGATGGCGACCATTGTTTGCCCTAAACATCGCCCGCAGATGGCGACGGTGCGACCGGGTGTGATGATTGCTAGATGTAGTGAAGAAAGAAACGGCGAGATTATGCGTTTTGATGTAAATTTTGTACCGTCAGACGCTAATGTGCAGATTTTATTAACCACAGAAGTAAAAGAGAACAAAGAAAAAATTACCGAAGCCGCTGTGCTTGTGGCAGGTGGTAGGGGTATTGGTGATAATTTTGCACAACTTAATGAACTTGCTGAGGTTTTGGGTGGTCAGGTTGCCGCAAGCCGTGCCGCTGTTGATGCTGGCTTTGTAAATAAAGATGTGCAGGTTGGGCAAACGGGTAAAACCGTGCGGCCTGATGTCTATATTGCTGTAGGCATATCGGGTGCTATACAGCATACAGCTGGGATGGAGGAATCTTCGCTTATTATTGCGATAAACAAAGATAAAACCGCACCGATTTTTAACACGGCGGATATTGGAATAGTCGGTGATGCTAATAAGATTATTCCGAAAGTGATTGCGGCGTTGAGAAAGTAATAGATTTTGATAAAATAAAAACGAGCGGCGCATTAGCTTACCGCTCGTTTTGTTATTAGTTTACTCTTGTGTAATGATAAACTTCGTCAGTTTGTCTTGATTCTAGCGTTAGGCTGTTTCCGTTTAGGATAACATTCCAAGACTGATTTGCTAGGTTGCCCTCATCTGGATTGGTTATGCGTAGTTCAAGACGGCTATCATTATTTGTTGTCCACCACGTAAAGTTTTCAAAGCCAAACATTACGCCGCCTCTTGAACCCGTGCCGTCAGCATTGAAAGTGTAAGTGTAGTCCAATGCAACCTCGTCCCACGACCACGCACCTATTAACGGATTGTTTTGGTCTACATCTTGCGAGCTATTGCAAGCCGCAAAAACCAATAACCCCAAAACCAATAAAACAACCGGTAATACAAATTTCTTCATTTTGTTGCCTCCTCATTTATGTAATTTTTTGTTACCCCTTAATTAAAGCCAAGCCCGCAAGGTTAATGCGGGCTTGGCAGTTTATGCTTCTGGCAATTCTTCATCATTCGGAAACATAAATACTTCATCGTCATCGTCATCCAAGAACCAATCTTCGTCTAAAATGTCTTCGTCTTTTTGGCTCCATTTAACCAAAGCAACAACCAAAGTCGCCAAAAGTGCAGCACCCAAAACGATTAGTAAAACAATAACAACTGGATTTTTCCAACAGCTTTTTTTCTTGCCCAATTTAACATATGGGAAGCTGTCGTCAAAGTACTTTTTAAGTTTCATAAGCACACCTCTCTTAATTATAATTATATTTATGATTTGCGCAGTTGCTTGCTAGCTTCAGCCCGCTTGCGCAAAAGTTCATACTCGTCATAAGCCTTTAGCATAGTTTGCTTTTCGTCATTAAATTTAAGCAAATGATATGCTTCGTGCTTTTTATAAAAACCTGCGTCGGCAAAACTTTCTTCTAATTGCGGACGACAAAAATGCGACCCAGCAGACATTAGATACCAATGCACGGTTTTGTCAATAAAATCTTCAGCACCTTTAAAGTTATATTGTGTTTTGCCTATATATTTAAGAATTTTTGCCCTTACCTTTGTTTCTTCATAAACTTCACGAAGGGCGGCTTGGCGAAAGTTTTCGTCATCCTCGACAGTTCCCTTTGGCAAAACCCATCCAATATCTTTTTTGCTATGATTTTTATACAAAAGCAGGACTTTTGATTTGTGTATAACAACGCCGCCGCAACTTACAGTTTCCGTCATAATCATAACCTCTTATTGTAAAATACAGACAAGTCCCAACCCATAAAAATTATTATACACCATATGGAAAAAGTTTTCAACCCCTAAATATTATTTACTTTTCGTCAAATTCTTTTTAAAGGGTGATGCGTTTAAATGTTTTTTTATCTTTTGCAATCCGTTCCACCACATAATAGCCACAAATGGCACAAAAACAACCATTAACCACGTGTTACCTGATAATAATAATGTATTGTATGCACCGTGAACCGCCCACGGCACAACAAAGGCTAGTATAATATATTTTGTACGGGCTTGCGGTTCAAATTTAGCCATTGCAAAATAATAGCCCATTAACACACCAAAAAAACCGTGCGACGGCACAGACACCAACGCCCTAGAAAGTGCGGTTTGCATACCACCCATTTGTGGATGCAGCACATACAAAAAATTTTCTACCGCCGCAAAACCTAGTGATATAAACACCGCATAAACAATGCCGTCCATCTTTTCGTTCAAATTACGGTTGTGCCAAATTAAAAAGAACAAAACGGCAAATTTAAAGCCTTCTTCTGTAAAGCCAGCTACGGCAAAGGATGTAAAAACTGCCTCGCCAAACTGTGATAGCGTTATGGGCATTAACACCACGATAAAGCCCGATGTGCGTATTATTGGCAGGGTTATTAACGCTCCCGCTAAAACACCGATTATTAGCAGGCGTATTGGTTCTTTTTCGTATTTATCACGTATAAAGATGTATATAAGGCAAATTAATGCTGGGGCTAATGCCAGTGCAATTAGGGTTTGGGTCATAGGCTGTTCCTCCGCAAAAAATGAGCGACCGAAGGTCGCCCCTACGATTATAGCTAACGCCCTATCAATCAGCGAATGACTGCGCCGCAAACTTGGTGGCAGGTGCACAATATATTGTGTACCTGCAATTGCGGCTTGCATTAACTGTTTCGAGGTTCGTTCGCCATATGCGGTTATTTTGCGTTGTTTGTCTTTTTCTTATTCGGGATTTTTGTGAAGATGAAGCCTAGCACAAAACCGACTATCAAACCGCCTATATGGGCGGAATTTGCTATGTTTATACCCTCGCCTAATATGCCGGGTGCGGCGAAGCCAAATAGCACTTGTAGCACAATAAGCATACCCAATGTGGATGCTGAAAGGTCGCCAGCTTGCTTTTTTGTTACCAAAGTGAACGCCAACAATGCACCAAACATACCGAAGATTGCACCAGAAGCACCCGCACCTACCGCATTGGGCGACAGTAACATCATAGCAATACCACCTACTATTCCGCTGGCTAGGTATAGTATTAAAAATTTAAAATGTCCCATATATTTTTCGGCACGTATGCCTACTATTGCAATCCACATTGTGTTAAACAAAAGGTGTACAAAGCCTATATGCAAAAATATTGGTGTAACAAGGCGGTAAAGCTGCATATGCTCGAAGGTTAGATAATAGTTTGCCGCCCCGAAACGTAGCAGGTTTAGGGTGTTTTGCGAGCCTCCTGATAGTTCCATAAGCGCAAACATTAGTATATTAATGGCTATGATAGTTGCGGAGAAATACGGGAATTTTATAATTGATTTTGCTATATGCGATGGGCGGTTTTGCGAAACCATTGGCATTATTATGCCGTCTGTCATTTTGCGCAGGGCGTTTTCTATTTTGTTTAAACATTTGTCGGTGTTTATGTCCGATTTAGATTTATATTGCACGTGCAAGTTTTTGCTTACACCTGCAAACAAATCATAACGCTCCATTAGTATAAATTCTTGTGTTGTGTTAATTTTATGCGAAAAAAATTCGTCCAGACCGCCGATGAAGATATTGAAAATAACGGAATGTCTTGCGCCAATGCGTTCTTTTACACTTTTTACAGCTTCGTCCATATAGTTTTTTATGCTGTCAAAATTATGTTTGTCTACAATGTTGGTGTCATATATTATGTAAAAATACGCTACTGCACCTGCTTCACGAGCCCATATTGCTGTGTTTTGACCAAATGGAAAATCGGCGGGGATGTTTAAACGAATGTATCCCGCCTGTGTTAGTTCGTAATGGAAATTGTTTGTAAAATTTTCGTACAGTGGTATCACCTAATTTTATTTGGAATAATTTGAAAAAGTTCTTGACAAAATTCGATAAATGGTGTATTATGGTTTTACACTTCAGCCAAAAGGACCACTGGGTAAAAGGAAAATGCTTGTCGTGGCGAACCTCCGACAAAGACGCTCCACCACGACAAGCAAACCCAGTTCCACACAAGAACCTAGGTAGATGTTATCACACTTAGGTTTATTTGTCAAGCACATTATTCATCAGCTTTCGCAGGCTGATTTTTTATTTGTGTTTGTTGATTACCCTTGGCTGGATTGCTTCGGGGTTCGCTTCCCTCGTTATCGTAGGAACGTCCCTCGCAATGACGTTAACCCTGCCTGCTCCCCATCATTGCGAGGACTACCAAGTGCATAAAGCAGTACATATAAAGCCCGAAGCAATCCAGTAAAGGGGCGGGGGTGTTCGGTGGTTTTAGCTGAAAAATGCTAATCCGTAGATGCTTACCAAGCCTGGCAGACCCAGAAAAGCTATTGTGCTTACTGTTAGGGCGTTAATGCCTGGTGTAGCAATGTAAATGCCCATTGCTGTTAGTCCCCAATTTATTCCAAATATTGCGGCTATGCCCAGCACACCACGCAAAATTATATTTATTGCCTTGCGAAACCTACCTGTTATTACCAAAATACCTATAGCAAGCAATATACCTATTGCACCTAAAATTAATATGCTGTTTTCCACATCTTCACCCCTCAAACATAGACGCTACCAAACCACGTTCTTTGCACATTTGCAAATAGACCTTATACCGCATATTTATGGCGTTAAGCTCATAAACAAAGCTGTCTATAAGGTCTGGGTCTGAAACCTCGTCAAGCGAGCGATGCACGTTTTCTAGGTCTTTTTGCAGTTTTTCTAGGGCAGAAAGTATGAAGATGTCGTCTTGTGAAAGGGTTTTTTGTTTGCGTTTTGATTTGCGTATTTTTTGCTCTGGGATATATTCGTAAACATTTGCGTTCATAATCTTGTCCTCCTATATTTATCCGTTACAATAAATATAGTCAGAAATTACCAATTTTATTCCATTAGGTTTTGCTTCTGCGGAAGTTAAAGCGGCGTTCTTGTCCTGTTATTAGCCATAGTATGTTTTTGCGGTGGGTAAACATACCCAAAGCCGCCAAGAGCCATATGAAGATGACGATTACGGTATAGTCGCTGTAAAAGTATGTGGTAACAGCCGCAAGGGATATAAAGCCTGTTGTGGATGCTAAAGATATAAAGCGGGTTGTGATGACGATAACGGCAGAAATTGTAAGGACTATTACTAAAACCCGTGGGTCGAACATTATAACCATACCGATAACACAGGCAACGCCTTTGCCGCCACGAAATTTTAGGTAAAACGGGAAGCAGTGTCCCAAGACTGCGCCGAAGCCCATTAATAAACCAGGGATGTAATATGTAGGCTCGAATGTTTCTAGGCTTTGTAAACCCCACGGTTGACCGTAGAGAACGATATGGAGGATAATTATGGGTACCATTGTTTTTAGCAGGTCAAAAAACAGTACAATTAAACCGTTTTTGACACCCATAACACGATATACATTGGTTGTGCCGGCGTTGCCGCTGCCGTGTTCTCTAATATCAATTTTGCCAATGATTTTGCCTACAAAATAGGCAAATTGTAACGAGCCTATTGGGTAGCCTATTAAAATATAAATCCAAGGAAACATAAAATCTGGCATTATTTTTCACTCCTATCCCTATTGCGGGCTATAAAATGTATTGGTGTGCCTTTGAAACCGAAGTTTTGGCGTATTTGGTTTTCTATATAGCGTTTGTAGCTAAAATGCAGTAATTCGGTATTATTTACAAAAAGTACGAATGTTGGGGGTTTTACAGATACCTGTGTGCCATAGTATATGCGAAGCGCAACACCTTTTTGTGCTGGTGGTTGGTTTCTTGCGGTGGCTTCTAGTATAACCTCGTTTAGCACGCCTGTTTGTACCCGCATTGTGGCGTTTTGGCTTACGATTTTTATCTCGTCAAACAAATTGTCAACACGTTGCCCTGTTAATGCAGAGATATACATTTTTGGGGCATATGGCATAAATTTTAGTTCGCTGTCAATTTTTTCTTCAAATTTTTTCATTGTTTTATTGTCTTTTTCTATTGCGTCCCATTTGTTTACTACTATTATGCCAGCTTTGCCTTTTTCGTGTGCTATGCCTGCTATTTTTGTGTCTTGGTCTGTTATATTGTCTTCGGCTGATATTACTAGGATTGCCACGTCGCAACGGTCTATTGCTGCAACGGCACGTATTAGGCTGTATTTTTCTATATCCTCTTTTATTTTGCTACGCCGTCTAATGCCTGCTGTGTCTATAAACATAAAGCGTTGCCCGTCACGCTCGTAGAAAGTGTCAACGGCATCACGTGTTGTACCTGCTACATTGCTTACTATTACCCTTTCTTCACCTAAAATGCGGTTGATTATGGAGGATTTGCCGACGTTTGGTTTACCTACAATGGCTACTTTTATAATGTCGTCATCATCTTCGTCTTCGGCAAAGCCTTCAAAATGTTCGCATATAACGTCCAACATATCGCCAAGACCCAGCATATTTGCGGCAGAAATTGGGTGAGGTTCGCCAATGCCTAACTCGTAAAATTCGTATGCTAGGCTGTCGTATTTTATATCGTCTAGTTTGTTTGCGGCAAGCACGACGGGTTTGCCACTACGGCGCAGAATGTTGGCGGCGGCGGCATCGCCTTCTGTTATACCTGCCTTACCATCAACGACAAATAGCACCACATCGGCGGTTTCTATTGCAATTTGGGCTTGGTTGCGGATGTGTTTTACCATATCATCGTTGCTGTCCAAGTCTAGCCCGCCTGTGTCTACCAGTAAGAAGTTGTGGCGTTGCCAGTTGGCTTGGGCGTATAGTCTATCACGGGTAACGCCAGGTGTGTCTTCGACAATGGATATACGCTCGCCTATTATTCTGTTAAAAAGGGTAGATTTGCCGACGTTTGGGCGACCTACTATTGCTACTATTGGTTGCATAAAAGACTCCTTAAAAATTCATCACCGTTGGCGTTTACTGATAAAACTTGTACGCCCAGTTGATTGCGCATTTCGTCTAATGTTATATCATCTAAAAATACATCTTCTTCGGCACGCAAGATACAGGATGGCAAAAGTACCAAATCGCCTAAATCTTGCCCTTTGAGCTGTGACATAATATCTCCTGCTGTTAAAAGACCGACAACGGTTATAAGCTCGCCGTAGAAGTTATTTTTTATTGGGACGACATTTATTGTAAGCTGTGGGAAGGTGGATGTTGCGGCATTTGCAAGGCTATGCATAAAGTCTTTTGATGCATAGCCTGTTACAACGGTAATTTTCTTTGTGAGCGGCATTTTGTCGGCATTTTCTACCAATGCGTTTTTAAATTCGTGGCGCATTGCGGCTATCATACCAACGCCGTTTTCTATTTGCGGAAAGTCGTCATAATCTTCATAAGGCGGTACGTCAATGCCTGCTTTAAGGTAAAATTCATCTGCGGCGAAAACAAATCTTGCGCCTTTTTTTGCCATTAGTTTGTTTTGCCAGTGTGCAACCTTAGCTATAACATCCTTACAGTCATCCGCTTCTAGCGGCAAAAGTTCTGCTAGGTTGCGTTCTTTTCTATACTTAGTCAACCCCACGGGCACTATGGATAATGAGCAACCGCCGCCGCCCTGCGGTATGTATTGACTTAAATCCTGTATGGTTTTATCTAATATATCACCGTCGTTATAGCCTTTACATAACACTATTTGTAGGCTTAACGCTATGCCGCCTTCGGCTAATTTGCCTAAAAATTCTAATGACCGTCCTGCTTTTGGGTTGTTCATCATTTTAATGCGTACATTTGGGTCGGTTGCGTGTATTGAAATGTTGACGGGGGATATGTGATATTGCAAAATACGTCTTATGTCAGCGTCTGTCATATTTGTTAATGTTATATAATTGCCGTGCAAAAAGGACAGGCGGTAATCGTCGTCTTTTACATACAGTGTTTCACGCATATTTGGGGCGTTTTGGTCTATAAAACAAAAGACGCATTTATTGCCGCAACGGCGCATATCGTCCATTAGACCGCTTTCAAAGACAAGTCCTAGTTCTTCATCTTCGTCTTTTTCTATTTCTAAAATCCATTGTTCGCCGTTTGCTTTTTCTATTGTTATCTCTAGTTCTTCGGATGCTTGCGCCATTCTAAAGTCGAAGAAGTCCACAACGGGTTGATTGTCAACTGCAAGCAAAAAATCGCCGGGTTGTATGCCTAGCTCCTGCGCAATGCTATTTGGTTCTATTTCTACTATTTGTTTTTTCAAAATTTTATCCCCTTACAATTGTATCATTGCCAACATATTTCCTCTTGGTGCGCCTTGGCTTCTGCGGTGAGAGAAGAAAAGGTCATCCCTTTCATATGTGCAAAGGTTTGCTATTTCTATATTTTGTGGTGCAAGTCCTGCATTTATCAGACTTTCGCGACAAACTCCCCATAAATCTATATGAAATTTGTTTTGTACGCTTGCACTATTATAAACGAAATTTGACGAAAAGGGAAGGGATTTTTTAAATATTTCTGCAACATCTGCGCCAACTTCAAAATATTTGGCAGATATAGATGGCGCAATGCCCGCTAAAAGGTCATTTGGATTGGTTTTGTAAAATTTTGTCATAGCTTTAACAGCTTCGCTAGGCATATCTGCGGCAACACCACGCCAACCTGCGTGAGCGTTGGCAACAGCACGGTTGATGGGGTCGTATAGCAGAATCGGCACACAATCGGCATAATATGTAGCTAGGGTTATACCTACTACATCTGTAACAAGCCCGTCTGTTTTTTCGACATCACGTTTTTCTTGTATTTTTTCTATATGTGTGCCGTGCATTTGATTGCTTAATACAACACGGGTTGGGTCGAAACCTATGGTGTTGCAGGTGCGTAAAAAATTTTCGTGGATATTGTTTATATCATCGCCGTTATAAAATCCTAGGTTTAAAGACGAATAGCCGTCGTTTGATACGCCACCAATGCGGGTTGTGAAGCAATGGCGTATGTTATGCTCCGCCAAATTTTCAAATTCAAACCATACAACGCCGTTTTTTTCTCGTCTTATCATTTTAACCCTCCCAAAAAGCATTTTCGTGGTGTGTTATGTTTAATTGTTCTTTGCCGAAAACTTCGATTATATCAAAGCGGCAAGGATGTTCCCATTTATCATTTTTGTGTAAATACTGTTTTGCGGCGGAAATTATACGGCGGGATTTTGAAAAATCTACAGCTTCTGCCGCCTCGCCATAATTTGCGTTGGTGCGGTATTTTACCTCGATAAATACGATATATTCGCCATCTTTGGTTATGATGTCAATTTCGCCGCCATTTGCTTTAAAGTTGCGTTTTAAAATATGATATCCTTTGGCTTCGAGATAGCCTGCAACCGCATTTTCACCATAGTCGCCTTTTAATTTGCTATTGTTCATCATAGGCTCGCATTGCCTCCAAGGCATCCAAATCGTTTATAAACACCAAAATCTGCGCCACGACCTGGTATAGCTCTGGCGGTATTTCTGCTCCCAAATCCAGCTTTGTTAGCTCTTGTACCAATTTTGGGTCTTTGTATAATTTTACATCGCCTTCTTTTGCTGTGTCTATAATTTTTTGCGCCAAATGACCTGCACCTGTTGCAACCACTTTTGGCGCAGATAATCCTAGGTTATATTGAAGCGCAACGGCTTTTTTCTTTAAATCAATATTTTTATCCATATCATACCCTCGCATCAAAAGAATATCTTGTTGGGGCTTCTTGTGGGATTTCTCTAATAGGTTGCGGTGTTGCAAGAGGGGTTGATATGTCAAATTTTTCATCAATTGCTTTGGTGTGTAATTGCGTTAGTTTGAAGCCTGCATCATCTAGCAAGTCCGAAAGGTCTTTTGCGTTTAGCGTTACTGTTTCAAGCGTTTTGTCTTTGTTGCTACGCACTTGCAGGTTTATGTTATTGCCGTTTTTATTCACCATTACTTCTATGCGCCCAAGAAAAGCCATATCTAGCGCAAGCAGGGCGGTTGCATTATATCCGTTTATTTTTTTGGCTTTGTCGCCTTTTTTCTTAAATATGTGAAGCTCTGCTAAATGTTGTTTATCTTCCACGGTAAAGGGTAATTGGAAGTATAGTTTTGTTTCTGTTATATTGCGGGTAAAGTCTATAATATCCACTATATTTTCGGCGGTTTGTGCCATTGGTGTGTTGCCTTGCTCTTTTGCCGTTTTTATTATTTCCTGTGCAATAGTGCGTAGGTTTTGCAGGTAGTTGTTGGGGTTTTGCGTGTCTTGTGTTGGCTGCAAAGTTTGTAATTGATTTTTTGCATTTTCTAAAGCCTGTGCTTGTTCGGGTGTTTGCGGTATAACATTTTCGACAAGAGTTTTTAGGTTGGTAATTTCTTTTGATAGCGAAAGTTCGCCTTTTGCTATGCCTTCAAATACTTGTACAGTACGGTCTGTTGCGGCAAAGTTATTTTCCAGCAAAAATTGTATTTGTTCAAATGGTGCTGTTGGCATAGAATAGCGGAAAAATGCCGTGCGCTGTAATATACTTTGGTCTATAGGCATATTGCGCAGTACCAAATCTTCTACAATGCCCGCATTTGATGGGGTTACTTGCATATTTGCCGCTGTTAGGGCTTCACGTATTATGCTTGCAGAAACCTTGCTGTCGCCTGTGCCACCGCCACGCAAAAATTCCAGCATAATTTGCCCGCCATTTGCTTCACGCACAACAAAGGCGGCTTTATCGCCAATGCGGGCATCGGGCATAACTAAAGAGCGTGCGTTTAATGTATTGCCGTCGCCCATTTTTAGCGCAATAGAGCCTTGTTTAATATCCAAAATTTCGGCAGAGAAGGTTTGCCCTGATACTAGGCTTGCTAGGTTTTGTAGGGTTGGCGGTTGCTTTGCTTGTGCTATTGCTAAGTTTCGGGCATTTTCCCCGCTATTGTCGGGGTTTGCGCCAACGATTGGTGTTATGTTTAAAAGCGATTGCATAGGCTCTATTGGTGTCATTTGGGGGTTTGCTCCTTTCATTGCTATTAGGGCTGTTAAAATTTCCATTGCTTGGGGGGATAGTTGGTTTAGGGCGGCAGGGGTTGTAAAATTTAAATCTGCCCCAACGATTTGTTGCAGGGTTGCATTGTCTGTATTTTTTATTTGTTTATGTAATGCGCTGTTTTCGGGCAACATTTGTAGTAGTGCAGACTTTATATCCATAATTATTCCCCCGTTATATCTTTTTTAAAAAGGTTTTGCGGTGTATTGGGCTTGCGCCGAATTGTTTTATAGCTTCTATATGCATTTTTGTGCCATAGCCTTTGTGGCGGTTAAAGCCGTATTGCGGGTATTTTTCGTGATAATTAAGCATTATTTCATCACGTGAAACTTTTGCTAATATTGACGCACAAGCTATTGTGAAAGATTTTGCGTCGCCGCCTTCTATCGTAACGGCGGTTATATTTAAATCAGGTTTTTTGTTGCCGTCTATCAGCGCAAAATCTGCTTTGGGGTTAAGCCCTGCGATGGCTTTTGCCATCGCTTTCATACGTGCTTGCAATATATTTATTTCGTCAATTTCGTCTGCTTGCACAAGGGCTATATTCCAAGCCACGGCTTTTTCTATTATAATTTGTGATAATTGCACACGCTTTTTTTCGCTTAGTTTTTTAGAATCATTTACGCCTTCAATTGTTAGCCCTTTGGGCATAATAACTGCCGCCGCAACGACGGGTCCTGCTAATGGCCCTGCTCCTGCTTCGTCTACGCCGCAGATTGCGTTATATATTTCCCCATATTTTTCCTCAAAATAAAGTGTTGGCATTTATACCACCTCGTATTCATTATACCACAATGTGAATTTTTTTCAATGCGTACTTTACGGCGTGGTGGTTTTATGTTATAATTGTTTAAAAATTGAAGGAGGCTACATTATGGAATTGGTTTACAAAGGTAAGACAAAAGATGTTTACGCATTGGCAGACGGCAATTATTGCTTGCAATTTAAAGATGATGCCACGGGCAAAGACGGCGTGTTTGACCCTGGCGAAAACCAGGTTGGGCTTACGATAGATGGTTTGGGACGTGAATGCTTGGCACTTACTGCGCATTTTTTTGAAATGTTAAATAAGCATAATGTGCCGACGCATTTTGTTTCTGCTGATTTGGATAAAGCGCAGATGACGGTGAAGCCTGCCAAATTGTTTGGTAAGGGTTTAGAGATTGTTGTGCGTTTTAAAGCTACGGGTAGTTATGTGCGCCGTTATAGTGATTATATTAAAGAAGGCGAGCCGCTGGATGCTTTGGTTGAATTTACCCTTAAAAACGACGATAAAGGCGACCCGCCGATAACGGGCGACAGTCTTGTTGCTCTTGATATTATGACCAATGAACAATTTGAAGAATGTAAGGCTTTGGCGAAAAAAGTTGCGGCATATGTGCGTGAAGACCTTGCTAAGAAAGATTTGACATTGTATGATATTAAATTTGAATTTGGGCAGATTAACGGCAAGGTTGTGCTTGTTGACGAGATTTCTGGCGGTTGTATGCGTGTTTATAATAATGGTGTTTGGATACAGCCTATGGATTTGAATAAGTTGGTTTTGGAGTAATTTGGGCAAGATTTGTTGTAATATATCAAAAAGGGCGGTATAAGCCGCCCTTTTCATTTCATCCAACCACCTCCAACCACCCTTACACCATCACACACCCTCTACTAAATTACTTCGGGGTTGTTAACAAACGTACATTACGTCATTGCGAGGGACGGGGTATACGGCAAACGGGGTAACCAACCCCGAAGCAATCCAGTCCACTAGCCATCAAGTTGCTTGATGTGCAATAACAGTATGACAATAAAACGGCTTTACTAGATTGCTTCGGGCTTGATGTGTATTGCTTTGGGTATTTAGTAGCCCTCGCAATGACGTAGCTTGTTGTTATCGTCATCCCTTGACAAAGACAACAATACACCCAAAAAACTTTTTTT
>Ga0136643_10000300_pt1 | contig 53754 bp, 46 predicted proteins | sample TergutLab28metaG_FD_96883 | JGI IMG/M metagenome (GOLD analysis project Ga0136643, IMG submission 96883) | Labiotermes labralis P1 segment gut microbial communities from Petit-Saut dam, French Guiana - Lab288 P1 (version 3) (version 3) | ecosystem: Host-associated > Arthropoda: Insects >... | reverse complement strand
TCTGCCATAATTTAATGTGCCTCCTGTGTAATAGTGTCCGAACTACGATAGCATAATATCTTGACGAACGCAAGCAGAACCCGCTATAATACACATTGAGAAAAGGAACAGGGATTTATAAGTCGAATAATGAGTTTCAGCAGACGTATGGCGGGAGGAGATTAAGTTTGAAACCAATATCTCCACAGGCTTACCAAATGTTTTATAGCGTCTCGCGTTGACAAATTCGCTTTGTTCGCGTATACTATAAGTACCAGGACCCCCCACACCTCTCCACGCTTGCGTGTGAAGTGTCCCATGGGGGGGCATTTTATTTTAAGGACTATGATAGGCATGAAAAAATGGGCTTCATTCCAAGAGCAAATGGAGTTGCTTGTACAGCGTGGATGTGCAATTGATGATTACAATTTTTGCCTAGAGGCATTGAGGCGCACAAGCTATTATCGCTTATCTGCATATTTGCTTCCTTTCAAGAATGGCGATAAGTACATAGAGGGTACAAGCTTTGAGCAGATTTATCAGATATACGAGTTTGACAGAAAGCTGAGGAGCGCCCTTTTTTCAGCAATAGAAGAGATCGAGGTATTCTTTCGAGCACAAATCGCTAATTTCCATGCCCAAAAATATGGAGAACACGGATATTACGATGCTAAAAACTTTAGAGAACACAATCGCCATAGTGAGTTAATGGTGAGGCTTGGAAAAGAAATTGAGCGTAACAAAAAGGTGCCATATGTAAAGCACCACATCGAGAAATATGATGGCACATTCCCGCTCTGGGTTGCCGTGGAGCTGTTTTCTTTCGGGACTCTCACAAAGTTCTATGCAGATATGCAGTCCGTTGATCAAAAACAGCTTGCAAAGAGTATGTACCCAGAGGAACCATATAACAGTGGTGTTCTGAAAAGCTGGTTACAGTGTTTAACCGGTCTGCGTAATGTATGTGCACACTATGGGAGACTGTACTATAGACCTTTTTCCCAGCCAAAACCTCCGGCGAAAATAGAATTTAACCTAAAGAACAAGCTTTTTGACATGATATACATTTTGCGTTCCCTGCATCCGAAAGTGGAAAGCTGGAACAACACTATTCTCCCTCAAATTACAGCCTTGATTGAGCAATATCAACCGCATATCAATCTATCGCATATCGGATTCCCACCGGACTGGGAAGAAAAGCTAATGAAATAAACACAATCTATCTTAGGCTCGCACAAAATGTTGTGCGAGCCTTTTTTATTGCACAACAAGAAGTCTGCTTTTCACCAAATAAAAACAAGGTCGAGCACAGTCTCAGACCTTGTTTTTTAGTATTTTGCTTCAAGTACAAAACGCTATCTCTTATCCAATCGCGTCTTTGAACGCCTTGCCGGCCTTAAAAACAGGTGCACGAGATGCGGGGATCTGGATTTCTTCTTTCGTCTTAGGGTTTCTGCCCATTCTCGCAGCGCGTTCTTTGACATCAAACATACCGAACCCCACTAATTGTACCTTTTCGCCGCTTTGTAGGCCTTCAATAATAGTCTCAACTGTGGCTGTTTATTACCGTTTCGCTACTGGTAATCTCTTGAGCAAAAACAGAGCTATCTGTGTGTAGATAGCTCTGCTTCTTTTTGTAAATCAAGAGAAAACCTCGGGCTATGCCCGAGGTTCTAAAAAGGCTATGCCTGTGGAGAACAGTAACAAAGCCCTCATTTGGTAGAATAGACGCAGGTTCTGACAACCGCATCTAAGAACTATTTGTGTTCTGGAACAAATTCGTCATATTGTGCTGTTTGCAATCACAGCATTAGCCGGTACGGCCTGCGCTTCCTTTACTGATACAAAATACTGCATCAACATTAGGCTCTATACGCTCCTGAGCGAATACACTGCTCGGAAGAAGACTCAGCATGAGAATGCACGTAAGGAACATACGAAATGCGTATAGACTCAGCTTTCTCCTCGTGCATGGATATTGAGTCACTAGGGGATAATTGTGCTCATTGCTTCCAATCATAGGTATGAGGTGATTCAAATTGGCGAATAAAAAGACACGAAATGAACAAAGAAAGAACAGTGATAAGGTCCCGCCGGCACGGCGGGAGGCAAAATCCAAGGGAAAGTCTGCCTTCAATGAAAAAGGAAAATTGAATGACGATACTCGCGTGATTCATGCGGAGGAGCCAAATCGAGAGGATGGATAAATCGGGCTGACGGTAAGACTCCGAATATCAAAGGAAAACCGCTTGTCTCAAAGCTGAGATGAGCGGTTTTCATGTTCCGTTCTGATTATCTAAAGACTATTGCTGTCCATGTTCGTGCTCTAAGCCCAATTCCTTTTTTGCCTCTTCTTCCCTATATTCACGAATCATCGAGGGAATCGCTTCGGCACGCCGCTTATTTTTATTCATCAATTCACGCTTTTGCTTTGACTGATCCATGGTACTGATCTGATTTTCTGTCTCGATAGCATTGAGAATGGTTGCCTCAATATTTTCTTTAATCACTTGTGATTTGTCTTCCATCTTGCCCCTCCTTTTTTAGTAGTATTGGTTGATGGAGATTGAATTATTTTGCATAAGCTGCAAACAATATTGTGTAAAAAATGAGAGGAGCTTACTATGCCAACCGAAGGCTGGAATCTGGAACACACGTACACGAAACTCCCCCAAACATTTTATTGCAGACAAATGCCAACAGCGAGCCCAAAACCGCGCATGGTCATGTTAAATCAAGGCCTTGCCAAAACATTGGGATTAAACGCAGACAAATTAAAAAATACGCCGGAGCTATTTGCAGGCACAGAGTTACCCCCTGGAGCAAACCCCATAGCCCAAGCCTATGCGGGGTACCAATTCGGGCATCTTTCCAAACTGGGGGATGGGCGGGCAATTTTGCTCGGAGAACAAATTACCCCGGATGGCTGCAGATTTGATATCCAATTAAAGGGTTCGGGCAAAACACCTTATTCCAGAAGCGGAGACGGCCAAGCAGTGCTCTCTCCTATGCTCCGGGAGTATATCATCAGCGAAGCCATGTCCGCGTTGGGGATTCCCACAACCCGCTCTTTGGCAGTTACACTGACCGGAAAGCATGTGATTCGAGAAAAAGCCTTACAGGGGGCCGTTTTGACCCGGGTGGCCTCCAGTCATATTCGGATGGGCACCTTTGACTATATATCTGTGTTTGGCACAGAAGAAGAGCGCAAACAGCTCGCAGACTACAGCATTTGGCGTCACTTCCCATGGCTGGAAAATCCGGAAAATGGGGAGGAGAACAAGTATCTTCTGCTCTTGAGAGAAGTTGCTCGGCCTCAGGCCTCCTTGATTGCAAAATGGCAGCTGGTTGGTTTCATCCACGGCGTAATGAACACAGATAATATGGCAATCTCAGGCGAAACCATAGACTACGGCCCCTGCGCCTTTATGGACGCCTATGATCCCAACACTGTATTCAGTTCCATAGACACTGCCGGACGTTATGCCTATCAAAACCAGCCCGGAATCGGAGCGTGGAATTTGTGTAGATTTGCAGAGGCCTTATTGCCCTTGCTTGACGAGAATCAAGATAAAGCGATAGAACTGGCGCAAAGGGAAATAGAGATCTACTGGGAGGCTTTCAATGAAAACTGGCTGTCCGGAATGCGGGTCAAACTGGGGATAACCCATGCAGAGCCGGAAGATGTCGGACTGATTACAGGATTGTTGGATTTAATGGAGCAGCATGAACTGGACTATACAAACACCTTTCGAGCGCTATCTGTTCCGGACAATCAAACTTCGCCATTCATCGAAATCCCTGCACTTGCCCAGTGGCATGAAAAATGGAAGGCCAAGCTAGAGAGGCAGCCACAGAGTTTTAGTGATAGCATGGACATCATGAAGCAGAATAACCCGGCCATTATCCCAAGGAATCATCGTGTGGAAGAAGCTTTGACAGCGGCAGAGCAGGGAGATTTTTCGGTAGCAGATAAACTGCTTCAAGCTTTAAGCAAGCCCTATGAAGAGACAAAAGGATATTCCAGCCCACCAGAGTCCACTGCCTGCAAATATAGAACATTTTGCGGAACCTAGAGTTGCAAATCAAACAAGCAGGGGAGACCGCCCCCGGTCGCCCGCATCTTTACTGCCCGTATGCCGCGAACCGCGGGCGATCGAGGCGATCGTCTCTACATGCCGAGTTGTGATGTATCAGCGCATTTCCTCACTGTCCAGGCAAACATTTGTATGGACAAAAGCCTTAGATTCATGCTATACTGTGTGCAAGTGGCAGATTTTAGGGAAACTTATGCACATAAGTTTCCCTAAAATGCCGTTTGGATCGTAAAAGGGAGGAAAACCCATGTTCTGTGTGACAGAATGTGCTTGCCCCAAAGCCGATTGCCCGAATCATCGCAAGTGCTGTGCATGTGTGGTGAAGCATAGGGAAACAGACAGTCTTCCATTTTGTCTATTTTTGGATAATAATGGGGATAAAAGTATACAGAATTATTACAAGAAGCTGAAAGCGCGGTTTGAGCCGGATTACAGCTCAAAAAGTGATTGCTAAAAGCGTTCTCAAGTGATAAAATGCGACGGGAATATGCTTGATTTGGAGGCTATGGAGCGGGTATGGAAGCAGCAATTTTAGTATTAGGCGGGTTCGGACTATTCATATTTGGCATGAAGACCATGTCAAACGGATTAGAGCTGGTCGCGGGAGATCGGATGCAAAGCATTTTGCAACGGGCAACTGCGAATCGGTTTTTGGCAGTCTTTTTTGGAATCCTCATAACTGTTGCCCTCAATAGCTCAACCGCAGCCACCATTATGACTGTTAGTTTCGTAAACTCCGGCTTAATGACCTTAGCGCAAGCGATTGGCGTCATCTTGGGCGCAAATGTGGGAACGACATTTAGTGCACAGTTAGTCGCTTTCCGAATCGATGCCTACGCACCGCTGTTTATCTTCATCGGCATCATCATGCACATGTTCTTCAAGCGGAGAGGTGTGAAAAATCTCGGACAAGTTATACTAGGCTTTGGTCTGTTGTTCTTCGGTGTCTCCGTGCTGGGCGGCCCCCTGCGGGAGTTGCGGCACGAACCGGCCTTTTACAACTTCCTAGTGAACTTCGATAATCCGGTTTTGGCTCTGCTTGCAGGCTTTGTGTTTACTGCTGTTGTACAAAGCTCAACAGCCACAACAGGAATTCTGGTCGCCATGCACATCGCCGGTGTTCCGATTTCCTTTGAAATTTCCGCCTTTATCATACTGGGTACAAATATCGGAACCAGCATCACCACAGTCATCGCTTCTATCCCCGCCAATCGCGACAGTAAGCGTGCAGCCTTGTTTCATATCACCTTTGATATCATTGGAAGCGCCATATTCGGCACCTTGATTTTCTTTGTTCCCGGTATTCTCCACTGGTTCCAAGCAACTTGGGAAGAAACCGCACGGCAGGTCGCCATGTTCCATACATTCTATAATGTTGCCACCATGCTACTCATCCTTCCCTTTGTAAAACAGGCGGCGCATCTGATGCAAAAACTTGTACCATACAAGGAAAACGGAAAAGCTGCCACCTATGAAAAAAAGCTGATGTATCTGGAACCAAAAATGATACAAGCGCCCTCTGTTGCGGTCTTTAACGCAAATCTTGAGCTCAGCCGTATGGGGAAAATCGCGAATGAGAGCTTGGTCTTAGCGCTGGACGCGTTTTTTGAAAAGAACGAGGAAAAGGCAAACAAGACCATGGAATATGAGGACATTGTCAACTATCTAAACCACAGCATTGCCTCAAAGCTGGTTTGGATCAACAATATGCCCTTATCCAATGCCGAAGCCGAAAAAATCGGTGCCATGTTCCGCACCTTGTCTGATATAGAGCGCATCGGAGACCATGCGGAAAATATTGCGGAATATGTGCTGGAAAACAAAGATGGTATTACAAAGCTCTCTGACTTTGCGGTGAGCGAACTAAAACGCCTGGGTGTCGCAACGGTAAACCTAGCAACCCAAGCAGTGGATGCCTACGAACAGCAAGACGAGACACTCCTGCCGCAAATTGGAGCCCTGGAAGAAAAAGTCGATACGTTATGCGCGGAATTTTCCGAGAACCATCTCCGGCGCATGAAGGACGAACAATGCGACCCCAAAAGCGGTGTGATCTTTACCGACATGCTCATTGATTTAGAAAGAATCGGAGATCACGCGAACAACATTGCATTTTCGCTATTGCCGGAACGCAGCGCAAAAAAGAACTAGAAAGCGAGGTTGCTGTATGGCCGTTATACAGCAACTTTTCATATTCCGCGGCATTTCTGTCATACTACTCCTATCCCATACAGGCAGGAGGAAGCAAAATGCCAAAAGATAGCCAGCTCGACCCCAAGCATATCCGCCGAGAGAAAGCAAAAGGCGGCACCACCTTAGCGAACGACGCGCAAGACGGCAAGGGGCGTAACCAGAAAAAGCAATCCGGCAGCCGACACAAACCAGGGAGCGACCGATGAACCCAAAAGAGAAGAGCAGGGCAACATGCCCTGCTCTTTTTACGCAATATGCTGTGATGTCACAGCTTAAAAAGCAAAAATCCCGCCGGTAAGTAAGAGATAGAACAAGAGCCCGCTCGCCGCAATGCAGACAATGCCATAAATGCGAAATTGCTTCAGCTTTTTATCCACATCCTCGCTCGTTGGATTGCTGTTTCCCTTTTTCGATAATTGCTTTTCGATAACCGGAACATAGGTACGTTTGGGGACGATAAGAAGAAGCAGTCCATAAATAACTGCAAATACGGCAAAACCCCAGAAGAAATAATCAAGAAAATCCATCGCTGCACCAAGCCCTTCAAATGATAATAACTGCTCCACAAGCATACCACATCAGTAGGAAATCGTCTATCTTTTTCCGCTACCTGCAAAAATAGAAAAATAATGCTTGACAGATTGAGAGGAAGATGATATCATTCCATAAACAATAACGATAATTGTTATTAATTTAAAATCAAACGGAGGTTACTCTAATGTCATTAATCGGGAAACAAGTAGGCGAGTTTCAAGCAAAAGCGTTCTTAAATGGTGAGTTCATTGACGTATCGAAGGAAAGCATCCAAGGAAGATGGTCCGTTTTTGTCTTCTATCCGGCAGATTTCACCTTCATCTGCCCCACTGAGCTCGGCGACCTAGCGGAGGTCTATCCAGAGTTCCAAAAGATCAACTGCGAGGTATATTCCGTGTCTACTGACACACACTTCACTCACAAAGCCTGGCACGATACCTCAGATACCATCAAAAAAATCAAATACCCCATGCTGGCAGACCCAACCCATGCGATTTCACAAGACTTCGGCGTATTGATCCCTGAAGAGGGGCTGGCTTTAAGAGGCACATTTATCGTGAATCCGGAAGGTGAAATTGTTTCTTACGAGGTAAACGCCAACAACATCGGCAGAGATTCAGCAGAGCTTCTAAGAAAAGTACAAGCCGCACAGTTTGTGGCAGAACATGGCGACCAAGTTTGCCCTGCAAAATGGCAACCAGGTGATGAAACACTCAAGCCTAGCCTTGATCTGATCGGAAAGCTTTAAGCTCAATTCCAAAAGGAGGGCGCAACTTATGACGAACACGGACAAACGCTATGACCTTATCATCCTTGGCGCTGGGCCCGCTGGGCTCAGCGCCGCCCTCTACGCTGGACGCGCCAAGCTGAAAACACTTGTCCTTGAAAAGTCAGATATCGGCGGACAGATTAAGATCACTTCCGAGGTAGTAAATTACCCGGGCGTATTTTCAACAAGCGGCGCAGCACTCACTGCTGAGATGAAAAAGCAAGCACAGCATTTCGGTGTGCAATTTATCACGGATGATGTAGTAAGTGTCAATTTTGAACAGGATATCAAAGAAGTAAACACTGTTGTGAACGAAACGTATCAGGCAGTCAGTGTCATCATCGCCACAGGAGCCAGACCCAGAAAGCTGGGCTTTACAGGAGAAGCTGAATTTTCCGGCCGCGGCATTGGCTACTGTGCAACTTGTGACGGGGAATTCTTCACAGGCAAAGACATTTTTGTCATCGGCGCAGGCTTTGCCGCCGCGGAAGAGGCGATCTTTCTAACTCGCTTTGCCAAACACGTCACCGTAATTGCAAGAGAACCTGCCTTCACCTGTTCGAAGACAATTGCAGATAAAGTGATGGCACATGAGCAGATCACCGTAAAGTTCGACACGGAAATCCTTGCGGTGTCAGGGGAAAATGTGCTAAAAGAAGCAAAGTTTCGCAACAACCAGACAAACGAAACTTGGACATACAAAGCAAGCGAGGCGGACAAAACCTTTGGTGTGTTTGTCTTCGTTGGCTACGAGCCAATTAGTGAAGTGTTCCGTAGTGCCGTTTTACTGGATGAACAAGGCTATATCCCCGCAGACGAAGAGATGCAAACAAATGTAGCAGGTGTATATGTGGCGGGGGATATTCGTCCCAAACGCTTGCGTCAGCTCGTCACAGCCACCGCTGACGGCGCAATTGCCGCCACCGCCGCTGAAAGATATGTGGAAGAGAAAAAACACGCATTGGGACTGGAAATTGCCATAGAGAAACCCCAGGCGGAAACCTCTCTTAACTTTTTCACAGAAGATACAAGTGCGCAAATAAAATACGTAATGGAACGCTGTCAAGATAAAGTCTCGATTCAAGCAGTACTGCTGAAAGGCTCCAAGCTGTCCGAGAATATCAAACAGTTTTTGCATCAGTTTGCGGAAATCACCGATCAAGTAGATGTGCAGATTTACGAAAAGGGAGAAAATGCCCAGTTGGAAGTGCAGATCAATACCCCACTCTATCCTGTCATCGCACTGTTCGATAAAGATGGGGCAGATCGGGGCGTACACTTCCACGCAGTGCCAGGCGGGCACGAGTTGGAGTCGTTCATCCTTGCAATCTATAACATTGCAGGTCCCGGACAAGCGGTAGAAGAAAGTTTGTTTGCTCGCATCAAGGCGCTCAGAACCCCGCTTCGGCTGGAGGTCGGGATCTCTTTGTCATGCACCATGTGTCCCGAGGTGGTACAGGCCGCTCAGAGACTGAGCATTCTAAACGCAGGAATCACAACATCCATCGTAGACTTGCAGCATTTCTCAGATTTGCGTGAAGCCCATAACATTATGAGCGTTCCCGCACTTATTATAAATGAAGCAGAGGTGCTCTTCGGGAAAAAGAGTTTAGAGGAGATCGTGACCCATCTGGAAAAACAATAAAGGGCATGGGGACTTGAATTCCGGCGCAATTTAAGCGATAATGGAGGGGTAGTCTCTGTGTAAATGAGAGCTATCCCGCTGTTACTGGAGGAGGAATGCCCATGCATTGTACTAGAAAACTTACAAATAATCTAACCTGGGTCGGCGCGAATGATAGACGGCTGCCTATGTTTGAGAGTGTGTACCCCATCTCAAATGGGATGGCGTATCACTCCTATCTGCTGGAGGATGAAAAAACGGTGCTCTTTGACACCGTGGATCAAGCAGTGCACCAAAGATTTATGGAAAATGTTTCCCACGCATTGGGCGGCAAAAAGCTGGACTACCTGGTCGTGCAGCACATGGAGCCGGATCACTCTGATGGGATATCAGATATTTTAGCCCAGTATCCGGATGTGAAGATCGTGTGCAACAGCAAAACAAAAATCTTCATGCAGCAATTCTATGATCTTGACATAGACGCGCGCGTGCATCTTGTCGGAGAAGGCGATACCTTAAACACAGGAAGGCATACGCTCCATTTCATGATGGCACCCATGGTACACTGGCCTGAAGTAATGGTTACTTATGATTCTACAGACAAAATTCTATTCTCAGCAGATGCCTTTGGAAGTTTTGGTGCCGCAAATGGTGCGCTGTTCGCCGACGAGGTAGACTTTGAAAAAGACCACTTAGACGAAGCAAGGCGATACTACAGCAATATTGTCGGAAAATATGGCGCACAGGTGCAGGCATTGCTGAATAAGGCATCCGCTCTCGACATCAACATGATTTGTCCCCTGCATGGATTTGTATGGCGCAAAGACATGGATATGTTCCTTTCCAAATACAAACTTTGGAGCAGCTATACGCCGGAAAAACCCGGAGTCATGATTGTTTACGGCTCCATCTACGGAAACACAGAGAACGCAGCAGAGATTCTTGCCTGTAAACTCCGTGAAAAAGGGATTCAAACAGCACTGATTGATGCTTCTGTTACCCATACATCTCACATCGTCTCAGAGGCCTTTCGTTGGGGCCACTTCGTCTTTGCCTCTGCAACGTACAACGCTGGGGTATTTACACCGATGGACGTGTTGCTAAATGAGCTTGTTTCGCACAACATCCAAAATCGAACCGTAGCCATCATAGAGAATGGAACCTGGGCCAGCACCAGCGGGAATTTGATTCTCAGTAAGTTAGAAAAATGCAAGAATATGCTTATTTTGGAACCCAGAGTTTCTCTTAAATCAAGTGTGAAAGAGGAAAATCTACTACAACTTGACGCAATGGCTGAAAATATTGCATTACAAGTTTCCGGTTTGTGGTAAAATAGGATGAGATCGCACAAAGGATCTGATTGTGCGATCTATAAAATTACAGAAAGAAGGGAGAAATTCAAGAAATGAAGTATGTATGCGATGTATGCGGCTGGGTTTATGATGAGGCCATCGGATGCCCAGAACAAGATGTAGCCCCCGGTACAAAATGGGAGGATGTTCCCGAAGATTTTCTCTGTCCTCTTTGTAGTGTAGGCAAGGATATGTTTTCAGAAGACGTATAGAAAGAGAGGGACTATCAATGTGTAGAACGCAAAAATTTTATATCTGCGAAATTTGTCACAACTTAGTCGGATTAATCGAAGACGGCGGCGTACCTCTCATCTGCTGCGGTACGGAAATGGTAGAGCTTACGCCGAACACCGTGGAAGCAAGTGTGGAAAAGCACCTGCCGGCTGTAAAGCTAGAGGGTGAAATTCTCACAGTGGAAGTGGGCAGTGTCCCTCATCCGATGGAAGAGGCGCACCATATCTCCTTTATCTATGTGGAAACCGAGCAAGGCGGTCAGCGGAAGTGTCTGGAAATTGGCAAAGAGCCTGTTGCGAGCTTTACATTTATAAACGACAAGCCCATAGCGGTCTATGCCTATTGTAATCTACATGGTATGTGGAAGACAGAGCTGTAAGGAGGCGAGCCATACATGCTAAATGAAAAGCTGCAAAGGGCGCTCAGCGAACAGGTCAACGCGGAATATTATTCTGCATATCTGTATCTTGTAATGTCTGCCTCAGCAGAGGAAATGGGCTTAAAAGGGGCTGCCCGCTGGCTCTTCGCCCAAGCCCAGGAAGAAATGGCACACGGGACACGAATCTATCAGTACATCCTAGAGCGGGGAGCGATTCCGACTTTTGCGGTCATTGATCAGCCGCCAACTGCTTTTGGGAGCATCTATGAGGTATTTGAGCAAGTTTTGGCTCACGAACAAAAAGTCACAGGGCTCATTAACGCCATCGCCACCCTAGCGATGCAAGAAGCAGACCATGCTTGCTATCAGTTCATGCTGTGGTTTGTGAACGAGCAAGTGGAAGAGGAAGCAAGTGCATCAGATATCATCGGTAAATTGAAGCTGATTGGTACCAATGAGGCGATGTTACTCTCTTTGGATAATGAACTTGGGTCTAGAGTTTTTGTAAATCCTTTCCCGGAGCAAGCAGGCTAAGAAAGTCTGAATGAAAATGAAAAGAGGCTTGAAACTTCATTGTTTCAAGCCTCTTTCTATGATCAAAGAAAAAAGAACAACAAAGCCGATGCCCCGGCTCCTGCCAGAGCATAAACCGGCGGAGGAACGCGCCACAATCGCCCCAGCTTACCTCCTTTCTTCACAAATCGTGCTGCCACAGCCTCCGCATCTTTGAGCACTTCGGCAGCGTCTACACCTGTCACACTCACGTCCTCTTTCACGATGAAGATCGCTTCCTCAAAATAGCGGGGATCCGGTGCCTTGACCACGATGACGCGCCTTGTTATGCCTTTTACCAATTGTCTCACCTCATTTTGCAAGAGTTGTGATTTTCCCTTCGCGTCCCCGCTTACGGCGGGGGGAACAAACATATCTCTTTCAGAATTCTATCCAAAGATGGGAGCACCTAGACACGCGCCTCGATGGAAATTGCCAGCACCGTCATATCATCCTCGCAACCAGCCCGATCAATGGCAGTTTCCAGCAGGGAACGAGCCAAGACCTTCGCATTACTGCCCTCATGTGCTGAGAGCGCTTGTTTGAGCCATTTGCCGTCTTGCTCCATCATCACACCGTCTGATACCAAGACAATGAAGTGACCGGCACCAAGCTTTAACTCTGCCATATCAGGGCTCTCAGCCTTACCCGCTTTGAGCCCCGCCGCCAAGCTCTCACCCGCAATGGCCCGAACAGACTTCCCGCGCTTCACGTAAGTGGGAGCCGCGCCATATTTATAAAACTTGGTCTCACCTGTGAAGAGATTCAGACGCAACAGATCCACAGACGCACAGCCCGTCAAGTCCCCATGCTTGGTCTGAAGCGCCGCATTCAGGAGCTTCATCGCGATTTTGGGATTGAGCCCAGCGGTGAGGAAGGCCTCCAACGCTTCGCCGATTTGCTTGCTCTCCCGCGCAGCCTCCGCGCCGCTCCCCATGCCGTCTGTCAAGGTGACATAAAGACAACCGTCATCCGCTTTAAAGTAACTGCCCCGATCCCCACTGACCGTCTGCCCGCGCCTACGCATGGAGGCAATGCCTACGGTTGCTGCAAGAGGCTCTTCTTCCATGAGGGCGAGTCGCTCCCTGGTATTTCCATCCTCCTTCTGTATGACGCGGGTACCCAGTGCGGCACCAAGTTTGTCCATACTATCCGCCCGATGCAGAAGTGGACGAAGATTTTCCCCCCTGATCTCGGCATGAAGCCGCCCGACTCGGTCACGGAACACCACTGCTCGCGCCGCCACATTCTGTGTGCGCAAATAGCGGCGGAGCTTACGTTCCCGGAAACTTTCTCGTTTGACCTCTTCCTCCAAGTCAAAGGCTAAGTCCTCCAACATACTTCCCATATCTGCGTATTGTGCACAGAGGGCGTGTTGTGTTTTGCGCAAGCGGCTCGTAAACTGCCGGCGCATGGTGAGGGCGCGGAGTTCTGCGTTTACTGCGTCGATATAACGACCCAGATGTGTACAGCTCTCTGTGAAATGTTCTGGGAAATCTTCCGGTTTGAGCAAGCCTCGCTTTAACATAGGTTCTGTGACATTGTTCATGATGTCCAAGGTGCGCTCGAACTCTACTGTCCAGCAAGTAACGGCGTGGTCACATTTTCTGCAACAGATCTCCGCCGCCCGATCAAAGACAGTGGCGATGTCATTGTCATTGCTCGCATATACCGGCTGCGGACGCATGGATTCACAAAGTGTATGAAAGGCCTTGCCCAGCCGCTCGACACGCAGATGAGCGCCCCCATTTGTCTGTGCATTTGTCTCATGTACTGTCTCAGGCTCACTAAGGTCGATGGCATAGAGTTCAAGCAGTTTATTGGGAAGCATGAGAAAGAGCATAGAGATGAGAAATACCTCATACAAAGCCGCCATTTGGAGCATGGTATCCCAAGTCCAAAAGACAGCAACACCGTTTGCAATCACAAAGCTTGCGGTGAATAACAGCTTTCCCTGTTTGCCAAAGATCCCTGAAAACAAACCGGAAAAGGCATACGCCATGGAGAAAAAGGGTAATCCGCCGCTCCCAGCGTCCATGGCGATGCCAAGAGCCGCTCCCGTTGCGCTGCCGGAGCCGACACCGTTTTTATAAGCGGTGCTCATGACCAAAATAAGAGAAAATAGCCTCCCAACAGAAATCCCGCCAGGCAGCGTCACGCCTTCTAGCGCAATCAGACAGGTGCTGAGCAGCACAAGCAGACTGACCGTCCGCTTGAGTCCTGTCGAGTACTCTGATTCATGCGTTCCCCGTAAGCCCTGCAAAGCGATTTGAAAGAAGTAGGCGCTGCCGAAAATCAGAGCGATCTCCGTTATGTAAAACACCAGCGCCGTCGTTGCCCAGCCTGTATCTTGCACATAGACAAATCCCGTTGCCGCCGCCATGAAAGCCGCCACTGTGGGTTTGAACCAAAGACGCTGATAACTCCGCAGATCGTGGAACACAAAGCTGGAAGCATAAATCAGCACAGACATGGCCACATATTTCAGCCCCCAAACAAAATCCCCGCCCAGATAGCTGCCCAGCACCACACCCAAAAAGGCCAGAAATCCGGTGATACCGGGGCCAGAGACTGCAACAATCGCCACCCCAAAGGGGGTATATCCGCCAAAAACCTCAGCACGGGACAGCCCCGCCGCCAGTAGGAACCTTGCCAGGGCGGTGAGCACTTGCGAAATCTCCGGTCGTTTGAGGGCGACTTCTCCTTTTAAGTTTAAGTCACTGCTGATTTGACGCAGCCGCTTTCTGATGGTTGCCATAATCTCTCTCCTCCCAAGACATGTCCCCCAGGGCTTGTCTTATGTATTGGCAATACATGCCGTGATAGTAGAAAGAGTATAATCTAGTTTACATAAAATTTATTGTCATTCTCCGCTGGTGCTTCCGAGTTTTTTTGCGCGGGGAATGATGGGGAATGGAAGCTTGTGGGGAAAGGGGGATAGCGCGGGTGATTTGTAATGGGTGGGAAGACGATTGTAGGGGCGCACATTGTGCGCCCGCAGTTGCGGTCAGCACCGTACGAGTGGTGGTGCGCAAAAGATTGATACATGCGGGCGCACAATGTGCGCCCCTACAGGATATATGTAAGCCCACAGCAAAAAGAGCAGTCAGCCCATCCACTGGGCTAACTGCTCTCCTCCAACTTACCTAGCTATGTAGCTCAAATGTCCCCCTCACCATCCATAAGCTCAGCAAGTTCATCAATCCGCTCGATTGGAAATGGTGGATTCCCAAGGGGCTTCAAGGCAAGGGACATGAGCTTCAAAGGACTATCATCGGCAGCGCTGCGATTAGAGCTTAAATGCCCGCAAATCCTGCAACGGTGGATGATTGCCCACTCACCACCTTTTCTGACCCAAACGCCGATTGCCTCCATAACGGCACCGCAATCCGCCGCGCGATCACCCGGCTCCATGTCTAAATGCTGACTGGACAGGCAATAGGGGCAATGGTTTCGGTGATCACTTCCCGCGCCATGGGGCACAACCAAACGGTCACACACCTTGCACTGAAAGCTATCATTACAAGCGTTACGGCGATAATATCCTTTGCTATACTGTTTTCTTTTATTTTCTCTGTTCAAGTGTTTTTCCTCCAGAAAGTTATCGTAATCCTAACTTTGTGGGAGGCTCTGCGCTATTTAGCGTATACAAACCTCCCGGTTTGACACACTCTCGGCTCTATGTTTATTCATAAAATAAGGCTCCCTTCAATATTATCTTGGTTTCTTTACTAGATTCCTTTTAAACTGTTTCACCTTGTTCTGCCCGCCAAATTGCTTGAGTTTCTCACTTTCAATCTGACGGGCGTTCAGACCGTCATAGGACACTTCACGCTGTAGTTTTTGGTAGCTTTCAAAGCGTTCTTCTGATAACACGCCGCACTCAATCGCTTCTCTCACAGCGCAACCCGTCTCTGCTAGGTGAGAGCAATCGCTGAACTTGCAGCCAAGGACGAGCTCTGCCACATCCTCAAAGGTCTTTGAAAGGTTTCCGGCATGTATTTGCAGCTCCCGCATACCGGGCGTATCAATGACAATGCCACCGCTTGGTAAAAGAAGTAGCTGCCGGTGTGTTGTCGTGTGCCGGCCTTTATCATCATCTACGCGGACAGTTTTGGTTGCCAGCACCTCCTGTCCCATGAGGCGATTGATGAGCGTGGATTTTCCAACCCCTGATGAGCCGATAAACGCAATTGTTTTTCCGTGCCCCACATAGGCGCGAATTGCCTCATACCCATCCTCAGTTACAGAAGAGCAGACAAGTACATCTACCCCCATACTTACAGTGGCGATTTCGTCTAATTTTTGCTGTAAGTCATTACACAAATCGGACTTTGTCAAAACAATCACCGGACTTGCCATGCTGTCCCATGCAATCATCAAGTACCGCTCAATTCTTCGCAAATTAAAGTCGGCTCCCAGCGACATGCAGATGAAGATCGTGTCAATATTTGCGGCTATCATCTGTCCAGCAGTCTGAGTGCCGGTCGCTCCGCGACCGGCACCTGCCGCCCCGCGTACCAGCGCACTTTTACGCCGCAGAATGTGATGAATAATTGCATTGCCGGACTGTTTGTCCGTCCGGTCAATCATCACCCAATCCCCAACCGCCGGAAAGCACGTAGGATCATTTGCATGATAAGCGAATTTTCCTGAAACACTTGCGCTGATCTCTCCGGCCTCACAGATCACCGTATATAACTCGCGGTGTTGCGCGGTAACTCTTGCGATAAATAGATCATTATACAAAGTCGCCTCTTGTTCAAAGCGTGCGTTTAGTCCATAATCGTTCAAATTGATGTTCAATGTGTTCATTCCTTTTCATAAAAATAAGCGTGTACCAAATGGCTTTTGGGCAAACAAAAAAGCGCAGTTACCCACTGCGCTACAAAACAAACAAAAGAAGGTGTTAGAGGAACACTTCTCCAGCCGTCATATAAGGCATTTGGGCACACAAAATCAGCGGGTAAAATCCCGCTACTGTAACACAAATCGTTCCCTTATTGACGAACCCTCACCAGTCATTCCACACTTTCTATTATTAGATTACTTTTATGATAACATCAAATTGCTAGATTGTCAAATTTAGTTGACCTAGCTTTGTAGGGGCGAACTGTGTTCGCACGCTGCAAGTGGCTACAACTGGCGGGCGAACGCAGTTCGCCCCTACATATATCAATGCTACTTGTCGGTCTTCTGTATCGGCACGATTATAACGATCTCCTACACATCCAGCACCAAAAGCTCCCGCGCTTGTGCAAGCGCCGCCTCACTAGGCGGTTCCACATCAGCCAGAGTATACGGCAACCCAAGCTCCGCCCACTTGAATTCCCCCAACTTGTGGAAAGGGAGCACCTCGATTTTCTCAATATGGGGAAATTGATGCAAAAAATCAGCCATCGCCCGCAAATCGTCTTCATTGTCAGTGAGCCCCGGTACCAAAACAAAGCGAATCCAAATCGGAACCCCCATATCCTGAGATAGACGCAAAAGCTCTAAAGTCGGTGCAAGCTCCACACCAGTCAACTCTTTGTAAACCGTGGGATTGAACGCCTTGAGATCCAACAAAAGCAAATCCGTATGCTGGAGCACCTGGGCGGCAATCTCAGGGGAGACATATCCCGCCGTGTCAAGCGCTGTGTGCAATTTCTCATTTTTGCAAGCCTTGAGTAGTTCAATCAAAAACTGCGACTGCATCAGAGGCTCACCGCCTGTAATCGTCACCCCACCGCCGGAGAAGTGCAGATAGGACTGATATTTCCGAATGTCATGAATCACATCCGCGACACAAGTGAGCTTCCCGTCCCGGAGTTTCCACGTGTCCGGATTGTGGCAGTATTTACAGCGCAGGTTACAGCCGGAGAAAAAGAGCACATAACGAATCCCCGGCCCATCCACCATCCCGCCGGTTTCCACGGAATGGACATAGCCCTGTACCGCTCCATTGTATGGGACATTGCCTTGTATAGTCAAAGCTTAAATCCTTTCATGGAAGGTTCTATGGATGACATCTAACTGCTGTTCCCGCGTGAGCTTAATGAAATTAACCGCATATCCGGACACACGCACAGTGAGCTGCGGATATTTCTCCGGATGCTCCATCGCGTCAAGGAGGGTTTCTTTATCAAAGACGTTGACGTTAATATGGTGTCCTTTATCGTTAAAGTACGCGTCCAACAGTCCGGCTAAGTTGCTTTGCCGATCTTCCACTGTCTTACCAATCGCCCCCGGAATGATGGAGAAAGTGTATGAAATTCCATCCAGAGAGTAGGCATACGGCAATTTCGCCACAGATGCCATAGAGGCAATCGCACCTTTGCAGTCACGCCCATGCATGGGGTTTGCTCCCGGTGCAAAGGGCTCACCCGCCTTCCGTCCATCCGGGGTGGCACCTGTTTTTTGACCATAGACCACATTAGAGGTGATGGTCAACACGCTTAAAGTCGGTACACTATCCCGATAGCTGTGGGGTTTCTGGAGCTTTTCCATAAACAAACGCACCACATTATACGCAATCTTATCCACTCGCTCATCATTGTTGCCGAAGGCCGGATAGTCCCCGATGACTTCGTAATCCACCACAAGTCCATCCGCATTGCGGATCGTGCGTACCTTTGCGTGCTTGATGGCAGACAAAGAATCCGCCACCACGGAAAGGCCCGCAATCCCGCAAGCCATGGTACGCATAATCTTGAGATCATGCAAAGCCATCTGAAGCCGCTCGTAGTTGTATTTGTCATGCATATAGTGAATCACATTCAGCGTGTTCATATACAGCCGCGCCAGCCATTCCAGCATCTGATCAAAGCGCTGATAGACCTCTTCATAGTCCAGATATTCCGACGTAACAGGCGCAAACATGGGTGCAATCTGCTCCCCTGTGTTTTCGTCCCGTCCGCCGTTGATGGCATAGTTAAGCACCTTGCCCAGATTTGCCCGCGCACCGAAGAACTGCATCTGTTTCCCTGTCCGCATGGCGGACACACAACAGGCGATGGAGTAATCATCGCCCCAATAGCCCCGCATGAGGTCATCATTTTCATACTGAATAGAGCTGGTGTCAATGGAAACCTGTGCGCAGAACTTCTTAAAGTGCTCCGGCAGAGCGGTGCTCCACAAAACCGTCAAGTTTGGTTCAGGTGCAGAACCGAGCGTATATAGTGTGTGAAGAATACGGAAGGAGTTTTTTGTAACTAAGGTGGTTCCATCCTCACTCATCCCGCCGATCGCCTCCGTAACCCAAGTCGGGTCGCCGGAGAAGAGAGCATTGTACTCCGGCGTCCGCAAGAAACGGATCATGCGCAGTTTCATCACAAAGTGATCCATTAGCTCCTGTGCTTCCTGCTCGGAGATCATACCCTTTTGGATATCTCGCTCGATATAGATGTCAAGGAAGGTGGACACCCGCCCCAAACTCATGGCAGCGCCGTCTTGTTCTTTCGTACAAGCAAGGAAGGCAAAATACGTCCACTGGATTGCCTCTTTTGCGTTTGTGGCGGGTTTGCTCACATCAAAGCCATAAGAGGCCGCCATCTCACGCAATTCATCCAAGGCGCGGATTTGCTCACTCAATTCCTCGCGGATGAGTGTATGCTTCCGATATAAGTTCGGCAAATCCATTTGTCCCAGTTGCGTCTTCTTGTCAAAAATCAGAAAATCAGTCCCATACAGAGCCAACCTGCGATAGTCCCCAATAATCCGCCCGCGCCCATAGGCATCGGGAAGTCCCGTGATGATGCCGGAAGCCCGGGCTTTGCGCATTTCATCTGTGTACACATCAAACACACCGTCATTGTGGGTTTTGCGGTACTGCTCATAAATGGTCGCAGTATCCGGATCAAGCTCATAACCATAAGACTCCAGCGCCTTTTTGATCACGCGGATGCCGCCCTTGGGCATAATCCCCCGCTTGAGGGGCGCGTCTGACTGCACGCCCACGATTTGCTCCAGCTCCCTGTCGATATACCCGGGCCCGTGGGACACAATGGTAGAGGGTATTTTCGTCTCTGCGTCTAAAATGCCGTTTTTATTCTCTTCTTTGAGTAGTTCACAAACCTTAGCCCAAAGCATATTTGTCCGCTCTGTTGCCTCTGCTAGAAAACTGGCATCGCCATGATAGGGCAACACGTTCTTCTGAATGAAATTGCGGACGCTGACCTCATCAGTCCAAACGCCGGTCTGGAATCCCTCCCAAGCAGGGGAAAGCTCGTGCCGCGGAAACAATTGATCCATTGGTAACCCTCCTAATATTCGTGCATACAAAAGTGTGAATTGTGAAAAAATACACAAAAATAAACTGTTTTTATACTTGTCAGTATACCCCAAGGGCGAGGCAAATTCAAGAGGATAGCCCGATAAATAAAACATTCACAAAGACTTGACAGTATTTGGAGTAATCGACTATAATGAGTAGGCAATAAATATAATCTTGTTAGGTGAGGCTCCTAAAAGAACACAGGCTACTGCCCTTCAATGTCGAGAGACGCCATAGGGTAGAACAGGCATAGTCGGATTAAGGCGTGCTTAATGTAGCTGTTTTTGGATACCATCCAAAATCTACGTCTTTTAGTGCTAAAACTCGGACGAGGAGTTATAATAAGCAAAAAGGTAACGCAGGGACGTGTGGTATACACGTGCCGCTATAGCGTGTACCGGGCAAATTATCGACTCTTCATTTCGGGGGTCGTTTTTTCTTACCTTCCAAACCCAAAGAAAGGGGGAATTGTCACATGGACCCGGGCGATAGTAGGCGAAAGAGAACATACATACAGGGAACACTAAGACGTTCCCGCCGGATTTTGGAGGAGAGCTATGCTACAAGAGAACATTTTATCCTGTCTCAAAGAGAAAGACATGGGAGAACTAAAAACCATCCTAGCTCAAGCGGAGGGCATGGAGATTCTGCACGCCTTTCATGAACTGTCAGAGGAAGAGCAAGTCATCGTCTTCCGCTTGCTCAAAAAAGACGCGGCGCTATGGATATTTGAAGAGCTGGACACAGACGAGCAGCACAACCTGCTTCGTTCCTTCACAGCAGAGAGAACCATCGAGTTCGTGGAAGAACTGGCACCCGATGATCGGGTTCGGCTTTTAGAAGAGCTGCCGGCCACGGTCGCTAAAAAACTCTTAAACTCCCTGACCCGCGCAGAGCGGGAGAGCACAAATCTGCTCTTAGGCTATGAGTCGGAAACCGCCGGACGGATTATGACCACGGAGTACATCTCCTTAAAACGCGACATGACAGCAAGCGCGGCGCTGAAAAAAATCCGCCAGCAGGCGAAGGACAAAGAGACGATCTACACCCTATACATCACCAGCGGCTCAAAAAGGCTGGAAGGGGTTATTTCCCTCAAAGACCTGATCATTGCAGACGAAGACGCAGTGATTGAAGATGTGATGATCAAGAATGTAATTTCTGTCACCACAGACACAGACCAGGAAGAGGTCGCCCACGTACTCAAAGAGATGGACCTTTTGGCAGTCCCCGTTGTGGACAAAGAAAACCGCCTGGTGGGTATCGTAACCATCGACGATGCGGTGGATATCTTGGAAGAAGAAGCCACGGAAGACCTCTTCCATCAAGCGGGTATCGTGGCAAGCAAAGAGGCCAGCAGAAGCGAACTTCTAATCAGCGGCAGCCTATGGAAAATCTGGAGAGTGCGCTTGCCATTTCTCTTCATCACCCTAGTTGCAGGGATGCTCGCCGGTATGGTCATTGAAGGTTTTGAAGAGGTGCTGGAGTCCATCGCTGCTGTTGCGATCTTCATCCCGCTGATCATGGACATGGGCGGCAATGTAGGCACCCAATCCTCCACCGTCTTTGCCCGCGGCGTGGTGCTGGGACATATCAATGTGAAGCAGTTCACCAAGCATTTCGCGAAAGAGATCGGCATTGGACTGAGCCTCGGTCTCATCGTTGGAATCATCTCCGGTACAGTTGCGGCAATCTGGCAAGGGATGCCCATGCTGGGTCTCGCCGTTGGGCTTGCCCTTGTAACCACAATGACACTGGCGGCGCTCCTCGGCTTCTTGGTTCCCTTTGTCCTCATCAAACTAGACATAGACCAAGCCGCAGGCTCTGCCCCCATCATCACCTCAATCAAAGACATCGCAGGACTGCTGATCTATTTCGTCAGCGTGAGTGTGTTCATGGGGCTTATGTAGCGGGTGATATGTATGAAAAAGACTATGTCATGTGGCATGGTCTTTTTGCAAAAGAGAAAGGATGTACGATATGGAACATGGGAAGACGTATACACAAGAAGAATTTGAAGCTGAAATAAAAAAGCTAATTGACCAAATGGATGATCTGCAATTAGGTAGATTTTTAACCATTGTGGGTGCCAGAAGCATGCTTTACTTTGGTGGCTTTAAGATCAAGCATGAGAATTTTCGCATCCCAGCAAATATATTGCTTATATTTTTAGGACAAAACTGTGCTCTATTCTCTAATGCATCCGCTCCTCTTGATCTTAGCTTCAACTTCAGTCATGAACTTGAGCTTATTAGCACTCTAAGGGCATTCGGATCTGTCCGCATCATTGGTGTTGCCCAGATTCTCCTCGCTGCTCGCGATATTGTCAATAAAGACATCGCTCGTGACGTGGCGCTTAAAATCATCCGAGGAATGGTCCGCGGCTGCGATCATACGTTTCGAGGCATTCTAATGGAAGATGCGCAAAAGGTCTTGGATGATGAAATGCACAACATAGACACTCAATCTGCGCCATTTCTAGAAAAGCTTGACGCTTTTCAAAAGCTCCTTATCGCACATAAAGCTGACTATTGGGCTACTTGGTTTGGGGAATTGTTTGAGAATAAATTTGTGCTCACGCCTCAACGCTTAAAAGAGTTCAAGTCTTTGGAATACGAATATTTTAAACTTGGCATTGATGAAACATCAGCTTGGCTACTGGCAGCAAAAAGCGGCACTACATATTTCAACGAAGCACGACTCATCATCCTAGGCGACAAAGGAGCAGGCAAAACCTCCTTCGCCAGACGCTTCATCAAACTGGACGAAGACATGCCACTAGAAAAAGAAAGCACCCCAGGCGTAGACTTCCATCCCATCCAAGCAGACACAATCAACCCAGCTTACACGAAAGACCAAAACTTCAAAGTAACCATTTGGGACTTCGCTGGACACACGGTGACCCACGCGGCCCACAAGTTCTTCCTGTCCGACAGTGCAGTATATGTCATCGTAATACGCGGTCGAATGGAAAACCAAGTAACCACCATTGACGAATGGCTGGAACAGATCAAATTCTATGCCAACATCTCCCCAAACGAAAAAATCAAGGTATATATCCTAATCAACAAAACCGACGACCACGTACCAAACATCGAGCTGCCCAGAAAGTACAAGGATTTATTTGACATTGAAGAGCATGTGTTTAACATAGACACAGATAACACCCCAGACGGCTTGTTGGATGATATGCGCAAGGACATTCTTGCACACATCCATGACTTTCTCAAAAAAGAGAATATACCTGTCAAACTATCCGACATAAAGAACGAACTGCAAGAAAAGTTTAAGGAAAAAGACCTCGTATCAAAAACAGAGGTAGATGCCATCATAGCAAAGCACATCCAAGACCAAGACCCGGGCGTAATACTAAAGCTGCTAAGCCGATATGGCATTTGCTTCCACTATGACAACCTGAGAGGCGCAGCAGGGGAGGAAGTAAAGAATCGGCATGTTGTGCTAAAGCCCCGTTGGGTGACTTATGCCATCTATAGGCTGATCAATTTCATCAAAGACCAGCCGGACAGAAAAGCCGGATATATCTTTGCACATGAATTTCAGACAGCCTTTGAGAGCAAAGATATCTGTAACGATTCCTATGTGGAAAAGTATGCAGTATCAGGAAATGATCATAAGTTCATACGCATTCTCGCCCAGTCTTTCGAGTTAGCTTACTATAAGGAAGATCTAGATGGAGACCGTCTGTTTTTTCCCATCTGTCTGCCGGAACATTACCCAAATCGGATGGATGGACTAGGCAAGGCGGGCAAAGATGATTTCCTTGTTGTAATATCCACCAGTGACGACCGAGATACAGATACGCCCATCAAATTCCCGAAGGACATCATTCCGGCATTCATCGTAAAGCAGCACAAAAACCTAGATGATATGTACGGAGAACCATGCTGCTCCAGAACCGGTGCCGTTCTAAAGCGAGGCAAGATACGTGCGGAAGTTAGAAGAACGGAAGCAACCAAATTGACCGTTCGTGTGAAAGGACACTCCGAAGCAGGTGACGCATTTGGCATAGAATTGATCGGCGATTTATACGATGCAATTTTAGCCTACAGAGTTTTCTCTGAGGCTGAAACAAGACCTGAGATAAAGGTCACATACACCGATGATAGAGGGAGAACCCAAAGTCTTCGCGTGGAAGAAGTTCTGGAAGACCCATCTATTCTTGAACGCATAAAAGAACTTAGCTTGCGTCAGCGCATTGGTGGAATGATCCATGCAATTCATGCAATTTCTGTGACATTTGGATTTACGGAATATGGTTACCCTGAGTTTAAAATAGAAGCTAAGAAGAAAGAGTAGTAAGAAAACACACAAAACACCCCATGTCACCACAGTGACATGGGGTGTTGCATTTTATCCTCTACCCAAGCGGAATCTCCAAGCCCCGCACAAACTTCCGCACCAAATGCCGCGCATCCGAAAGATACACCACCCGTGCCAGCCGATCTGCGATGGAGAGCATGCTTGCATCAGAGAGCTCCCGATCATCCACAACCAAAGCGTCAAACTCAAAGCCAGGCTCAAAACTGCCGACCTGTCCGAAGAAACGTCCCCCGCCAAGAGTGGCGAGATAAAAGCCCTCTTCCAGCGACAAAGGTGCCGACTCCGGGTCAATCAGCCGCCAATAGAGCTTCGACGAAGCAATGGCATCTTGAATGGCGCGGAACATAGACAGGTGTACACCACCCGAAACATCGCTCCCAAGCCCCACGGGGACACCGGCATCCAAATATCGCCGCACAGGGGCAATGCCCGATGCCAAATTCACATTCGACTGAGGACAGTGCGCCACAAATACTCGCTGCTCCCGTATGAGTGCAAACTCTTCCGCAGTCGGCCAGACACAGTGCGCCATGACTGTGGGGACTGCACCACCGAAGAGACCGTGGCGGTAGTAGGCGTGCCCATATGTCTCCGCCTCCGGCACAAGCTTACGTACCCATTCAATCTCACGGGGATTTTCTGACAGATGCGATTGCACAGGAAGGGAAAACTCCCGCTGGAGTTCACCAAGTCCCGCCATCAGCGCATCGGAACAAGAGGGGATAAAGCGCGGTGTCAAAATCGGCACTGTCCGCTGGTATTGCCCCATGACTTCCGAAAGCCAAGTCCGCGTGTCACGGAGGGAAGCCTCTGCGCTCACCTCACAAAGTGGCTCTGGCGCGTTGCGATCCATGTTTACTTTGCCCACCATTGTCACAAGTCCAGATTCTTCCAATAGATCCATAAGTAACACAGATGCAGGCACATGACGGGTAGCAAAGATCACAGAGCGGGTGTTCGGAGAGCGCTGCAAAGCATGTACAAAGGCGCGGTATGCATGTTCTGCAAATGTGAGGTCATCGTACTTCGTCTCTTCCGGAAACGTGTAAGTGTTCAGCCATTCGATCAGCTCCAAATCCATCCCCAAGGCACGGTTGGGAAACTGGGGCGCATGGGTGTGCAAATCCACAAGCCCGGGGAGGATGAGCTTACCCGAACAGTCAATCAGGTGCAAATCCTGATATTCTGCCGGTAGCACATCAAACACACCGGCACTTTTGCCATCTAGGCAGACTAAATAAGAATCAGGTGCCGTTTTGAGTTCTTTGAGAGAAGTGCTATAGCAAATGTTGCCTTTTAATACAAAGCCTTTCATCAGAATCCACCTCCTGACGATAGTATAACAGATTACCGCTCTTCGCGGAAGAAGTTCACGCCTAGTAGTGCGGGTGGACTGTGCTCCTTACTTGCACGGATGGAAGTTACAATCAGAACAAGAATCGTCGCAAGATAGGGGAAGGTATCATAAATCTGCATAGGGATCCCCAAAGGCAGATAAAAACGCATGATAGAGAGTCCGCCGAAGATCATAGACCCAATCAGTGCCCGCTGCGGATTCCACGTTGCAAAGATGACAAGGGCAACAGAGATCCAACCAAAGCCATGCACCGAGTCATGCACCCAAACGCCGGATGTAGTGACCATGGCAATATACATCCCGCCCAGACCGCAAATGCCACCGCCGATACAGGTGGCGAGATATTTGTATTTCGTGACGGAAATGCTGGCAGCATCTGCCGTAGCAGGGCTTTCGCCAACCGCCCGCAGATTCAGTCCCAAACGTGTGCGGCTCAGGAACACCGCCATCACAATCGCAATGGCAACCGCCAGATAGACCAGGATATTGTACTGAAACAGCAGGGGGCCTAGCACCGGGATATCCGACAAAAACGGAATATGCAAACTGGAGAAGCCTTCCCGCGCCAAAGGAGAAATCGCCACAAATCCGGCAGGGGAGAAGCGACCCAAAAACTCGCCGAAGAAATTCCCCACACCTACGCCGAAGAGGGTGAGCACAAGCCCCGTCACATTTTGTTGTGTGCGAAAAGACACAACCAAAACACTAAAGATCAAAGCCCCAAAGGCTCCGGCGATAAACGCTCCGATGATGGCAATGAGCACAGCAAGCCCACCTGCCATCTCGATGCCGAGTCCGATCTCCAGAAGAAACACAGAGGCAAGTCCGGCAATCGCGCCCATGAACATCATACCCTCAACGCCTAGATTCAGATTACCAGATTTCTCTGTCAAAATCTCGCCCAATGTGCCGAACAGGAGAGGGGTGCCTGCCAAAATAGCGGCATTGACCAAGTTGATAAAGGTGTCCATCAGCTTTTTGCCTCCTTCCGACTGCGTAGGATCAGACGATAATTGATGAAGAACTCACAGGCGAGCATGAAGAATAAAATGATCCCAATGAGCAAGGTTGCAATGGTGGCAGGGATCATAAAGGTGGTCTGAATCCGCAAAGCGCCTCGCTCAAGCACGGCAATGAATACGGCGACCAAGATCATGATAAAAGGCTTCAGGTGCGCCAGCCACGCCACAGTAATCCCCGTAAAGCCCACGCCGCCGGCTGTGGTCTCGTTGAGTGTAAAGTCTGTACCCGACACCTGTAAAAAACCCACAAAACCGGCAATCGCGCCGGAGAAGAGCATAGTGCGCATGATAATCCGCCCCACGTGCATCCCCGCATAGCGTGCCGTGTTCTCACTCTGCCCTACAACCGTGAGCTGATAGCCCTGTTTCGAGCGGCTGAGATAAAGATAAACCAGAAGTGTCACCACAAGAATCAGCACCCAGCCGATGTGAATCCCGAACAGACGTGGCAGGCGTGCGGCAGGCTCAAACATGGCGATAATCGGGAAATCCGTCCCCGGACGGCGCCAAGGTCCAGCTTGTAAGTAGAGAATAAAGCCGAATGCCACGTAGTTTAACATCAGGGTAAAAAGCGTCTCATTCGTGTTCCACTTCGCCCGAAAGATGGCGGGAATCAGCCCCCAAAGCCCTCCGGCTAGAGCGGCTGCCAGTCCCATGACAAGGAGCAGAATGGGTGTCGGGAGATTGTAGTGAAAGAGCGCAAAATAAGTAGCGGCCATACCGCCCACTAAAATCTGCCCCTCAACCCCAATATTCCAAAACTTCATCCGAAAGGCAAGCCCCACCGCCAAAGCGCTCCCAAGGAGCGGGACTGCAATCCGTACAGTTTCATTAAACCCAATGCGGCTGCCAAAAGCGGAATCAATCATATCTGCATACACAGCGATGGGGTTATGTCCCAAGGCGAGAATCAGCAAAGACCCTGCAATCAAAGCGGAGACCAAAGCCGCCCCGCGAATGAGCCATGCATGGAGCGTTCCAATGGAGTTTCGCCGTGCAATCCGCGCAAAGGGTGTTTTTGCTTCGATTGAAGCTACACCTTGTTTACTCATGCGTATCCACCTCCTCAGCTTCCGGCACTTGTGTCATCAGCAGTCCGACCTCTTCTTTCGTGGTCTGCACTGCATTCACAATCCCGCTCACCTGTCCGCTACAAAGCACCAATATGCGGTCAGATAGCTCCAAGAGCACGTCCAAATCCTCTCCGATAAAGAGCACGGCGACTCCGCGTTTTTTCTGCTCGTTGATCAGATCATAAATCGTGTAGGAGGAGTTAATATCCAGTCCCCGCACTGGATACGCCACAATAAGCACACGGGGTGCAGAGGCGATCTCCCGCCCCAGCAGCACCTTTTGCACATTCCCCCCAGAAAGCCTACGTACAGGCGTGGTAGTGCCCGGTGTGACGATTTCAAGTTGTTCAATCAGCCCCTCAGCCAGACTGCGGGAGCCTTTGCGATCTGTAAAGGGTCCCCGCCCTCTGTCATAGTGACGCAGCATTACATTGTCTGTCATGTCCATGTTTGCCACAAGCCCCATACCCAGGCGGTCTTCCGGCACGAATGCCAGGGTGATGCCAAGATCGCGAATCTCTTTCGGCATCTTACCCACAATTTCGACCTCACCGCCTGTCTCCGGATGATAGAGAATGGAGCCAGACTCGATGGGATATAGCCCTGCAAGCGCTTCACAAAGCTCTCGCTGTCCGCTTCCCGCGATCCCCGCAACGCCCAAGACCTCGCCGGACTGCAAGGTGAAGTTCACATTCTGCAAGGCTTTCACACCCTCAGAGGTGAAGCAGTTGAGTCCCGCCACATGAAGCCTGTCCTCCTTGTGCTCGATCATCGGACGCTCGATAGACAGACTCACAGCCCGTCCCACCATCATTTCGGTAAGTTCCTGCTGATTCGTCTCCGCCGTCTGCACCGTAGCGATGGATTTACCCCGCCGCATGACATGTACCCGATCAGACACCGATAAAACCTCATTCAACTTATGGGTGATAATCACAATCGCCTTGCCGTCATCCCGCATATTGCGGAGGGTTTCAAATAAGCGCTCCGCCTCTTGCGGGGTGAGTACAGCTGTCGGCTCGTCTAAGATGAGAATTTCCGCCCCCCGGTAGAGGACTTTGACAATCTCCACCGTCTGCTTCTCACTGACGGACATGTTATAAACTTTCCGCTCCGGATCAAGTCCAAAGCCATACCGCTCGCTGATTTCCCGAACCTCCGCGCCCTTTGCCCGGCGATCTAAAAACAGCTTGCCGGGAAGTCCCAGCACAATGTTTTCCGCGGCTGTAAACACGTCCACCAGTTTAAAGTGCTGGTGCACCATGCCGATGCCCAGATCAAAGGCATCTTTGGGTGAGCGGATGGAGGTCTCTTGCCCATTCACTAGGATCACACCGCTGTCGGGGAAATAGATGCCCGACAGCATGTTCACAAGGGTTGTTTTCCCACTGCCGTTCTCTCCCAAAAGCGCCAAAATCTCTCCCCGGCGTAAGTCAAAGGAGACGTGGTCGTTCGCCACAACCTGATCAAAAGTTTTGACCAGATTCCGTGTCTGTATGGCAGGCTGTATGTTACTCAAATTATGCCACCACCTTGTAGTGCTGAAATCTATTGTTTGTCTTCCCCCGCCGAAGGCGAGGGAAGACAAACAAATTCGTAGAATTAATGAAAAAAGAGAGGTCGCCATAGAGAAGCAACCTCTCTCCGAACGAAAGCGGGTCTTATTCGATAATCGTAATGCCCTCAATGATATAAGCCCAAGATGGTGCCGCCAAAGGCTCCACAAACTCCTCACCAGGAGCGAGAATTTGATTGCCTTCGTTATCATAGATCGGACCTGTGAACACATTTAGACCGTCCAAAAGCTCAGCTTTGACCGACTCAATGCGCTCTGCAGTACCCTCTGCCACCAGCGCCTCATTGAGCGGTGAGAGTAAGACCATACCTTCAGCAAGTCCTGCCAAGAAGTCCGGCTGGACAGAGCGACCCTCTACTGTACTGCGCACTGCATAAGTCAGGTAAATACTCCAATCAAACATGGGAGAAACTAACACAGCATTTGGCGCAATTGGAATCATGTCATTGTTGTATCCCACACCCCACACGCCATTTGCTTCCGCTGTGGTTTGGCTTGCGGTGCTGTCCGCGTGCTGTGCAATCACATCCGCGCCCCGGTCGATGAGCGCTTGTGCGATTTGCTGCTCAAGGGTCGGGTTATTCCAAGCGTTCATGTACATGACATACATTTGGACATCTGGATTTACAGAGCGTGCGCCCAAGAAGAAAGCGGTGTAACCTGTAATTACTTCCGCAAAAGGATGTGCAGCTACAAAGCCCAAGACATTGGTTTCCGTGCGAAGTCCGGCCGCAATGCCAGAGAGGTAACGCGCCTGTGACATGTTACCAAAATAGTTGTGCATATTATCGAGCCCAGAAGCAAGCGCCTGATTTCCGGTTGCGTGGAAGAACTGCACATCTGGATTCTCTCTCGCCGCTTCTAACATGTGTGACTCAAAGGCAAAGCTTGTCCCGAAAATGAGATCTGCGCCCCAAGAGAGGGCTTCTAAAATCGCAGTGTCCACCGCGCTGCCTGGAACCACGTTGAAGAAGTTCATCACTTGATCTTCAGAGATCCCAAGCTCTTCCATCATCGCAGTCGTACCTCGATGTTGACGGTACGTATAGCCCATATCAGCAGGGTCACCCACATGGATAAATGCAAGACGAACGGTGTCAAAGCTAAGATCAGAGTCCCCAGCCGGAGTAGACGAATCCCCATTGCCGCAAGCAGCGAGCGAGAATACCAAAACGAGCGTGAGTAGAAGTGCAACTAACTTTTTCATGAAAAAAATCCCCCTATTTCCTTTGTAAAATGAGTATCGTTCTTTATCTAGAACCAGATAATCATATCGGAAGCCGCATACCCTGTCAAACTGAAAAATAGTCAAGGGCTTCCAAGAAAATTGTAGAAAGAACGAACATAGGGGCAAACCTTGTGTTTGCTCTGCTCCGAGGGCAGAGACCGAACGCTGCCTCTACTTAGCCCAAACGCATCTTGAAGTCTGCATATCCAAAAGAGCGAATCACCCGGCATACACCATCCGTATTTTCGACTGCAATCGCCGGAAGAGGCATCCCATTGAAGGTGTTGTTCTTCACCATGGTATAAATGGCCATATCCTCAAAAGACAAACGATCACCAATCTGGAGTGGTGCGTCAAATGAGTAGTCGCCAATCACATCTCCAGCTAGACAAGTCATCCCTGCAAGCCGATAGGTATGCGCCCGCTCGCTGGGTAGCCCACTGTTTGCCAAGGGGGGACGATAGGGCATCTCAATCACATCCGGCATATGGCAAGCTGCAGATGCATCTAAGAGTGCAATTTGTATATCACCATTTTGCACGATATCAAGCACGGTGGTCTCCAAAGTCCCCGCATGGAGCGCAATCGCCTCACCAGGCTCCAAATAAACCGCTACGCCATAGGTATCCGCAACATGCCGCACACAAGATTCCAGTGCGGGGATGTCATAATCCTCCCGTGTAATATGATGCCCGCCCCCCAGATTGATCCAGTCGAGACCATGGAGGAAATCGCCAAACTTCTCCTCGAAGGCGGCAACTGTTTCCACTAAGGGAGCTGCATTTTGCTCACAGAGCGTATGGAAATGCAGACCATCCAAAAGGGACAGGCAGTTCAGATCAAACTGTTCCCGCGTCACACCCAAGCGAGAGCCAGGGGCGCAGGGGTCATAAATGCCGGAACCATCTTGCGTCGAATGTTCCGGATTCACCCGCAGTCCAACGCTGAGTCCCGCCGCCTTCGCATCCGCCCCATACTGCCGAAGTTGGGCGATGGAGTTGAAGATGATCTTGTCCGCATACTGGAAAATCTCTGGAAAATCATCCGGACGAAAGGCGGCGGAGAAGACATGGCTTTCTCCCGGAAAGTGCTCTCTGCCAAGCCGCGCCTCATACAAACCGCTGGACGCTGACCCAGCTAGATATCGCCCAATTAGGGGATACAGCGGAAACATGGAAAAGGCCTTTTGCGCAAGCAAAATCTTACACCCTGTGCTGTCCATCACCGCGCGGAGAATCTGACAGTTCGCCTCAATCTTTGCCTCATCCACCACATAACAGGGGGTGGGGAGTTCGTTACGCTTCATCTGGTTTTTCTAGCACGATAATTCCGGCAAGGGTTTCCATATGAAAGGGCTCTTTTATGAGTTCTTGTGACCGCTCGATCTCGAACAGATTCGGCAACGACATAGGAGAGATAATCCAACCCTGTTCTAATAGTTCATTTACTTCTTTAAAATACCGGTTTTCGTTAATGTCTTTTTGCTGTGTAAAATCGCGGTCATTGCTGATATACACTATTTTTTGCATAATTCATCCTTCTTTCTGTTTGTATGTAGGGGCAGAGCTTGTCTCTGCCCCCAGGACACAGGGCAAACACAAGGTTTGCCCCTACAAGCGGTCTATTCTAATCTACCAAAACTGGATTTTCCTCAATCTGCCAAGGTAGTCCCCATTTGTTGAGTGCATCCATGAACGGATCCGGGTCGAACTCTTCCACGTTCCACACACCTGGTTTTTGCCAGAGTCCTTGCATCACAAGCATGGTGCCGATCATGGCAGGTACGCCTGTGGTATAGGAAACCGCCTGACTGCCCACCTCTTTGAAGCAGGCTTCGTGATCACAGATATTGTAGATATACAAATTTTTCGGCTTGCCGTCTTTCACACCTTGGAAGATACAGCCGATATTCGTCTTACCTTTCGTCCGCGGTCCGAGAGAGGCAGGATCAGGCAGCACAGCTTTCAAAAACTGGAGCGGGATGATCTCCTTACCTTCAAATAGAATCGGCTCAATGCTGGTCATGCCAACGTTCTCCAAACATTGGAGATGACGCAAATAACTCTCCCCAAAGGTCATAAAGAAGCGAATCCGCTTGAGTCCGGGGATGTTCTCTGCAAGACTTTCCAGCTCCTCGTGATAGAGCAGATACATATCTTTTTCGCCCACTTGGTCAAAGTTGTACACACGCTTAATCTCCATGGGCTCTGTCTCGACCCATTCACCGTTTTCCCAATAGCGACCCTTGGCAGAAACCTCACGGATGTTGATCTCCGGATTAAAGTTTGTGGCGAATGGATAGCCATGATCTCCGCCGTTACAGTCGAGGATATCAATGTAATGAATCTCATCAAAATAATGTTTGAGCGCATACGCCGAAAACACACCCGTCACACCTGGGTCAAAACCAGAGCCAAGAAGCGCTGTAATCCCCGCCTCTTCATACCGCTCACGATATGCCCATTGCCAGCTGTATTCAAACTTCGCCGTATCCTCCGGCTCGTAGTTTGCGGTATCCACATAATGCACTTTTGTCGCAAGGCAAGCGTCCATAATCGGTAAATCCTGATAGGGAAGCGCCAAGTTTAACACCACATCCGGACGCTCACGCTCAATGAGGGCGATCATCGCCTGTACATCGTTGGCATCAATCTCTGCAGTTGTGATTACTGCTTTGGTTTTACCTTCCAGCTCCGTCTTGAGTACATCGCACTTGGATTTTGTCCGGCTGGCGATGCAGATTTCCGTAAACACAGAATCATTTTGCGCACATTTATGCACCGCAACCCCAGAAACGCCGCCAGCACCGATAATTAAAATTTTTCCCATGAGAATCCCTCCGTATATTGCCATTTTGGCTTTTGATGAATGAGCACCGTGATCGCCTGTACCGGACAACGATTGACACAGCGATAGCAGACGATGCACTGATTTTGAGAGACGATCTTACCGCCTCGATTTTCTAAGTTTTGCACAGGACAAATTGTAACACAGAGATCGCAGACTGTACAGTTTTTGTGGATTTTCAAATGCCGCCCCATAATAGACTCGCCGCGCTTCAACCAAGCCACGGCTTGGAGATTTCCCAAGAAACGAGAAAAGCTGGAGAACCCTCGTTTTCGCACCCGACCGGCGCGCATATCTCCGCAGACCATGTCCAGTTTATGCATGGCACGCGTGCGATAGCCTTCCAGCCGCGACCGTCTATTTTGCCGATAGAGGGGCCAGAGGTTTGAAACATTATTGGGCATATTAAAATGCTCGGCGCAGATGACTTCCACATGATCACGTGGCAAGGAGTCCAGAAGTGACCGCGCTCCGTCTCCGGAGAACAGGACTTGGGTTGCGAAAATAATTACGCGCTTGCCTTCTAAGTCTGCGGCATATTGCACCACAAATTCCCGCATATTTCGCGGCGGTCGCGAACCATAGATGGGATAGCAGAACGCAATGGTATCCTGAGTTTGAATTTCAGCGGAAAAATCCGCCTTTGCCTCGATAGACAGGCATTTGGCATCCATGCGCGCGGCAAACTGGTGCGCAAGATAGGCTGTATTCCCTGTGCCGGAGAAATAAAGTATCAGCAATGCGTTTTCCCCTTCTCGTTCGAGTCGTAGGGACGCGCAAAGCGCGCCCCTGCATACACAATTACCCAGTCCGAATGGTACCCTCTAAATAAAGCATAGCATAGCCTGCGATTTTCACCCGCTCGCCCCGATCTTCGCAAAACAGTGTGCCGCCCCGTTTGGAGAGCTGTCTTGCCAGCATCTCGCGCTTATTCAGCCGCTCACGCCAAAAGGGAATCAGCGTACAGTGCGCCGAACCTGTAACCGGGTCTTCCGGTGCGGCTGCATCGGTAATCGGGGAGAAATATCGAGAGACAAAATCACAAGAGCTCCCTTTCGCCGTAACAATCAGCCCGACAGAGGCTTCGGGGATTTGCGCCACAAGCTCCATTCTTGGTGCTAAGGTGCGGACGGTTTCCTCATCTTCCACCAGCAGCATCAGATCTCGTGATTGATGCGCTTCCAAAACACGAACACCAAGCGCTTCCTCCATCAGAGACGAAATTGCAATCGGACTTGGTGCCCGCGCAGGGAAGTCCATTTCATAAAAATCACCCTTCTTTGTAACTGTGAGCGTCCCGCTCATGGTCTCAAAGCGTATGACTTCCGCACCCTTATCCACAAAATTGGCAATCACAAATGCGCTGGCTAGTGTGGCGTGACCACATAAATCAAACTCTACCTCCGGCGTGAACCAGCGCAGATCATAATGGGTGCCGCGTGGAACCACAAAGGCAGTTTCAGCAAGCCGATTCTCAGCGGCGATCGTTTGCATTAAGTCTGTATCCAGCCACTCGTCCAGCAAGCAAACTCCGGCTTGATTGCCTTTGAATAATCTGTCTGTAAACGCATCGACAATATAATATCTCATGGAGCGTCTCCTTATTTCATTCTGTCGCTAATCCCTTTGAGCCTTTGCTTCACATCTTCCGACAACTGATTGTACTCTGTGTCAGAAATTGCACCCTCAAGGGCATACAGGTGCACGAGGCATACCTGCGGGTCACGAAGTTTTAGCCGAACAAAAGCCTCTTCACTGCCGACTTTCTTTAATTCATCCGCAGTTGTGATATCAGCAGCTTTCAGTTTTCGCTCCAGTTCTTTCCCAATGTTCCGTAATGATGATAAATCAGACATTTCTACCATTTCCTCCTGTTTTTTGGAACAATCATATCACAGGAAACGCGACAAGAGTGTGTCCTGTTTCAAAATGATACATGCCCTAGTTTTCCAAAGCAATCAACATCTCCCGTACCACCTTACAAGCCACTGCGGTAGATACCCCACTGGGGTCAAGGGTGGGTGCAAGCTCTGTCACATCGCAGCCCACCACATTGGATTGGCTGAGCACAAGAAAGAGTGCATCTAACAGATCGGTAAAGCTCACTCCGCCTGCCTCCGGCGTGCCTGTGCCGGGAAAGATGGATGGGTCAAGCACGTCTAAATCAACTGTGAGGTAAACAGGCTTGTTGCCAATGGTGTCTAAGATATGGGAAAGTCCCGTGAAATCAAAGAGTTGGGTATGCACGTGCCGACTTTCGTGACTCCATTCAAACTCTGTTCGATCACCGGAGCGGATGCCGAACTGGGAAATGCGTCCATCACCCAAAAGTTCCCAGCAGCGCCGAATTACACAGGCATGACTGAGGCGATTGCCCAGATAATCCTCCCGTAAGTCGGCGTGTGCATCAAAGTGAATGATGTGCAAATCTGGATATCTTGCAAACACAGCCTCTACCGCGCCCAGGGTGACCAAGTGCTCGCCGCCGATCAAAAAGGGGAGCTTCCCGCTGCCTAAAATCGTCTCTGTCCGCTCCCGAATCATACGAAGCGGTTCTAAAGGATCGCCAAAAGGCAATTCTAAATCCCCGCTGTCAAACACGGCATAGTCAGCCAAATCACGTCTTTGATAGGGACTATAAGTCTCCAAACCATAGGACTCTTGCCGCATCGCCCGACTGGCAAAGCGCGTGCCGGGACGATAGCTTGTGGTCGAGTCAAAGGGTGCGCCGAAGAGGACAATGGATGCGTCTTCATAAGAAGCCTCACAGCCCAAAAAGGTTTCCACATTTCTATTCAACATCGGAAAGTAACTCCTCTACATAGGCCGGGAGTAAAAATGCCCCCACATGTAAGCGCGTGGTGTAATACTTGGTCTTGAGACCGAGTGCGCTCCAAGCCGCAACATTAAAATCCCGTACCGGATGATATTTCTTAGAAGCAAACCCAAAGAGCCAATGACCAGAGGGGTAAGTGGGAATATGCGCCTGATACACCCGACTAATGGGGAAACTTTCCACAATCCGTTTATGCGCCCGCTGCATGGCGAGTGCGTCTTGCTCATAAAAGGGACTTTCATGCTGATTGACCATGATGCCATCCTCTTTAAGCGCCTTGAAACAGTTTCCGTAAAACTCTTTCGTGAAGAGGTCTTCCCCCGGCCCAAAAGGGTCGGTGGAATCTACAATGATTAGATCATAGGCCTCCTCGCACTTGCGTACCCAGCGGAGTCCGTCCTCATAGTGGATCTGCACCCGCGAATCATCCAAAGAACAAGCCGTCTGGGGCAAAAACTTGCGGGAGACTTCAACCACCATGGGGTCAATTTCCACTAGGTCAATGTGTTGCACCTGGGGATAGCGGGTCAGCTCCCGAATCACGCCCCCATCACCCGCGCCGATCACCAAAACCCGCGCCGGATGGGGATGCACTGCCATGGGTACATGGGTAATCATCTCGTGATAGATGAACTCATCCCGCTCGGTGAGCATCATGTAGCCATCCAGTGTAAGGAAGCGCCCAAATTCCCGGGACTCAAACACGTCAATCCGCTGAAAGTCACTATGTCCCGAAAACAGTTGCCGCTCTACGCGGATTGAGAGCTTTACATGTTTCGAATGTGCCTCCGAAAACCAAAGTTCCATCTGCTGCACCTCTTTCTTGTGTGGTGTCGAATCATTCGTAGGGGCGCGCATTGCGCGCCCGCGGTTGTTGATTTTTCCGCATTGTCGATGGTGTAAAGGAATGTTGGTATATGCGCGGGCGACCACTGGTCGCCCCGACAGTCCGCAACAACTACCGTATCACATTCAAAACCTCGATATCCGCATCTTCCGGACCTGTCATGGAACAGCCCTTTTCTTTCGCATATGCAATATACTGCAAAACCGCCTCCGTCACCCGCTCGCCGGGTGCCAGGATGGGGATCCCAGGCGGGTAACACATCACAAACTCGCTAGATACACGCCCTAAGGCTTGGGCGATAGGCAAGGCTTCTTTCTCGGCATAAAAGGCATCTTGCAAGCTCATTGTGGCTTCCGGTTCAATGTATTCCTGAGACAAAAGTCCCGAGCGCGGCTTGCGGAATCTACGCCGAACCTCTGCCAGCGCACCTACCAGACGCTCCACGTCTTGGAGTCGATCACCGATGGAGAGATAGGCTAAAAAATTGCCCAAATCGCCGAACTCGATTTGAATATCATATTCATCCCGTAGGATATCATACACTTCAATCCCCGCGAGCCCAATGCCAAGGGTGTTGACAGAGAGCTTTGTGCGGTCAAAGTCAAACACACTATCACCGTTGATCAGTTCAGCAGAAAAAGCGCGATAGCCATCCATGGCATTGATCTCAGCGCGGGCATATTCTGCCAGTTCAAGTGTCCGGGCAAATACCTCTTTGCCATGCAGCGCCAAGTTCCGGCGTGAGATGTCAAGGCTGCCCATCAGCAGGTAGGAAGCGCTTGTTGTCTGCGTCAAGTTGATAATCTGCCGCACATATCCGGCGCTTACCGTGCTTGCTGTGAGCAGGAAGGAACTCTGGGTGAGACTTCCGCCGGATTTATGCATACTCACAGAAGACATATCAGCCCCTGCCGCCATGGCGGAGACGGGGAGATTGTCTCCAAAGTAAAAATGCGTTCCATGGGCTTCATCTGCCAAGACAAGCATCCCGTGAGAATGCGCCAGCTCCACAATCGCCGGCAGGTTGGAGCATATGCCGTAATAGGTAGGGTTATTCACCAAAATCGCCTTCGCGTCCGGATTCTCGCGGACTGCACGTTCAATAGAAGCCATGGGCATACCAAGAGAGATGCCAAGCTCTGGGTCTACATCCGGATTGACATACACCGCATGTGCGCCGCAGAGCACCAAGGCATTGAGCACGCTCCGATGTACGTTTCGCGGCAGAATGATCTTATCTCCACGCTTACATGCTGCAAGCACCATCGCTTGTACACTGCTGGTGGTGCCGCCCACCATGAAAAACGCCTGATGCGCGCCGAAGGCATCTGCTGTGATCTCTTCCGCCTCTCGGATGACAGAGACCGGATGGCAGAGATTGTCTAAGGGCTTCATGGCGTTTACGTCTATCTCCACGCATTGCTTGCCCAGAAAGTCCTGTAGCTCCGGGTTGCCTTTTCCGCGTTTGTGACCTGGTACGTCGAAGGGGACTACTCGGAGTTTGCGGAAGCGTTCTAAGGCTTCGTAGATTGGGGCTTTTGATTGGTTCAATGGCGATACCTCCATTGGTGATTATTTTTGATAAGTTATCCAAAGAACTCCAACCCAAACGAGCCGTCGTAGTTTTGAACCATGGTCAAATAATTGGGAAAGCCGTTTGCAGTTATAAAAAATATTCCCCGATGATCTACTACATCCCAATCCATGCCCGCAATGACCAGAGGCACATCAGGAGTGAATTTTTCTATAAAAAAAGAGGGTTTTCGTTGGTCGAAATTGTAATTGTAGCTATAAAAAGCAACATTCCAAATTAGCCGATCTGTTGTAATTACAATCCGATGATGTCCCAGTTTATCAGATTCGATAAATTCATGAAAGGATGCAAATTGACTTAATACCTCGTCCGTTGCAAATTGTACCTGCAAGTTTGTCTCTTCATCTGTAGTTCTAGCAAAAAAATGATGCACATAAATCGAGTTATACTTGTCGAAAAATGTATATTGCAAAAATTGGCTTTCTGGGTGATAGGTCAGAAACACTTTGTTCTCCGGATCCCACAACGCAACACCAATGAGCTGATTCTCCTCTGCTCGAAAAAGGACTCTCGCAGTGCCAGAGGTATAAGAAAATCCGGCTCCTGAGCTAAAGAAGAGTGCATAAGGGACAGAATTCCATGGGCGCTCTATTCCATTCTCTCCCAGCGTGTAGTGTGAAATCGTCCAATTGCCTGTCAGTTCATGGAACGGCAGGTGAAACCGCATAAGCACTGTTGCAGCTTCCGCACGGGTGACTACGCCATCCGGAACAATGGTTGTGAGTGTTCTGTCCGTGATAATACCGTGGTAGTTTGCCCATGTAAGTCCCGCTATTGCCCAGTTTGCAATTTGACTGCGATCCGTGAAATGGCTCCACTGCCACGTTGCTGTGACTCGGGTGTCTCTGTCTGTCATTTGGTAGGCATAACGATGGAGCATCACCGCGAATTGCTCTCTTGTGATCTCCCCGTGGGGGTTAAAACGCCCGTCAAAGCCTTGAACAATTCCATTTTCGTTTGCCCAAATCACAGCGTCTCTATACCAAGCAGGGGCATCGCTGGGAACGTCATCAAAAACCGATTGGAATGTAACCGCAGGATTTCCAGCCATGCGCCAGAGAATGGTGACGAGCATAGCACGATTAAGCTGTACCTGGGGCGAAAATGTCCGCTCATCGGTGCCTTGCATGATATTTTTTTCGGCAGCGAAGTGGACATAGGAGTAGTACCAGCTATCGCTGGTTACGTCATCGAAGCCGAGAGAATCCGATGCCGCTGCTCCCAGCGGGAGCGACGCAAGTAACAAGCAAACCGCCAGTACCAAACTAATCTGCCTTGTCCAACTCCGCATCATGCGTCCACCTTTCACAAATCGCCTCAATTAAACATATTCCGCCCGCTATAAATCTCCACCATCTCCTTCTGCAAACTATCCCGAATCGTCTGCTGCGCATTGGCAGAAAGCACCTTCGTCGTTGAGTTGAAGAGATAATTTTCCAGCTCAATCTCCCGAATGAGCATCTTCGTATGAAACAAATTCGACTCCTGTAAATTAATATCAACCGCCTCATACCACTCCAAGGTCTCTGGCGCGATGAAGTCTTGGATGGAATCAATCTCATGATCCATAAAATGCTTCTTTCCATCCACATCCCGCGTGAACCCGCGTACCCGATAGTCCATGGTGATGATATCAGAGTCAAAACTTCCAATCAGCATGTCCAGCGCATTGAGAGGCGTAATCTCCCCGCAAGTCGCAACGTCAATATCCACCCGGAAGGTGGCGATGGAATGATCTGGATGATGTTCTGGATAGGTGTGCACCGTCACATGACTCTTGTCCAAATGTGCCAAAGTCATCTCCGGACAAAGGCTCCCCATCGGGTCGCCGGAGATAAGTAGCGTCACGCTAGAACCCTGGGGTTCATAGTCTTGACTGGAAATATTAAGCACATGCGCCCCGATCAGGTCTACAACCTGTAAAAGGATACCCGTGAGACGTTCAGCGTTATACTGTTCGTCGATATAAGCAATATACTCTTCCTGCTCCCGCCTAGTTTTGGCGTAACAGACATCATAAATGTTAAAACTAAGTGCCTTTGTTAGATTGTTAAATCCATAGAGTTTAAGCTTCTCCGTCATATCTTTAGCCCCCGTGAAAGCAAGTGGAAATTGTACACATAAATACAGCATATATCATACCACAATAAAGCTCGAAAACGCAAGAAAAACCGAAGCCCTTGCAAGCACTGCAAAGGCTCCGGTCTGGGGACACTAGCGAGGTCTATGCCCACCACCGGGACGTCCGCCGCCGGGACGCCCGCCCGGTCTGCCAAAGTGACGGTGGCGACCGGGGAAAAAGAACGGAGACGGACCATAAGGGAAGCCAAACCACCAAGGGGCAAGCCACAGTGGATTAAACGCCTCGGCTGCGGGATCGTGCATCGGACTAAATGTCTCAGCCATGGGCATATTCCCATCATCCATCATGCCGTCTGCCAAAGCGAGCAGGAGGATGAGAATGAAGTCGTGCATAGACTCTCTGGTATGTCCCGCGGGCATATCATGAGAGAGTCCGCTTTCGCGCCAGACTTGTTCTGCCATGCGGTCTAGGTGAGAAGCATCCATATGTGTATGATGCCCCATTCCATGCCAGACGCGCCTCACATGAGGTATGAGGCGCAGATAGAGTATGTGATGATGGTGGTGTATATGGTGGTGCTCGTGGGGGCGGTGTTCTCTGGTATGATGCTGATGTTCGTGCATATGTATTATGAAACTCCTTTACTGTGGAATGCTCTAGTATATTCAGAAAATCCGCTACTGTTCACACATTGGACAAAAAAGTGTGGTATACTACTCTTTCGAGTCTTTTGAAAAACAAACCTGAGGGGGACATCTCACACATGCTAAAGAAATTAAAGGACAAACAATCTCGCCGAAAGCTCTTCCCGGCGATTGGAGCTATCATATTAATCGCTGCTATACTGCTGCCGCTCCTCCTACCCGGCGGCGGATACGCCCAAGCAAGGGAGAGTGTCCACGCAGTAGAGGCGGAAATTGGTACTATAGCCACAACCGTAACAGCCACAGGGAATCTGCAAACCGTAAATGCCGAGACAATCCGCATCCCGACGGGACTCACGGTGGACGAGGTGTTTGTAAGCCCTGGTGATATCGTATCAGCGGGAGATGCCCTTGCCGCCTTTGATCTAGGCTCTGTTCAAACCCGCCTTGCAGAGGTGCAAGAGGAGATCACAGAACTCGACCGGGAGATCGAGCGCAGCCGCAATGACACAGAGCCGACCCGCATCACAGCAGGAGTATCCGGACGTGTCAAAGCAATCTTCGCAGAAGTTGGCGATGCTGTAGCAAGCACCGTGCTTACATACGAATCTCTCATGCTCCTATCCGTAGACGGACGCATGGCGGTAGACATTGAGACAGACGCACTCCAAACAGGCGACACCGTAACCGTCAGACGCGCCGACGGCACCGAACTCGTAGGGGACGCTGTCCCCAGCGTCCCGCGCGGCACGGTCACCATTACCCTCACAGACAACGGCCCGCGCCTAGGCGAAGAGGTGACCATCCTGCAAGACGACACAAGGATCGGCACAGGTACCCTCCGCATCAACCAGCCCCTCGCCATTACAGGCACATCCGGCACAGTATCCCGCGTACATGTAACAGAAAACGCCCAAGTCAGAGCAGGTGCAACGCTGTTTACCCTAGAAGACGTGGACACCGCCCCTGCACATCTGGCACTGATCGCAGAGCGCAACGAACAGGCAGAGGTGCTCCGCACCCTGCTTGCACTGATGCAGTCCGGCACTTTGACTGCAAACTTTGAGGGTATTGTCGAAGCCGTCTTTATCGGCGATGGTGCAGGTTCCGGCTCATCCCAGACTCCATCCATCCCGGCAGGAATCCCGGGCGGTGCGATCCCCGGATTTATGCGCGGTACCGTAGACGGAGAGCCGATGAATCTCATGCGCCTCTCTCAAGTAGAAGAGATCGAGCAAGAAACGCCGGAAATGCCAGAGAGTCCGGAAATGCCAGAGAGTCCGGAAGTGCCGGAGAGCCCAGAGCCGCCGCCGACTCTGCCGGAGTTTCAAATGATAGACAGTTTAGAGAGTCTAAACCTAGCCCCGCCAATCATGGGGACACCGCCGCAGACAAGCGTCCAAGGGCAAAACTTCACCGGCACAGTCCAATGGATGCCGGAGACTCCGATTTTTTTGCCCGCCACCACATATCAAGCGCTACTCAATCTCACTGCCAATGAAGGCTTCCTCTTTAGCCCCGCAGTATTAGCAGAGCTGGAAGCAGGCAGCTTCCCCACGCCGGGCGCTACCGTTACAGGCGCGCAAATGGCAGGGAATGCCTTGCAGATCATGCTCTCCTTCCCGCCAACTGCCGATATGCCCGATGGCGAATTTCCAGGTATGCCCGGATTTCCGGGAATGCCAAGTATGCCGGCGTTTCCCTCATTCCCATCCATGGGCGGATTTAGTATGCCGAGCATGCCCAGTATGGACGCAAACGCCATGATGGGCGCGGCAGGAGCAAGCAGCAACATTCAAACACCTGCCTTTATCATCGCGGCAGGGGAAGAGATGCAGCTCATTGTCAGCGTAGACGAGCGGGACATCCTAAGTCTTGCAGTGGGACAACATGCGGAGATCACACTGGAAGCCGCAGCGGGAGAGACGTTCACAGGTGCAATCACCCGCATCAACGCCTCTGGTACCACAGGTGGCGGCGCGGCGCGTTATCAGGTAGAGATCACTCTCCCACGGACAGAGCACATGCTTCCAGGCATGAGCGCATCGGCTGTGATTACCACCTATGAAGTGTCCGGCATCCTCATCCTCCCGGCGGAAGCGATACAGGAGGATTGGCCAAGCGTCTATGTATACACAGCGCTAGTCAGCGGAGATCCGGCAGAGCCGGTAGAGGTGCAGACGGGTCTGTCTGACGGCTTATATGTTGAAATCATAAGCGGACTCTCACCCGGCGACACGGTGTATTACACCGTAATCCAAACCCAGGGCTGGCCCATGTGGGGCATGGGTCCCGGCGGCGGTTGGGGGAACTAGTCCATGATTACATTCCAAAGTGTATGCAAAACCTATCAAATCGGCAGTGAAGTCGTCCGCGCCCTTGACCATGCCAGCCTGCATATCGAACAGGGTGAGTTTGTCGCCATCATCGGCCCTTCAGGGAGCGGGAAGAGTACCCTCATGAACATCATGGGTTGTCTTGACATGGCAGATTCCGGCGTGTATGAGTTAGATGGGCAGACGATAGAACAATACTCAGAGGGCGAACTCGCCCGCATCCGCAATCAAAAGATCGGCTTCATCTTCCAAAACTTCAATCTCCTCTCGAAGATGACAGCTTTTGAAAACGTAGAACTTCCCCTCATCTACCAGCGCCTTTCCCCCTCCGAGCGGAGAGCACGTGTAGAAGAAGTGCTCGCGTTAGTCGAACTGACCGATCGCAAAAAACATAAACCAACCGAGCTCTCCGGCGGTCAACAGCAGAGGGTGGCAATCGCCCGCGCACTGGCGACCAAACCGAGCCTACTGTTGGCGGATGAACCCACAGGGAATCTAGATTCCAAAACCGGCAAAGAGATCATGGCGCTCTTCAAGCGGCTCCATGCAGAGGGAAACACCATCGTCCTCATTACCCACGACCAAGCAGTGGCAGACCAAGCAAGCCGCCGCATTCGCATCAGCGACGGGCGTGTGCAGGAGGTGGCGTAGATGCTCTGGCAATGCATTAAAATGGCATGGAAAGCCATCGTCTCCAATCGGATGCGTGCGTTTTTGACCATGCTCGGCATCATCGTGGGTGTCCTCGCCCTTGTGGTGCTGGTCTCCCTTGTTACAAGTGCCGGAGATGCGGTCACAGAACAGGTAGAGGGTCTTGGCACAGACATGCTCCGTATTACTATCGAAAACGATGGCGGTAGACCTGTAAGGCTGGATGAGCTTGCCGTCTTTGCAGAACACGAAGACATCGGGGCAGTTGCGCCCTTGAACCAATTTCGAGGCGTAGCGCGCCACGGGGATGAGAGCGGTCGTGCTACAGTCTCCGGCACCACGCCCAGCTATTATCAAATCTCCGGTTTAGTCCTCACAGGGGGACGCTTTCTTCAAACCGCCGACATTGAAAATGCCACCCATGTGGCAGTAATCGCAGAGCGCGCGGCAGAGGAGCTCTTCGGTACCACATACGTAGTGGGTGCCACCCTAAACCTAGACGGTCGTTCCTTCCAGATTGTAGGTGTGGTGGAAGACCAAGAGAGTCTAACCAATCTCCTTATGCCGGGTTATACCATCTACATCCCCTTCACCACTGCAAGCCGCATGTCACCTATGGCAGGTGCAAGTGTGCTTACCATGCTGGCCTCCGCCTCAGATGGAGACATGAACCAAGCGGAAGCCGCCATGAATGACATGCTCCTTACCCGCTTCCGCCGCGATGAAGATGCCTTTTCCATCTTCAACCAATCCCTCATGGCAGAGGCGATGGACGACATCACAAGTATGTTGGCAAACCTCCTAGGCGGTGTGGCAGCGATTAGCCTCTTGGTTGGCGGGATAGGCATTATGAACATTATGCTGGTTTCTGTTACCGAGCGGACAAAGGAGATCGGTGTCCGAAAAGCAATTGGTGCCGGACGTTGGAGCATTATGCTCCAATTCCTCATCGAGGCACTGGTCATCTGTTTGATCGGCTGTTTCATCGGTGTACTTGTCTCCTGGGGAATCCTGCAAGTCGTATCTGCACTAGTGGGAGACCTGATGAACTTCTACCTCTCACCGGGTATTGTATCCGTGGCGGTATTCTTCTCCATCTTCATCGGCTTGGTATTTGGGTTATACCCCGCCAACCAAGCAGCAAAAAAGAGACCCATCGATGCCCTGCGCTGGGCAGGGTAGGGAGCTAAGCCATAGTAGGTGCAGTGACTCACAACCTCCTTTTCAAAAGGAGCCTATGCACGAAGTGAGCAGCACAAGACAGAGAAAAAGGAGACCCGCACATGAAATACTACATAGGCGTTGACCTGGGCGGTACAAGCGTGAAAGCCGGCGTGGTTTCAGAGAGAGGCAAGCTGATCCACAAAGACAGTATGCCAACAGGAAGCCACAAAGGACAAGACGCAATGATCGCGGATATCGTAGAACTCTGCCAAAAAGTGGCAGCAGACAGCGGAATCGGTGCTGCATTCATTTCGTCCATCGGCATTGGTGTCCCAGGACTCTATGACAAGGAGCAGGGTGTGATTATATATCTCACAAACCTAGATGTTCGGCAAGTGCCGATCCGAAGTATCATACAAAAAACCTTTGACGTGCCTGTCTACTTAGAAAATGATGCCAACGCAGCAGCCATGGGCGAAAGTGTCGCCGGTGCCGCCAAAGAGGCGAAAAGTTCTGTCACCGTTACATTGGGAACGGGTGTTGGCGGCGGTATTATCATAGACAACAAAATCCTAAACGGTGCATTCGGCGGTGCCGGTGAAATCGGTCATATGGCGATTACCATAGGCGGCGAGCGATGCAACTGCGGACGTTTTGGCTGCTGGGAAGCATACGCCTCCGCAGCGGCGCTGATTCGTCAAGCAAAAGCAGCGGCCACGGCTCATCCGGAGTCTCGTCTTGCCCAAAATGTGGGCAATGATCTGAGCCGAGTCACAGGAAAAGCTGTGTTCGACGCGGTAGACCAAGGGGACGAAACGGCAATCCGTGTCCTAGAGACATACCTGCGCTACGTAGCAGTTGGGATTACTAGTCTGATTGCCATTTTGGAACCGGAAATGATCGTTATCGGCGGCGGACTCAGCGCACAAGGGGACAAGCTCTTAGCACCCATCACCAAAATGGTGGAAGAGGAAGTATTCGGCGGCATACGCCGAACCAAGATCGCCGCCGCCACATTGGAAAATGACGCAGGAATCATCGGTGCCGCCATGCTGGGGATGGGGACTGGATTGTAAAATTAAAGAAAAGCAAAAGCCGCCGATTGATTCGGCGGCTTTTGCAATTTTAAAGTGCAACACTCTCCCCTACACCAAAGAAGTAGAGCAAAGTCTCCTTCACCCGCTTGCCTGTAATCCGCTCCAAAGCATAGGAATAAGCCTTCATCTGTCCCTGATACTCTAAAGCCTTCGCTTCAAGTCCGCCGGGTGGGATATAGTCTGTCTTAAAGTCAATGAGCACCAGTCCGTCCGGTTCGTCCAGATAGCAGTCAATCACACCTTGCAGAAGGATTTGTTTATCCATATCCCCCGATTCAAGTAGACCAGAAGCTGCGACCAAAAGAGAAAACTTAAACTCCCGCCGAAGCGTCTTGGTAGACCGAACGTGCTGACCAAGGGGACTCTGGAAGAAAGTCAAGATAGCTTCAGCATCAATCGCGGGTACAAGCCGAGGCGGAACCCGACCCTCTTGCGCAAGGCGTGTAATTTCAGCCTCTACACCCGCCAGATCGAGGCAATGTGCAAAGTCGATATATTGCATCACCAAGTGGATGGCAGTCCCTCGCTCGGCAGGAGTTGGGGGGCGATTCTGTTCAATGAAATCAGGCTTGCGGAAAATCGTCTGCATGGGTTTTGCCTGATAAGACTCTGCCTCTTCACTTGCCTCCCGATCAAGGGCGCGGCCTTTGAGCTCAGTTGCTGTGAGCTTACTGGGCAGATCAACCGCCCCTGTGTAGGGATAGCGATACTCCATCGCCCGTACAAAGTCCGCATCCGGCGGGGCGGTGGGGAGTGGAATATTGGCATCCGTTTCCACAGGCAGGCGGCGCAGTTTGTTTGGCTCACAGGCAATTTGCGTAATCTTCCAAGGATAGTCACAGGAAACAAGCGGCACTGGAGCATCCCCGCGCAGAGACATCGCCTCCGGACGGAGCATGGCGGGAAGCAAAACCCACTGCGCCATATTAGAAGCCGATTCCAACACTTGCGATGACACTGGGTCAGAGGTGCGAAGTGCCAGTTCTGACAGGGTTTTCTCTGCAACGTCTAGGCTGACTGTCATCACAAGCCGTGCTTCGGCGCGGGTCATGGCAACGTAAAGAACGCGAAGTTCTTCCGCGAAGGTCTCCTGTTTTAGTTTTTGCCCAATGGCAGTCCGTGCCAGCGTAGAGTAGCGGATTTTTCGCTCCAAATCACGCCGCATAGAGCCAAAGCCCAAAGTGGGATGGACAAGGATTTGCTTTGTCACGTCTTGCTGATTAAACCGCTTGGACAGGTCCGGCAAACAGACTACAGGAAACTCCAATCCCTTGGATTTGTGAATGCTCATAATCGATACCGCATCTGCCCCGCCATCTACGGAAGCCACTTGCAAAACATCCCCTTGCTCCAGACGCTTTTCCAGAAGTGCAACAAAATCAAACAGACTCAAACATCCACCGGAGACAGCCCGCCGCGCATAGGCGAGGAGCGCCAGCAGGTTTTCTCTCCGTGCTGCACCGCCTGCCCGCGCACCGAAGATAGCAAGCGCACTCGTTCCCGCAATCAGATGCCACAAAAACTGATCCACCGGCATATCCGGCGCCGCGTCTCGATAGCGGGTGAGATCACGAAGGAAATCCGCGCATTTTACATCATCCACAGCGCGTATCCTAAGCGCTTCATAAAACGAACCGTCAGGACTCGAAAGCCGAATTTGCGCCAGCTCATCCGGCGTGAAGCAGAAGAGGGGCGAACGCAGTACCCCCACAAGCGGTACGTCCTGTCTTGGATTTTGAATCACTTGCAAGAGCGCGAAGATGGCCGCCACTTCCTCTGTATAGAAAAAGTCCACCCCACCGGACTTTTTCACTGGGATTCCAAGCTCTTCCAGCGCCCGCTCATACCGCCGCGCCTTGCCGGAGACACTGCGGAGCAAGATGGCAAACTCGCCCCAAGCATAGCCCTCTGTCTCGTGCAAAGCCTGAATTTGCGCCGCAATATGCCGCGCCTCTGCCATCTCTCTGTCATCCGTGCCGTCTTTGGGGAGCGCTTTAAGATCGAGGACATGGAGCTCCACACCCGCCGCGTCATCAACATATTCTGTGCGTCCCGGGTAGAGGGCTTCCTTGTCCCCATATTCCATCTCGCCAAATGCAGGGGACATGATGCGCCGAAACAGGAAGTTGACCGCTTCCAAAATCCCTGGTCGGGAGCGAAAGTTTTTTGAGAGCAAGACTTTTCGCCGAGAGCCGGGCTCATCCGCTTCACATTCCAGAAATTTGCGGTAATAGCCCAGAAAAATCGAAGGGTCTGCCAAGCGGAAACGATAGATAGACTGTTTCACATCCCCCACCATGAACCGCCGCGTGCCGTATTCCGAGAGGGCGCGAAACAGAAGGTCTTGGATGTGGGAGACATCTTGAAATTCATCCACCATCACCTCCGTATATCGCCGTGCAAGTTCCTGCGCGACCATTGTTGGCGCACCTGTCTCCCCATCGATGAGTAATTTAACGGCCAGATGTTCCAAATCCGAAAAATCAAGACAAGAACGCCGCTCTTTTTCCTGCTGATAGGCCTGATTTACATCTTGCGTCAGCGCAATCAGCGCGGTGAGTACAGGGGCAGTGGCGCGCATATCGTCAAATAGCTCATGAGATGGAAGGGAAAACACCTCTGCCAGCTTATCCATCCCGCTCTTACAACGCCGCCGCAAGTCTTTGAGCCGATCGTAATCTCCCCGCACAGCTTTTGCCCGCGGGAAAGAGATGGGGAAGCAGGCATATACCTCATCCCATCCCCGCTTTGCCGCCACCACAAGTCGTGCAAGTCCTGCGATGGTCTCATCCCAGCTCCCGCCGTAGGATTTGAGAAAGGCTTCATCATCAGAGAAGCTCTCTCTGGCTTCCGCCATCTCCCGCAGCCAGAAATCGGCGGTTTGATGTGCGGCATCCAGTAAAAACCGTCCCCAGATCGTCTCACTTGCATCTTGCTTCCCGCTGATCTCAAGCTCACGCAAACGTTCCGCCGCCCATTCATCAGGATAGGCATGACTGAGAAGTTTTTGATGTACATCCAGCACTGCGTCCACCAGCGCCTGATCCCGCCGCCCCTCGGATATGGTGTCGGCAAGTTCGGCAAAGCCCGGATAGGCATCTAGGTTCCGATACCGTTCTTCTAGCGTATCCTCCAAGGCTGTGCGGAGCAAGAGCCGCGCTTCCGATTCATCCGCCGTTCGGAAATCAGGATTTATGTGTAAGACATGAGAAAACTCGCGAATCAGTTTACTACAGAAGGCGTGAATAGTGCCGATATCCGCGCTGTAGAGCAAGGCTCGCTGCCGCTGCAAATGTTTGGATGGATGCGCTGCTTCCCGCTTGCCAATCTCCGTCAAAATCCGCCCGCGCAGCTCCTGTGCCGCCGCCCGTGTGTAGGTGATGATGAGAAATTGGCTCACATCAAGTCCCGCTTCCACTTGGTCCATCAGCCGCTCCACCAAGACCCGAGTTTTCCCCGAACCGGCAGCGGCGGCGACAAGAATGTTTGCCTCTCGTGCGTCAATGGCGCTCTGCTGCTGGGGTGTTGGCGCAAATTCAGCCATGACTCTCCACCTCCCTCAATTCTTCCAGCACCGCGTCTTTTGACATCTTCTCTAAATAGCGCGTGCCGTCTGTCTCCGGATCATAATGGCAGGCCAGACGATAGTCGCAAAAGGAGCAAGGACTCTCCACACTGCCCGACTGGGGAAGTGCGCGTACAGAGCCGGATTCCATCTCCTCCGCCAAAGCCAAGAGTGTCCGATCAATATGGCGGGAAAGCCGTCCTAAGTCCTCCGCTGACACCAGACTTTCGCCTGTCAGTTCGCCCTCTTTATTCCACTTCACCGGAATAAACCATTTTTCTCCCCGCTCCATCGCTTCAACCACATTCGGGTCATCCACGATGAGTCCGGATCGCACAAGCTCCCTCCGCCGTGCTTTGTCAATCTCTTCAGAGGATGCATGTTTCGGTGCGGACACAATCACATCCCGCGCCGGCGCGTAGAGCACTCCGGCGGCTTGGAGCTTCGCTCCACCGTAATGCTCCTCCCCCGATCGGACAAGGGCTGAGAGATACAAAAGCATTTGTATCCCCATTCCATACCAAACGTCTGAAAAGGAAAACTTTTTTCGTCCGGTTTTGTAGTCTACCACACGCAGGTAAAGTGTGTCATCCTGTACCCAGCCATCCACCCGATCAACTGCACCACGGAGACTGAGTTCTACACCATCGGCTGAGAGTTCCACAGGGGGAAGTGTCGCCCCTTCGCCGAAGGTGAGCTCGAAATCAAGCGGCACAAAGTCACCACGTTTGAGCTCTTCTACCATGTCCTCCACCACCTGATAGGTATCCCGCCGGAGCCGCCGGAAGAGATAGTGAAAGCGGCTGGTCTTCTCGGTCATATCGCCCAAGTGCAACTTTGTATATTCCTCCACATAGCGATCTGTCAACTCGCGCCATGTATCTGCAATGGGTGCGTGAAACCCGCCGCCATCTCGGATGGCGCGTGTGACGTGTTCCAAAACATAGTGCATGAAATCACCCGCCACGGGCGCGTCAAGTTCTGCTTTTTTCCGTGCCTTTGCTCGAAGACCATATCTCATAAAATATTGGAAGCGACAAGCCCCAAAACTCTCAATCCGCGAGGCGGAGAGCCGCAGTTTCTCCCCATAAAGCGCCCCTGTCATCGTGTTTGAGAGCGCACCCGCAAGCTGCTGTATCCGTTGGGACACTGCCAAAAAGCGGGGGTCATCTGCAAAATAGGCACGTGCTTGGGCGGCAAGGGGGTTCTGTGCGGTAGAGGATAGCCCCAAATCAAAAGCAGGTTCCGGCGCATTGATGAGCAGACATGGGTCGGCGGAAGAAACAGGTGCCGTCTCTCGTCCTAAGAGCTTCTGTATCCGCTGGAGAACAATGGATGGGCGGCATTCTCTCCCATCCTCTTCCTGCTGCGGCTGTGATAGTATCAGCCGATCGGATGGCGCAGAAAAGGCATGATAAATCATCGCTTCCTCCCGATGAACACTCTCTATAGCGCTGCCGGAGAGGACGAGTCCGATTTCACCCAGACGCAAGCGTTCATCCTCTGTAAACACGCCGCTACCAGCACTAGGTGCCGGTAGCCGCTCGTCGGTTGCGCCCAAGACAATCAAACATTTAAGGTCTCGCCGCCTTGTGCGATCCAGTTCCCCCAACTGCACCCGATCTAAAGTCTGGGGAATCGCGCCGATGCTGTATCCGGAAAGGGTGAGCCGAATGAGGGCGGAAAACTCTTTCTGCTCCATGGGCGTGTCACCCAAAATGGTATGCGCTTGATCCAAGGCATTAACTAAGATATCCCAAATCTGACTATATTCCGCAGCTAAGGTTTCCCGTCCGGATTCCCGCAGGCGTGTGACCGTTTGCTCCAAAGTCTCCGGCAGAGAAATGGTCTCCAAAAAGGCATACAAGGCTTCGCCCTGCTCGGCTGCTGTTTTTGCTTTTTGCCCCGCATCTGCCAAGGATTTGAGCGGCAACATTACGTTCCGTCGCAGAGCGTTGATAGCGGCAAGTTCTGCTCGCTCTGTGTCCCCAAAGGGTGCGCCATATCCCGCCGGATTTTCACGCCAATCTGCCTGCCGTGTCCAAGTGTTGCCGAATATATTCCACATCCGCACATAGTCTTCCAGCAGATCGGTCTCCTCTTGTGAGATACCCGCAAGTCCTGTGCGCAGATAACGGAATATTGGCTCAAACCGCCAACCGGAGTCAAGAATATCCAAGGCGGCGGTAAACAGAAGCAAGATGGGCTTATCCAAAATAGAGGTTTTCCGTGCAATGTGGACAGGTATCTCGTAGCGGGAAAACACGTGTTCCGCCATGGTCTCATACTCTGCAAATCCCCGTGCCGCAACTGCGATATCCCGATAGCGATAGCCCTCGTCCATCACAAGTGCGCGCACTCTTGCGGCTGCAAGCATACATTCCTCCATGGGTGTCTGGGCGGTATAGAGTTCAACTGCACCCGGTTCTACATCTTGCATTTGAATAGGAGTGGGAGAGAAAAGGCATTGCTCTATCACAGCAAGCTCTTCCGGGAGATCGGTGCGTGTCTCATGCGTGGAGAACGTCACGGTTTGTCCGTGCTCCCCAGCCAGCCGCTGAAGCTGTCCCGCCGTCTTGACGGCAGGTTCAAAGAGGGGCGTGTCATCTGCAAGCCCATCGCAGGTGAGGGCAAGCGTCAAATCCGTCCCCGATGCCAGAAGTGCACGGAATACGCGCATCTCTTGGGCGGTAAAATCGGAAAAGGCATCGATAAAAAATGCACACTGTACCACGCTGCTCTCGCGTATTGTATCTGCCAGTCTGGTGATCACATCTCGCGGGTCAGTCCGCTTGCTGATCTTGTCATATGCCGCCTGTATGTAAGCCAAGTCGTGCAATTTATCAGATAGACTGCCCGACTCGAAGGTCTTTGCATCGTCCAGCATCTCCGGCGTGAGTGTACACTGTTTGAGTTCATCAATCGTCTCCAAAAGTCCCCGCAAAAAGGCAGGCTTCCGGCTCATCCCGCCATAGAGTCTGAGTTCACTGGAAACCGCCTCCAAAGCCATGCGCATGGTGAGAATCCGTCCGCCCTCGTCTAGGAGAGGTGCGCCCATTTGTCCCAGTTCCTCCGCCACACGCCGGGCAAGGCGCGTGAAGCTGAGCACCTCCGCATATAAGCTCGCACCGGCACCGCAACGTGCAATCAACTCCCGCTCAGCGGCATGAGAATATTGCTCCGGCACCAGAAGAATCGTCCCCGACTGCTTTGCATCAACCCGCTGACGGATGGCATCAAAAATCTCCCCCGTCTTCCCACTCCCAGCCCGACCAAGAATCAGATGTAGCATATTATGGCTCCTTTATACCCCTGTAGGGGCGACCTGTGGTCGCCCGTGTCCTTTACACCGTCCCCATTATATCGGAAATCCTTCCAAAAAGCGAGAGAGACAACCGAAAACGCAGGGCAACAGCATTTACTATTGAAACAAGAGAAGCTGGAGGAAGAGAGGATCGCGAGCGGCTTTCATCATTTTCTTTTTGATGCTCAAACGTCCGATCGACATATTCTTCAAGACAGCAAG
>Ga0136643_10000297_pt1 | contig 53853 bp, 54 predicted proteins | sample TergutLab28metaG_FD_96883 | JGI IMG/M metagenome (GOLD analysis project Ga0136643, IMG submission 96883) | Labiotermes labralis P1 segment gut microbial communities from Petit-Saut dam, French Guiana - Lab288 P1 (version 3) (version 3) | ecosystem: Host-associated > Arthropoda: Insects >... | reverse complement strand
TTCATAATCCGTAGAACCCCCTTTCATCTTCACTAAGCCAACAATACGTGGCAATATGTTTAATCCTTTTTTTTATTTCCTCCCCATTGAAATGCGGGTATTTTTGCATGATGTCATGGGGAGCGGTTCCCCCCAGTATGAGGTTATCTATGTTTTCACGTTCTGCGTCTATATGGGCAGTATCATAGGTATTAAAACGTGTCGTATTCATACTAAATCCCCCCTTCGCAAGTTTCTGCTGTAGTAAAAGGCGTTGGCGTGTTGGGCGGTAATTCCGTCCAATTATCAACCCCCGATATATAATCCGCCGTGGTATATTCGCGGCGGGTACCGTCAGGCATGAACCGTACCACTTTATGGACGCGACGCAGAAACGCCGCCCAAATTGTGGGGTATATCTCCTGCTCATGTATATATTGCGCAGTCAATGGTAAATTACTTATGATGTATACACGGTCATAACACGCCTGTTTATTGTTGTACCGCGCAGGAAGGGCGAGAGGATAGCCGTCAAGGTAATTATTCATATCCTGTATGCGTATGCCCGAATTGAACTCATCGAACAGCATGACGTTTTCATTGGCGTATAGGTCAAAGGGGTGTTTATAATTATTTACGGCGTAAACATTTGAATACCCATATTTATCCATAACGTGGCGGGTCTTACCCAAGCCCGTTTCACCGAAGATGTACGTGGTTTCCAATGTACGCCATTTGTTGCGGTTTTCTTCGGTTTTTAACATTTGGCGCACAATTTCAACATCACGCATACCGCGCAGGTAATGGGGAAATTCCCGTAGTATTTCGGCGTTGGTTGCTCCGTCCTGTATACGTTCGAGAATAGCTGCCTCTACGGAAAAACCACCCTGCCGTTCAACGGGCATTTCTCCCCACTCTTCAAAACTGCCCTCTATTGAAGTTTCGGCTTTGTCGGTATCCGCCCATTTTCCCGTTTTTATAATGTAATCGCGGTTTTCTTGTGCCGTTCCGTTGGCGCGTTCAAGGTGCGCAGATTGAAAATTATTTTTCAATGTTGAAAAGCGCACCGCCGAAGAAAACGTAATGAACAAATGCGTATGCGGTGTTTCTTCTTCGTTTCCGATTTCATCAGCCATACACCAATACACGGCAGATTTTAACTTTTCCAGTTCTTCCTTTATTCGTTCGTGGATAAAACCTTTTTCGGCAGGGTTATTAAAGGTTACTTGCCATTTACGCCCTTGAGGGTCTTTGACCACATCATTCACCCCCCTTCCGTATTGATTTTTTGGGCAATTTCAACGCCCAATCCAGTAAAGCACTTGCATTTTTTTCCCGCTGATTCATTAACCTTTTATAACTCAATCCTTCTTTATAAACATACAATAACAATGTGCATTGTACGCCCCCTACATGGGTTAATTCAAAGCCTTTAGGTATACATGGAAAATATTCTAAGTTACTAAATTGTAAAAATTCCTCTGGACAATCCAAATAATCTTCATAAATCGTACTTAAATTAAGAATATATAGTTTTTTAAAGCTATACCCTTTTTTTTGCAAAACACCACAGACATAATTTAATTTCGCATCTAAATAATTTTCCCGTACATTGTCATAAACCCGTTCCAAATAATTTTTATTCATTTTCGTTTCCTCCGTTTTCCGATTAATTCGGTTTAATTTGTACACCGTGGGATAGTGTATCTGCGTTTATTATGAAGGTTGACCCAATACTCGAAAATGCATTTTTATGTATATTTTTTATGTAAAACTGCATAGACAAGAATTTTGCGACATTGCGACATTGCGACGGGTGCGACATTGCCGTGTCGCTACGTTGTAATAACTGTATATAATGGTTGGGTCGCTTCCGCGACAGGTGGGGGTAATACTTGACCCCACCTGCGCCGCGCAAAGCGCGGCGGGGGCAGGGTGTACGGGGGCTTACGCTTCGCACGCCCCCGTACACACGCCCCGAATTACGGGTTAAGATAAAGCCCGTACGCACAGCTTCTGCATACGCGGATAATCACGTACTCGCGGTACCTTTATAAAATGCAGTTCCGAACCTTGTAACAATGCTACGCCTTCACCGCGCCCGAATTGCCGTCCTTTTACTTGCTCCATGTGGTCGGGCATGAGCATTTCGTAAATGGAGCGTAACGCCGCACCCAAGATAACCACTACGCCGTAGTTAAGGCGTGAACCCACAGGGAACGCGACGGCATCGGGGCGTTGGAGTGAACACATCAACCGTACCCCCATACTGCGCCCCATGAGCAAAATTTCACTAACCTTGCTCATGTTAGATGCGGCTAATTTTTTATCATCATTGGTTAAAGCTAAAACATTCGCCATATATTCATCCCATATCAAAGTAATTGGGTACCGAGTTTCATCTTGGCCAGATAACCGAGCGTTTAACTTGTCGTATACCATGTCAAGTGCGTCCACCGTTCGTTTAAAAGAATAATAGCGCGGGCATTGACGCAAGTAATGAAAAGCATCCTCACCTTTATAATCCGCGAAGTAAAATTCGCCGTTGGGTTGGGATAAAAACAGCTTGGCGATGTAGGTTTGTTCGGCGTAGGATTTTCCGCCGCCGCTCATACCGCATATCAACATATGGCTATTGGTTGCGGGTGATATGTCAACGGTTACGGGGATTTTCGCCCCGTAACCGTTCCATGCGTCTATGTCGTAACCGAGTGTAAGCGTTGACTTAGAGTTCTTCATCTTCTAAATCCCCGTTATCTGCTCTGTCCGTTACATTATCTTTGGTTTTACCTATTAGTTCATTTTCTTCAATCCAACGGCGATGTCGCTTCGCTACCGAATTGGACTTAGCATCAATTAAAGGGATAACGGAAATTGCAAGTTTCCCTTTTTTTGCTTTCACTTTTAATACATACAACCATACAAGCTCAGTATTATAATAAATTAAATTCTCTGTAATGCTCTGTATGCGATTATTCAATATGGCCCTCAACTGCTCGCATGATTCGAAATCCGGCAAGTCTGGCAACCTCAAATAAAATGCCACATAATACCAAACCCCGTTATTAAAACATTCTCGCTTAATTCCGCAAAATCCTTTGTCAGGCGTATTTAATATGCCAAAGAGATGCTCCAAGCCAGTAAGCACTTCATTCAAAATATATACAATGCTCTTCGGCAGCACGTTTTCCACTTTTTGCAACAAACGTGTTTGCGCTTTTTTTCGTTCGCTTTTGTCAATCACCAAGTACGCAACGCCCGACAAAACGAATACAATCAACCATAAATAAAAATAAATGGCTATTGCAATGGCGGTTACTGCCAGTATCACAAGAAACACAAGGGCTGCCTGTTTACATCTGTTGCCCTTGCATTTTGCCCATACGTTCTCCATAAACTTAATAAACTTATCCATTTTTATCTCCCTTCAAATAGAAGCAGTAGGGGTGGGGGTTATCCCACCCCACAGCTTCGATGACAGTTCGGCTTAAGCCCGTGTAGACTTAGGTGCAGGGGGGCGGGGTACGGGTTGAGGGGTAGCGGGGCGCGGTGCGGGTTGAGGCACGGCGGGGGTATTATCAACAACGGGCGCATTAGCATTAAATGTTATAGTGCTTTGCAAAATGGCTCCCACGGGGTAACTTCCCTCAATCGTTGTTGCGCTGTCGGTGTCGGAAATTTGGTAAGGATTCCCACTTTCCTTACCTATTCCTTCATTAATTGGGACAAGGTTGCTTTTGGGTTCGCCGCTTACCTTGTCTATCCAATTACTAATGACTAAAAAACGCTTATTCATAATAAACCTTTCCATACCGCTACCCATTGGTTCCCGAATGGGTAGCGGCTTCCGTTTTATGGAAACGGACACCTTTATTTTGCAATAACACGTTGCCGTCTACGTCCGCCTTGGCTTGTAACGAATCAGGCGAAGATTCAAAACAAGCCGTACATTGTTGGTTTGGTGTTTTGCAATGCTATTTTCCCATGTATTTATAAGCGTGTATGTTCATAAATCCATAATTTATTTACAGTTTTTTGCATTGACGTATTAAACAAGGAAGTGTGACAACGGAACATTTTCTCAATGCAATTTTCATACTTTTATGTACAACGCAAAAACGCCAATGCATTTGCAAAGGCGTTTTACAATGTTGTTTATTACTTTAGAAAATTAGGCTTTTACTTTATAAAAATAACCCATCATGTAATTCAACAAGAAAAAATCAATATCTTTTATCCTGCCAAGTCCTCCGTATAAATACCTATCCCTGCGATATGCTGAGTGCAATTCACGAAGATATTTTATACCTAAAAGTGTATCTTCTTTGGCAACAAGGTTTATTAAATCATAATATGAGGTGTGTTCAGAAATTCCGATTTTTTCATTTTTATATATGGATTCAGGATAAATGTTTCCATTAAAAAGTATAAAACGGTTTATATTGCATATTTTGTTAGGTATTTTTGATGAAGGAAATATCATTAATTTATTGTAATCTTCAAGTATCAACTCTTTTATGTTTTGGTTTGTGCCATCCATATATGCTTTTGTATTCTGATTCGAGTTTGTTTTATCGTTGATTATTATAACGATTTTTTTATCCTCACCGACAGCAACATTAAACCAATCAACAAATTTTAAAATATTATTGCCAAAATTTACATCATCGGGGTTTAATCTTACATTAGTATCAATCAAGCCAAGTAAATAATCTACAGATACTTCTAATACATTTGCTATAGCCGCCAAACAATCAGGGGCAGGTAGCGAAACGCCTTTACAACAATCATATATGGTAGCTTTTGGAAATTCGTAGCGTCCACCCATTTTGGCATTTATACAGTCATATAATAAATTTGTAGACCATCCTCTTTTACCAAGTTCATGAGTAATGCGGTTACTTATCATTTTCTTTAATTCTTGCCTTCTTGGATTGTCGGCCATTTAGATTCCCCATTATTATTACATATTTTGCTAATAAGTTATAAAAACCACGTAATTAGAAAACATAAAATCATCATGTACAACGAAGTTAGCGCATAGCCAGCTATGCACCCTGTAATTATTCGCCGTATATTATTCGATTCTCGCCAACCCATATATTGGATAAACCAATCTAAAAACATAATTCCGCACCCCAATATATACCAAAAAGGATGCAATGGTATCGTAAAATATAACGGGATGGCTATTATATTGCCTAAAAAAACACCCGTACACCGCGCACATACAGGAAATTGATATGTTTTATAATAAAAGCTACGTGTAGGCATACGGTGGCATCCAGAAAACAAACCTAAATCGGTTATATGACGGTAAAATGTGTTAAACTTGAGCATTTTGAATTTTCTTTAGTTCTCTTTTTGTTTTAAAAATTTTATATACATAAATAGGGATTGCAATGACATTTATTAAAATCGTACCAATCCCTAGCACCCCTGCCGACATCGACCATATTGTTTCGCGCCACGGATTACCAAAAGAGAGAAGTATTGGATTTATAACGATTATCACAAGAAGCAGTATCAAGGGAAATATCGTTATTCCCAAACACGCGTTACGAATATCGTTCGTTAATTCGTGAGGTGTTTTGAATTTATTCCCACAGTCATTGCAAAGTACGGCAGTGTTAGTTTGCGTTTTCACAGAGCGACCACACGCCCCACATAAAAGCCCTAATGGGCCAAGAAATAAAAAACCTAAGCAACTCTTCCCCGCGCTAAAACCCCCACCCGAAATATTTTGCTCTATTGAGGTGTGCGTGTTCTTAGACCGACAATTTGGGCAGTTCAAACCCGCAGGGGCAGAAACCACTTCTGGAATTGCTGTTGTCATCACTTCGGCCTTGGCTACTTCATTTACAACTGTAGGTTGCTGTTTTTTGCCTGAAGCTGTTCCACATGATGTGCAGAATTTTCCATTTTCACTTAATGGTTTCCCGCAATTAGTACAAAACATAACACATCATTCCTCCATACATTATTTATTGATGTTTAATTTAACGTAAAAACATATCGCCTGTTATAATTCGCCGTTTGTTTTTCCTTAAAACCACTTACAATTAAATCATGCAAAATTAAAAGAAAAATAAAATATTATGCAAAAAACATTGCAATAGACCCTAGCATCATAACTGCAATAACAATAAAAGCTATAAAAAAAACTATAATTGCAAAAACAAAACCTTTTCTGTCTTGTGATGCTTGAAATGTATTTCCGCAATCGTTGCACAATACAATTGTTTTGTGTTCTGTTTTCACGGAGCTACCACATGAACCACACAAAAGACCTAAGGGACCAAAAAACAAAAAACCTAGGCATCCCTTCCCTGCACTAAAACCGCCACCCGAAATATTTTGTGCTATTGTGGCGTGCGTGTTATTTGACTGACATTTCGGGCAACTTAAACCCGCAGGGGTAGATACTACTTCGGGGACGACCACTTCTACGTTGGTGACTTCGTGTTCGACTGTGGGTTGCGGTGTTTTACCCGATGCCATTCCGCAGGACGCACAAAATTTTTCATTCTCCTTAAATGCCTTGCCACAGTTTTTGCAAAACATATTGCTACATTCCTCCATTTATTCATTTTATTTCTGTTGCCTTTAACACAAAAACCACTCCTGCGACTAGCGCAAAGAGTGGTTATATAGTTTTAATATGTTTTCTTGGATTATAAATAATGCTACATATTATATAGCTGCCTGCCTGCCTGCCTGCCTGCCTGCCTGCCTGCCTGCCTGCCTGCCTGCCTGCCTGCCTAAAATTATGTGGTGTCAATCGCATTTGTCAAGCCCCCCGTGGCATTTCGTGGTCTTGAATCGTTCTAATGGTAAATTTACCATATAAAGTTAGAGGCTTGCAACCCTTTTGTCTAAAGTCGTGCGTAAATCCCATTACGTTAAAAAGGAAGTAAAGGGGAAATGCGCCCTTGACTTCCTTTTTTCGGTGCGCTCCCCCTCTTGTGCCCGATTCCGTATACGCATATCAATCCCCTGTTACGAATCGGGCTTTTTAAGCATAGCGCACCGACCACTTCATTGGGCTACAGCAAGACGGAAGGATTAAAACCGCGCCGTTCCTCGCGCCCCGCCCTCAAACCGTTCCGCATATCGGTAAAGCGTAAAAACGCTTGTTTACTTGTTTGCATTGCGTTGAGGGTGTGCCGTTCGGGTATATGTTGGCAATGTTATATATATGTTACATTTGATATTGAACTTGAATATTAACTTTCAATATGATATACTTTCATTGTTGAGAGTTAATTATCAAAGTGAGGTGCGGACATGAACGGTCAAGTTACTATCTACAGCGCAATTGATGAATTGCAAAGAAATTTTAAGCTGTTGAACGGTACCTATTTCAATGGCGAACTGGAAAAGCCCGTTATCACAATCCAAACTGATGTTACATCGGGGGCATATGGTTGGATAACGCAGGGCAAGGTATGGAGCAGTAAAGACCAAGATTGGTTTCGTGAAGTCAATTTATGCGCGGAGTATTTGAACCGACCCGCCGAGTTGGTTATCACAACCTTGCTACATGAAATGTGTCACTTGTACAATATCCAAAAAGGGGTACAGGACACCAGCAGGGGCGGTACCTATCACAACGCCAAATTCAAAGAGGTTGCGGAGCAGAGCGGATTAATCGTTGAAAAGTCCGAGAAGTACGGCTATTGTATCACCAAGCCGTCACAGGCATTGATTGACCTAGTAGTAAAAAAGACCCGTGCGGGGTGCTTCAAATTGGAACGCTTGAAAACATACCGCAACGGTAAGCCTAAGACCACTACCACAGGCGAAGACGGTAAGGAAAAGACCACCAGCCGCACAAAGCAATCTATGAGGAAGTACACATGCCCAACGTGCGGGTTAATCGTCCGAGCATCTAAGGATGTAACGGGGAAGTTGAAATGCGTTGACTGTGAACAGATATTTGTTGAAAGTTAATATACAAATCGGTAACAGTAAAGGAGCGGAAAACATACCCGCTCCTTTTACGTTTGGGATTATTTTAATACCGACCCTTCGGGGATACATAGCAACGAGCAACGCCCTATCTTCTAACATAATTCTAACACTTTGGTTAAAATGCTGTAATTCTTACCTGTAATATACAGGTAATTTTGGAGTTGGAAAGTGTGGGAAAATGTTGATATTACAAGGGTTTGTAGGATTTTAGGGAGCAAGTGAGATTACATGGATTACCTTCGTGCGCAACATGGCGAGTGTAGGGATTTAGCGCATCACCTAACACACACAGGCTTGCGCCTGCCATTGCGTAAACACAGTTTAGCATTGAAATCCGCCCGTATCAATAATACGCCGTTATTCTCGGTGTGTCACTAGGGTTTATATGTTTTTACTGGGTTGCGACAATTGGCGGTAATGGTTTGTATATATGGAATTTTATGGTGTGTAGGTGATGGCAAGTTTCTGCCGTCCTTACACATTTTTTAATTGTTGGTGACCTTGTCGGGAGAAATGTCCATTGGATGTTTCTTCCGCAGGGGTTCGCCATTAAAAACCATCCGAAACGGATGACAGGGGAGGATTTTACATGTTTTGTTCAAGCTGCGGTCATGATTTATCGGGAGTGAAGGGTAATTTTTGCCCTAATTGCGGAAAAAGTCCAGAAAAGAACAATGTAAGCACGCAAGAAACGCAAACCAATATTATTACAAATCCCGAAGTTAATCTAAAAAGAGGATTATATAAAAGTGTCGCATCAATGATAGTGGCTATATTGTTGGTGACAATGAATTATGGTTGGATAACAACATCCAAACAAAATGTTTATAATCACCCGTTAGCTTGGGGGAATTTTGCGAATGTAATAATACAAAATTGGCATCTTTCTCAACCCCGTGTTTTTGGGGGTGATATAAATAATGTAATTAATGATGGCGGTATGTTAACTTTTACAATAATTTCCGTTATGACATGGGCTGTAACTATAATTAGTATTTCAGGTTTTATCACTTTCATTTTTTTGTTATGTAAAGGAAGTAACAAAGCTGGTTTAATTGGACAAATATCAATGTTAATCACGTTGTTAATATCTTCTTTTTATGCAATTTATATAATTGCGATAATAGGTGAAGAAGGTATACAAGTGTCCTTTAACGGTTGGAGTAGTATTTTATATTCAAATAGTGTTCCATCAATATGGGTATATCTTACCATCGTCATTTCATTTTTAGGTTTAATTTATATATCAAAATTTAAAAAACACATAAACGGGGTGTAATAATAAAAGGAGGGTATTATGTTCTGCAGTATATGTGGAAATCAATTAATCGAGAACGCGAAGTTTTGCGATGGTTGTGGTACTAAAACGCAAAATATTATTTGTGATACGTGTAATACTCCAATAATAAAAAATGCGAGGTTCTGTGATAATTGCGGTGCAAAATCACAAATATTATCTATCGAAAAAAATAGGACATCCTTTTTAATAAATTGGATGGAGCGTGTAAAATTATTATCAAGAATACCCCATGAAAAACGGATGTTTGTTTTAGTTTTGGGATTTGTTGCTATTTTTATTGTTGGATGGTTAATAATCGGTATTTTTTCTAATCCAATAAAAGGAAGATGGACATTGGATGTAGTTTTAAATGGTTCTTCGAGTGGCGTTGTGCATGAAATTGAATTTTTTTCAAATGGGACCGGAATTATGCAGGGAAGGGGATTTGCTTGGAGAACGGAACGCAATCGACTAATCATAACAGAACCGGGTGGCGGCGGCAGAGCGGACGTTTATCGTTTTTCTGTTTCGCGGTCGAGGCTTACATTTATATACGATGAACGGACAAATCATCATGCAATATACAGGAGAACAAGCCGTTCGGAACAACGGACGCAATCACCACCAACCCCACCACCACCGCCTACCCCACGACCAACAGCGACTCCGACACCAGCACCGACACCAGCGCCTGCTGGTAGTTTTTAATCTTGATGACAACGGATAACTAAAAGGGGCTGTCTTGCTAAGGAAAAAGCAAGGCAACTCCTTAATTCGCAGGAATTTTGAAAGCTCTTTCGAAAGTTTCATACGCGGTTTGGGTTTCGATGTAGAGTGGACGTAAAGTATATATCCTCCACCACGCAAGAAGCCCGCGGACGCGGGCTTCTTTGGGTCAAGGGCGCAAGCCCTTACAAGGGTGCGGAGCAACGCCAAATACCCGCAACCAAGGGTTTAATTCTCCGGTTAATCGGTTTATAATAATAAAATAACAATACCGTATTGGAAATTGGTTTCCATGCAATACAATAGGGGTGTGCGATATGATTTCAATGAACGAAATAACAAACCTGTTGTCCCCTGTGGTGCAGTCGAGCCCGATTAAACGTATAATTATATTCGGTTCGTATGCCAGGGGTGACGCCACCCCCGAAAGCGACCTTGATATGATTATAGACAGCGGTGGGGAATTGCGGGGGCTTGACGTATTTACATGGATACACAACATAAAAAAAACAATGCCCGTCGTAACGGACATATATGAAAGCAGGGAAATAAAAACAGGCTCCGATTTATATGAGAGTATCAAAAAAGAGGGGGTCGTTATATATGAGCGGGTCTGATATTAAATACTTAAAAAACATGCTCAAATTTTCCGAAAAAATAATGCATCGCATTCAAAATATATCTTTATCTCAATTCCTCGATGATGAAGAAAAGCAGGATTTAATTTTATACCCTTTGGGACAGTTGGGTGAAAATGCGAACCGCGTGAGCGAAGCGTTCCGCGATGAATACAGCGAAATTTTATGGAATCCCGTAATTGGGGTACGCAACCGTGTCTTTCATTCTTATGGCGACATCAATATGGAAGTTATCTATGAAATAGCAACGGAAAATATTCCCCTGCTCGTAAAGCAATTACAACGTATTATATAAACACAAAAATCCCCACGAAAAAAGCCCGCGGACGCGGGCTTCTTTGATATTAAAGTTTTGGTCGAGCTTTTTCAAAAGCTCGCGGGCTTACTTCTTCCCCCGAATCGCGCATTGCGCGGCGGCCAGCCGTGCAATCGGCACGCGGAAGGGCGAGCAGCTTACATAATCCAGCCCGATGCTTGCGCAGAAGGCAATGGACGACGGGTCGCCGCCGTGTTCGCCGCAGATACCGATTTTTAATTTCGGGTTCGCGGCGCGGCCTTTGGTTACGGCCATGCGCATGAGTTCGCCCACGCCCGCGGCGTCCAGCTTCGCGAAGGGGTCGCCTTCGTAGATTACGTTTTCGATGTAATCCTTGAGGATGGTGCCTGCGTCGTCGCGGGAGATGCCGTAGGTCATTTGCGTCAAGTCGTTGGTACCGAAGGAGAAGAATTCGCTGCCCGCTTCGCTGGCGATACGGTCGGCGAGTACGCAGGCGCGGGGGATTTCGATCATCGTGCCCACGGAATAGTCGAGGGTGATGCCGGCCTTGGCTACGAGGTCCTTCGCCACGCGGTCAATGATGTCGCGGACGAACTTGGTTTCCTTCACGTCGCCTACTAGGGGGATCATGATTTCGGGCTTGATGTCGAAGCCTTTTTCCTTCTTCACTTCGATGGCGGCTTCGATGATGGCGCGGGTCTGCATTTCGCCGATTTCCGGGTAGGAAACGGTGAGGCGGCAGCCGCGGTGGCCCATCATGGGGTTAAGCTCGTGGAGGGAAGCGGCTTTTTGCTTGACTTCCTCTACGGTTCTGCCCAGGTCCTTCGCCACTTGCGCGAAATCCTCGTCTCTTTGGGGCATGAATTCATGCAGCGGCGGGTCAAGGAGGCGGATGGTTACGGGCTTGTCGCCCATCACTTCGTAGATGCCCTTGAAGTCGCCCTTTTGCAAGGGGAGCAGCTCGTCTAGGGCGGCGCGGCGTTCCGCTTCGGTGTCGGAAAGGATCATCTTGCGCACCTTGGGCAGCCTGTCCGCTTCGAAGAACATGTGCTCGGTACGGGTTAGGCCGATGCCGATGGCACCGAAGTCGAGGGCCTTTTGCGCGTCCTTGGGGGCGTCGGCGTTTGTACGTACGCCTACCGCGCCTTTTACTTTGTCCGCCCAGCCCATGAGGGTACCGAAGTCGCCCGTGTCGGTCTTGACTTCCACGGTCTTGATTTTGCCGACGTAGATGTTGCCTGTGGTGCCGTTAAGGGAGATGAAGTCGCCTTCCTTAATGGTTTCGCCGCCAAGGGTGAAGGACTTGCCGTCGGCGTTGAAGCGGATTTCCTCACAGCCGCAGATGCAGCAGCAACCCATTTGGCGGGCCACCAACGCGGCGTGGGAGGACGTACCGCCCTTCGCCGTAAGGAACGCCTTGGAAACGACCATGCCCATGATGTCGTCGGGGGAGGTTTCCGAGCGGACGAGGATGACGGCTTCGCCGCGGGCGTGGGCTTCAACGGCATCGGCGGCTTCGAAGTAGACTTGACCTACCGCCGCGCCGGGGCTGGCGGGCAAGCCGGAGCCGATTTTCTTGGCGGCTTTGAGGGAGGCTTCGTCGAACATGGGGTGCAGGAGCTGGTCAAGCGCTTTCGGGTCTACGGTGAGGAGGGCTTCCTCTTCCGTCAGGATGCCTTCGCTGACCATGTCCACGGCGATTTTGAGCGCGGCGTGGGCGGTGCATTTGCCGTTACGGGTTTGCAATACGAAGAGCTTGCCGTTTTCGATGGTGAATTCCATGTCCTGCATATATTTGTAGTGTTTTTCCAGGTGTTTGGCGTGCTTGAGGAATTCGTCGTAGGCTTGCTTGTTTACCTTCTCCAAATTGTTGAAGTTGTCGGGGGTGCGCACACCGGCCACGACGTCCTCGCCTTGGGCGTTCATGAGGAACTCACCGTACATTTCGTCCACGCCGTTAGCGGCGTTGCGGCTGAAAACCACGCCCGTGCCGGAGGTGTCGCCCAGGTTGCCGAATACCATTTGCTGCACGTTGACGGCGGTGCCCCATTCGTAAGGAATATCGTTAAGGCGGCGGTATACGAAGGCGCGCTCGTTGTCCCAGGATTCGAACACGGCGGCAATCGCGGCGTAGAGTTGCTCCTTCGCGTCGGAGGGGAAGTCCTTGCCTTGGTCGTCGCGGTAAATCTTCTTGAAGCGCGCAACCACTTCACGCCAGTCGGCTTCGGTGAGTTCGGTGTCTTCCTTATAGCCCTTCGCTTCCTTGTATTCCGCCAGGTCGTGCTCGAATGCGTGCTTGGAAACGCCAATGACCACGTCCGCGAACATCATGATAAAACGGCGGTAGGAATCGTAGGCGAAACGCCCGCCGGCTGCGGCGGCAAGCCCTTCGGCGGCCTCGTCGTTGATGCCCAGGTTAAGGACGGTGTCCATCATGCCCGGGAGGGAAACCCGCGCGCCGGAGCGTACGCCCACCAAAAGCGGGTTTTTCGCGTCGCCGAACTTTTTCCCCGTGATTTCTTCCAATTGTGTCACACAGCCGTCGATTTGCGCCTTGATGTCGCCGTCGATTACCTTGCCGTGCTTGTTGTAGTGGGTGCAGGCCTCCGTGGAGACGATGAAGCCGTTGGGTACGGGGATGCCGAGCTTAATCATTTCGCACAGGTTCGCGCCTTTGCCGCCCAGCAGGTTCTTCATGTCCTTGTCGCCTTCTTTGAACATATACACATACTTATGAGCCATGGTATAACTCCTCCTATTTGTAACTTCGTGTCGAATCGACACGAAGTTAATTGATGAGTATGCTTCTACTTCAATGTGGCTTTCGCGCCCGCTTCGCCCAGTTTCTTGGCGATTTCCTCGGCTTCCGCCTTCGGCAACGCTTCCTTTACCATCTTGGGCGCGGAGTCAACGAGTTCCTTGGCTTCCTTTAAGCCCAAGCCGGTGATTTCACGCACTACTTTGATAACCTTGATCTTTTCCGCGCCGACTTCGGTAAGCTCTACGTCGAATTCGGTCTTTTCTTCCACTTCGGCGGCGGGGCCCGCTGCGGGTCCGGCCATCATAACGCCTGCGGCGGCGGATACGCCGAATTCTTCCTCTGCGGCTTTAACGAGCTCGTTAAGCTCCAGCACCGACAGCTCCTTGACGGCTGCGATGATATCCGCGATTGCTAATTTTGCCATGATTGATTTCTCCTTTTTTAATTATGCTGCTTCCGTTGTTTCGGGTTCGGGCGTGGGCGAGGGCTTGCCGCCGCCTTTTTCTTCGGCGATGGCGTTCACCACCCGCGCGAAACTTGCCATGGGGGACTTAAACGAGCCGAGCAAGCGCGACAAGAGTACATCCCTTGACGGGATTTCGGCGATTGCCTTGGTGGCCGCGGCGTCGTAGACGGTGCCGTCGATGGCGCACGCCTTAAATTCCAGCTTGGGCATGGCTTTTAGATGCTTGCTGACCTGCGCCGCCGCCGCCGTCGCGTCCTCGTACGAGAACGCGGCTGCCGTGGGCCCGGCGAGGTGCGCGTCAAGCCCGGCGAAGGCCGTGCCTTCGATGGCGCGTGCCATCATGGTGTTTTTGTACACCTTGTAGTCGATGCCGCCGGCGGTGCGGAGCGTCTTGCGCAACAGCGTATCCTGTTCAACGGTCAGCCCGCGCGCGTTTACCAGCACGACGGACTTGGCGCGATCCAGCTTTCCGCGGATTTCCTTGACGACGACATCCTTGGCGACGCGGTTCTTTTCCAGATTGGTCATAGTTAACTCCTTTCTCGAGGCATATAAAACGCCCCGGACTATACCATAGTCACGGGGCTTATACGCGCGTCAAAAAAAGCGTTATATAAACTTCCGCGCCTCGGCGGGGTTTACGTCACGATTCGCATCGATGATTACCCGCTGTCTATGGCAACGGTGAGTATACGGACGCGTAAACCGATTGTCAAGCGCAAAGGTTAATTTTACGTTTGACGTCCCATACGCCAAAGATTATAATCCGTTGAGGAAACGCGGGCGGTAAATAAAATTGAATATAAGGGATGGGTAACGATGCGTTACATATTAAAGAGGGACAACCGGAAAGTACCGTTCGACCAGCACAAAATCACCGCCTGCATCGAAAAAGTCTTTACCGCCATCAACGGCGATTCCGCCGCGGACAGGCTCCTGCCCATCTCATTGACGCTGGAGGTATTAAAAAAGCTCGATTCCGAATACGGGAACGAGCCCTTCACCGTGGAAAACGTGCAGGACTTGGTGGAAATCGTGCTGATCGAAGGCGGCTTTTCCAAAGCGGCGAAGGCTTATATCCTGTACCGCAACAAACGCACGCACATACGCGAGGCGCGGAGCGAGTTAATGGACGCCGTTGCGGAAATCGTGAAGGAAACCAGCCGTTCCAACGCCAACGTAGGACATTCGCCGTCGGCGAAGGTCTTGCAAATCTCCGAAGCCGCCAGCAAGAATTATTATCTGAACCGCGTACTCCCCCCCGAAGAAGCGCAAGCGCACCAGGAAGCGGACATACACATCCACGACCTCGCCTGGTACGGCAAGACGCTTACTTGCGTGCAAATCCCCCTGGGGCGGATGTTAAGGGACGGCTTCTCCAACGGGCATGGGTATATCAAAACGCCCAAGAGCATCCGCACGGCGGCGGCGCTGGCGGCGATTATCCTGCAATCCAATCAAAACGACATGCACGGCGGGCAGAGCTTCGCTTTTTTCGACCGGGATTTGGCGCATTTCGTGGAGGTGGAATTCGCAAGGCAGGAACGGCAGCTCCGTTCCGCCCTCCACGCGCTTAAGCTCTCCGGCCACGAAGGCGATATGGACGCGCTCATCCAAACCCGCACCTACGACGAAACGTTCCAAGCCATGGAAGGCTTCATATATAATCTGAACACCATGCATTCCCGCGCGGGCGCGCAGGTGCCGTTCTCCAGCATTAACCTGGGTACGGATACGAGCCGCGGCGGGCGTATGATTACCGAGTGTTTCCTAAAGGCGTACGAACGCGGACTGGGCCGCGGCGAAACGCCCATGTTCCCTAATATCTGCTTTAAAATCAAGGACGGCGTCAACTTCGACCCCGAGGACCCCAACTACGACCTTTTCCAATTGGCGATGAAAACGGCGTGCAAGCGGATCATGCCGACGTTTTCGTTCCAGGATTCCAGCTTCAACTCTATTTACGGCGACGAAGAAGTGGGTTACATGGGCTGCCGCACCCGCGTCATCGCCAACAACAACGGCGAAGCCGTAACCGACGGGCGGGGCAATTTGAGCTTCTCCACGATTAACCTCCCGCGCTTGGGCATCCGCGCCAAGCAGGACATGCCCGACTTTTGGCGCAGGCTGGACGGGATGCTGGATTTTATCATACAGCAGCTCTTAACCCGCTGGGACTTGCAAAAAAACCTGAAGGTCAGGGACTTCCCCTTCCTTATGGGGCAAAAGATTTATTACGAAAGCGAAAAACTGGGTGAAAACGACGCCATCGAGCCCGCCGCCAAACACGGTACGCTGAGCGTGGGTTTCGTCGGCTTGGCGGAGTGCCTGGTCGCGCTTACGGGCAAGCACCACGGAGAGAACCCCGGTTCGCAAGCCCTCGGTATTTCGATTATCAGCCACATGCGCCGCCGTTGCGACGAAGCGGGGCAGAAGCACGGCATGAACATCACTCTATTGGCGACCCCCGCCGAAGAGACGGTCGGCCGCCTCATCCGCTCCGACAGGGAAAAGTTCGGCTCGCTGAAGGGCATCACCGACAAGGAATGGTACACCAATTCCTTCCACGTACCCGTGGAATATAAAATAACCGCGCTGGAGAAAATAGCCACCGAAGGGCCGTACCACAAATATTGCAACGCGGGGCATATTTCCTACGTGGAACTCGCCAGCGCGCCGGATACGAACATCGAGGTATTTGAGGACTTGCTGCGCGCCATGGGCGAAGCCGATATGGGCTACACGGCCATCAACTTCCCCGTGGACATCTGCAAGGAATGTGGGCAAAACGGCTTGCTCAACGAAGAGGAATGTACGCGCTGCGGCTCCACCAACATCAGCCGCGTACGGCGCATCACGGGGTACCTGTCCACGCTGGACCGCTTCAACGATTCAAAGAAAGCGGAGGAAAAAAACAGAGAGAAGCATGAAATATAAATGAGGTTATCGGGTTTTACCTACGAAAGCATCGTGGACGGACCGGGCTTGCGCGTGGTAATCTTCGCGCAGGGTTGCCTGTGCGCTTGCGCCCATTGCCACAACCCCGAAAGCTGGCCGCTGGAAGGCGGGCAGGACTATACCGTACGTGAAATCATCCGCATGATTAAAAAACCGGGCCCCGGACGCAAACGTATTCGGGGCGTTACTTTTTCCGGCGGCGAGCCCTTCCTGCAAGCGGGGGAATTCGCCCAAGTCGCCATCGAAGCCAAACGCATCGGCTGGGACGTCTGCACCTTCACCGGCTACACCTACGAGGAACTCACCGAGCGCGACGACGCGGACATCCAAGCCCTGCTCAGCCACACGGACTACCTCATCGACGGCCCCTACATCCACGAAAAACGCGAAATCGGCTTAAAGTTCCGCGGTTCCACCAACCAGCGCGTCATCGACATGAAGGAAACGCGCAAGCGGGGCAAGACCGCGTTGTATTACGGTACGTAAAAATTGAAAGGAAGTGGAATATGAAATTCTCCCAAATGCCCTACACCCGCCCTGCGTTCGAGGATGTGCAGGCACAAATGCAGGAGCTGTTGCAACGCTTCAAGGCCGCCGCGAGCGCCGAGGAAGCCTTCGCCGCGTACAAGGCGTACGACGACGCGAGCAAGGAATTCTTTTCGATGTACGTCATCGGTTACGTCCGCAACACGCTGGACACGACGGACACCTTTTACGACGCGGAAAAGACGTACTACGACGAAATGCTGCCCAAGCTGCAACCCTTGACGCAGGCGTACACCCAAGCGCTGTTGGATTCCCCCTACCGCGCCGATTTGGAGGCCGCGTGGGGGACGCTGTTATTCGACAACGCGGAAATAACGCTAAAGACCTTCAAGCCCGAAATCGTGCCCGACTTGCAAGAGGAAAATAAATTAAAGAGCGAATACCAAAAATTGATCGCTTCCGCGCAGATCGAGTTCGACGGCAAGACGTTAACGCTTGCCGAAATCCGCCCCTACTACGAAGACCCCGACCAAGCGGTCCGCAAGGCCGCCATGATCGCCGCTTCCGATTGGTATATGGAGCGCGCCGATAAATTCGATACCCTTTTCGACGGATTGGTAAAGGTACGCACGAAGATCGCCAAAATACTCGGGCACGAAACCTTCACGCGGGTAGGCTATTACCGTATGCAGCGCAATTGTTACGACGCCGCGCAGGTGGCGAAGTTCCGCGAGGGGGTCATCAAATATATCGTACCCGTGGCGGAGCGGTTGAAGGAAGTGCAAGCCAAGCGCATCGGCGTGGACGGCTTGAAGATTTACGACGACATGATCGAATACCTCGAAGGTAACGCCAAGCCCGTAGGAACGCCCGAAGAAATCTTCGCCCACGGAAAGAAAATGTACCACGAACTGTCCAAGGAAACCGCGGACTTTATCGATTTCATGCTGGAAAATGAACTCTTCGATGTGCTGACGCGCCCCGGCAAGGCGGCGGGCGGTTACTGCCACTACATCCCCAAGTACAAGTCGCCCTTTATTTTCGCCAACTTCAACGGTACGTCGGGCGATATCGACGTGCTGACCCATGAAGCGGGCCATGCCTTCGCGGGATACTTGGCGCAGGATATCTACCCCTCCGCGCTCAGGCGTTATTCGATGGAAACCGCCGAAATCCATTCCATGGCGATGGAATTCTTCACTTGGCCGTGGATGGAAGGCTTCTTCGGCAATGCGACGAAAAAATACTACGAATCCCATTTGGGGAATGCCTTGACCTTCATCCCGTACGGGACAATGGTGGACGAATTCCAGCACCATATGTACGACAAGCCCGACATGACCCCCACCGAGCGTAACGCGTTATGGCTGGAGCTGGAAGCGAAGTACCGCCCGTGGTTGGACATGGCCGACGTCCCCTTCTACAACCAAGGGCGCCGCTGGCAGTCACAGGGGCATATCTTCTCCACGCCCTTCTATTATATAGACTATTGCCTGGCGCAGATCATGGCCCTTGCCTTCTGGGCGGAAGCCCAAAGCGATCAAGGCGCGTCGTGGGCCAAGTACCGCCGATTGGTGGGCTTCGCGGGGACGAAGACCTTCGTGGAGCTGATTACCGACGCGGGACTGCCTACGCCCTTCGAACCGGATAACCTAAAAGCCGTAGCCGACGCCGCGGTTAAGTGGCTTGATAAACGGTAAAACGGAGGTTACAAGCCCGCCTTCATTCTTTGTTTGCATATAAGCCGGCGAATCGAACCCCAACGATTCGCCGGCTTTTTTGATAATATGACATGCTATCGTCAAGTATTCCCCCGTAGAATCAAGGAAAAAAAGGAGCGGTACGTATGCGGGAAAAACAGATGGTAAAAACGGCAAGGAAATACGGCTACCCCGATGAAGCGGTATGCGCGTTGGAACAAGCCATGGAAGTCCAAGACAACCACAAAAGAACGGCGCTTTTTATGGAAAGGATGGACGCGCTTTTCACCGAGGAACAACGCCTGCGCCTGTGGGAAGTCGGCGGAAGCTGTACCGGGGGAGAAACGGGGCGGCAGGTCAAAATCATGGCGAAGGAACTGGCGGGCATGACGCTGACGGAAAAAATCAAACGGCTCAACCAAAACGAACATATTTATTGGGTCGAGCTGAACAAGGACGACACGATAACCGCTTATTGCGGCTGCCATTGCTTACAGCACCGCGTAACCAAGCCCAAAACCGCCAGACCCCCTTCCTATTACGGCTGCGCGGCGGGCGCGGCGTTCCAAAACCTTAAAATCGCGTTGGGCGTCGATATGAAAATCAAGTCCGTTGACTACCCCCAACCCGGCTCCCCGGAAAAGTCTATGACGTTTATCATCGAAGTATTGGGGGAGGAAGCCGCGTAAAGCGGGCGCGAAAATTATTGAACCTATAAAAAAACTGCCTTCCAAAAGGCAGTTTTTTGTTATCGGTGAATTAGTTATACCTTGGCGGGGGCGCGACCAAAGGCGGCTCCTCCTCTTGCAAGGCATTTTCCCCGTCCTCCGACGACGGTTCGAAGGTGTAGGGCTCCGTTTCCGCTTCCCCGGCGTATGCGGACTCGGTATCGGTTGCGTAAATCGTTTCGGGCGCGTATACGGGTTCGGGTTCCGAGTAGGAAGTCGGCGCGGGTTCGTTTACGGTGGAAAGCAAGGGGGTCGGTTCGGCTAAGGGGGGTACGTCCATCTCCAACAGGTCGTTGACGAGCTTTTCCATATCGTCCAGGCGGCGACTCATTTCAAACATGTCGGCGGTTTCGATTTCGAATAAGTACTTGCGCATCAAACCGGAATATACGTCGTGGAAGGCTTGCACGCGCATACGCTCCGTGTCGATGGCGGCGGAGACCTGAAGCAGTTGCTGGGAGATTTTTTTCTTATATTCGTGGGCCTGCATGTGCGCGTTGCGTACCACGTTATCGGCCGCCACCTGCGCGGAAATGATGGCGTTTTTTATGGCGTTGTCCTTTTCCTTGTAGCTTTTGATCACCTGTTCAAGGGTTGCGATATACTTATTAACTTCCTCGGGGGAATACCCGCGTTTTACGTAACTGAATTGTTCCAAGTTTAATAACCCCTTCCGGTCCGATTTTTGGCGATTTTACCATATTCAACTAAATGGGGCAAGCAATATGGAACACAGATCCCGTATGCGCGGCTTATTGCCGTACATAAGGGTTCCCATACGGTAGATGCGCGCGCCGAGCCAAGCCACGGCAAATATCGTGAGTATTTGCGCTGAAACGGATATCGCTACCTCCCATACCGCCGCCGTGCCCAGGCATATACGCATGAACATAACAAACGGCGCGAAGAAGGGTATATGCGACACGACGTTAACCCAAAGCGCGCCCGGGTTTGTCATACCGAAAATAGCCATAAAAAACCCGCCCATTACCAGCATCATGGGCAGCGTTTGTATAGAGCTTGCGTCTTCCATGCGTGAAACGGTGGAGGACAGGGCGGCGTAAATATACGCATATATAAGGAAGCCGAGGAAGAAGAAAACGACCAGCATACCCATAATATACGGGTCGAAAGTCAAATTGAGCATACCCAAAAAGCCGTCGCCCTCCACCCCGCCGAAGAGGGCCATGCTAAGAGCCGCCGAACTTACCATCAACGCCAATTGCGTCAATATCGCCGCGCTTACGCCCAATACCTTACCGTTCATCAGATGTCCGGCTTTGCAAGAGGTGATCAGCAGTTCCATGGTTTTGGTGGATTTTTCGCGTACGACGGTCGTTACGATATAACTGCCGCCCGCCAGCAAGCCGAAGTACAGCACAAAAGAAAGCACGTACGAAAATATCATGTTCGTGACGAAGCCGCCCGCCGTATCTTCGGTTATATCGCCCGCGGGACTTAGGTTCATGATTTCCGACGCGGGGAAGAAACCGGCTATCGCCAGTTGCGTATCGGCGTCGATCCCCAAAGCGGAATAGGCTTCAAAACGGTAGCGGTCGCGCAGCATGGAAGCGATGCCGGCTTCCATATTCATCACGCTTATGCCCATGGCGGTGATATATAACGTAAAATTGTCCCCGTGCAAATGGAGCGCGTAATGGTAATCGCCGCTGACCACCGCTTCCCGCGCTTCCCGTATATCGCCGAACAGGGTTACCGCGGGCGCGACATAACCCGAAATCGTTTCCGTGTCGAATCGGTTTGCGGTGTCCACGACCGCGATCCGCCGCTCGGCGGCGATATTTAAACCGTTGATAAGTTGGATCGCGCGCGGTATCGCCGGGCCGATAAGCGCCAGCAATACCATAAAAATCGTGATACCGATAAAAGCCCCGCTCCGAGCAAAGGTCATAAATTCGAATCGTAATACGGTCAATATCTGCTTCATACCGAGGTTCCCGCCTTTTCCACGAAAATATCTTCCAGCGTTGGCTCCACCACTTGCACGCGGTCCACGCCGAGGGTCATGTTTGCGAGCATTTGCATGAGGGCTTGTTTATCCCGCTCCATTTTCATCGTTATAACGATGGTGTCATTCGTCACGGAAGCGGCCGCCGCGACGTTCGGCCACGCGCTTTGCCCTTCCAACGCGCGCAAAAAAGCCGCCGCGTCCCCTTCGGGCCATACGGCGACTTTATTGCGCGGGTAGGTTTTCTTGATTTCGCGGATTTTACCGTCCAACACGATTTCGCCTTGGTTGATGATGCAGATATGTTCGCAGAATTCCTCTACATAAGGCATTTGGTGGCTGGAGAACAAAACGATCTTGCCCCGCTCCACTTGTTTGACGATGAACCGCTTGAGCATGGAAGCGTTGACCGGGTCCAGCCCCGAGAAGGGTTCGTCCAATATCACGATGTCCGGATCGTGCAGTACGGCGATGGCGAGCTGGATTTTTTGCTGGTTGCCCTTCGAGAGGGTTTCCAGCTTGCGCGGCCAATACTCGGCGGCTTCCAATTCCTCCAACAATGCCATCGCGCCCTTTTTGGCGGATTGGGCGTCCATACCCCGCAAGCGGCCGATGTACATCATTTGTTCGCCCACCTTGGATTTTGGGTACAGGCCGCGTTCCTCGGGCAGATAACCCAAGCGGACCTTATCGCGGTCAATCGGCGCGCCGCCCAACAAAACCCGCCCCGAATCGGCGCGGAAGATATCGGACAAAATCCGCAGCGTCGTGGTTTTGCCCGCGCCGTTGCGCCCCAGGTAGCCCATGGCTTGCCCGGCCTTGACGGTAAAGGAAATGTCTTTGAGGACTTCCTTCTTGCCGAAGGATTTGCAGATGTGTTGCAAGGAGAGTTCCATATAAAAAATAACCGACCTTTCACGGTGGATTTGTGACAAATTAGTGTAGCAAAGCGATAGGGGGTTGGCAAGTTGTGATCCGTTCCGCAAGAATTTTTTGAGCAGCACAATTGTTCGGACATGTCAACGTTAAAATGTCAAAACGCCCGTTGATTCCAATGTACCAATAAAAAACCTTCGAAACAATGAAGGTGAACGACTGCCTACCTTGTGCGGGAGCATCTTATGATGCTTGAGCTTCCCGCATGGGGTTTTTTATTACAATGGGTTTATCCCATGTTTCCCGGCGGTTAACTTCTCCACAAAAAGTCAACCACATGTCGATTGACAGTTGACAAGGTTTCGTATGAAATAAGGGTTATGGAGGCTGGTATGAAGGAAATCAATTTATCGCAAGTCCTAGTTCAAAAACGCCGCGAAAAAGGTTTGACGCAGGACGAACTCGCCGCATACATCGGCGTATCAAAAGCATCGGTATCCAAATGGGAAACCGGGGTAAGTTACCCCGATATTACATTTTTGCCTTTGTTAGCCTCGTTTTTTGATATCAGCATTGATTGTTTAATGAATTATTCGCCGCAGTTATCGACTCCTAAAATGAAAGAAATCTATTCCCGTTTGGCGGCAGACTTTGTTGAAAAACCTTTTGAAGACGTGATTGCGGAGTGTGAATTACTTGTAAAGAAATATTATTCGTGTTATCCGTTTTTACTTGAAATCGTCCAATTATATATTAACCATATTCCAATGGCGGCAAATTCCGAACGCACGGCAGCACTTGCCCGCTTGGCAATCGGATTATGCGAACGCGTTACGGATAACAGCCGCGAAGTCAGCCTTACAAAAACGGCGGTGAAGTATCAATCGTTGCTGCACCTCATGGTAGATGAAGCTGAAAAAGTGCTGGAGCTGATGGGTGAGGAAATTAAAAATAACCTTATACCCGATTCTGCCTTAATTTCACAGGCATATCAAATGCTCGGAAATACCGAAAAAGCGAAAACAATCGTGCAGACTGAAATTTATCAAAATTTGATGTTGGCTTTTTCCGGACTGACAACTTATATGGGGTTAAATATAAATAATTATGAAACTGTTAAGACAACTTTCGAACGCACCCGAAAATTCGCGGAATTATTTAATATGCGGGGACTTAACCCGAACAACACGGCGGTAATGTACTTATCGGGCGCATATATTGAACAAGCCGCCGGAAACAATAAGGAAGCCGTTAAAATGCTTGAACAATATGTTGATACCTGCGTTAACGGTTTCTTTCCGTATAAGCCATGCGGCGACATGTTCTTCGACAGGATTGAACCGTGGCTTGACGAAAGCGCTTTAAATATGCCGCGCAATGATACACTTATCAAAGAAAATATGCTTGATATACTTAATGACCCGCGTTTTGAAAACCTGCGCGAAATTCCCGAATTTACCGGGCTCATTAATAAAATGAAAAATTTTATAAATAATTAGTAATGGGAGGCAGTATGTTAGAAGAAAAAGTAATAATCGGCGGCGGCGGCGAGTTTCCGCTGAACGGAATATTAACGATTCCGAAGACAGGCAATGCGCCGTATCCGGCCGTTGTTTTCGTTCACGGTTCCGGCTCGTCAGACATGGATTCAAAGGTGTTCGCGGTCAGACCGTTCAAGGATTTCGCTGAAGGCTTGGCTAAACACGGTGTTGCGGGTATCCGTTATGATAAACGCAGCTTTGCTCATGCCAAAAAGATGATGAAGAAAAAAATCATGATTACGGCGAAGGAAGAAGCCATTGAAGACGCAATTTTGGCCGCGGATATTTTAAGGAAAGATTCAAGGATTGACCCGAATAGAATTTTTATTGCGGGAATCAGTATGGGCGGTATGCTGGTACCGCGTATAGACGAAGAAGGCGGTAACTTTAACGGTTTGATTCTTTTGGCTGCTCCTGCCCGAAGATTGGAAGTGGTGATGAAAGCGCAAATGGAGGATCCGACCCTAAAAATGCCCCGCGGTTTGCTTGGGTGGATAATCAAAAAACAAATGAACAAACTATCGGCTAAACTTAATAATATTTATGAAATAAGCGATGAAGAAGCTAAAAAAATAACGTTTATGGGCGGTGCCACGGCGTATTATTTCAAGGATATGGGCAAAAAGCAGGTGGGTGAATACCTTAAAAACAACATAAAACCCATTTTGGTTATGCACGGTGACGGTGATTTCCAAGTTTCAACCGAAAAGGACTTTAATGAGTATAAACGCATTTTGCAAAACCACCCGAACGCTGCATTTAAGTTATACCCCGGCTTAAATCATGTGTTTATGCCTGTTGTATGCAAAGGGTTAAAATCGGCGAAAGAGGAATACTCAAAACCTCAGCACGTTGAAAGCTATGTAATATCCGACATGGCAAAATGGATAAACAATATTCCGGGAGGTAAAAATTAAGCGAAGTATAACGCAAGGGCGTTATCCAAATTTATAGGTAAAATAGTATTGGTTATGGGTATTCTCCTTGCGCTTGTGGGAATCGAAAGCATCAGGGGTTGGTATGTTTGGGTCTTTCTTGCCGTTGTAATAACACTTTCAATATTCTCCACGGTTTACGTTAATTCGGGGAAGTATAAAAAGTAATAAAATTTAATTTTTTGCTGCCGCCCCGATTTTTCGGGGTGGTTTTTATTTTTGGCGGTATTAATTTTTTATCAAACCGCAAACCGATTGACAATTTCCGACACCCGCGGAGCCGTATACTCTATGCGTGGGGGGCGGTAAATGTGACGATTTACGCGGACATTCTGTTTGTAGTCAACCTGGTCATGAACGCCTTTGTCCTTTGGCTCACCTCCAGGATTACGAAAAACGGAAGGAAGCATCGCTGGTGGATGGCGGGAGCGGGGGCGATGGCGTTTTTATATACGCTTCTGCTCGTGGTTACGCCGCTGCAAGGGGTCAACGCGTTTATCGCGCAGGTGGGGATATTGGCTGCGGGGGTGTATATCGCCTTCTTCCCGAAGGGCGTAAAGGCGTTTTTACGGTACATGCTGGCGGCGTACTTGATTTCCTTCATCGTGGGCGGGTTGGGGATGGCGTTGTTCTTCCTGACCGATTTGCCTTACGCGGTACACATCATCGCGTCGGACTTGGGGGCGTTTTCGCGGTCGGTGTCGGTGCAGTTGGCTGTCACGGGGATGATCATAAGCTACGTGTTGATAAAGTTGGGCCAATATATATTGGAACGCCGCAATTTGAAAAAACAAATGCTGTGCAACGTGGAGGTATACATGGACGAAACCAGCGTCGCTTTCGACGCGCTGGTGGACACGGGGCACAGCCTGCGCGAGCCGATCAGCCAATCGCCGGTGATCGTGGCGGAATTCGAATACGTAAAGCACTTCCTGCCGGAGGGTTTGCGCAATTTGTTCTACGAAAAACAGGAAAACAACCTCACGGGCTTGTTGCTTGGGCAGGAGAATACATTTTATACACGGCTTCGCATGATTCCCTTCACCAGTATCGGGCGGGCCAACGGGATGCTCGTGGGCTTCCGCCCCGACCGCGTGACGGTACGTGACGACACGGAGAAGCAAGCACGGCAGGACATCATCATCGGCATTTATAACGACAAGCTGACACGCGACGGACGGTACCAAGGGTTGCTTAGTGCGGAATTGATTAATTAAGAATTTAACGCAATGGAGGGAATATTTATGTTTGCAGCGATCTATACGAAGGCACGCGCTTTGATCCTTAACGCTTGGGATACGTTGCGTTTCCGCGACAAGGACGATATCGGCAGCATCTATTACATAGGAGGGAGCGAAATACTGCCCGCGCCGCTGGCCGTGGACGAGGAAGCGGATTATTTGGCGCGGTTGGGTACGCGGGATGATAACGCCGCCAAGGCCGTGCTTATCGAGCGTAACCTGCGGCTGGTGGTTTACATCGCGCGTAAATTCGAAAATACGGGCATTAATGTGGAGGATTTGATTTCCATCGGGACGATCGGCTTGATTAAAGCGATCAACACCTTCCGTACCGACCGAAAAATAAAACTGGCCACCTACGCCAGCCGCTGTATTGAAAATGAAATCCTTATGTACCTGCGCCGCAACACGCGCACCAAGTCGGAAATTTCGATCGACGAGCCGCTTAACATCGACTGGGAAGGGAATGAGCTGTTACTTTCCGATATCCTGGGCACGGAGGTGGACATCATCTCCCGCGATTTGGACGACGAAACGGATAAGGAACTGCTGGGCGTAGCGCTCGATAAGCTGACGAAGCGGGAAAAAAAGATCGTGGAGCTTCGGTTCGGCTTGTTTACCGGCGGGGAGGAAAAAACGCAAAAAGAAGTCGCGGATATGCTGGGCATCTCGCAATCCTATATCTCGCGGCTGGAGAAGAAGATCATCGGGCGGTTGAAAAAGGAGATGTACCGCATGGCGGAGGCGTAGGGGGCTATAAATTTATATTCAATATTAACAGCGCCATGTAACCCGTCGCAAGCAAAAACGTGGTTGTGGATACGGTGAGCATTACGACCTTGCTTGCGCGTTTCTTAATAGAGGACGCGATACCCAGCATGAACAGCGTCACCGCGTAGATAACCGTCGTAAGCCCGTACCTGCCGGAGCGGTCGTTGTAATGCTCGCCCTGCAGGAAGTTTTCCCACGCTTCGGCATACAACGCGTCCGACGCTTCGTAGTACATTTCCATTAGGGAATCATTCATATATTCATCATCGAAGGGTGATACGAAGTACATGAGATCCCCCCACCCTTCCTGGAAGGCACGGGCGGAATCCAGCCATTCATCCAAGTTCCAAGTTAAATATTGCCGGAACAGGTCGGTCATTATACTGTAGTACATGAACCAGTCCAGCGTGTCCCGATACTGGGCGGACAGCTCAAAGTCATGATTAATAAGCGCGTGTGACATATCGATAATTAATTGGTTCAAACTGTTTAATGCCAAATTATCGGTCATGAACAATTGTGTGCCGTCATTTTGCCTCCCAATCGCTTCCGCCGTTAAATTATTGCTTTGGGTAAAATGCGTGGATTGGAGGCTGGAATATTCGGCGGAGCGGTACCCCGCGAAAGCGGTCAGCAGCGCCGTAATGCCCAGCATAATGACGACGAACAACTCAAAATGGTTCTTGGAAGATTTCACTTCTTCGCAAAGGTACTTGGTATCGTTGCAAAGGGATTGAATGTCCTTTTTGATTTCTTCCAGCGTGTTGTCTCGGGGTGCGGTTACGGCGGGAAGGACAGGTGCAGGTTCGGAAAGCGGTACAGGTTCGGAAAGCGGTACAGGTATGGTTGCGGCCGCTCCGCATACGGAACAAAATCTTCCCTCTATTGGCGTGTTGCAATTTACACACAACATAAAACATCCCCATTCGCCATTTTTTTACATAATACATAAAAAACGGCGCAATGCATAGGGCGCTTGGAAAATTATTTTATTACCCGCGCCTCCCCTTCCTTGCGGGTAAAGCCGATGCGGTCGAAATATTCCAGCAGCGACAGCGCGAACTTGCGGGAGGTAGAAAGGGCGTCGCGGAATTGGGCGAGGGTGATGGGGGTGTCAGATTGATCGGGGTTTTGCGATAGGGAAAGGAAAATTTGTTTTGCCGATTCGATGGATTCCATCGAAAATAGGATACCTAGTTCGGTAGTGACGAGGGCGTTTTCGGATTGCAAGGCGTCGAGGACTTGGTTGAAGTCGGCGGTTTTCTTTTTCCATGGGGTAAGGAGTTCCTCGGGGCTTGGCGGTGCGTAGCCGCCTTTTTTCATGCGGTCGAGGATGTCCTCGCGGATTTGTTGCTGGGCGGGGGTGTACGAAACGGTAAAATCCGCCAGCGATACACGGTTGTTTTGGGCGCGGATTTGCTGTGTTTCCTCATATATATGCAGCAGCGAATCGAACAGCGGGGTTTTGACGTTCGGCAGCAAGCGGCTGCGCAGTTCTTCCTTGCGCATACCGGATTGGAGGGGGGTTTCCTTATGATAAACGGTGAGGGTTTTCATAATCCGCACGGCAAGATGCGCCCGAAAGCCTTCGTCAATCACATGGTGCGCCCCCACGCGGGTGATTTTTTCCGCTTCCGCAAGCCCGTCAAGGATGGTATTTAAGTCGGAGCCCTGCGCGTCGCCGTTTATTATTCCGAATTCCATTTCCTCCAGCGGGGTAAAGTTCGGGCCCTCGTCGGTGATGGTTTGCAAGATGCGGGCGGTAATGTCACCGCTTACACCCGCTTGCTCGCGGATTTCAAGCGTCCTTTCGATTTCCGCGGCTTTGGCCTTGCGGTGCTTTTTAGGTTGGACGTGCAGAACCACGCCGCCGCCGACCGTTTCCGTCGGTGAATAGAAGCGCACGACGAAACGGTCGCCCTGCTTGACCGCAACCTCCGCGGCAAACCGTAGTTGCGCATAACATTCCTGCCCCGCTGTCAGCTTTTCGCAACCCAACAGCACGGCCTTGCACAAAACGTTGTGCGTGCCGTAATGGAAGTGCAGGCGCGAACCCGTTTTGATTTCGCGGGGGGTATCGGGCAAAGCGGTGAGCTTTACGTCCAGCATCCGCGTGGGGCGCAGCGTGCCGGGCGGAGCCAATACATCGCCGCGGTTTATTTCCTCACGGCGCAAACCGGAGAGGTTGACCGCTACGCGCTGCCCCGCGAAAGCGACTTCCGCGTCGCCGCCGTGGACTTGGATATGCCGTACCTTCGCCGCGCGGTTGGCGGGGTAAACGGTAACCGCGTCGCCCAATTTTAGGGTACCTTCGGTCAGCGTCCCCGTCACCACCGTGCCGAAGCCGTCCACCGAGAACACCCTGTCCACGGGTATGCGGAAATGAGCCGCTGTACCAAAGGGGGCATTGCTCCCCGCGGGGAGCAATGTGAAAGCCGCTCCTTTTTGGTGAGCAATCTCCCCTTCGGTACGCTTGATACCCCCGTTATATAAGTTAATATCCCCGTTATTAATTTTGCTAAGAATCGCTTTCTTTAACTCGTCGATCCCCTGCCCCGTATGGGACGAAACCTCCACGATTTGCGCGTCGGCCAAAAAAGTAGGCGCGACGGTTTCGCGGATGTCCTCGCGTACCATTTCGCGCCAATCGTCGTCATCGATCAAGTCGCATTTCGTCAGGACGACGATACCGTCCCGCGCGCCCAACAAGTGCAGGATATTCAAATGCTCGCGGGTTTGGGGCATAACACCATCGTCCGCGGCGATGACCAACAGCACAAGGTCGATGCCGCCCGCCCCGGCAAGCATGTTCTTGATAAATTTTTCATGCCCGGGTACGTCGATAATAGAAGCGACGCCCCCGCCGGGCAGCGGTAAAAAGGCATAACCCAAATCGATGGTGATGCCGCGGCTGCGCTCCTCTTTCAAGCGGTCGATACGATCCGTTGAAATGCCGGTTAAGGCTTGTATGAGCGTGGTTTTGCCGTGGTCCACATGGCCGGCTGTGCCGATTAGGGTGTGGGTCATATCGCCTCGCTGTATATTTTTGTTATCAGATTAAGGCGGAGTAATCCGTCAATATTGCCGCGGTCAAAGAAATCGTTTATTTCGGCGGTGTAGGCTTCATACCCCGCGTCGGTCTCCCGCGGGACGCCCGCCATTGACGAATGGTATAACAACCATTTTTCCCGCGTGAAATAAACGGGGTTGGGAAATTCCTTTACGGCGGGATTTTTATAGAACGCGCTTGTGGATTTTAAATAATTCGCGTTGGCGCGGATATCGTCGATGGTGCTGTTGTGCAACGTTACCACGATGGGGTTGGATTTGCCGATTCTTCGACATTCGGTTCGAAATAAATCCAAATTAAACTTATTTAACGATTGCGCGCAAACGATGGCATCGACACTATTATCGGGGATTTTTGTCGCTTCCGCCGTACCGTCAAGGGTTACCGTATTCGTAAACTGCGCAAGCGAAATCAGTAATTGTTCCCGCATGTCCGCGTTCGGTTCAACCGCGAATATTTTGTTACCGTACGGGGCGAGCAGTTCCGTAAATTTACCCGTCCCCGCGCCGATGTCAGCGAATACGGCACCTTCCGGCGCAAGACTGTGGATGTACTCCACCGCTTCCTTGGGATAACCCGGGCGGGCATTTGCGTAAGCCTCCGCCCGACCCGTGAATTGCTCCGTAATCATTGCGATTCCCCGTTAAGTATATGATACCGTTCCGCGATTAGCGGGAAGTCCGCTTCGTCAATCGTCCGAACGTCTAATAAAAACCGCCCCTGCGAAATACGCCCGATGATGGGGACATTGCTTTCACGAAAATAACCTTCAATTTCCTGCGCGGATTTATCGGGGTGGTTGATCGAAACCGCGGCGGAGGGGAGGTTTTCCTCCGGCATCGCGCCGCCGCCGGCTTGGGAAGGTTCGTTGATAATTTCACCTGTACCCAGCAGGGTTTGCAAGCGATTGGCTTTCTCCGATAATTCCCTTTCCGAAATGTACAACATTCGCAGCGCCGGGATTTTTTGCACCGCGGTTGCCGGGTCGAGGTATAAGCGAAGCGTTGCTTCCAACGCCGCAAGGCTTAATTTGTCGATGCGTAACGCCCGCGCGAGGGGGTGTTTTTTCATTTTACCGATTAATTCCGCCCGCCCCACGATAAGGCCCGCTTGCGGCCCGCCCAGCAGTTTGTCCCCGCTGAAGGTTACGATGTCCGCTCCGGCGTTGATACTGTCCGACACGGTGGGTTGGTTGTGGACGGGTAATATTGCTCCGCTGCCTAAGTCTTCGATGAGCGGGATGCCGTTTTTTTTGCATAAGCCGATAAGCTCGCTTAGGGAGGGGCGTGAAACAAAGCCGGACATTTTAAAGTTGCTGGCGTGTACGCGGAAGATAGCCCCGGGGCACGCGGGCGGGGGGATGTCCAACGTCGCTTGTACGTCTAATCCGCGCAAAGGGCGCGCGGATGATACGCAATCGCTCCTTATGGAATCCCCCCGCCCGTGTGCCCCTGCTGTCAGCGCGTTTTCGTAGTCCTTTAAGTGCGTTTTGTTTGTTGTGCCTACTTCCACCAAGCGGCAACCCGATTGCGTCATCACATCGGGGATGCGGAACGACCCGCCGATTTCCACCAGTTCCCCGCGCGAAATGATTACATCGCGGTCGTGTGCCAACGCTGATAATGCCAATAACACCGCGGCGGCGTTGTTATTCACCGCCATAGCGGCTTCCGCTCCGGTTAATTGCGTGAGTAAACCCTCCACATGGGAATGGCGGCTGCCGCGCGTTGCGTTTTCGATGTCGTATTCCAAGTTGGAATAGCCCCGCGCGGTTTCGTTTACCGCGGTTAAGGCTTCCCGCGCCAACGGTGCGCGCCCGAGGTTGGTGTGCAGGATAATCCCCGTACCGTTGATTACGCGCCGCAGGTGGGGTTTGTTCGTTTTTTCCAAAAGCGACAAAATAGAGTTCTCCAGTTCCTCAAACGAAGGAACTGTTATTACATCCCCGTGCAAAATCCCTTCCCGCAACTCGTCCAGCACCTGACGTACGGCTTGTAAAAGCAAATGCCCGCCCGACCCCGCAAACACGGGGCGGGCGAGCATTTCATCGACTTTCGGGATTTGCTTCAGCAAAGCAGCCGTTATTTCATTCATAATAAACCACGCAAACCTTGTCTTGATAATATTAATGCTATTCGTTTAATTTGCAAGTTTTACGCTGAAAAAATTTTCTTTTACTTTTGCGTTATGTTTAAGTTCATACACCGTATCGCCTTTTTGCATGGCTTTATAAATCTCGTCAATTTCTTTTTGAGCGTCTTCACTTGTTGCATACCAACCGAGGGTAGCGAGGTTATCGCCCAAAAAACTACTGCTGTCTGTTCCGCAAAGAACACATTTAGGTTGATTTTTTCCGGCGAAAAGATTTTTTTGAATGGAGAATTTGTAATATGCACCGAATGAATCGCCGCTTTTGGTAAAAAGAGATGAACGAACCGTTATTCTCCTTTCGCCGAAAGCGGTATGGTTGTTTTGCTGTTCAGGCGTATTCTTAATTTCGGGCTGCTTATCAAGCAACAATTCGTCCAAAGATATATCCAGTTTTTGCGCAAGATGAATTAATTTTTCCGTTTCGGGGTAGCTGTTATCTTGCTCCCATTTTGATACAGCCTGCCGCGAGACATTTAACAATTCCGCTAACTGCTCCTGCGAAAGGTTCTTCTCCCTCCGAATGTTTCTTAATTTTTCCGAAAATCCCATAACGCAACATCTCCTTTTTGAATGAATTGTAGGCTTACAATACAATTATTCGCGGTTGCGCTCTACCAACCGTAATTTGCTTTTGCGCAACCCTATGTTGCATCAATCAATTTTTATTTTTTTGTAACCAAAATAAAGCGTCATGTAATGTTTTGCTGATAAAATCATTCTTTCCGTCCACATATTTCAATCTGCCTTTATCATAAGGATATTCAGAAGCCAACTGTATTTTCAAGGTTTCGTATGCTTTCGCAACAGAAGCGTCAGCGTTTAAATAATCCCGAAAAACGATATAATCACGCCAATCTGTATCACCATTTTTTACGATATGGATGTAATGTGTAGTAATCCTATCGTCAGGCGGTATATCTTTACCCATTGAAAATACCATGCTTTGTTTATCCAACAGCGCGCACAATGCCGCTATGGCTTGCCCATATCTGCGGCGGGATTACAGGGTTATACGATAATCAACCGGCTATTACTCAATCCTCGCGTCAACAACCGTCATTTCATCAGGTTCATCCAAATTCTCCTTCGTAACATCCTTATCCCGATGCAGCAAGTCATACAATATCGGCGCGACGAACAGCGTCATGGCCGTAGCGTAAATCAACCCGCCGATGATGGCGATCGCCATGGGCTGCATCATCTCCGTGCCTTCGCCCACGCCCATCGCCATCACGCTCATGGCGAAAATCGTGGAAATTGCCATCATTAAAATCGGACGGATACGCTTGCGCCCCGCGTCGATGATGGCATCCTTCTTGGGCATCCCTTCCCAACGCATCTGATTGACGCGGCTGATATACACGATACCGTTGTTGGTGGAAACGCCCGCCAGCAGAATGAGGCCGATCATAGCCACGATGGACAAGGGCATCCCCGCGATAAGCAAGGCCACAAAACCCCCGGTAAACGCCAGCGGAATGGTGAGCATGATAATGAAGGGCGACAACAATGACTGGAATTGCGCGACCATGATCAAATAAATGAACACAAGCGCGAGGATGAGCATCAGGATTAAATCGTTCATCGCGTCGGCGATGGCCTCCGCCTCACCGCCGAAAATTATCTGCGTATTGCCTACGGGCACGAAATCCGCCAGCAGGCGTTCGATTTCCGCGTTCACCAACGTAACGTTGTAACCATCCTCCAATTCGCCGCTGATGGTGGTGAAGCGGTTGCGGTTCATGCGGTTGATGGAGGTGAAGCCGATATCCTCGGTGATTGTGGCGATGTCGGAAAGGGTCACGTAACCGCCTTGCGTGGCGATTTGCAAACCCTTGATGGCGTAGCGATCGGGGGAAGTGAAGTCGCCGTCGGATACGACGATTTCGTATGACCTGCCCGACAAAGTCATGTTCATCGTGCGGCGGGGCGCGGTGACGGCTTCGTTAACCGCCATAAATACTTGCGCCACGGTTAGGCCGCGAGCCATGGCGGCATCTTTGTCCACTACCACACGCAGTTCGGGCGCGCCACGCTCGATGAGGTCGGTGACGTTGGTTGTACCTTCAACGGTGCGGATCAAATCAGCCACGGCGATAGCCGTGTCGCGGATGTCGTCCAGTTCGCGCCCTTCAACGCGGATGGAAATTGAATCGCCCATCATCATACCCATACCCATATCGCCGCCGTCGACTTCTACCTCTAAGTCTAACCCCTCGCCGATTTCTACGATTCGGTTTACCAGCGCGTCGTGGGAAAGGGTACGGTTATCCTCGGTCAATACATACATGGAAATCGTCGTACTTTGGCCGCCGAAGCCGCCGAACTGGCCAAAACCCAAGCTCGCGGCCATCATGCCCATCATGCCGCCGCCGCCGATGGAAACACCCACGGTCTCCACGTCGGCCAATTCGAATACCCGCGCGGAAAACGCCTCGGCGGCTTGCGTCGCTTCTTCAAAGGTCGCGTCGTCGTGAAGCCGTGCCGTTACGGAAATCTGCCCCATCGCCATGTCGGGGAACATTTCCATGCCGCGTCGGGAAATCCCCCAAAGCGTGGCGGCGAACGCCGCGATGGCAAGGATCAGAACGGGTAATTTAAAACGCAGGGCAACGCGCAGGGCTTTTTCATACCCATCCACAAACTTCGTAAACAGTCGCCCCTCTTGGTCCTTTTTCATGTTCTTAAGCATTAAACTGGACGCCGCGGGTACGACCGTCAGCGCGATAATCAAGCTGGCCATCAGTGAATATCCGATGGTCAGCGCCAGATCGGTAAACAGTTGGCGGGTGATTCCCCCCGTAAACACGATGGGGAAAAACACGGAAATCGTGGTCAAGCTGGCGACGAAGATGGCCCCCGCAACCTGCTTGGTGCCGGAAACGGCGGCCCGCGCCGCGCTCCGGTCGGTGGTCAGGCGCATACGGTAGATATTTTCGATAACGACGATGGAGTTGTCCACCAGCATCCCCACCGCAAGCGCAAGCCCGCCCATGGAAATCATGTTTAAACTCACACCCGTGAAATACATCAGCGCAAACGCCAGCAACAAACTGACGGGGATCGAAACCGCGACGATCAGCGTCGGCCGGATATCCCGCAGGAATAAAAGCAATATCACGATGGCGAGCAATCCGCCCCAAAGTAACGAATTAAGCACCGAACCGATGACGATGCCGATCATTTCCCCTTGGTCCATTAAGATAGCGAAGCCCAAGCCTCCGTATTCGGATGATAACGCGTCCATACGGTCCCTGACAGCGGAAGCGATATCCGCCGTCGTAAATTCGCTCTGTCGTTGAATCGAAATCATAACGGCGGGGTTGCCGTTAACGCGGGTGAAGGAAAGGTGGCTGTCATCGGTAACGAACACGTCGGCGATGTCGGACAGGCGCACCGCGGGTACGCCGACAAGGCCCATCAGCGACGGGTCGAATAGGAGCATGTTCCGTATTTCATCCAAGTCGGTAAAACGGTCACCCACGCGTACCATGTAACTGTGGTCGTCTTCAATAACCGCCCCCGCGGGCATGGCGAAATTCTGCGCGAAGAGCATCCCGTGGATGGTTTCCACGGAAAGCATGGCGGCGGGGAGGGCGGCGGCGGGCATTTCACGCGCGGATGCATCGCCGTGTGCGGCTTGCTGCGCGGCTATTTCGGCTTGCAGCTCCGCCATTATTTCTTGGGTGACTTCTTCGATTATGCGGGGTTGCGCCTCCGCCACCCGCGCTTGCGCGTATTCCATGTCATGGCCCGTTTCCAACAGGCTGATCATATAATCCTGTAAATGGACCGCTATATTTTCTTCGATACGCGCTTGGGCGGCGGCTTGCATCACGGCCATGGCGGCTTGCGCTTCGGCCATCGCCGCTTCCGTCATGGCGGCTATCATGGCGTTCATCGCCTGCTCCAACTGCGCGTTAACCGCGTCGATCCGTTCCTGCTCGATAACGACGTGCAGTTGGTTCTGCACCAAGCCCGAAAGGCTGGCCACGGCAACGCCCGCCACCCCTTCCAAAGCGGGGGCCACGGTGTACCGCGCGAATTCGGACAGCTCATCGATGGTCATACCCGCCATAAACACGTTGGCGGTCATAATCGGCAGCATTTCCGGGTTCATGCGGATCATGCGGGGGCGTGACGCGCCTTCGGGCAGCATCATCATGTCGAGTGCTTCGCGGATTTCCAACGATGCCGAGTCCATATTCGTGGATTCGGTAAATTGCAATATCATAATCGATACATGCTCGTTGGAAATCGATTGCACCGTTTCGATGCCGCTTAAGGTACTCATCCTTGTTTCCTTCGGAATCGTTACGTCGCGTTCCACTTGCTCGGGCGTGGCACCGAAGTATGTGGTGAATACCGCCGTGTAAGGCAAATCCATGGATGGCAGCAAGTCCGTCGAGGTGTTCATCAGCGATACGACGCCCAGCACCGTAATTAAAATAACCCCAACCAATACGGTAAAGGGTTTGCGTACGCTTAGCTTTTCTAACATATTGCATCTCCTATTGTGGTACATATTTTAACTTTTGCTCGCCAAGAGCAGAAGTTGCATTTGATATTTTAAGCGGTTAACCTCAACCGAATGTTAACGGGTTGATTTGGTTGAAATAAAAGTGATAAATTGCAAAGCATCGTTTTATTATACATACAATGCAACCGGAAAGGAAGTATTTAACAAGGGACGGGTATTAACCCGTACGGGAATCACGGCGTCGGGAATTCGGGGATTTCGCTTTCGGGCGCGGTAAGGACTTCGATTTTTTCACCGTCGACCGTAACGGCTTGGTTGTCGGCTATTTTTATATAGTTTAGGTTGGCATAATATTTTTCCAAACATTCGTCGTCGTTGCCGAAATAATGGTGCCCGTAATGCACGTACAGGTAAAAATCAATGAAGCCGAGCCCGGAGAAATCGCCGTTAAGCGCCGAACCAAGCGTTGGGTCATCAACGCCGTCGTCAATTATATCCTTTTGCATGATAACCGAGCCGGCGGAAGTACCCATATAGAGCTTGCCCTGCCGGATGTGGCGGGCAATCATGGCATCCGCTTGTTTGCGTTTTAATTCCTGCATCAGGAAAAAGCTGTTTCCGCCGCACACGAAAAGGGCGTCGGCGCCGGAGATGCTTTTTTCAACGGCTTCTGTTGATTCGCTTGAAATGTCCAAGTCTTCGACGGAAAACCCGAGGTTCTTGAGGGCTTCCCTGTCCGCGTTATTGATAAAATCCAAGCCTTTTCGGTATTCTTCCGGCATTTCATACAAACCGGCGGTGGGAATGAATATTACCTTTTTTCCGGTTAAGTCTTCCCTTGCGAAAGCGGGAAGCAAACTTGCCGATCCCGCGAACCAGGATGCCAGAAATAATTTTTTTGTCATATCGCATCTTTCCTATCTATACGGTTTGTTTTTGTTAATTTACTAAACCACATTTTCATCGCAATACCCGTTCTACAGCCGAGGAGCAGGCGGTTGCGGCGAACGACTTCGCCTTCAAGAGAGCGCAACCGCCTGCTCCTCGGCGGAAGCAACACGGCATTTTGCAACGTTAATTTGCGACTTGATATCGTTTATGATTTGGGCCAAAACTTGCTCCCGATTTACGGACGTATCATATACCGTAAATCCGTGTTCCGTTAAGAAGCCGGTCATTTCCCGGTTAAACGGGATGGCCCGCGAAGCGGCATATTCCTTTAGTTCTTCATCACTCCACCCGTATGTCCAATCGTCTTCGGTATCGTATTTTTTGAAATCGCGGACGAATTCGTCGGCTGTTTTATTGTTTTGTGCCAACCCTATAAGTATGAAATGTTCATTCAATTTTTTTATGTCGTACATATTCAACACGGATGATATGAGGTCAAAATTAAAATACGCCCCTTCCATCACGAATCGGTTCCCTTTTATTTTCCGCGCCTTTAAGTTTTGTTCATCTTCGTAGCGGGCATCGGAAAAAACACCGAGAAAATGCCCGAGGAACGGCGCGAAGTTGTCCCTCGCTTTTTCATAATCCCAATGAAGGCGGACATCCAATTGCGGATATGCCCTTCCGAATATGGCGGCAACTTTATCGAGGCTGATAACGAAATAACCCAATTCCTCGTTTATTTTGGTTGCCAATGTTGTTTTACCGGTTCTGCTTGCACCCGCGATGATTATGTTTTTCATGCGGCACCTTTATATTGAGCATCTTGGTTAAATTCCGAAGGGGATAACGCAAATATCGCCGAAGCCTCACCAACAAAATGCAGCAATATCACAGGAATCAAGCTGTCCGTAGCTATCAACAGAGCCATGGAAACGGTTGCAAACAGCCCGATAGAAACGGCATTTTTCAATCCTTGGTAAAGATGCCCGACCCCAAAGGTCACAAACGCAATCAACAAAATTATGTATACCGAAATACCGGGGAACACCGCGTACAAGAGAAACAATAAAAATCCCCGGTAAACCGTTTCCTCGCAAACGGCGGTACTGAGCGCTACAAGTGAATACAGCTTCTTTTCTTTTTTAGTCCGCGGGATGATACGGAGCGTTCCGCTGTTGTCGTTCGTATATTCTTCCTTGAAGTCTTCTTTGAATTTTTTGCTTGCCACCGAGGCAATAAACTCGTAAACGGAATAAGCAAATACCAACCCGCCCGCAATGAGAGCAATGACCGTAAACCATATATTTTGGTTAAAATTTATAAAGCGGAACCCGATTTCCGCAGGGCTGATGCCGCCAATCAAGGACATAACAACAACCGGCGCGGCAAACCCCCAATAAAACGCAATCAAACGAAGGTAACTCCTGCATTGCATCTTTTCCGTGATAACGTCGGGCTTGGGCTTTCTTGAAGGTAAGGCGTCCAAAATCGGCACCAGCGCAAACATAACCGTTAAAATTATTAGGAAAATAATGTGCATTACACGCCACCCTTAAATTATCTTTGTTTGCGTTATGGTACGATGCACCATCCATTGATAATACTTTTACTGCCTATTGGAAATATTACGGTGTTGCGAAAAAACCATTTGAAGAGGTTGTCGTTAGTTCCCATCCGCTTCTTGAAAAACCAACAGGGACTAACATTATGTTTGTTGTATTTATGCCTGTTTCCTCCGAGCCAAACGTGAAATTTGTCCCCGTGCTGAAGCGGAATAAATAATCCGACATGAAAAGCCTGTATTGCCGGAGCGTGTACCGTTTGCCGTTATATGAAGCATTTTCATTAATAAATATTGGTGTGCCTTCCATAAACGCTTTGCGCAATGTATATAGGTTTAGGAAATTACCGTCTCCGTCCGTTACAAACATCCGAAAAGTAGGGTCGAGATATATCCATTGGTTTAACCTAACGGAATACGCGTGTGTTACCACATGGACAGGGTGGTCATCTTCATACGGATACGCCGTTATATGTTTTGCGGGAATACCGTAAAGCCTTAATACTTCCGCAAGCAATATCGCAAGCCCTCGGCAATTTATCTTATTGTTATTTTCTTCGGCAAAAGCGATTATCGACATTGCATCGGTACTGCCGGGTGGCGGCATATCGGAATTTCCGTCATGCCCGACGTTATCCGCGACCCAATCCATTAAAACGAGCATCAATTCCACATCATCATACCCGGCGGTTATCGCATCCAAGTTAAATCTTTCAATTAAATCCATATATAAATCGCGTCTGTTTAAATCATACGAAAATGAAAATGTAACCCCGTCATTTTCAAAAAAAGGAAAATCGTTAAGCTGCCGTACGCGCATTGCGATGTGTGCGTTTACCCTATGCCTGTCAATCGGTATCGCTATTAAAAAGAACAATAAAACCACAGAAAAAGTTATTATTAAAATTTTGAGCAGCATATTTCTTTTTGTCATATCCCAAGTACCTCACGTCGTGGAATAAACGCATGGAACACCTCGTTGAGATTAAATTGAGGTTTATATGAAATGGTATTATATACGCAGCACAATAAGAAAGGAAGCGTTTACCATGTTCCGCATCCTGGTAGTGGAGGACGACACCAACACGCGCAAACTGATGTGCGCGGTGTTAAAACGGCAAGGCTTCGAACCGTTGCAAGCCGAGGACGGCAGCAAAGCGCTCGCCGTAATGGAAAACGAGCACATCGATTTGGTCGTGCTGGATTTAATGATGCCCGGCATGGACGGTTACGCGTTAACCAAGGAACTCCGCGCCGCGTGGAAGCACCTTCCTATATTAATGGTAACAGCCAAGCAGGAACCGGCGGACAAACGCGAAGGCTTTTTGGCGGGAACAGACGACTACATGACCAAACCCGTGGACGAGGAGGAAATGGTACTTCGCATACGCGCGTTGCTAAGGCGTTCGCAAATCGCGAGCGAGCAAAAAATCGTGATGGGCGGGGTTACGCTGGATTACGACGCCTTTACGGTAACGGGGCACGGACAGGAAATCCTGCTCCCGCAGAAGGAATTCCAATTATTGTTTAAGTTGTTCGCCTCCCCCGGCACCATTTTTACGCGGATGCAACTGATGGAGGAAATTTGGGGGTTCGATTCCGACATCGGCGACCATACGCTCAACGTCCACATCAGCCGCTTGCGCGAGCGGTTCGGCGGCTGGGTTGAGCTGGAAATCGCGACGGTGCGCGGGGTGGGGTACAAGGGGATATATCGGGGAGTGAAGAAGGTATGAAGGAAAAGCACCGTTGGAGCTTGGCTGTTTCGCTGGTGTTCTATGTTTTCGCGGTGATGGCGGCGGCCATGATGCTTGCGGGTTTTATCATGGTAATCCTCAACCACAAGGGCATATTAAATTGGAACCATGAAATGATGGGGACGGAATTCAGGCCCCCCGTCGCCGCGTTGGTGGGGATGATTTTATTTTCGGTTATCATCGGTACGGCGCTGGCGTCCTTTTTCAGCAGGCGCGCGCTTAAACCGATCCGTAAATTGGTGGAAGCCACGCGCAAGGTGGCACGCGGCGACTTCAACGTATTCGTGGAAAGCGAAGGCAGCATCCGCGAGTTGGACGAACTGCACCACAGCTTCAACCAAATGACGCGGGAGCTATCCTCCACGCAAACCCTCCGCAACGATTTTATCAATAATTTTTCCCACGAATTTAAAACCCCCATCGTATCGATCCGGGGCTTCGCCAAACTATTGAAGGAAGGCGGCCTTAGTGAGGACGAACGGAATGAGTACCTCGGAATCATCGTCGCCGAAAGCCAACGCCTTTCCACCCTCGCCACCAATGTATTGAACCTTTCGAAATACGAATCCATGGAAATCATCGCCGAAAAGGAAACCTTCCGCGTGGATGAACAGCTTCGCCGCGTCATCGCCATGACCGAACCGCAATGGGCGGCGAAGGGGATAACCGTTGACGTCGCGCTCGATGAAACCGAATATTACGGCAACCCCGACCTTATCCAGCAGATTTGGCTTAACTTGATCGACAACGCAATCAAGTTTTCGCACACGGGTGGTAACTTCGGCGCAATTTGTGCCGAAGTTAACGGGGCGGTCATCGTCACAATCAAGGACGACGGCATCGGCATGGACGAAGCCGTGCGCCTTCGTATCTTCGATAAATTCTTCCAAGGCGACGCGTCGCACAAGCAAACGGGCAACGGGCTGGGCTTAACGATGGCGAAACGCATCGCCGAATTGCACGGGGGGACGATCCGCGCGGACAGCCAACCGGGGCGCGGGAGCTCGTTTATGGTGATGCTGCCTAAATAACCGAGGTTTACACAACGGCATATATATGGTAGCTTTTGCCGTGATGAAATCGGTTAAAGATTAACCCTTTTGGGGTGACGACACGATGATGATTCTTCCAAAGGCCAATGAAGCGGTTATACCCATCGAAAAATTTACAAAATACGCATTAGACCCCATAAATGGAAAAGGAAAACATTCCGCGTTTGAAATGGCTTTAGGGTATAACCTTGGAAATGTCGCTTTATTAATTGAAAACATAAGGAATAATTTATATCATTATCCCGCTTTATATAAAGGAGATAATGAATTTGGTACGACCTATTCTGTCCTCATGTGCCTTGTCGGTGTAAACGGCAAAACGGCCAATGTGCTGACATCATGGATAGATGACAAACAAACCGGGCAAATGAGGCTAACGAGTGCATATATAAAAAAGAGAAAGGGCGCTGACCATGATTAAGTTATATCAACGCATTAAATTAAAATCCGGTAAAAATGCCGTAATCGTCGAAATTTTGGGCAAAGGAGAAGCATACATCGCCGACATTGAAATTTCGGAAGGCGATTACGAAACGGAAACCGTATACCCCAAAGACATTAAAAGTATTTATACGGAAGTTGAAGAACCTTATATACCCGCAATCGCTTAACTAAAGAATGGTTCCATATATCATTTACACCAACAACCCCGCCGTGCGGGACCGTTACGCGAGCCTTGTGCGTTTTATCGGCGGCGATGCTTCCGCCGTCTTTACCGCCGTGCGTGACGCGGTGCATTTGGGGGCGCGGATTATCAGCCACCCGCTCAGCGGGAGCGTCAAGCCGTGGGAAAGCCCATACAAAAGCCCATACAAAAGCGTGGCGGTTTCCCTTCCCGCGGGTTCGGCGGATAATAGGAGCGCGGTGGATTTCCAATCGCTCCGCGTGATCGAGGACGCGATGCGCTTTCCTTCGGAAATTCGCGGTGTTTTTAACACCGATGAATCGACGCGGGAGGATTACCGTATAATAGACTTGGATTTGATTACGAACGCGCTGGAGGGAAATATATGTCCGACATCTACGATATCTTGATTGTAGGCGCGGGGCCGGGCGGCATGGCCGCGGGCATTTACGGCAGCCGCGCGCGGCTAAAGACCGCGATTATCGACAAGGGCAAGCCCGGCGGGCAAGCCTCGACAACGACGGAAATGGAGAACTACCCCGGGTTCTTTCGGGAAACGACCGGGCCGGGCGTTATGGGCGAGTTTGAAGCCCACGCGGCGCAATTCGGCACGGTTTTTTTAAAGGGGAATGTAAAGGATGTTTCCCTTGAGGGCGAGGTCAAAACCGTAACGACCGCAAACGGCGATACCTACCGGGCCCGCACGGTCATCCTCGCGCCGGGCGCGGAGCCGCGTGTACTGGGTGTACCCGGCGAGGGCAAACTGCGGGGCAAGGGTGTTTCGTACTGCGCCACTTGCGACGCGGACTTCTTCGAGGAGCTGGACATTGTGGTGGTCGGCAGCGGCGATGCCGCCATCGAGGAAGCGTTGTACCTCACAAAATTCGTGGAATCCGTGACCGTCATCGTCATCCACGACGAGGGTGTGCTCGATTGCAATAAACGCAGCGCGGAAAAAGCCTTCGCCCACCCCAAGTTCCGCTGGGTATGGAACAGCGTATTGGAGGAAATCCAAGGCGACGAAATGGTGGAGGGCGCGGTCGTAAAAAACATCCGCACCGGCGAAAAACAAACGCTCGAAGTCAACGGCGTGTTTATTTTCATCGGTTCGCAGCCCAAAACGGAATTTTTAAAGGGCAAAATTGATTTGGATCAATGGGGTTATATCCCCACGTCGGAGCGTATGGAAACCAACGTACCCGGCGTGTACGCCGTGGGTGATGTCCGCGTCAAATACCTGCGCCAAGTGGTGACTGCGGCGGCGGACGGCGCGATCGCGGCGGTAGCGGCGGAAAAATATTTGGAAGGCCACGTAGAAGGACGCCTGACACGCGAGGATATCGAAAAATTGACAATCGGGAGCTAAGGTTTGAAAATCAATTATAAATATATCGGAGGGCTTCACATGGTTGAGTTGAATAAGGAAAACTTTGAAGCGGAAGTATTGCAATCAAAGGGCATTACGTTCGTGGATTTTTGGAGCGAAAAGTGCGAACCCTGCATGGCGTTAATGCCCGAAGTGCTTAAATTCGTTGAAAAGAACGCGGGGCGCGCCAAGTTTTGCAAGCTGGACACCGCCAACAACAAGCGGCTGGCCATCAGCCAAAGGGTAATGGGCTTGCCGACGCTTGTGTTCTATAAAGACGGGGAAAAGGTATTTACGTTTGACCCGGCAGCCATTGATGCGGGCGGGATTGCCGCCGTACAGGCGAAGTTGGATGAACTTGTATAATAAAACGGCAAAAATGATATGCCTGTTTTTCCTTGCGGCGGCAATGTTGATTATTACAGCGTGCGGCAATGCGGTTGCAACGGAAGAACGGGCAAATGAACGCACCGTTCAGGGCAACGTAACCGATGAAACAACCGCAGTAAATTTACCGGCAACCGTGGCAAACGCAAGCGATAACGGTAGCGCAAGTGATAACACAAGCGACGTTTTCGGCGAAAGTGACAACACAAACGATACCTGCGGCGAAACTTTCGCCGAATGTCCGCCGTTTATACCCCGCGAACCCGACACATTGGTAGTTTGCAAATGTTACGGGATTTGCACACCCCCCGACGCAAACCGCGACGAATGGGATGTTTTGTATAGAATGGGCGACATCATCGTTGCTTCAGGCGAGTTTTGGGAAGAAGTTTGGAACCTCACCGGGCGCTTCCGCTGGGAAAACCTCGTTTGGGAAAACGGAGAACCTGACGAACGCCTGCCTGAACATTTACATTTTATATACCTTGAGGTACTACCCTCCTCAGGTTTCAAAAGTTTGGCCGACGTGCGGTTGTTTTTATCGCAATTCTACACCGAAGCGCGGATAGATGTGTTGTTGGGCGATGATTTTCCGTTTTTCGCTGAACACGGCGGCGCATTATTTTTACACGTTGCGCGGCATTGCTCCACACGCCCGATATGGATAACGGCAATACATCGGTTAATCGGGCAGGAAAACGGTTGCGCCGTTGTGGAAACGGAAGTATTTTATTTTGCCCCGGATTCACGGTCATTCTATTGCACAACGCTACGTTTTACATTTACCAACGGGCGGATAAACAGCGCATCGCATTGCCGCATGTTCGGTTACCAACTATATTAATTAATCCCCGGGAGGTTTACCATGCGTTTGGAAATCGGAGAAATCACCATCAACGACATTCAATTCGGCGCGGCAACCGAAGTGAAGGACGGAACGCTTCATATTAATAAAAAAGAACTGGCGAAAATCACCGCGCAAGACGACCGCGTAAAATCCGTCGAAGTATTCCTCGCGCGTCCGGGCGAATCGGTGCGGATCCTCCCCGTGAAGGATGTGGTGGAACCGCGCGTAAAAATAAAAGCGGGCGGCGCAAACGCTTCTACTGATGCAAGCACCGCTTCCGCCGGCGCAAGCGCTGCTACGGGCGGCATCTTCCCCGGTTTTATGGCGGGGGTGGAGCAAGTGGGAAGCGGGCGCACCCACGTATTAAAGGGTGCGGCGGTCGTCACCACGGGCAAGATCGTGGGCTTCCAGGAAGGCATCATCGACATGAGCGGCCCGGGCGCGGAATACACGCCCTTTTCAAAGACGCAGAACATCGTACTCAAGATCGAACCCGTCGACGGCATCAAGCAGCACGAGCATGAAGTGGTTGTGCGTTTGGCGGGCTTCCGCGCGGCCAATTATTTGGGCGAAGCGGGCAAGAATGTAAAACCCGACAACGAAAAGGTATACGAAACGCTCCCCCTGTTGCAACAAGCCGCGTTATACCCCAATCTGCCCAAGGTCGCCTATGTGTATATGCTGCAAACACAGGGCCTTTTGCACAATACGTTCTACTACGGCGTGGATGTGCGGCAAATCGTCCCCACTTTCATGTACCCCACGGAAGTGATGGACGGTGCGATCGTGAGCGGCAACTGCGTTTCCGCCTGTGATAAGAACCCCACGTACATCCACGCAAACAATCCCGTCATTGAGGATTTGTACGCCGAGCACGGTAAGACGATCAATTTCCTCGGCTGCGTCATCACCAACGAAAACGTCACCTTAGCCGATAAGGAGCGCAGTTCCAACATGACGGCCAAGCTCGTGGAATATATGGGTGCGGACGCGGTGATTATTTCCGAAGAAGGCTTCGGCAATCCCGACGCCGACCTTGTGATGAATTGCAATAAAATCGAAGCGAAGGGCATCAAGACCGTGCTGATCACCGACGAATACGCCGGGCAGGACGGAGCGAGCCAATCCCTCGCCGATTCCACACCGCTCGGCAACGCGTGCGTAACCGCGGGCAACGCCAACGAAGTGGTGACCCTGCCGCCGATGGATACCGTCCTCGGCTTCCCCGAAGTGGCGAACGTCATCGCGGGCGGCTGGGAAGGCAGCTTGGCGGCTGACGGAAGCATCACCGCCGAAATCCAGGTGATTATTGGCGCGACGAACGAACTGGGATACGGGCATTTAACGGCGAAAGCGGTGTAGTATGTTCGTTTTCACGTACGCATTGGCGAAAGTGGTGTAGCATGTTCGTTTTCACATATGCGCTGACGCAAGCGGATTGGGTCGAATTCTCCGCTCATCATTCCGCCACGGCGAAAAGCAGCAAAAAAGCGCGGCGTTTCATGATGGTATTCTTTTCGGTACTCGCGGTTTTTATATCCTTGGGCATGACGGCGGGCGACGGCGAAAGCGGGCGGTTGTGGTATGCCTTTGTGGTCGTTACCGTTTTCCTCGCCGTGTTCATGTACGGGTTTTTCCGTTTAATCGACAAGCCGTTAACGGCGCTTATCTTCAGGCTCAACGTAAGGCTGGCGAAGAAAGACGGCAAACTCCCCTTCGACGTACTAACCACCGTCACGTTTGAGGACGAATATATCCTGGATATATCCGAACGGGCGGAAACGAAATTCTTTTATCCGACGGTTGAAAAAGTAAAGGAAGGCCCCAAGGCGATTTATATATACGTCAACGCCATTATGGCATTGGTTCTCCCGTACCGTATTTTCGAGGGGGAGGAACAGAAACGGGAATTCTTGCAATTTATGCACGGCAAGGTGTTTACTACGGAGTAAATATAGCAGGTACCGATTATTTACCACGGAATAAATACCGCAAAGGTGCCGATTGTTTACCACAGAATAAATACCGCAAGGGTACCGATTATTTATCCCGGGATTTATGCAACTTCGTGTCGAATCGACACGAAGTTATTTTTTGAAAAAAATATGATTAACCGGTAGACAAAATAAATTTTATATCGTATATTACTATATACAATACAGTAATCACGCGAGAGAGTAATACACGGCGCAAAATATTCAATCGCGTATAAGGAGGGAACGGCATGAATACGGCAACCGCACCATCCGGCCTAATCAGCGGGCATATCGATATTATCCTGCTCAAGATCATTTCGTTGGAGGACGGTTACGGCTACAGCATTTCGAAGACGATTTCGCGGATGACCAACGACGTGTGCGAAATTAAGGAGGCAACGCTGTACGCCGGCCTGCGCCGCTTGGAAGCGGAAAAACTCATCGCGTCCTATTGGGGGGATGAAAGCCAAGGCGGCCGAAGGAAGTATTACACCCTCACCCAAGCGGGCCGTGAAAGCCTGGCCGAAAACCGGATCAAATGGGAAATGACCAAGGAACTGATGGACCGTATTCTTAAATGGGAGGGAAGCGATTATGAAATATCACGGCGAAATTAATTATTACATCCCCGCATCAAAAACGAACAAGGCAACGCACGCAAACGTGACGGAATGGACAAACCTTACGCAACGCATTAAGAATCTGGCAACGAAAATCATGGGATGGAGGGGTTACAATGCACGAAAAGCGTATAGCTAAACTGGTAAACGATTTATTTTACGACATCGTGGAAACCGACGAGGTGCGCGAGCAAAAAGAAGAACTGCGCATCCACTTAACGGAAAAGACGCAGGAATTCATGAAAAAGGGCCTCTCCTTCGACGAATCCCTCGCCGCCGCAAGGGCAAGCCTGGGCGACCCGGACGAACTCGTCAGCGGTTTTGAACGCAAGCGCGCGGTAGTGGTGGAGGAAGTGGACGACGAATACGGCGTCAACGTCCATTTCCGCGTAGGGCGCCTCTTTACGAAGCTGACCCCCCTCGCACCCTTCATCTATGTTATATTGGGTGTCACGCAAAATTCATGGAAACCCATGCTGCCGTTCGAAGTCATGAATTGGTGGTTGTGGGGTTGGATTATCATCCCCGTGTTCGGTATTTTAAGCGCGGGTATCGGCTTCCATACGATCACGGCGTTATCGCCCTTCATCTACGTAGGGGTCGGCCTCCTTTACGGCGGTACGTGGTGGTTGTGGGGCTGGATGATTATCCCCATTTCGGGCATCCTGTTTTCCGGCGGCGGCTGTAAGAAGAAAAAGAAAAAGAAAAAAAAGATGCTGTTCGCTTACACCGGCGAAATCGTGGAAGCCGCGATGGACGGCGACGTAGAAGGCATCCACGAAGCCGTGCAGGATTTGAAGGATTTCAAAAAAGATTACAAAGACCGCCAAAATTAAATTTTTTCAAAATCGGTAAAAGCCTCCCCGTCAATGCGTGTATTGGCAGGGAGGCTTGATTTATGGATGTTATTAAACTATTTGGTCGGTTGCAATATAATTATTTTAAATATTCAAGGGGACTTACAAGGTCCATTTTATAATAATCGTTAATCATTGAATTTAATGTGGCGAGATGCGCGGCGCCAATAATAACAAGAAGCCGGTCATCATCCTTACATATTGACTGCATATTGGCGAAAATCTTTAAGTTGCGCTCAAACCACGATGACAAAAATGCAGACCCGATATAATTGTCATATGCGCCTATTGGGTTGACAATTAAAAACATATCGCTGTGTTGTTTTTGTATCGCTTCATGGCTGTTTTGCACCGCGAGTATATCAGGTATGGATTTACCCAAGTGCTGCATTAAATATTGTATATACTCATTGGATTTTTTGTTAAGCTCATTAAATAAAACGGGAGCGTTTTGCTCCGCGTACTGTTCGGCTTCGCCCCGCAGCCATTCGTTCATGTAATCTATTGTGTGTAGTTCTTTAATGCCGTTCGCTTTTGCAATCGGGAATCCCAGCATAACAATTTCATTGACATCTTCAATATGATTAACATCAATAATCCCGTCACTAAGGTATTTCTGAAACCTCATATCCAAGCCGTGACGGTCAGCAGGTACGCGTTCAACGGCAATTTTCGTCGGCTTAAACTTTGAAATCCTATCAACGACTTCACAAACTTCGGATTGCCGGGCGTCCGATTGAATGTTAAGGTAGTGCAAACCTTCCTGATTAAAGTGAAAAGTACCCAACGTCATTACCTGTGCGTTCATCATTTTTCCTCCCCATATTTTTATATACAAAATATACCTTTCGCGGGATGTTTAAGCAAGGTATGTCCGTCCGCCGGAAGGGGGCAGGTTCCATAAGGAGCGATTGGCGAATTTGCGCGACGGTCGGCGAACGCGAGGGTTACGTGGCACCGTTTGGCTCCCTGCGAGACAAACGGTGCCACTTCCCGAGCGGAGCCGAACGGCGCGTAAATTCGTCACAAGCGACGTTGGAACCTGCCCCCTTCCGGCGGACTCCGCACATCCCCCTTCAAATCCCCCGCGAAATTTCCGTTTTACGTGACAACCGTATATTTCTGCGGTAATATACGTAAATTAAAACGAAAGGAGCGATTGCATGTCTGTCTTGGCAAACAAGAAAATCGCCGTCCTGGGCGACCGCGACGGCATACCCGGCCCCGCCATCGAAGCCTGCTTGGCGACGGTGGAAGGCGCGGAAGTGGTCTTCTCCACCACGGAGTGCTTCGTCTGAACCAGCGCGGGTGCCATGGACTTGGAAAATCAAGCAAGGATCAAGGAACTGTTCGACAAATACGGCAAGGACGATTTGGTCGTATTGTTGGGCGGGGCCGAAGCGGAAGCCAGCGGCTTGGCCGCCGAAACGGTTTCCACGGGTGATCCTACCTTTGCAGGTCCGTTGGCCGGAGTCCCGTTGGGACTTAAGGCGTACCACATTGTGGAAGTGAAGGACGAAATCGACCCGAACGTGTACGAAGAACAAATCGCCATGATGGAAATGGTCATCGACGTGGACGCCATCATGCAGGAAGTAGCGACGTATAGGGGGGCATAGCGCGTATGAGGATCGTGCACTACCTTAACCAATTCTACGCGGGCGTGGGCGGCGAGGATAAAGCCGACCATCCGCCCGAAAAACGCGACGGCTTCATAGGCCCGGGCATGGCGATCAACGCCGCGCTCGGGGAAGCCGGCACGATAGTGGGAACCGTCTTCTGCGGGGACGGTTACTTCAACGAAAACTTGGAGGAAGCGTCCGAAAAGGTGCTGGCGATGATAAAGTCGTATGCGCCCGACGTCGTGGTGGTGGGCCCGGGCTTTAACGCGGGGCGTTACGGCATGGCGTGCGGCATGGTGGCCAAATTGGCGGACGAAAACCTGCGCGTTCCCGTGGTGGGCGGCCTTTACGCCGAAAACCCCGGCTTGGAGATATACAAGCGGCACGCTTACTTCGTGCCGGTGGGGGACTCCGCCGCCAGTATGCGCAAAGCCGTACCCGATATGGTTGCGGTGATTAAAAAGATTATCGCGCGCGAGGAGGTCACCGAAGGCTTCATCGAAAAAGGATTGCGAAAGAATTATTTTTCACCCGTGCGGGGCAGCCGCCGCGCCGTGGATATGTTATTGAAGAAAATCGCGGGGGAGGAATTCGTTACCGAATACCCCATGCCCGTGTTCGACCGCGTTACGCCACCCGCGGCGGTGAAGGACATGCGCGCCTCGCGGATCGCCTTGGTTTCCTCCGGCGGGCCCGTACCCAAGGGCAACCCCGACCGCATCGAATCCTCCAGCGCGTCGAAGTTCGGGCGGTATTCGCTGGCGGATATCACGGATTTCACGCCCGAAAACGGCGAAACCGCCCACGGCGGGTATGACCCCGTGTACGCAAACCTCGACTTGGACCGCGTACTGCCCGTGGATGTGGTGAAGGAACTCGTGGCCGCGGGCGAAATCGGCTCCCTGCACGATTATTGGTATTCGACCGTCGGCAACGGCACCAGCGTAGCCAATTCGAAGAAATTCGCCGCGGACATCGCGCTCAGGCTCAAGGAGGATAACGTTTCGTGCGTCATCCTCACCTCCACCTGAGGGACCTGTACGCGTTGCGGTGCAACGATGGTGAAGGAAATCGAAAGAGCGGGTATCCCCGTAGCCCATATGTGTACGGTGGTACCCATATCCATGACCGTAGGCGCGAACCGTATCGTGCCGACGGTGGCCATACCCTATCCGCTGGGCGACCCGAATTTGCCGCCGGGGGATGAAAAGGAACTTCGGCACAAATTGGTCCGAAGTGCGTTGAAGGCTTTATGTACGGAAGTGGAAGAACAAACGGTATTTTAACCGGAAGGTGACGCAATGCCTTTGGACGGAGCGGCGATTTCGTGCGTCGTACATGAATTAAACGCGCTCGTCGGCGGGCGCATTGATAAAATAACGCAACCGGAAAAAGACGAGATCGTACTGGCCGTTCGCGCGGGCGGTACGAATCATCGTCTTTTTTTTACGGCTAACGCTTCCGCGCCGCGGGTGCATTTTACCGCGTTGGCGAAGGTTAGTCCTTTGACCGCTCCGATGTTTTGCATGGTTTTGCGCAAGCATTTGGGTGGGGGGCGAATTTTGGCGGTACGGCAGCCTTGTTTTGAGCGGATTGTCGAATTTGACGTGGAAGGCCGTAACGAGATGGGGGATGTTGCGCGGAAGACGCTTTTGATTGAAATTATGGGTAAGCATAGTAATGTGATTTTGAAAGATGAAAACGGGAAAGTGCTGGACGCGGTTAAGCATGTGCCGCCTTCGATGAGTGCCGTGCGGACGATATTGCCCGGGGCTTTGTATGAACGGCCGCCGGGTAAGGGGAAGATTAGCCCGCTTGGAGATGACGGGGTCGGTTGGGGAGAGGGGGATTCCGCTCACTTGAAGGCGAAGTCGCTCGCCGGAATCCCCCTCTCCCCACCCGACTCGGCTGTCCGGGACGCGCTGTTAAGTGCCTTTAACGGTGTTAGTCCGTTGCTCGCGGGGGAGATATGCGCGCGGGCTGAGGTGCATCCCGAAATACCTGTAGGCAATTTATCCGATGAACAATTTATGCGTTTAAATGATGCGTTTGCTTTGATATTTGATAAAGTGAAGGACGGGGATTTTTCCCCGCAAATGTATTATGACGATAGGGGCAAGGCTGTTGACATCACGCCTTGGCCTTTTTTGTTGTATTCAAGCCATAGGGCCGAGGCTTTTGATTCGCCTTCGGAAATGATGGAGCGGTTTTACGCTAAGCGCGACGGGGATGGACGGTTGATGCAAAAAACGGCGGATTTGCGCAAGGTGCTGGGTACGCTTTTGGAACGCTGCCGGAAGAAGGCTTTCGCGCACGGGAAGGCATTGGCGGAGACGGAGGGCCGTGATCATTTGCGTATTATGGGCGAATTGCTTACGGCTTACATGCATAAGGTGGAGCGCGGGGCTAAGTCGTTTACTGCGGAAAATTTTTATGACGGGAACGCGGATACGGTGATTCCGCTTGACCCTACGCTTACGCCCGCGGAGAACGCGCAGCGGTATTTTAAGCAATATAATAAACAAAAACGCGCCGGCGCGGCTTTGCGGGAGCAAATTACGCAAAACGAGGCCGATACCGTTTACCTTGAGAGCGTGGCGGCTGCGCTTCAAAACAGCGCGAGCGAGGAGGACATCGCCGAAATACGCGCGGAGCTGGCGGAGCAGGGCTTCGTTAAGCGTCGCGTTGAAAAGGGGAAGCAGAAGCAACGCCCGTCGAAGCCTTTGCATTACACTTCTTCGGACGGTTTTGACATCTATGTGGGTAAGAACAATACGCAGAATGACCAATTGACGCGGACAGCACATGCATCTGATATTTGGTTGCATACGAAGGATATCGCCGGTTCGCACGTAATATTGGTGACGCGTGGGGCTGACATACCCGAGCGGACGCTGCTGGAAGCGGCCAACCTTGCGGCATACCACAGCCGCGCGCGGGAGGGGAGCAACGTGCCCGTGGACTACGTCGCGCGCAAGCATGTACGCAAGCCCGCCGGAGCCAAGCCGGGATATGTGATATACGATTACCATAAAACGGTGTACGTCACGCCGCACGAACCGAAATCATAAAGGGTTCGACAAAAATCTTATATTCTATTCAAATTATTTTTTATTTCTTCATTCTCGAATACATTTCAAAGTACATATAAAAAAATATTCTATAATCACATAAATTAAAAACAGTCCACAAGAGCATCATCAAGAGAATCGAAATTGGGAAGAATTCTACGAAGTCTGCACTTTAACCACGCCCAGAACTTTTCGATGGGATTTAAGTCAGG